>Ga0308176_10001386_pt1 | contig 15223 bp, 16 predicted proteins | sample PhyCR2_3_FD_203890 | JGI IMG/M metagenome (GOLD analysis project Ga0308176, IMG submission 203890) | Soil microbial communities from UC Gill Tract Community Farm, Albany, California, United States - DLSLS.C.R2 | ecosystem: Environmental > Terrestrial > Soil > Agricultural land | place: USA...
CGGGGATCGCTCCGGGCCCCTGCCCTTGCAGCGGTGACGTCATGCGCGCCGGATTCGCCGAGCGCGCTGGGCAAAGGCGCGCCGCAACGGCAGCGCGTAGGGCACGCCGGTCTGGAGGTGCACCTGGTCGGCGCCCGCGGCGGCGAGCGTGCGGCTCCGCTCCTCCCGGCGCGCCTTGGTGAGCACGCTTACCCGGGTGCGCACCTCGCGGCTGCCGGTGTCCACCAGCACCCGCCGGCCGGTCTCCGCGTCCTGCATCTCGATCCAGCCTGACTCCGGCAGCTCGTGCTCGCGCGGATCGTCGACCGTGATCGCCACGACATCATGCCGCGCCGCCAGGCGGCGGAGCGGCCGCTCCCACCCCTCGGCGATGAAGTCGGACAGCAGCACGACGATGCTCCGGTGCCGCAGCAGCCGGCTGGCGTACGACAGGCTGGCGGCCAGATTGGTGCGGCGCCCGGAGGGCTCGAACGCGACCAGGTCGCGGATCACCCGGAGCGCATGCCGCCGCCCTTTCAGCGGCGGGATCACCCGCTCGACCTCGTCCGCGAACAGCAAGGCGCCCACGCGGTCGTTCTGCCTGGCCGCGGCCAGCGCCAGCACCGCCGCGACCTCCACCGACAGCGAGGCCTTGGTGAGCGGCTCGCCGAACCGGGTGGACCCGGACTGGTCCACCAGCAGCATGACGGTAAGCTCCCGCTCTTCGGTGAATGTCTTGACGTAGGGGCTCGCCAGCCGCGCCGAGACGTTCCAGTCGATCGACCGGAAGTCGTCGCCCGGCTCGTAGGCGCGCACCTCGGCGAACTCCATGCCCTGGCCCCGGAACACCGAGCGATACTCGCCGGCGAACAGCGAGCCGACCAGCCCGCGGGTGCGGAGCTCGATGCCCTTGACCTGCTTGAGAATGTCGGGGGAGATGGTCATAAGGCTGAGGGAGTAAGCGGTGAGCTTACCCTCACCGCTCACCGCGGTCAGGGCACCCTGAGCGCGCCGAGCACCTTGCTCACCACCGTATCGCTGTCCACGTCCTCGGCCTCGGCCTCGAATGTGAGCACGATGCGATGGCGGAGAACGTCGGGGGCGAGCGCCCGCACGTCCTCGGGCACGACGTACGCCCGGCCGCGCAGGTAGGCGTGGGCCCGCGCCGCCTGCGCCAGCGCGATCGACGCCCGCGGCGAGCCGCCGAAGGCGATGAGCGGCTTGAGCTCCGCCAGTCCGACGCCGCTCGGGTCGCGCGTGGCCCGGACCAGGTCGACGATGTAATCGACCACCTTCTGGTCCATGTAGAGATCCGCGATGCTGGCGCGCGCGGCCAGGATCTCGCCCGGCTCGAGCAGCCGCTCGATGGTGATCTCGTGGCCGCCGCTCATGCGCAGCAGCACTTCCTTCTCCTCGTCGCGCGAGGGGTAGCCCACCCGCACCTTGAGCATGAACCGGTCAAGCTGCGCCTCGGGCAGCGGATAGGTGCCCTCGTTCTCGATCGGGTTCTGCGTTGCCAGCACGAGGAACGGCTCCTCGAGGCGGTACGTCGTGCCGCCGATGGTGACCTGGTGCTCCTGCATCGCCTCGAGCAGGGCGGCCTGCACCTTGGCCGGCGCGCGGTTGATCTCGTCGGCGAGAATGATCTGCGCGAACAGCGGCCCCTTCTTGACGTAGAAGTCCTGCGACTTCTGGTCGAACACCATGGTGCCGATGACGTCGGCGGGAAGCAGGTCGGGGGTGAACTGAATCCGCGAAAATGAGGCGTGGATGATCTCGGCCAGGGTGCGGACCGCGAGCGTCTTGGCAAGCCCCGGCACGCCCTCGAGCAGGATGTGGCCGCCCGTGAGCATGCCCACGAGCAGCCGCTCGATCATCGCGTCCTGTCCGACGATGCGACGGGAGACTTCCTTGAGGATGCGCTGCACGGGCAGCGTCTCGGCCGGCTTGGCGGTCAGCTTCGGCGCGCTCACGCTCGCTGGCTCCTGGTCTGGATGCTCGGAAAGATAGTCGGCACCCGACGGGTGGTGGATGCGCGATCGGCGCGAACCGACGCCGCCCAGGTACCGTCCCGGTCGGCAACGCCGGCGCTGCAAAGGACAGGCCGAAAAGGCACCGCTTCAGCAGCGTCCCTCTTCCCGAGCGAAGCGAGGGACCTCCTCACCCGGCGCTCATGCCAGGCCTTGCAACATCCCTCGCTTCGCTCGGGATGAGAGGGCCCCTCGCGAGCCGCCTGCTGGCCAATACGACCCGTGGAATCAGGGTCCCGGACAACACGCTCGACGGCCGGCGCACAGTGGCGGTTTCACTCCCCCTCGACCGGCATCCGCACCGCCTTGTAGAGCGCCGCCTCCTCCTTCGGCGTGAGCGGCCGATAGCGCCCCGCCGGCAGGTCGCCCAGGCGCACCGGACCGTAGGACAGGCGGGCCAGCCGGTCCACCTTGAGGCCCATGGCCTCGGCCCAGCGGCGCACGATCCGGTTGCGGCCCTCGGAGAGCGTTACGTCGAGAATGCTGCGGCCCTCCGTGCCGGGCCGGACCCGCACCTCGCTCGGCACCACGGGCCGGCCGTCGATCAGCGTCTTCCGCTTGACCGCGACGGCGATCTCGCCCGCGGGAAGGCCATGCACCAGCGCCGTGTAACGCCGCGGAATGCGGTAGCGGGGATGGGTGAGCCGGTGGACCGCTTCGCCATCGGTGGTCAGCAGCAGGAGGCCGGTAGTCATCACGTCCAGGCGCCCCACGTAGGTGAGCCCCGCGGGGTCCGGGATGTAGTCGAGCACCGTGCGCCGCCCTTCTTCGTCGCTCGCGGTGGTCACGACTCCCAGCGGCTTGTGGAACGCCAGCCAGCGGCGGGCCTGGAGCTTGATCGTCCGTCCGGACACCGTGATGCGGTGCCGCTCCGGATCCACCTTGGAGCCGAGCGTGGCCACGGCGCCGTCTACCCGCACCTTCCCGTCCCGGATCAGCTCTTCGGCGGCCCGGCGCGATGCGACCCCCGCGCGGGCCAGCGCCCGCTGGAGCCGCATCTCGGTCACGACTCGGCCTCGACGTAGGCCGCCGCGTCCTCGCCGCCTTCAGGCTCGGGCCGGTGCGGTCGGAGCGCGATGGTGAGCTCCTCCGCGCGCGGGAGGTCGGCCAGATCGCGCAGCCCCAGCAGCTCGAGGAACATCGCCGCTGTCCCGTAGAGCAGCGGCCGGCCCAGCGCCTCGCTCCGGCCCACCACCTCGATCAGGCCGCGCTCCTGCAGCGATCGGAGCACCCCGCCCGCCGACACACCGCGGATCTCCTCGATCTCGGCCCGGCCCACCGGCTGGCGATACGAGATCACCGCGAGCGTCTCGAGCGCCGCCGCGGTGAGCTTGGGCGTCCGCACCGAGAACTGGGCCCGCTCGATCGCCGCCGCGTGGATCGGCCGGGTCAGAATCTGATAGCCGCCGGCGATCTCGAGCAGCTCCACGCCGTGCTGCTCGAAGTCGAAGTGTTCGCGGATCTGCTCCAGGGCGACCCGCACGTCGGCGAGAGTCGCGTCGGGGTCGAGGGTACCGAGCTCCTCGACCGTGAGGGGGCGGGCGGCGCTGAACAGCGCGGCCTCAAGCAGCTGGGCGAGCGGGGTCACGGGCGATCACCATGGGGGCAAAGGCAGCCGGTTGCGCGATGCGGAGCAGGCCACGCTTGGCCAACTCCAGCAGCGCCAGGAGCGTAGAGAGAACGTCGACGATCGTAGGGCGCGGGCCGAGGGCCTCGAGCCAGGAGATCTGTTCGCGCTCGTCCAGCAGCAGCTCGATGCGGCGGGTGGCCGATTCGACGTCGAGCGGGCGCGCGACCACGCGGTGCAGCACGGGCGATGGAATGGCCGCGATCACGCGCTCGACCGCCTGCAGCAGCTCGAGTACGTCGAGCGCGAGCGGGGGCGGCGGCAGCTCGGGCGGCGGCGGCAGGTAGCCCCGCGCATACTGGGTAGCCCGGCGCTCGGCCGAGCGCCCCATCCAGAGGGCGATCTCGCGAATCTGCTGGTACTCGAGCAGCCGCCGCACCAGCTCGGCTCGCGGGTCCTCCCAGTCGTCGTCCTCCGAATGGCGCGGCAGCAGCATCTGCGCCTTGAGCCGCACCAGCCGGCTCGCCATGTCGAGGTAATCGGCGGCCTGATTGAGGCCGAGCTGGTGGACGGCCCGGAGGAACTGATCGGCGATCCGCGCGATCGGAATGTCGGCGATCTCGATCTGCTCCTCCCGCAGCAGATGGAGCAGCAGGTCGAGCGGCCCGTTGAAGGCGTCCAGCTGCACCACGAACCCGGGGCCCGCGCCCAGGGCCGTGGTGGGAGCCTCGGGAGCATCGGACACCTGGGAGGCTTCCGGCGCCTCCGGTGCGATCACGAGAAGATGTTCCATCCGTCACCCGCTCGGTACGGGAGGATGAGACGCAGCAGGAAGATCAACCCTGCGCGCGCCGGCGTCAGCAGGATCGCGAGCGCCGGCTGAAACAGGAACATCAATGCGAACAACGGCAGATAGCCGAACCGGCCCAGCCTGCGATACCACGCGCCCGCCCCGGGCGGCAGCGCATGATACAGAAGATGCGAGCCGTCGAGCGGCGGAATCGGAATGAGGTTGAAGAAGCAGAGCAGCAGGTTGAGATAGATACCGAACACCATCATCCGCTGGGCCGTGTCCACCACGCCGACGGCCGCTGGCGCGGTCCGGGCTACGAGGCCCAGCAACACGAAAAGACCCGCGAAGAGAATCGAGAGGAACAGGTTGGTCGTCACCCCCGCGGCTGAGACGATGATGTCGCCTCGGCGGTAGTTGAGAAACTTCCGGGAGTTGACCGGCACCGGCTTCGCGCCGCCGAACGTGAACTGTCCGTGGCTCAGGAAGAACAGTAAGGCCGGCAACAGCAGGCTCATCCAGGGATCGATATGGGGAATCGGATTGAGGGTAACACGGCCGAGCGTGTAGGCGGTGTCGTCGCCCTGTTGGAGCGCGGTCACCGCGTGCGCATACTCGTGCGCGACCATCGCGAAGACCAGCATCGGCAGGGCGAGAATGAAGTCGCTGATCTGGGCTTCCAGGGCTCGATCCTGTCGGTGGGGACGGCGGAAGGTTAAGCACCCTCCCGAGCCAAGTCAAAGCGCGCTCCCGCTTGACCTTGCAGTTCTCGCTGTCTATGTTTCCGCGCTCCAATGTCCGGGGGTCGCTCCCGGTGCCGCTGTCGCACTCAACGCGAGGTCGTCGTGCCGCGAATCAAGTCCGCCAAGAAGCGTATGCGTCAGGCCAAGGTCCACACCACCCTGAACCGCACCCAGCGCAGCCAGCTGCGCACGGCCATCAAGAAGGTGCGGAGCGCCACGGGGGCCGAGGCAAAGGCGGCGTATGACGAGGCGGTACAACTGCTCGACCGGGCCGGCCGCAAGCGCCTGATCCACCCCAATGCCGCGGCGCGGAACAAGAGCCGTCTCGCCAAGCTGGTCGGCGCGGCCAAGAAGTAGGGCGTGGGCAGGAAGGTTGAAGGGGCCTCGCATTGCGAGGCCCCTTTTGGTTGGCAGTGACTTTTCAAAGTGGTTCATGTGCAAGCCGTAACAGACTGTTGTAGTATCTGTTAGCTTCAAGATGTCAGATCCCGGCAAGCTCGGCCCCGCAGCGCTCGCAGTACCACTCCGTGGGCCGGTTGAGGGTTCCGCACTCACCGCACTTGAGGGTCTTGGCCACGCCGGCCGCCCCGGGTTTGGCGGGTGCCGCCTGCGTCGTGGCGGTGTCGGCCGAGCGCGCGGGTGATCCTGCCCCTGGATTGCTCCGGCGCGACGAGGGCGCGGCGGATGGAGCCGGAGCAGGCGCGGGCTTCTTCTCCTCATCCGGCGCCACGGACTTGAGGAACGCCAGCTCGTCGGCGGGCGGTGGACCGTGGGTAATCTCGGGCTCACGCGCCGGCGCGCGGGGTGCTTGGCGGGGCGCGGGCGCCGGGGTCGGCTCGACCAGGTGAACCGGCTCGGGCTCGGGTTCGGGCTCGCGCGGTGGAGCGACGGCCGCCGGGGGCGGCGCGGGAGCCGGCGGCGGCTCGGGTCGCTTGGGGGCGCCGCTGATGAGGCCCTGCACTTCGGCCAGCCGAGCGATCTCATGCCCTACCCCGCTCAGCTCCCCACGCAGGCGGGACAGGCGATCGTTGCTCTCCTGCGACAGCCGGCTCCATTCATCCTCGGAATACTCGCCGACGGCGTGCCGCACTTCGGCCTCCGACAGCTCTTCCTCGACCGAGCGCTTCTCCTGGTCGAGCCCCGATTGCGTTCTGCGATGGCGTTCGAGCTCCTCGCTGATCGTCGCTGAATGCCCTCGCAGCTGATCGATCACCCCTTTGAGCCGCGCGTCGTAGTCGCTTCGCACGCGCTCGCGCACCGCGGGCGGTGCCTTGTCTCCTGCGGCATCGAGCCGGGCCAACCATTGTTCGTACTGGGCGCGCTGCTGAAGCAGGCCTTCGATCGTCGAATCAGATTCCGAGGTCGGTTTGGCCATGACGGAGCTTTCCTCTCAGCCGCTCGAGGTCGTGCATTTGTTCGGGGGTGAGGCGAATGACCTGGCCCAAGCTGCGAGCCGCCAGGAGAATTCGCGCTGCGTGTTCCAGACTTTCCATGCGGATCCGGGCCGACGCGAGCGTGTCGCCCCACGTTACGGCGCCGTGGTTGGCAAGCAGTACCGCGTCACAGGCCTCGAGAAACGGCTCCAGCGCGTTACCCAGCGCCGGCGTGCCGCTCGTGGCGTACGGCACCACGGGGACGTCCCCCATCAGCACCGCCACCTCCGGCAGCACATTCCCCGGAATGCCCTCCCCCGCCACCGCGAAGGCCGTGGCCGTGGGCGGGTGGGCGTGCACCACCGCTCCACACTCTTCACGCGCCCGATAAACCCGGAGATGCAAATCTAATTCGGTGGAGGCTTTCCGGGAGCCTGCCAGGTGTCGTCCCTGGAGATCCACCTCGACCAGGTCCTCGGCAACGAGATCGGCTTTGGGGAGCCCGCTGGGGGTGACCAGGAGCCGGTCGGGCTGGAAGCGAACCGAGATGTTGCCGTCCTGGCCGGCGAGGAGCCCGGCCTGCCACAGCCGCCGGCAACACAGGACGATGTCGCGGGCCGCCTGGGAGCGGTGGACGGGAGGCGGTGTCACCCGGCTCGCCGGAAGACCACCTGGCCGCGCACGATGGTCGCGTCCGCCCGGCCGCGGAGACGGCGGCCGGCAAAGGGCGTGTTGCGGCTCTTGGAGAAGAACCGGTCGGGCTCCACGGTCCACTCGGCGTCGGGATCGATGAGCACCACGTCGGCCGCCGCGCCCTTGGCCAGCGACCCGCCCGGCAGGCCGAAGATCCGCGCCGGCATCGTACTCATCCGGAGCACCAGCGACGGCAGATCGAGCAGCCCGCTTCCCACCAGCTCGGTCACGGCGAGGCCGAGCGCCGTCTCCAGCCCGATGATACCGTTGGGTGCGTCGTCGAACTCCCGTTCCTTCGCATCGTAGTGGTGCGGGGCGTGATCGGTGCAGATCACGTCTATGGTGCCGTCCTTGAGCGCCTGCCGGATCGCCTCGCGGTCCTCGGGCTCGCGCAGCGGCGGATTCATCTTCGCGTTGGTATTGTATCCCTCGCACGCTTCGTGGGTGAGCGTGAAGTGGTGGGGACACGCTTCCGCCGTGACCCGGAGGCCCCGGTCCTTCGCCCGGCGGATGAGCTCCACCGATCCGCGGGTCGACATGTGGCACAGGTGCACGTGCCCGCCGGTGAGCTCGGCGAGCAGAATGTCGCGTGCCACCATGATCTCTTCCGCCGCGGCCGGCACTCCCTTGAGGCCCAGCCGGGTGGAGACCAGCCCCTCGTGCATCGCGCCGCCCGCGGCCAGCGTCGGGTCCTCGCAGTGGTCCGCCACCGGAATGCCGAACGTACGGGCGTACTCGAGCGCCGTGCGCATGAGGTGGCTCGAGACCACCGGCTTGCCGTCGTCGCTCACGGCCACGGCCCCGGCGCCGACCAGCTCGCCGAACTCCGCCAGCTGCTGTCCCTTCTGACCCAGCGAGATCGCGCCGATCGGATACACGCGCGCCTTTCCCGCCCGCTGGGCCTGGCTGACGATGAAGCCGACCGCGGCCTGGTTGTCGGTGACGGGATCGGTATTGGGCATGGCGCACACGGCGGAGAAGCCGCCCGCGGCCGCCGCCATCGCGCCCGTGGCCACCGTCTCGATGTCTTCCTGGCCCGGCTCGCGGAGGTGCACGTGGAGATCGATGAGCCCGGGCGCCACGATGTGGCCGGCGGCATCCAGCACCTCCGCGCCGTCGGGCCGGCCCAGGTTCTGTCCCACCGCCTCGACCCTGCCGTCCTGCAGCAGCAGGTCCGCGGTCTGGTCGGTGCCGCGCGAGGGGTCGAGGATCCTGCCGCCCCGGATGAGGATCGGGCGCATCGTCAGTCTCCGGGCTGGTGCGCCCAGTCGGGCGACCCGCCGGCGAGCAGGTAGAGCACGGCCATCCGGACCGCCACGCCGTTGGTCACCTGCGGCAGGATCACGCTATGCGGCCCGTCGGCCACGTCGCTGTCGATCTCGACGCCGCGATTCATCGGTCCCGGGTGCAGGATCAGCAGGTCCTTGGGCGCCTTGGCCAGCCGCTCGGTGGTGACACCGAACACGCGATTGTACTCGCGCAGCGACGGAAGGAAGCCGGCCTGCATGCGCTCGAGCTGGAGCCGCAGCACGTTGAGCGCATCGGCCCACTGGATGGCATCCTCGATTCGCGGCAGGATGGTGACGCCCAGCTCGTGCACGTTGCGCGGCAGCAGCGTGGCCGGCCCGCACACGCCCACCTCGGCGCCGAGCTTGGTGAGGCCCCAGATGTTGCTCCGGGCCACCCGGCTGTGAAGGATGTCGCCGCAGATGGCGACCTTGAGACCGTCGATGCGTTTGAACCGGTCGCGCAGGGTGAGCATGTCGAGCAGCCCCTGCGTCGGATGCTCGTGTTTGCCGTCGCCCGCGTTGATGACGTTGCTCCGGATGCGCTGGCCCAGGAACTGGGCTGCCCCCGAGGCACCGTGCCGGATCACCACCATGTCGATCCGCATCGCCTCGAGGTTGCGTGCGGTGTCCACCAGCGTCTCGCCCTTGGAGACCGACGAGCCTGCCGTAGCCACGTTGACCGTGTCGGCGCTGAGCCGCTTCTCGGCGAACTCGAACGAGATCCTGGTCCGGGTCGACGCCTCGAAGAACAGATTGACGATGGTTTTGCCGCGGAGCGCCGGCACCTTCTTGATGGGCCGCTCGCTCACTTCCTTGAACGGCTCGGCGGTGTCGAGGATGAGGCGGATCTGATCCGCGCTGAGCGGCTCGAGGCCGACCAGGTCCTTGCCCAGCACCAGGCCGCTCACGTCAGCCTCGCACCAGCTCGACGGCGTCCCGGCCGTCGAGCTCGTAGACCAGCACGTCCACCCGGTCGCCGGGGCCGGTGCTCACGGTGGTGCCCACGATGTCGGCCTGGATCGGCAGCTCGCGGCCGCCACGATCGATGAGGACGCAGAGGAGAATGCGGCGCGGCCGGCCGAAATCGGCGCACTCGTCGAGCGCCGCGCGCACGGTGCGGCCGGTGTACAGCACGTCGTCCACGATGACGACGGTGCGGCCGTCGAGGTTGGGGAGGCTGGTCTCGCCCACGACGGGGCGCGGGCCGACGGTTTGGAGGTCGTCGCGGTAGAGCGTGATGTCCAGCTTGCCGCGGGGCACCGCAGTGCCTTCGGACTGGTCGATGAGGCGCTTGAGCCGGTCGGCCAGCTCGACCCCGCGCCGCTGGATGCCCACCAGCACCAGCGCCTCGGTGCCGCCGGCTCGTTCGACGATTTCAGTGGCCATGCGGATCAGCGTACGGCCGAGCGCGCGGTCGTCGAGGAGGGGAGTCCGGGCGGGCATCGGGGCGGGAAGCTAGTGGTCGTCCTCCGGCAACGCAACTCGCGCGAGACGAAGCTCCTGGAGCTCGCCCGTCCGTGCCGTATAGGCCGCTACGACCGACCCTGGGGAGGCCACGGCCAGCTGCGGATACACCGCGCCCTCGCTCTCCGGCACGCTCGAATGCCCGACCACCCGGCCGTCCGCGCCGAGCACCGACACGCCGAGCCCGCGGCGGCCGTTCGCGGCGGCATCGAACGCGGCCAGGGCGCGGCCACCGCCCAATGCCACGACCGACCCGTGGACCGCGGGCAGCATGCTTCCCGCCACCAGCGCGACCGCCGGCGCCAGGCTCCGTCCATCGGCACCGAGCGCCGCGTAGTAGAGCCCGGCCTTGCCCGCCGCGCCCGTGTACCACACCACGTGCCGGCGGCCGTCGGCACCCACCGCGACACCCGGCCCGTTGTGAGGGCAGCCGGGATACACCCAGCCATCCTGATTGACCCGCACCGGCGCGCCGGCGCTCGGCGCTACCGCGGCGATCACCACGTCGCGCACGTTGCCGGGAAAATGCTGGCGCCACGCGGCCACGACCCGCCCGTCCGCCTGGCGCGCCAGCGTGATCCGACAGCAGGGGCAGGCGCCGCCCCAGGTCGCCTGGTTGCGCTCCCAGGTTCGGCCGAAGTCGGGTGACCGCGCGAGATACACCGTCGCGTCCGGCTCGGAGGTGGAATCGTTCGCCGTCGCGAGCCGGTCGTGATGGTGGGCCGCCGGTGGTCCGCCGCGTTCGTCCAGCCATGCGGCGACCAGCCCCGAATCCCCCGACCAGGCGACACCCTGGAAGTTGTGGCCCACGGGCGCGGCCAGGGTGTCGTCGTTGACCGTCAACGGTCCGAGCCAGGTCCGGCCCCCGTCGACCGATCGGGCCACCCGCATCGCGCTGGCCGGCCATTGGCGGCCCGGTACGGCTACGTCGCGTGGCCACACGACCGCCAGCTTCCCGCCCGGGCCGGCGACCAGCCGGGGCGAAGCCTCGCCATGCGGCTTGACCTCCCCGGTGTCGGTCACGCGGACGGGATCCGACCAGTGATCTCCCTCGTCCGCCGACCTCGCGAAGTAGAGGCCCCAGCCGCTGCCGTCGTCTCCCACCCAGGTGAGCAGCAGGTCGCCGCCGGCGGGATCGCGCGCAATGGACGGATCGGCGGACGCCACCATTCGCCGCGCGGGAGACCCGGCGAGCGGCCGAACCGCCACAGCCCCACCCCAGCGCGAGCGCCGCGCAGACGATCGATCTTACCGGGCCCATTGGAACCCCACATAGAAGGAACGGCCATCGGCGGGCTCGAAGGATTGTCCGGCCGCGTTGTCCACCTGCACCGAGGCCGCATAGCGGGTATCGGTGAGGTTCTGCCCCGCGGCGAACGCGGTGAGCCCGGCGCCCGGCACGGCGTACTCGGCCCTGAGGCCGAGCGTCGCCCAGGCCCCGTTGGACTCGGTGTTGCCGCTGTTCACGACGTACGCCGATGGCACCCACTCGACCGAGGGAGTGATCGACACGCCGGAGGAATGCTGTACGCGAAGCTGCGCCTGCAGGTGATGCCTCGGTGCGCCCGGGAGCTCGTTGCCGCCGTACACCGGGTCGTTCACGAAGCGGTAGCGGGCGAACGTGTAGGCCACTCGCGCGACGCCGACCGGCAGCGCCGCTTCGAGCCCGGTCTCCAGTCCGTAGTGGCGGCTCCGCGGGACGTTGCGATAGGTGGGCACGGTGAACGGCGCTCCCGGAAACGGCGCCACGTTCAGGTTGAGGATTTCGTGGTGCAGCTCGATATCGTAGGCGGCCACGTCCCAACGCAGCCCGAGCGCGGCGCCGCGGATTCCCAGCTCCGTCTGCCACGCGGACTGAGCCTCGAGGTCGATGAATCCCGGTACGGTCAGGCTGTTGAGCTCGAGCAGAAGAGGCGGCTCGGCCGAGCGGCTCACGTTGGCGTATACCTGCCCGTCGAGCTCCGGCACCGTGTACAGCAGGCCGACCTTGGGCAGCACCGCGTCGAACCCGCGGTGGTCGCTCTGGTCGCCGTCAGCCAGGTAGGCGTCGTGACTCTTCCGGATGGCGTGATCCAGGCGCACGCCGAGGACCGCGGTCAGCCGCGGCGAGATGTCCAGGGCGTTCTCGGCGTACACCGCGAGGCCGACGGCCTGGTCCCTTTGCTGCTTGCGCAGCTCGCCGTGCTGGCCCCCGAGGTTCTCGAACTGGCGGTTGTCCATGTCGAGCCAGGCGGGCTGCAGGCCGAGCGTGAGGCGATTGCTTCGGCCCAGCAGCGGCGCCGAGTTCTCGTAGCGCACCTCGGCGCCCCAGTCCCGGCTCTCCTGGCTGATCACCTGGAAGATCGGATGGTCGATCTTCCGGTATTGGGCGTAGGGGCTGATCTCGAGCCGCTGGTTGGGCCCGAGCTGCGACCTGAGCTGCAGGCCGAGATGGTGCAGGTCGTAGTTCCGGCCCCAGTGCCCGTCGAGGTTCTCGGCGTTCGCCGCGCTGGGCGAGGCTCGGAGCTGCTCGGCGGACAACGCGCCGGGCAGCTGCTCCGACACGCGGGCGAAGAAGTAGAACCCGCGCAGGTCGGTGGACGGCGACAGCACGTAGCCCAGGTGGGCGTTGGCACGAGTGCGGCCCTGTTGGGCCCAGTCGCGGTAGCCGTCGAGTGTGGTGCGGGTAAGACTGCCGTACCAGTCGAGCTTTCCCGCCGTCCCCCCCGACGCCAGCTGCGATTTCAAGAAGCCGAAGCTCCCACCCTCGGCGGTCACCCCGAGCGAGGGCGCACTGTAGCCGGTGCGGGTCTCGAGGTTGATCGCTCCTCCCAGCGTGGAGCCGCCGAAGCGGAGCGCATTGCCGCCCTTGTACACCTCGATGCTCTCGGTGGTCAGCAGCTCCAGCGACTCGAAGTCGGTGAAACCGTCGGCGTTGCGGTACGGCATGCCGTTCACCAGCAGGTTCACGCCGCGGGCGTGAAAGTTGTTGCGGAGTCCCGATCCACGAATCGAGATTTGGCTCTCGTCCGCCGCGCCGAAGCGCGGCTGGACGTACACGCCGGGAACCAGCCCGAGCGCGTCCTTGAGGTTGGCCTGGCGGGTCTCCTGCAGTTCGGCCGACTCGACGAGCGCCACGCTTCCCGGCACCCGAGCGAGTCGGCTCCGTCGCTCGTCCTGGTCCTGCTCGGTGCCGATCACCGTCAGCTCCGCGAGCTCGGTCGCAATCGGGCGGAGTCGGATATCCACCGTGGTGTCGGCCGCCGTCCGGACCTCGAGCGAGAGTCGTCCGGGCTGGAAGCCCAGCGCCTTGGCGATCAGGCGCTGCCGCCCCCGCGGGGCCTCGAGGTGGAACCGGCCGGCGGCGTCGGCCTGGAGGTTCACGGTGCCCCCCTCGAGCGACACCAGCGCGCCCGGCAGGACCGAGTCGGTCAGTGCCGAGCGCACTACGCCGGTGATGGTGCCCGTTGCCTGGGCGTGTAGCGAGTTGGCGGCGGATGCGCCAACCAGACCGCAGAGTGCGGCGCGCAGCGCGCGCCGGAATGTGGTGAGCATGGGCCATCCTGTCCCTGAGGTCGGCGGCGCCAGCCGGCACGGACGCTTGTCATCCGTGGCTGGGACCGCGTCAGTCGATCAGCGGGTCAGGACAGCCTGGGTGGCGCGGTGGCGGGTGGGTGGAGCTCGGGAAGGGGTGCGGTCGCGAGAAGATGCGACTCGGTGGGGCGGGCTTGCGTCAGGCAATAGGCAGGGATTGGCGCTGCCACTGTGGGCGCGCTGGCCGGCTCGACCGCGGCGGTCGCATGGCACGACCCGATGCAGTGACACTGAGCCTCGTGGCCCGGCAGACTCGAGCCTTGGCTGTGACCGTCGGAACCGTGGTGGTGGCCCATCGCGGCCGCGGGACAGGGATGCAGCGCCTGCACCGCCCATCCCCCGAAGCCGGGGGTGAGCAGCAACAGAAGGAGCGCAACCAGTCGTCCACGTTGGAGAGCGGCCATCATGGCCTCAAGCTAGGCGGGCCGCCGGTCCGGGCAAAGGGCCCGGTGGGCCCATGGCCGGCGGCCGTCATCACTTACTGATCGTGGTCCAGCTCGCCGCCATCAGCCCGATGAGTGCGCCGACACCCACCAGCCACGCCGAATTGGGCTTGTACCGCAACAGAAGGAACGCACTGAGGGCCGCAAGGCAGGTGGTCAGAGGATCGACGAGGGCGGATTGACCGAGCTGCCATGTCACCGTTGCCATAAGTCCCAGCGATGCCACGATCACGCCGTCCAGAGCCGCTCCGGCCGCAGGCGAGCGTCTGAGGTGCGGGAGAAGGGGGCCACTCGCGGCCACGTAGACAAAGGCGGGAAGGAAGATTCCAGCGGTGGCCGTGAGCGCCGCTGGCGTCCCGCCGAGGATGTAGCCGATGAAGGTGGCCGTTGTGAAGACCGGCCCAGGCGTAACTTGTCCCACGGCGACGGCCTCGAGCAGTTGCGCCTCCGTCAGCCAGTGGAGGCGTTCGACCAAGTCGGTGCGCAGGAAGGCCAGCAGCACGTAGCCGCTCCCGAATAGCACCGCACCGACCTTGAGGAAGACCAGGAACAACGGCCACAGCCCGAATGGGATGGCCGCGACACCCGCACCGGCAGCGGTAGAGCCAACCAACGGCAGCAGCCCACCGGCAGGACCCAGCTCATCGCGTGACCGCCGTGCCAGGAGTTGAACGAACGCGAGCACGGCACCCGCGAACAGCAGGACTTCCAGCTCGGGCGCGCCCATGGCGCTAGCGATTGCGGCGGCCACCGCCACGATGCCCAGTCTCCACGACCTCACCGCCGTTCGACTGAGCATCCACAGGGCCTGGACCACGACGGCGATGACCACGGGCTTGATCCCGTACATCAGCCCACGTGCTTCAGGTAGCGAGCCGTATCGCACGTAGGCCCATGCGAGCACCGTCACGATCAGCATCGCAGGCACAATGAACGCCGTCCCGGCCACCAGCAGTCCGCGCCACCCGGCACGGCGGTGCCCGATGTGAATCGCCAGCTCCGTCGAATTTGGACCAGGGATGAGATTCGCAGCGCCGAGTAAATCCAGGAATTCGGCGTGGGTGAGCCACCCACGCAGCCGTACAACTTCCTCCTCCATCATCGCAATATGCGCAGCTGGTCCACCGAAGGCGGTTGTCCCCAGCTTGAGGAAGAGCCCCGCCAGCTCCAGCAGGTCGCCACCGCCACTTGCCATGCCCGACTCCGCAGTTGAGGACCTGCCCGGTCTCAGCGCGTCAGAGGTGCGGCGAACAGTTCAGCTCATTGAAGGAGTCAGAGC
>Ga0308176_10001388_pt1 | contig 15220 bp, 11 predicted proteins | sample PhyCR2_3_FD_203890 | JGI IMG/M metagenome (GOLD analysis project Ga0308176, IMG submission 203890) | Soil microbial communities from UC Gill Tract Community Farm, Albany, California, United States - DLSLS.C.R2 | ecosystem: Environmental > Terrestrial > Soil > Agricultural land | place: USA...
GCTGCATCATCGAGCGCATCACGCCCGTCACCGCGGGCCGGGCGGCCCTGGCCAGCGGCAGGTCGACGTGCATCGTCAGCTTGATCTCCAGCCGCGTGCCCTGGTCGGCCTCGGACAGCACGTACCACCCGTCGGCGCCTGCCGGCTCGCCCCGGCCGGACGGCTGGTGGGCGTACTCGATGCGGTCCGGGGCGTCGAAGCGCATCCGCTCGGTGAAGCAGGGGGCCAGCCCGATCCCGAGGATGGTGAACCGGGTCAGGTGCCAGCGCCACAGGTCGCCGTCGGTGTCGATGGAGCGCAGCAGCGGGGTGAGCCGGGGCAGCACGTCGGGGTCGGTCAGGGCCGCCCAGATCGCCTCCCGGTCGGCGGCCACCACGGCCTCGGAGTGGTTCGTCGCCTCGAAGCGGTTCATCTGTCGAGTCTGTCAGGCGCGGCCAAGAGCCCGGCCACCTCGTCCAGGTCGTCGACCAGGTGGACGTGCCCGGCCATCACCCGCCCCTGCGCCAGCGCGTGCAGCAGCGGCCAGGCCGGCAGCTGCTCCGTCCAGTACGCGCGTCCCACCAGCACCATCGGCGCCACCTCGTCCGGGGCGGCATAGAAGTTCTCGCAGGCGTCCTGGAACACCTCCTGCACCGTCCCGCCGAGGCCCGGGAGGTACACCACGCCTCCGCGGCACACGTGCAGCAGGATGTCCTCGCGGATCGCGTTCTTGAAGTACTTCGCCACGGCGTTCGCCAGCGCGTTCGGGGGCTCGTGCCCGTAGAACCACGTCGGCACCCCCAGCGAGTCCGCGCCGTCCGGCCACCTCCGTCGTACGTCGATCGCGCGGCCGGCCCACGCGGCCACCGAGTGCTCGTAGGACGGCACCGAGGCGAGCAGGTCGAGCGCCTCGTCGAGCACGGCGTCGTCGTGCCCGGACAGGTACGCGCCGAGGTTGGCCGCCTCCATCGCGCCCGGGCCGCCGCCGGTCGCGACGGTCAGGCCGGCCCGGGCCAGCGAGCGGCCCAGCCGGGCCGCGTCCGCGTAGCCGCCGGCGCCGCGGGCCAGGGCGTGCCCGCCCATCACGCCGACGACCCGGCGCCCGCGCAGCCACTCCTCGAGCGCGTCGTCGACCGCAACGTCGTGCAGCGACTGCGCGAGCAGGGCGTGCAGGTCGTGGCCCGTGTGCCGGGACCACCCGTAGACCCGCGCGTCGAAGGTGTCGGCGTAGTGCCCGTCCGCCAGCCCGTCGTACAGCTCCTCGGGGGTGTACAGCCGCGGCCGGTAGGCGTCGAACGGCACGTCGGGCACGCTCGGGAACACCAGCGCGCCGCGGGACCGCAGGTCCGCCTCCACGTCCGCGTCGAGCACGCCGCCGAGGACCAGGGCGCCGCGGGCCTCGAGCCGGCGCAGCAGGTCGCCGTGGCCTCGCAGGTCGAGGTCCTGCAGCTGCCAGCCGGCCATCGACGTCGCCCCGGCCGCGACCAGCCGGCGCAGGTCCTCGACGGTCTCGACCTCACGGGTGCGTCGCGGCGTCTTCCTCACCGGGCCATCCTGCCGCGCCGCCCCCTCAGAACGCGCAGGCGAGCAGCTCCGCGAACAGGTCGTGCTCGTCGACGTCGAGCCCGCGGGAGGCGAACCAGGCGCAGACGTTGCGGCAGTCCCGCATCAGGAAGTCCATCCCGGTCGGGTTGGCCACCACGTCCACCGACTGCGGCAGGTCGATGACGACCAGCCGGTCGCCCGCGGCCAGCACGTTGTAGGGCGACAGGTCGCCGTGCGCCACCCCGTGCCGCGCCAGCGCGGCCATCGCGTCGCGCAGCTGGTCGAAGTAGGACACCAGGAGGTCGCCCGTCGGCCGGGTCTGCGCGAGCCGGGGCGCCGCCTCGCCGTCGACGCCGACCAGCTCCATCAGGATCTCGGTGCCGTCGACCTGCACCGGGTAGGGCACCGGGACGCCGGCGAGCCAGAACCGGACGAGGGCGGCCCACTCGGCGGCGGCCCACTGCCCGGCGGCCACGGCCCGTCCGTGCGCGGTCTTCTTGGCCATCGCCCGGGCGTCGCGGCTGTTGCGTGTCCTCCGGCCCTCGGTGTAGGCGCTGCTGCGGTGGAAGGCCCGGTGCTCCTCGCCGCGGTACCGCTTGGCCGCCATCACCACCTGCTGGGACGGGTCGCCGGGGACGGCCCGCTCCACCAGGAAGACGTCGGCCTCCTTGCCGGTCTTGAGGACCCCGAGCTCGGTGTCGACGGCGGCCTGGCTCGTGACCAGCCAGTCGGGGCGGGGCTCCGGCCCCCGGCAGAGCGGCTCGACGTCGAGCCAGGTGGACATCCGCTGGCCGTCGCCGGGGTCGTCGTAGGCGCGGAAGTCGAAGACGAAGGCCGGGTCGACGTCGGAGAGGTCGGCCAGGTCAGCGAGCGTGCGGTCGTTCTGGGAGTGGTTCTGGGAGTCGTGCGGGAAGACGGAGGACATCGCTGTCGGTGCTCCAGGTGTGAGAGGACGTGCTGGCACGGGACATGCCACGGACCGTGGTGGGCATCACACGACTCCTCTCCGCTCGAGGCACCGACGGCGCTGCTCGCCGTCCGCCCGAGCAGGATGGCCGGACCGGAGGGCGGACGCAACGGGTTTTCGCGAACGGGTCCGGTCCGGCGGTCTACGATCGTGCGTCAACGTCCACCCACCGGGAGTCCGCATCGTGCCGTCCCTCCGTCGCTGCGCCGCAGCGCTGTCCCTCCTCCTGCTGGCCGGGGCGGCCGGGACACCCACGCTGGAGACCGCCGCCGCGGCCGAGCCGGCGAGCGCGGGGTCCTCCGGGATCGGCGACGCGTACTTCCCCCGGGACGGCAACGGTGGGTACGACGTCACGCACTACGACATCCACGACACCTACCGGCTGCGCAGCGGCGACCTCACCGGCCGGACCACGGTCACCGCGACCGCCACCCAGGACCTCGCGTCGCTGAGCCTGGACCTGATGCTCACCCCGGACGCGGTGCGCGTGAACGGTGCGCCCGCGACCTTCGCGAAGTCGGGCCGGCACGAGCTCGTCGTCACCCCCGCCACGCCGGTCGCCAGCGGCGCGCCGCTGGTCGTCGAGGTCAGGTACCACGGCACCCCCCGTCTGCTCGGGTGGGGCGGGGAGCGGCCGTTCCTGGCCACGCCCGGCGAGGCGATGGCCACCAACCAGCCGCACATCGCGCCGTGGTGGTTCCCGGTCGACGACCACCCGCAGGACAAGGCGCTCTACGACATCACCGTCGCGGTCGCCCGCGGCCACCAGGTCGTCAGCAACGGCACCCTGGTCGGGCACCGCACCTCCGGCGCCTGGACGTCCTGGCACTGGCGCGAGACCAGCCCGATGGCCAGCTACCTCGCCTTCTTCGCGGCCGGCCGGTTCCGGATCCAGTCCGGCACGTCGTACGGCGTGCCGTGGACCGTCGCGGTGTCCAAGGCCTTCGACCGCTCGACCCAGGACCAGCAGCTGCGCCTGCTCCGGCGGTCGCCGGGCATCGTGCACTGGCTGGAGACCCAGTTCGGGCCCTACCCGTTCGACTCGACCGGCGGCGTGGTGACCTCGCTGTTCACCGGCTTCGCCCTCGAGAACCAGACCCGGCCGACGTACCCGTTCCTGGGGGTCGGCCACCAGGCGCACTCGGTGGTCGTGCACGAGCTGGCCCACCAGTGGTTCGGCGACCAGGTCTCGGTGCGCCGGTGGCGCGACATCTGGCTCAACGAGGGCTTCGCGACCTGGGCCGAGTGGCGCTTCGACGAGGCCCACGGGGGCCCGAGCGCCTGGCGCAGGCTGCAGCGGGAGTACGCCTCCCACCCCGCGGGCGATCCGTTCTGGCGGCTGCGGATCGCGGACCCGGGCCCGGCCCGGCTCTTCGACCAGCCGGTCTACGACCGGGGCGGGATGGCCCTGCAGGCGCTGCGGCACCGGATCGGGACCCGGGCCTTCCTGACCGTGCTGCGCACCTGGGTGCAGCGGCACGCCGATGCCGCGCACGGCACCGGCACCGTCGAGGAGCTCGAGGCGCTCGCCGCGCAGGTCAGCGGCCAGGACCTGGGCGGCTTCTTCACCGCCTGGCTGCACACCGGCGCTCGTCCGGCGGCCACCGCGGCCAACGGCCTGCGCTGAGCTTCCCGGCCGGGGTGTGGCCACGCGCCCCGGGTCCGTCGCAAGATGGGGGGATGGCCGCACCCGCTGACTACCGCGCCGAGCACGCCCGCAGCATCAAGGACCCCGAGGGCTACTGGGCCGAGCAGGCCGGGCTCGTCGACTGGATCAAGAAGCCGACCCGGGTCCTCGACGACGACCGCCCGCCGTTCTACCGGTGGTTCCCCGACGCGACCCTGAACACCTGCTTCAACGCCCTGGACCGGCACGTGGTGCGCGGCCACGGCGACCGGACGGCGCTGGTCTACGACAGCGCCGTGGCCGGGGTGAAGCGCAGCTTCACCTACGCGCAGCTCGTCGAGGAGGTGGCGGCCTTCGCCGGAGCGCTGCGCGGGTTCGGGGTCGGGGCGGGGGACCGGGTGGTGATCTACCTCCCGATGATCCCCGAGGCGGTCGTGGCGATGCTGGCGTGCGCCCGGATCGGAGCGGTCCACTCGGTCGTGTTCGGCGGCTTCGCGCCGCGCGAGCTCGCCGTGCGCATCGACGACGCCCGGCCGAAGGTCGTGGTCACGGCGTCCTGCGGCATCGAGCCGACCCGGGTCGTGGAGTACAAGCCGATCGTCGACCGGGCCCTGGAGATCGCCGAGCACCAGCCGGACGCCGTCGTGCTCAAGCAACGGCCCCAGGCCGTGGCGGAGATGCGCGAGCCGCGTGACGTCGACTGGGACGTCGCGATGAAGGCCGGCCGCACCGACCCCGCAGAGTGCGTCGAGGTCAGGGCCACCGACCCGCTCTACGTGCTCTACACGTCCGGCACCACCGGCAAGCCGAAGGGGATCGTCCGCGACAACGGCGGGCACGCCGTGGCGATGGCCTGGTCGCTGCCGAACATCTACGACGTCCACGAGGGCCAGGTGTGGTGGACAGCGTCCGACGTCGGCTGGGTCGTCGGGCACTCCTACATCGTCTACGCGCCGCTGATCACCGGCGCCACCACCGTGCTCTACGAGGGCAAGCCGGTCGGCACCCCCGACGCCGGAACGTTCTGGCGGGTGATCGAGGAGCACGGTGTCGAGGCGCTGTTCACGGCCCCCACCGCGATCCGCGCGGTCAAGAAGGAGGACCCCGCCGGCCGGCTGCTGGAGGGCCGCGACCTGAGCCGGTTCCGCACGCTGTTCCTGGCCGGCGAGCGCCTGGACCCGGAGACCTACCACTGGGCCTCCGAGCGGCTCGGCGTGCCGGTGGTCGACCACTGGTGGCAGACCGAGACCGGCTGGCCGATCGCCGCGAACCTGCGCGGCCTGGCACCGATGCCGATCAAGCCCGGCTCACCGACGGTGCCGGTGCCCGGCTACCAGGTCGACGTGCTCGGCGACGGCGGGACGCCGCTGCCCCCGGGTCAGGAGGGTGCGATCTGCCTGCGGCTTCCGCTGCCCCCGGGGACGCTGACCACGCTGTGGCGCGACGACGAGCGGTACGTCTCGTCGTACCTGTCCGCGTTCGAGGGCTACTACCTCTCGGGGGACGGCGGGTACGTCGACGAGGACGGCTACCTGTACGTCATGGGCCGCACCGACGACGTCATCAACGTGGCCGGCCACCGGCTCTCGACCGGCTCGATCGAGGCGGTCCTCGCCTCGCACGCGGCGGTCGCCGAGTGCGCCGTGATCGGCGTGGCCGACCCGCTGAAGGGCCAGGTGCCGCGCGGCTTCGTGGTGCTGAAGGCCGGCGTGAGCGCGGACCCGGACGACGTGGCCCGCGAGCTGGTGGCCCTGGTGCGCTCGGAGATCGGGGCGGTCGCGGCGTTGAAGGACGTGTCGGTGGTGGGCGGGCTGCCGAAGACCCGCAGCGGCAAGATCCTGCGCAAGACGATGCGCGAGATCGCCGACGGGAAGGACGCGGCCGTGCCCTCGACGATCGAGGACGCGACCGTGCTCGACGGGCTGCGGCCGGCGCTCAGGCGGGACTGAGCAGCCCCTCGTCGCCGACCGAGCCGGTCGGCAGGCTCGTGGGGAGGGGCGCCGGCGGGCGGCGGTGCGTGCCCGCGACCAGCAGCTGCCGCGCCGCGTCCAGCTCGACCGGCCGCGACCACAGGAAGCCCTGGCCGAGGGCGCAGCGCGCGTGCTTGAGCCAGGCGGCCTGCTCCGGCTGCTCGACACCCTCCGCGACGGTCGTCAGCCGCATGTTGTGGCTCATCGTGATGATGGCCTCGACCAGCGAGGTGTCCGAGGCGTCCGAGCACACCTTGTCCACGAAGGACTTGTCCACCTTGAGCACGTCCACCGGGAGCTGGTCGAGGTAGGACAGCGAGCTGTAGCCGGTGCCGAAGTCGTCGATGGCCACCCGGATGCCGCGGTCGCGCAGCCGGGCCAGCGTGGCGATCGTCCCGACCATGTCGTCGAGCAGCACGCTCTCGGTGATCTCGAGGACCAGCCGCTCCGCCGGCATCCGGGTACGCCGGAGCACGTCGACGACCTCCTCGACGAAGTCCGGCTTGGCGAGCTGCTGCGCCGCGATGTTGACCGCCATCGTGGGCTGGTGCCAGTCGCTCTGCATGTCGGCGCCGGCCCGGCACGCGGCCCGGAGCACCCAGCTGCCCAGGGGGACGATGAGCCCGCTCTGCTCGGCGACCGGGATGAACTCCAGCGGGGCCAGCAGGCCGCGGGTCGGGTGGTTCCAGCGCACCAGCGCCTCGAAGCCGGTGATCCGGTGCGTGCCGAGGTCGACCGTGGGCTGGTAGTGCAGGGTCAGCTGGTCCTCGCGGATCGCCCGCTGGAGCTCGCCGCGCAGCGCCATCCGCTCGAGCGCCTCCGCGTGCAGGCCCGCCTCGTAGACCGCGACCGTGCTCTTGCCGCGGTCCTTGGCCCAGTACATCGCCACGTCCGCGTTGCGCAGGGTCTCCTCGCCGGTGGCCTCCCCGGGCACGGCCTCGGCCATCCCGATGCTGGCCCGGACCGAGTGCAGCTGCTCGTCGACGGCGACCGGGACGGCCAGGTCCTCGAGCAGCCGCTGGGCGACCTCGTGGGCCGAGGCGACGTCGGCGTCCTCCATCAGGATCGCGAACTCGTCGCCACCGAGCCGCGCGGCGGTGTCGCCCTGGCGGATCGCGCCGCTGATCCGCTCGGCGACCGCGACCAGCAGCCGGTCGCCGATGCCGTGGCCGAGACTGTCGTTGACGTGCTTGAAGTCGTCGAGGTCCAGGAACAGCACGACGAGCGGCTCGGTGGCACCGTCGCGGCGCCGCAGCGCGTGGGTGAGGCGGTCGGTGAACAGCTGCCGGTTGGCCAGCCCGGTGAGGGCGTCGTGGAAGGCCTGGTAGCTCAGCTCCTGCTGCAGCGCCTGCCGGTCCGTCACGTCGCGGACCGTCAGCACCCAGCCGCCCACGGCCGCCTCGGCCATCAGGTTCGTCAGCGTGCCCTCGAGCACCAGCTCGCGGCCGTCGGCGTGCCGGGTCCGCAGGATCACCGGCTGGTCGCCTTCGCGGGAGGCCGCCAGCATCCGGATGAACATCGGGACGTCGCGGGGGAGCAGGGTGTCGACGAACCGGGTGCCGACCAGGTCCTCGGGCTCGATGCCGAGCACGGACCGGGAGGCGGGGCTCACGAACAGGGCGGTGGAGTCGGGCTCGAGGACGGTCACCAGGTCCGCGCTGTTCTGCACCAGCGCCAGCAGCCGGCGCTCGCCGGCGTCGAGGACCTGCCGCTCGGTGAGGTCGCGCTGCACCGTGCGGTGCCGCCGCACGAGCCTGCGGAACCACAGGAACCAGCCGACGGACACGATCACCAGGAGGGCGGCCAGGATGGCCCCGGCCTGCCGGTCGACGGCGTCCTGCTCCTGGGCGACCGCCCGGCCCAGGTCGGTGTCGGCGGTGCGCAGGCGCAGCAGGTCGGCGTCGTCGAGGGATCCCGCCCAGACGCGGGTCAGGTCGTGCAGCTGTGCGGCGCCGGGAGCGTCCGTCGTACCGAGGGCACGCACGGCCTCCTCGACGGGGGCGGTGCTCGTGCCGGGGCTCCAGGCGTCCAGGGCGCCGGCGACCCGGGCCTGGGCGGCACGCTGGAGGTCGACGTGGTCGTCCAGGTGGTAGACGGCCTGCAGGAGCCCGAACTCGCCCAGGACGACGAGCAGCGTCACCAGGATGGTGATCGGCACCCGGGCACGCGAAGACGTGCCTGGTTCCATGGCTTCCCTCCCGAAACCGACGAAACACAGCCCCCACGACGCACGGTACAAGCGCGTGTCCGGGTTCGTGGCTGAATGCCTGAATCAGCCCTTCAGGCCAGGTCCGTCCGGTCCGGGCGCCGTCAGTGGCCGCCGACCAGCGGCGCCATCAGCCGGGCCAGCACGCTCGGCCGGCCGGTCAGCCGCTCCTCGGCGTCGGCGACGGTCATCGCGCGCAGGCCCGCGTTGACGCCCAGCCAGCGCAGCGGCTCCGGCTCCCAGCGGCGCGAGCGGTGTCCGACCCAGGGCAGCCGGGTCAGCTCCGTGTCGTGGCCGAGGACCAGGTCCCGCAGCGTCCGGCCGGCCAGGTTCGTCGTACCGACGCCGTCGCCGACGTAGCCGCCGGCCCAGGCCAGGCCGGTGTCCCGGTCCAGCCCCACCGAGGCGACCCAGTCGCGCGGGACGCCGAGCGCGCCGCCCCAGGCGTGCGTGAACCGCACCCCGGCCAGCGGCGGCAGCATCTCCACGAGCGTGGCGCGCAGCATGTCGAACACGCGCGGCTCGCGGTCGAAGTCCGGCCGGACCGCCGACCCGAAGTGGTACGGCGCGCCGCGCCCGCCGAACACCAGCCGCCCGTCGGCCGTGCGCTGGCCGTAGACGATGAGGTTGCGGTGGTCGGTGAAGGTCTCCCGCTCGCGCAGCCCGATCCGCTCCCAGGTGGCGTCCGGCAGGGGCTCGGTGGCCACCACCAGGGAGTACACCGGCACGACCGTGCGCGTCAGCCCGGCGAGCGAGCGGGTGTACCCCTCGGTCGCCCGGACCACGACCCCGGCGCGCACGGTGCCGTGCTCGGTGACGGCCCGGCCCGGCTCGAGCGCCGTCACCCGGGTCCGCTCGTGGATCCGGCCGCCGTGCCGCTCGACCGCGCGGGCCAGCCCGCGCACCAGCCGGGCCGGGTGCACCGCCGCGCAGTCGGGCGTGTACGTCGCGCCGAGCGTCCCGGCCGCGTCGAGGCGGGCGCGGGCCTCGTCCCGGTCGAGCAGGCGTACGTCGTCCGGGCCGCGGCCCCAGGCGCGGGCCGAGGCGACCTCGTCGCGCGCGCTGCGCAGCTGCGCCTGCGTCCGCGCCACCGAGACCGACCCGCCCTTGCGGGCCCGGGCGTCGATGCCCTCGCGGTCCGCGACCGCGAGCACCTCCTCGACGGTGGCGCGCATCTCCTGGTGCAGGGCGAGGGCCGCGGTGCGCGACGATCCGGGCAGGGCGGCGACCTTCGCGAGGGAGGCGGGGAACAGCGCCGAGCACCAGCCGCCGTTGCGGCCGGAGGCCCCGAAGCCGGCGGTCTCCGCCTCGAGCACGACGACGCGCAGGTCGGGCCGCGCGACCAGCAGGTAGTAGGCGGTCCACAGCCCGGTGAACCCGGCGCCCACGACCACGACGTCCGCCTCGGTGCTGCCGGGCAGCGGCGCTCGCGGCGACCAGTCGTCACCCGCCGTCTCGTGCCAGAGGGACAGGCGCGACCAGGTCGGGTTCGGGGGAACGCTCAGCGGACGCCCCAGGAGTAGGTCTGCTTGCGCAGCTGGAGGTACATGAACGTCTCGGTGGACACGACGTTCTCGATCGTGCGGATCTTGGAGGACAGCACCTCGAGCAGGGCCTCGTCGCTCTCGCAGACGACCTCCACGAGCAGGTCGTACGAGCCCGCGGTGATCACGACGTAGTCGACCTCGTCGAGCGCCGCGACCGCGTCGGCGATCGGCTCGAGCCGGCCGCTGGCGCGGATGCCGATCATCGCCTGCCGGGCGAAGCCGAGCTCCATGGGGTCGGTGACCGCGACGACCTGCATCACGCCGCTGTCGACGAGCCGCTGGACCCGCTGCCGGACCGCCGCCTCCGAGAGGCCCACGACCTTGCCGATCGCGGCGTACGAGCGGCGCCCGTCCTGCTGGAGCTCCTCGATGATCGCCTTCGAGACGTCGTCGAGCACCATCGCAGGACGCGGGTTGCCGAGGGAGGACCCGTTGCGGGTGGCGCGGGTGGTCACGCGGGAGATCGTGGCACGGGGGGAGGGGAGCGTCAAAGTTTTGGGGCAGTTTGGGCAAAGGATTTCGTTGCGGGGGTGTTACGGGGCTACTGATTCCCTTGTTCAGAACCCTATGCTCTGACAAGATCCACAGAGCCTCCGGGTAGCCCCGCCGATGAGAGGACACGGTCTGATGCCCCGACCTGCCCCTGGTCCCGACGACCTCCGCCGCCTCCTGGCCGGCGCCCCCACCGTGAGCCGACGAGGGTTCCTGCGCGGCGCCGGCCTGGCCGGCCTCGGGCTCGGCGCGCCGTCGCTGCTGTCCGCGTGCGGCACCAAGGCGGCCAAGCAGACCGCCGGCTCCTGCACGAGCAAGGACCTGTCGGCGAGCCAGAAGACGCTGCACTTCTCGAACTGGCCGCTCTACCTCGACGAGAAGAAGGTCAAGCAGGGCGGCAAGAAGGTCACGGTCTACCCCTCGCTGCAGAAGTTCGAGCAGCAGAGCGGGATCAAGGTCGACTACGTCACCGACATCAACGACAACGCGGAGTTCTTCGGGATCGTCCGCAACCAGCTCGCGGACTGCCAGCCGACCGGGCGCGACATCATGACGCTCACCGACTGGATGGCCGCGCGGATGGTCGACCTCGGCTGGCTCCAGAAGCTCGACAAGTCCCAGCTCCCGAACGTCGAGGCCAACCTGGTCCCGACCCTGAAGACGCCGAGCTGGGACAAGAACCGCGACTACTCGGTGCCGTGGCAGAGCGGGCTGACCGGCATCGCCTACAACGCCAAGCTCACCAAGGAGGTCCGCACCTTCGACGAGCTGCTCACCCGGTCCGACCTCAAGGGCAAGGTCAGCCTGCTCTCGGAGATGCACGACACGATGCTGTTCATGCTCCTGCTCGAGGGGGCGGACCCGTCGAACTTCACCGCGGACCAGTTCAGCTCGGCCATCGACCGGCTCAAGAAGGCCACCGACTCCGGCCAGGTGCGGGCGTTCACCGGCAACGAGTACGCGCAGGACCTGGTCAAGGGCAACGTCGTCGCGTGCGAGGCGTGGTCCGGCGACATCATCCAGCTGCAGTTCGACAACCCGGACATCAAGTTCGTCGCTCCCGAGGAGGGCCTGGCCCTCTGGAGCGACAACATGCTGGTGCCGAACAAGGCGGCCCACAAGGCGAACGCCGAGAAGCTGATGGACTTCTACTACGACCCGGTCAACGCCGCGACGCTGGCGGCCTGGGTGAACTACATCTGCCCGGTGAGCGGCGCCAAGCAGGCGATGGAGAAGATCGACTCGAGCCTGGTCGACAACCAGCTGATCTTCCCGAGCGAGAGCACGCTGTCGAAGGCCAAGAGCTTCATGGGGCTGGACCAGAAGACCGAGCAGAGCTACCAGAAGCAGTTCGCTGCGGTGATCGGAGCCTGACCCCCATGGCCACGCGCACCACGGACGAGTCCCCGCAGACGACGTCACGGGAGGAGGCCGGGGCCGACCTCACGCTCACCTCGGTCACCAAGCGGTTCGGCACCTTCACCGCGGTCGACGACCTGGACCTGGTGGTCGAGCAGGGCCGGTTCTTCGCGCTGCTCGGGCCCTCGGGCTGCGGCAAGACCACCACCCTGCGGATGGTGGCCGGGCTCGAGGAGCCCACCAGCGGCACCATCACGATCGCGGGCCAGGACATCTCCCGGCTCAAGCCGTACAAGCGGCCGGTGAACACGGTCTTCCAGAGCTACGCGCTCTTCCCGCACCTGGACATCTTCGAGAACGTCGCGTTCGGGCTGCGCCGCCGCGGCGTGAAGGACGTGAAGAAGCAGGTCCAGGACATGCTCGAGCTGGTCGAGCTCGGCGGTTTCGGCAAGCGCCGTCCGCCGCAGCTGTCCGGTGGCCAGCAGCAGCGCGTCGCGCTGGCGCGGGCGCTGATCAACCGGCCGCAGGTGCTGCTGCTCGACGAGCCGCTGGGCGCGCTGGACCTCAAGCTGCGTCGGCAGATGCAGATCGAGCTGAAGCGGATCCAGACCGAGGTGGGCATCACCTTCGTGCACGTCACCCACGACCAGGAGGAGGCCATGACCATGGCCGACACCATCGCGGTGATGAACCAGGGCGTGATCGAGCAGATGGGTGCCCCGGCCGAGCTCTACGACTCGCCCGCCACCACGTTCGTCTCCAACTTCCTCGGCCAGTCCAACCTGGTGAAGGCCGAGGTGGTCGGGCGCGACGGTGACGACGTGGTCGTCGACGTCCAGGGCAGCAGGGTCGCCGCACCACGGTCCCGCGCCCGTCGTACGGACGGGACGGTCTGGGTGGGTGTGCGTCCCGAGAAGGTGTTCCTCGCCCACCGCGGCAGCGAGACCTCCGACGGCAGCAACCTGCTCGGCGGCGGCACGGTCAGCGACGTCAGCTTCATCGGGGTGAGCACGCAGTACCTCGTCCGGATGCCCTGGGACCAGGAGCTGACGGTCTTCGAGCAGAACAGCGGTGCCCGCGAGAGCTTCACGGTGGGCGACACGGTGGACCTGCACTGGATCCCCGCGCACACGTTCCTGCTCGACGCCGACCAGGACGCGCACGCCGGCGACCTGTCCTACGCCGCCCTGGCGGGCGGCCCGCAGTGAGCGTCGCGGCCGCGGAGGCGGCGGCCGGCGGGACCGTCGGCCACGAGCCGGTCCCGCCGCCCCGGCGCCGCGGCGGCAGCGGCTACCTGCTGCTGCTGCCGGGCATGCTCTGGCTGGTCCTGTTCTTCCTGGTGCCGACCATCCAGCTGGTCGCGACGTCGCTGTACGACCCGAGCGGCTCGCTGGACACCGGCTACGCGATGACCTGGTCGTTCCCCAACTACTGGCACGCGCTGACGTCGTTCACCGCGCCGTTCCTGCGGTCCCTGGTGTACGCCACGGTCTCGACCGGGCTCGCCCTGCTGCTCGCCTACCCGCTGGCCTACGCGATCGCGTTCAAGTCCGGGCGCTGGAAGAACCTGATGCTGGTCGCGGTCATCGCGCCGTTCTTCACGAGCTTCCTGGTGCGCACGCTGGCCTGGAAGTCGATCCTTTCCGACAACGGGTTCGTGGTGCACGTGCTGCAGGCGCTGCACATCCTGGGGCCCGACGGCCGGCTGCTGGCCACGTCGGTCGCGGTGATCACCGGCCTGACCTACAACTTCCTGCCGTTCATGGTGCTGCCGCTCTACGCCAGCCTGGAGAAGATCGACCTGCGGCTGATCGAGGCGAGCAAGGACCTGTACGCCGACGGCTTCACGTCGTTCCGCAAGGTCACGCTGCCGTTGTCGATGCCAGGGCTGGTCGCCGGCACGCTGCTGACGTTCATCCCGGCGGCCGGCGACTACATCAACGCCGAGCTGCTCGGCACGCCGAAGCAGTACATGATCGGCAACGTCATCGACAGTCTGTTCCTGGTGCAGCTCGACTATCCCGCGGCCGCGGCGTGCTCGGTGATCCTGATGCTCGCGATCGTGGCGATGGTGCTGTTCTACGTGCGCCGCGCCGGCACCGAGGAGCTGCTCTGATGCGCGCCGGACGCTGGGTTGCCGACCACTTCGTGATGGTGGTGGCGCTGCTCGTGCTGGTCTACATGTTCCTGCCGATCTTCTTCGTCGTGCTGATGTCGTTCAACGACCCGGTGAGCCGGCTGTCCTACGAGTTCGACGGCTTCACGCTGAACAACTGGACCGACCCGTGCGGACCGAGCGGCATGTGCGCCTCGGTCGTGAAGAGCCTGCAGATCGGCTTCCTCGCCACCCTCGGCGCGACCGTGCTCGGCACGCTGGTCGCGTTCGCACTCGTGCGGCACCGGTTCCGCGGCCGCGCGGCCACCAGCCTGCTGATCTTCCTGCCGATGGCCACCCCCGAGGTGGTGATGGGGTCCTCGCTGCTGGCCCTGTTCACCAGCGTGGGACTCGCCGGCACGCTCGGCTTCTGGTCGATCCTGGTCGCGCACATCATGTTCTGCCTGTCGTTCGTGGTGGTCACCGTGAAGGCGCGGCTGGCCGGGCTCGACTCCTCGCTGGAGCAGGCGGCGATGGACCTGTACGCCAACGAGTGGCAGGCGTTCTGGCGGATCACCTTCCCGCTGGTCTTCCCGGGCATCCTCGCGGCGGCGCTGCTGAGCTTCTCCCTGTCGTTCGACGACTTCATCGTCACGAACTTCAACCACGGCAACACGATCACCTTCCCGATGTTCGTCTGGGGCTCCGCGCAGCGCGGCATCCCGCCGCAGGTCAACGTGATCGGCACCGTGATGTTCGCGGTGGCCCTGCTCCTCGTCCTCAGCGGGGGACTGCTGCAGCGGCGCCGTCCCGCCTGACGTGCCCGCCTCGTGGCCGGCCCGGGCGCTCGCGGACGCGTCGCCCACGGTCTTCTGGCTCGATGACCCGGTCCGTCCCGAGCCGCTGCCGCAGCTGCGGGGACCGGAGTCGGCCGACCTGCTGGTGGTCGGCGGTGGCTACACCGGTCTCTGGGCCGCGCTCCGGGCCAAGGAACGCGACCCGTCCCGCGACGTGGTGCTGGTCGAGGCCGGGCACTGCGGTGACCAGGCCAGCGGCCGCAACGGCGGCTTCGCGTCGGCCAGCCTCACGCACGGCTTCGCCAACGGCCGCGAGCGGTGGCCCTCCGAGCTCACCGAGCTGGACCGGCTCGGCGCCGAGAACCTCCGCGCGATCGGGGAGACCGTGCGCCGGCACGGCATCGACTGCCACTGGGAGGAGACCGGTGAGCTCACGGTCGCGACCGCCGCCCACGAGGTCGACGAGCTCGCGACGTACGCCTCGGAGCTGCGCGCCGCCGGCCACGACACCCGCTTCCTCGACCGGGACGCCGTCCGCGCGGAGGTGAGCTCGCCGACGTACCTCGCGGGCGTCCACGAGCCCACCAGCACGGTGATGGTCGAGCCGGCCCGGCTGGCGTGGGGGCTGCGGCAGGC
>Ga0308176_10001389_pt1 | contig 15220 bp, 14 predicted proteins | sample PhyCR2_3_FD_203890 | JGI IMG/M metagenome (GOLD analysis project Ga0308176, IMG submission 203890) | Soil microbial communities from UC Gill Tract Community Farm, Albany, California, United States - DLSLS.C.R2 | ecosystem: Environmental > Terrestrial > Soil > Agricultural land | place: USA...
TGACGCCGGCGCTGTCGCAGGAGCTCGGCATTGCGATGGTGCACCAGCACCCGGCCGTGCTTCCGGACATGACGGTCGCAGAGAACATCCGGGTCGCCGTCGGCCTCGAGCACCTCCGCCGCCGCGCCGCCGATCCGACCAAGGCGATGCGCGCGGTGCTCGACGACGTCAACTTCTTCGGCCACCTCGAGGATCGCGTCTCGTCGTTGAGCGTCGCCCGCCGTCACCTGCTCGAGATCGCCAAGGCCTTCGCCGTCTCACCGCGCCTGCTGATCCTCGACGAGCCGACGGCGCCGCTGTCGCAGGACTCGGTGGAGCTGCTGTTCAACGTCGTGCGGAAGTTCGCCGCAGGTGGCACGGCCGTCGTCTACATCACGCACCGGCTCGGCGAGGTTCGCGAGATCGCCGATCGCGTCACCGTCCTCCGCGACGGCACGCTGCGCGGGACGTCCGCAGTGCGGGATATCTCCGACGCGGAGCTCCTCGCGCTGATCGTGGGACGCCGGCTCGAGGCGTCGTTCCCGCCCAAGCATGTCGCGACCGACGGCGACGCGCCGCTGCTGCGGGTGGACGGGCTGAGCGGCAGTGGGTTCCAGAACATCTCGCTGGCGGCCGGCAAGGGCGAGATCGTCGGCATCGGCGGCGTGGTCGGCAACGGACAAGCCGCGTTCCTGCGCGCGCTCGCGGGGCGGCACTCGTCCAGCGGAACGGTCGTCGTCGACGGGAAGCAGTTCTCGCGCCGTCGGCTGTTCGAGGGCGCGGCGTACATGCCCGCCGACCGCCTCACCGAAGGCCTGATGCTGGACCTGAACGTGCGGGAGAACGCTGCGCTCTCCGCGCTGGGGCAGTTGAAGACCGGGCCGTTCGTCAGCCGCCGCCGCGAGGTGGACGTCGTCGAGCGCGAGCTCTCCGAGCTCGCCGTCAGAGCTCCGTCGCTCGAGGCTCCCGTCTCCGCGCTCTCCGGCGGCAACCAGCAGAAGGTCGTCATGGCGCGGTCGATGCTCTCCGAGCCCGCGCTTCTCGTCGCCGACGAGCCGACGCAGGGCGTCGACGTCGGCGCGCGCGCCGAGATCTATCGGATCCTGCGCGAGATCGCGGATCGTGGAGTCCCGGTGGTCGTCGGCTCGAGTGACACGAAGGAGCTCGAAGGCCTCTGCGACCGGGTGATCGTCATGTCGCGCGGCCACGCGGTCGCCGACTTCGCGGGCGACGACGTGACCGAGGAGAAGATCGTGCACGCGGCGATCAGCTCGACCCAGCACGCGGCGGAGCTGGCGGCGAAGCGCGATCGCGGTGCATCGCGAGTCGCGCGGTTCATCGAAGGCGACTACGCGCCCGTGATCATCCTCGCGATCGTCATGCTCGCGCTCGGCGCGTACATCCTCCAGCGAAACCACCGCTACACCTCGGACTTCAACATCACGTCGGTCCAGTTCGCGTGTGCCGCGCTCGGGTTCATCTCGCTCGGCCAGACGTTCGCGCTGCTGCTCGGCGGCATCGACCTCTCCGTCGGCCCGCTCGCCGGCTTCCTCGTCGTTCTCGCATCCTTCTTCGTGCTCGACGGCAAGTCGCCGGGCCTCTGGGCGTTGGGCTTCGTGCTGATGTTCCTCGCTGCCGCCGGGGTCGGCCTGCTCAACGGCGCACTCATCCGCTTCGCGAAGTTCACGCCGGTCGCGGCGACCCTGGTCACGTACATCGGCCTCGGCGGCCTCGCGTTCACATTGCGCTCCGCGCCCGACGGCTACATCGCGACGTCGGTGACGAACGCGATCCAGACGAAGATCGGGCCCGTGCCGGTCGCGTTCATCGCGTTCATCGTCATCGCGTTCGCGCTCGAGCTCGGCCTTCGTCGCTCGAAGCTCGGCATGCGGTTGCGCGCGGTCGGCTCGAGCGAGGAGTCGGCGCGGCGCGTCGGCGTCCCGATCAACCGGATCGCCTTGCTCGGTTACCTCGGTGCGTCGCTCCTGACGCTCCTGGGGGCGGTCGTCCTGCTCGCGCAGATCGGGGTCGGCGATCCGGGCCAGGGCTCGGGGTACACGCTGACGTCGATCACGGCGGTCGTGCTCGGGGGCACGAGCCTGCTCGGCGGTCGCGGCACCTTCATCGGCACGCTCATGGGCGCCGGGCTCAGCGTCCAGGTGCTGAACGCGACCGTGTTCCTGAGCCTCGACCAGAAGTGGCAGTACATCTTCCAGGGCCTGCTGATCGTTGCGGGAGCGATCATCTACAGCCAGGTCCGGCGGAGCGCGATTCGCGAGCCCGGCCAGGCCTGAGCATTCGACCCCTACCACGACGACGAGGCGATGACCGTGAAGCCTGCACCAGCCAATCAGAACCCCGACGCACCGTCCGACCTCGGGCCGCGTCTCCGCGCGATTCGGATCGCGCGCGGCGTCGGCCTGCGCGAGCTCGCCCGGCGGCTCGACCTGTCACCGAGCTCGATCTCGCAGATCGAGACGGGCAAGATCCGGCCGTCGGTCAAGACTCTGTACGCGCTCGCCTCCGCCTTCGGCGTGACCGTCGACGAGATCCTCTTCGACGAGCCGCCGCCGCCGGGCCAGACCGGCTCGGCGCCGCCGACGGTCGAGCCGGGCCTCGCGGTTCAGCGCGCGGCCGACCGCCCCGCGATCCAGCTGAACTCCGGCGTGCGCTGGGAGCGGCTGATGTTCTGGGGCGACGAGGACGTCGAGTTCCTCGAGGCCATCTACGAGCCCGGCGGCGCGTCGAGCCCGGACGACGCGCTCGTGCGCCACAACGGCCACGAGTTCGGCCACGTGCTCAGCGGCACGCTGCGCGTGATCGTCGGCTTCGACGAGTACGTGCTCGGCCCGGGCGACACGATCACCTTCCCGTCGTCGACGCCGCACCGCCTCGTCAACGACGGGCCCGAGACGGTGCGCGCGATCTGGGTTGTCCGGGGCCGTCGCGGCGCCGAGACCGGGCACGAGATGACAGAAATGGCGCCCGGCGAGCGCAGGCTGCACCGCGTCGACGGCCAATGAGCGGCCGTGCACTGGTGGTCGGCGCCACCGGGATCTCCGGCGGCAACGCCGCGCACCGTCTGCTGGCGGACGGCTGGGACGTCGCGGGCCTCTGCCGGCGCCCGGACGGCATGGACGAGCGGATCAGGCCCGTTGTCGCCGACCTGCTCGATCCCGATGCGGTGTCGGCTGCGCTTCGCGGCAGCGCGCCGACGCACGTCTTCTTCACGACGTGGTCGCGCCAGGCGACCGAGGCCGAGAACTGCGACGTCAACGGCCGCATGCTGCAGAACCTGCTGGACGCCGTGGCCGGCGAGGGGACGGTGCGCCACGTCGCGCTCGTCACCGGGCTGAAGCACTACCTCGGCCCGTTCGAGGCGTACGCGAAGGTGCAGCCAGACACGCCGTTCTCCGAGGAACAGGAGCGGCTGCCGTTCGAGAACTTCTACTACGTGCAGGAAGATGTCCTGTTCGCCGCCGCGGAGCGCGACGGCTTCACGTGGTCCGTGCACCGGCCGCACACGCTGATCGGGTGGGCGCTCGGGAACGCGATGAACATGGGCGTCACGCTTGCGGTCTACGCGGCGATCTGCCGCGAGACGGGCAGGAGGTTCCAGTACCCCGGGTCGCAGCAGCAGTGGGAAGCGGTGACCGACGTGACCGACGCAGGCCTCCTCGCCGACCACCTCGTCTGGGCCGCGACGACGCCGGCGGCCGAGAACCAGGCGCTCAACATCGTCAACGGCGACGTCTTTCGGTGGCGGCGGCTCTGGCCGCGCCTCGCGGCTGCGCTCGGCGTCGAGGCGGCTCCCTTCGACGGTGAGCCCGCTCCGCTCGAGCAGCAGATGGCAGGCGCGGCCGAGGTCTGGCCCGAGATCGTCCGTCGTCACGGGCTGCGTGACTTCCCGGTCGACACGCTCGCTTCGTGGTGGCACACGGACGCCGATCTCGGCCGCACGATCGAGACGTTCACGGACATGTGCCGCAGCCGGCGGCTCGGGTTCGCGGGCGTGCAGGACACGGAGACCTCCTTCATCGACCTCTTCGCCCGGCTGCGGGCGGCTCGGATCGTCCCGTGATGCGCGCGCTCCGCTTCCACGCCGCGCGCGACCTGCGCATCGAGGAGCTCGAGGAGCCCGGCGGTCCCGGCCCGACCGACGTCGTCGTCCGGGTCGCGAGCTGCGGCATCTGCGGAACCGATCTCCACGAGTACGTCGCCGGCCCGATCGTCACCCCGGTCGAGCCGCACCCGCTCACCGGAGCGCAGAACCCGCAGATCCTCGGCCACGAGTTCTCCGGCGAGGTCGTCGCTACCGGCTCGGACGTCGCCTCGGTGCGCGAGGGAGATCGCGTCGCGATCATGCCGCTCGCGTACTGCGGACGCTGCGCGTACTGCCGCCGCGGTCTTCAGCATCTCTGCGCGACGATGGGCTGCGTCGGGCTGTCGCACGCGTGGGGCGGCATGGGCGAGTTGGCGTCCGTCGCCGAGTACCAGGTCGTCCGGCTGCCCGACGCCGTGACCTACGAGCAGGGAGCGCTCATCGAGCCGACAGCGGTCGCCGCGTACGGCGTCGAGCGGGCGGGCGTCCAGCCGGGCGACCGCGTGCTCGTCACCGGCGCCGGTCCGATCGGCGCGCTCGCCGCGCTCTGTGCGCACGGCGCCGGAGCGGCGACGGTCTACGTCTCCGAGCCGAATCCTGCGCGACGTGCACGCGCCGCGTCACTCGGCGTCGCCGTCGTCCTCGATCCGAGCGAGATCGACGTTCCAGCCTTCCTGCACGACGAGACCGACGGTCTCGGCGTCGACGTCGCGATCGAGTGCTCCGGCCATCCGAACGGCTTCAACGCAGCGATCGCGTCACTCCGCCGCCGCGGCACGCTCGCGCAGACGGGACTGTTCGTCGGCGAGGCGTCCGTCGAGCCGATGCTGTGGTCGCTCAACGACCTCTCGATCATCGGCACGTGGTGCTACTGGGTCTACGATTTCGACCGGATCGCAGCGCAGATCGAAGCGGGCACGCTTCCCGTCGAGCGCGTGATCACGAGCACGGTCGAGCTCGACGACGCGCCTGATGCGTTCGAACGTCTCGCCTCCGGTGCCGCCGACGAAATCAAGGTGCTCGTCGCCCAATGAGAAAGGAGCAGGGATGAAGGCGCTCGTCTTCGAGGAGCCGCGCCGTGCGGTGATCCAGGATCTCGACGTGCCGCAGATCGCAGCAGACGAAGTGCTCGTTCGCTCGCGCAACGTCGGCATCTGCCACTCGGACTTCGAGTTGTACGAAGGCCGCTACATCATTCCGGTCTCCTACCCGATCGTCCCCGGCCACGAGTGGTCCGGCGAGGTCGCGGAAGTCGGGAGCGCCGTGACGAACCTACGGCCGGGCGACCGCGTCGTCGGCGAGTGTGTCGTGAACAACGGCGACGACCACTTCGGATTCTCGATCGGCGGCGCCGACGCCGAGTACTTCGTCGCGAAGGGGTCGTGGCTCCACCGGATTCCCGAGGAGCTCTCGTTCGCGCACGGCGCGTTCGTCGAACCGTTCTCGGTCGCCTACAACGCGACCGTTGCGGCAGGCGGGATCGACGCGAGCGACTCGGTCGCCGTGATCGGCGGCGGGCCGATCGGCCTGCTGTGCACGCTGGCCGCAGCGACGATGGGTGGGACCGTCACGCTGATCGAGCCGCAGTCGCACCGGCGGGCGCTCGGCCTCGAGATCGGCGCCCACGACGCACTCGAGCCCGGCGAGGTCGAGGGCCGCACGTTCGACGTCGTCATCGAGGCCGCCGGCGCCCCCGCGGCGATGGCGAGCGCGTTCCCGAACGCCGTGCACGGTGCGCGCATCGTCTTCGTCGGCATCGACATCGGCGGCAGCGCTTCGGTCGAGATCGGGCTGATCCAGTCCAAGGCGCTGCAGGTGCGCGGGATCATCGGTTCGGCGGGGATGTGGCCGCGCACGATCCGCTTCATGGCCGCGAGCGGCGTCGACCCGACGCCGCTGCTCACCGCCACGTTCCCGCTCGGCGAGGGCACGGCTGCGCTCGACGCCGCGCGCGACACGAGCCGGAACGTCAAGGTTCAGATCGAGTGCTGAGGCCGTGAAGGCCGCGGTCTTCCACGGCCCGCACGACGTTCGGATCGAGGACGTCGCCGAGCCCGGCGACCCGGCCGGCGGCGAGGTCGTCCTCGAGATCCTGCGCGGCGCGATCTGCGGTACCGATGCGGCCGAGTGGGATCACGGCCCGGTCCTCTGCCGGCCGCCGGTCGTGCTCGGGCACGAGTTCGTCGGCCGGGTCGCAGCCGTCGGGAGCGGCGTCGAGACGCTGCGGATCGGCGACCGCGTCGTCTCCGGCGCCGGCATCTCGTGCGGCCGGTGCCGGTGGTGTCTCGCCGGGCGCACGAACCTCTGTGCCGAGTACCGCACGCTCGGGCTGCAGGTCGACGGCGGGCTCGCCGAGCTGGTCACCTCGCCGGCGGACATCTGCCGCCTCGTCCCGCAGAACGTGGACGACGACGCGGCCGCGATGTCGCAGCCACTCGCCGTCGCGCTGCACGCGCTCTCGCGCGTCGAGCTGCAGCCGCACGAGAGCGTTGCGGTCATCGGCGTCGGCGGAATCGGCTCCTTCATCGTTGCGGGCGCGTCGCATCGGGCGGCCGACGGTCGCGTGGTCGCGCTCGACATCGACGCGCAGCGACTCGCGACAGCACATGAGCTCGGTGCGCACGAGGCCGTCGACGCGTCCGCTCACGAGCTTGCAGAGCTGTTGCTCGAGCTGAGCGACGGCGTCGGCTTCGACGTCGTGATCGAGGCCACGGGTGCGCCGCATGCGCCGGCCGCCGCGGTCGCCGGAGCGCGGCGCGGTGGACGCGTGCTCCTGGTGGGCCTGCACGGCGCGCCGCGCGAGCTCGGGCTGACGCCGATGATCGTCCGCGAGGTCGACGTGTTCACGACCGTCGCGCACGTGTGCGACTCCGACATTCCCGCTGCGCTCGCGCTCCTGTCGGAGAGCAATGTCGCCGAGATCACGGCCGGCCCGCGCATTCCGCTCGGCGAGCTCGTCGAGGAGGGCTTACGACCACTCGCCGAGCGGCGCGCGTCCGGGAAGATCCTCGTCGACCCGCGTTAACTACCGGGGTGGTCGTCGACGTAGCGGATGTACCCGGCCTCTTCGAGGCTGCCGGCGTTGGCGTAGCCCCAGATCATGAAGACGGGCTCGTCGCCGGTGTTCTCGAACCCGTGGTAGTCGTTCTTCGGCACGAAGACGACCTCGCCGGGACCGAGCTCGACGTCGGCATCGCCGACCCGCGCGATTCCGTGGCCCGAAACGAGGTACTCGAACTCCTCGGCGTTCGGGTGGCGGTGGATGTCGTGCTTCGACCCGGGCGGGAACACCGTGATGCCGAACACGGAATGCTCGGCGCCGACGGTCTCGCGCGTCAACAGCCAGCGGACGTCCATGTCCACCCAGCCGTCCTCGGCCCGAAGCGCCGCGTCGCTCGGCGTCGAGTCGAAGCTCGTCTTCAGCGGGTGGTCGCTGACGCGGCGGGTCGTCGTCTCGGTCACGGGTCGCACCTCCGGGTAGGGGCGTTCAGCATAGCCGAACGCTTCCGGGCGTTCAAGGGCAATGATCTGGGAATTTGGGCAAAAGCGCTGTTCTGTCCTGCTTGACAGAGGGTCGACAGATCACGTACAACCGGGGCACCGTGACGCAGGCCGGCGTGGCGACCATAGGGGCGGAGACGGAGCGCTACCTCGAGCTGTACCGGCGCATGGTCCTGATCCGCGGCTTCGAGGACCTGATCCAGTCGCTCTTCCTGCGCGGCGAGATCTACGGGACGACCCACCTCTACTCCGGGCAGGAAGCGGTTGCCGTCGGCGTCGCGAGCGCGCTGGAGGATCGCGACCGCCTGGCCGCCACGTATCGCGGGCACGGGCACGCGCTGGCGCTCGGCGTCGATCCGCAGGCGTTGCTCGACGAGATGCTCGGCCGCGCGACGGGGATCAACGGCGGACGCGCAGGCTCGATGAACATCAACTCGCCGAACGACCGCCTCGTCGGGTCGTTCGGGATCGTCGGCGGGACGATCGCGGCAGCGACCGGCGTCGCGCTCGCACTCAAGCGCGTCGGCGGAGTCGCGGTGTGTCAGTTCGGCGACGGCGCGATCAACCAGGGCTACTTCCCCGAATGTCTGAACTTCTGCACGGTGCTGCGGCTGCCGGTCGTCTTCCTCTGCGAGAACAACGGCTACGGCGAGTACACGCCGTTCCAGACCGTGACCGCCGGCGCGATTCGCGCGCGCGCCGAGGCGATGGAGGTGCCGGCAGAGACGATCGACGGCATGGACATCGTCGCGGTTCGCGCTGCGGCCGTGCGTGCGGTCGGGCACGCGCGCGAAGGCACCGGGCCGTACTTCCTCGAGGCTGTGACGTATCGGTACGTCGGGCATTCGCGCAGCGACCCCGGCGCGTACCGGCCCGCCGGTGAGCTCGACGAGTGGAAGAAGCGCGACCCGATCGTCCGTCTGCGCGAAGACCTGATCGAGGCCGGCACGGATCCCGACGCACTGTCCGCGATCGACGCGGAGGTCGCCGCGCAGCTCGTGGAGGTGGAGCGCCGCGGTCTCGAGGCGCCGTTCCCCGAGCCGGGGCCGACGTCGGAGTTCAGCGGGTGAGCATCCTGCGCATGCCGCGCCTGTCCGACTCGATGGAAGAGGCGACCATCGCGGCGTGGCTGAAGCGACCCGGCGAGGAGTTCCGGCGCGGGGAGCCGCTCGTCGAGGTCGAGACCGACAAGGCCACCGTCGTCTACGAAGCGGAAGCGGACGGGCTCCTGACGGAGATCCTCGTCCCCGAGGGTGGGACCGCCGCGCTCGGCGCGCCGATCGCGAGGCTCGCGGGCGGTGACGACGAGGTGGTGGAGGCCTCGGCGCCTGCATACATGCAGGCGCCGTTCGTCGAGCGTGCGCGGGCGACCCCGGTCGCGCGGCGCACCGCACTCGAGCTCGGCGTGGGCCTCCACGGTGTCTCGGGAACCGGTCCGGGCGGCCGCATCCGCAAGCTCGACGTCGTTCGGGCCGGGTCGACTTCCACCGCGAACGGCGGCGTGAAGGGCGCGACGACAGCCGTGCCGCTCTCGCCGACGCGCGAGACGATCGCGCGCCGCATGACGCAGTCGCGCTCGGAAATCCCGACCTTCGATGTCACCGTGCGCATCGACGTGACGACCATCCTCGAGCTGCGGCGCGACGTCGAGCGCGCGCCGTCCGTCAACGACTTCGTGGTCAAGGCCGCTGCGCTGACGCTCCGCGAGTTCCCGCCGTTCAACAGCTCGTTCGTCGACGGCCGCTCGGAGCAGCACGCCCGCGTGAATGTCGGGATCGCGGTTGCCGCAGAGGACGCGCTGCTCGTTCCGGCCGTGCTCGACGCCGACCGGAAGCCGCTCGCCGCGATCGCCGCCGAGGCGCGCGAGCTCGCGCAGCGGGCGAAGGCGCGGCGGCTCACTCCCGACGAGCTGAGCGCATCGACCTTCACGGTGTCGAACCTCGGCATGTTCGACGTGCACTCGTTCACCGCCGTCATCAATCCGCCGCAGGTCGCGATCCTCGCGGTCGGCGCTGCACAACGGACGCCCGTCGAGACGACCTCTGGCGGCGTCGCGTTCCGCGACACGGCGCTGTTCACGCTCTCCTCCGACCACCGCGCGGTCTACGGCGCCGACGCAGCCCGCTTCCTCGGCCACCTCCGCAACCTGCTCGAGCATCCCCTGTCCCTGCTCCTGTGACGACGACCATCGACTTCCGCACCGCCGTTCGCGAAGCGCTCGACGAAGAGCTCGCCGCCGACGACCGCGTCGTGCTCTTCGGCGAGGACGTGGCGATCGCCGGGGGCGTGTTCGCCGTCACGCCCGGGCTCTACGAGAAGTACGGCTCCGACCGCGTCTTCGACACTCCGATCTCCGAGCTCGCGCTCGCCGGCGCTGCGTTCGGCGCCGCGATCACCGGGCTGCGCCCGATCGTCGAGATCATGTTCGGCGACTTCCTCACGCTCGTCATGGACAGCATCGTCAACCAGGCGACGAAGTACTGGTTCCTGACGGGTGAGCAGGTGCCGGTGCCGATCGTCATGCGGTCGGTCGTCGGGGCGGGCGGGCGCTTCGGTGCGATCCACTCGCAGATGCCCGCGTCCTGGTTCATGGGCGTCCCCGGGCTGAAGATCGTCGCCCCGTCGAATCCCGCCGACGCCAAGGGGCTGCTGCGCTCGGCGATCCGGGACGACAACCCGGTCCTCTTCTTCGAGCACAAGCGGCTGTACGGGATCTCCGGCGACGTCGACGGGGAGCTCGTGCCTCTCGGCTCCGCGCGCGTGGCGCGCGAGGGCTCGGACGTGACGATCGTGTCGGCGATGAACACCGTGCATGCAGCGCTCGAGGCGGCCGACCTGCTCGTCGGGGATGGGATCCAGGCGGAGGTGATCGACCTGCGCACGCTCCGCCCGCTCGACGTCCCGACCGTGCTCGCGTCCGTGCAGAAGACGAATCGCGTCGTCGTCGTCGAAGAGGGTCCGCTCACCGGGGGCTGGGCGGGCGAGGTGCTGGCGCGCGTGACCGAGGAAGGGCTCGGCGACCTCGACGACGCGTGGCGGATCGCGACCGCCGAGAGCCCGGTTCCCTACTCACCTCCGCTCGAGGATGCGTTCCTGCCGAACGCAGCGCGCATCGCCTCCGAGATTCGCACCCGCACGCTCTAGTGCCGCTCTGGGAAGCGGAGGAGGTGGTCGACGCCGCCCGCGCCGCGCAGCTGATCCGTGCGCAGTTCCCGAATGTGCCGGCGCAGACGGTCGAGCTCGTCAGCGAAGGCTGGGACTACGCCGTGTACCGCGTCGACGGCGAGTGGGCGTTCCGGTTCCCGCGCCGCGAGGTCGTCGTCGCCGGGACGCGGCGCGAGCTCGACATCCTGCCGAGGCTCGCACCGGTACTGCCCGTCGCGATCCCGGTGCCGGTCCTCGTCGGCGAGTTCCCGTGGCCGTTCTACGGCGCGCCGTTTCTTCCCGGACGGGAGGCGGTGCAGTCCGACGGCGGCGCGGTCGCGGCCGACCTGGGTCGCGTCCTGCGCGCGCTCCACGACGTCGAGCTCGAGGTGGAGCTGCCCGTCGATCCGCTCGGCCGAGCCGACATGACGGTCCGCGTCCCGCGAACACGCGAGCAGCTGCGACAGCACGACGTCGACGCGGAGGCGCTGCTCGCCGAGGCGGCGTCGCTGCCGCCCCCCGAGCACGTCTCGTCGTCGGCGGCCGGCTGAGCGGCGTCGTCGACTGGGTCGATGTGTGCCGGTCCGACCCGGCCGTCGGCCTCTCGGTCGCGTGGAGCTTCCTCGACGCGGACGCGCGCCGCTCGTTCTTCGACGAGTACGGGGCGATCGACCGCGCGCGCGAGATCCGCGCGCGCGGGGTCGCGCTCTTCCTCAGCGCGTACCTGGTCGAGTGGGCCGGCGCCGAGAACGTGCCGGCCGTGCTCGAGACGGCGTCCGCAGGGCTGCGGCGCGCCGCCGAAGGCGCCTAGCCGCCGTCGCCCTCCCAGTTCTCGAGGCGCTCGCGCAGATCCTTGAGGAAGCGGCCCGCGTAGGCGCCGTCGATCAGCCGGTGGTCGTACGTCAGCGTGATGTTCATGATCGGCTTGATCGCGATCGCGTCGTTGCCGTTCTCGTCCTCGATCACCCACGGCCGCTTGACGAGCGCGTACGTGCCGAGGATCGCCGACTGCGGCTGGCTGATGATCGGTGTGCCGTGGAACGTGCCGTAGCCGCCGGGGTTCGTGATCGTGAACGTCCCGCCCTGCACGTCGTCCGGCAGGAGCTGCTTGTTGCGAGCGCGTTGGGCGATGTCGGAGATGCCGCGTGCGAGGCCGAGCAGGTTGAGGCCCTCCGCGTAGCGGAGGACCGGGACGATCAAGCCCTTGCCCTCGGCCAGCTCGACGGCGATGCCGAGGTTGACGAAGTTGCGCGTCACGATCGACTCGCCGCGGAGCTCACCGTTCACGTACGGATGGTTGGCGAGCGTCTGCACGACGGCGCGCGCGATGAACGCGAGATACGTCGGGTTGACGCCGTACGCCGACTGGTACTCCTTCTTCAGCGTGGCGCGCGCGGCGACGATGCGCGACATGTCGACCTCGATCGCGCTCGTGACGTGCGCGCTCGTGTCGAGCGACTTGCGCATGTGGTCGGCGATCCCGCGGCGCATCGCGCTCACCGGCTCGAGCTGCTCGCCGGGCTGCGCCTCGGCGGGGGCGGCGACCGGCGGGGCCGGCTTCGGCGGGGCGGGCGGCGGCGGCGCCGCAGCGGGTGCAGGCGCGGGCGGCGGCGCAGCAGGCTGGGGCTGCGGCTCGGGCTGTGCGGGCGCCGGCTGTGCGGGCTGCGCGTGCGGCTGGGCCTGCGGGGTGGGCGGGCCCTGCTCGATGTAGTCGAGGATGTCCTTCTTCGTCACGCGGCCGCCGCGGCCCGTGCCCTCGATCTGGGACGTGTCGACCTGGTGCTCGGCGGCGATCCGGGCGACGACGGGCGACACGAATCCGCCCCCGCCGCCGTTGCTCGGCTGAGCGACCGGAGGCGCGGAGACCGGCTGCGGCGTCTCGGCCGAGGAAGGAGCATCGGTCTCCTGCGCTGCGGCCTGCGTGGCCGGGGCCGTCGGCTCCGCCGCCGGCTCGGGCGTGGGCTCCGGCTCGGGCTCCGGGGTTGCCCCACCTGCGGCGCCGCCGATCTGGCCGAGCTTCGTCCCGACCTCGACCGTCTGCCCCTCCTGGACGAGGATCTGGGTCAGCGTCCCGGACGCCGGCGACGGCACCTCGGTGTCGACCTTGTCGGTCGAGATCTCGAGCAGCGGCTCGTCCGCCTCGACGTGCTCGCCCTCCTGCTTGAGCCAGCGGGTGACCGTCCCTTCCGAGACGGACACGCCCATCTGCGGCATTACGACGTCGACAGCGGTCTCGGTGGCCATTGCTCTCCTTTAATACTCCGCGAGCTCCCGAAGACCCTTCACGACGTCTTCGACCTGCGGGATGAATGCCTTCTCCAGCGGCGGCGAGAACGGGACGGGCGTGTCCGGCGCCGTGATGCGGCGCACCGGGCCGTCGAGGTCCTCGAAGCACTCCTCGGCGACGGTCGCCGCGATCTCCGCGCCGAAGCCGCCGGTGTGCGTGTCCTCGTGGAGGACGAGCAACTTCGACGTCTTGCGCACGGTCTCGAGCACGGCCGCCTTGTCCCACGGCATGACGGTGCGGAGATCGACGATCTCGACCGAGATGCCGTCGCCTTCGAGCTGCTTCGCCGCCTCCTCCGCCGTGTAGACCATCGCGCCCCACGTGACGACCGAGATGTCGTCGCCCTCGCGGTGCGTGCGCGCCTTGCCGATCGGCGTCGTGTAGCGCTCCTCCGGAACCTGCGCCTTGATGCGGCGGTACAGGTGCTTGTGCTCGAAGAAGAGCACGGGATTCGGATCCTCGATCGCGCTGATCAGCAGGCCCTTCGCGTCCTCCGGCGTCGCCGGGCAGACGCACTTCAGGCCGGGGATGTGCGCGAAGGACGACTCCGGGTTCTGCGAGTGGAACGGGCCGCCGCTGAAGCCGCCCCCGGAGGGCAGGCGCACGACGATCGGCACCGGGGTGCCGGCGCGCCAGCGCTGCTTGGCGGCGATCGTGACGAGGTGGTCCCACGCGCAGGAGACGAAGTCCGCGAACTGCATCTCGGCGACGGGCCGCAGGCCCATCATCGCCGCGCCGGTCGCGGCGCCGACGATCGCCGTCTCGGCGAGCGGCGCGTCGATCACGCGCCACGGGCCGAACTCCTCCTGGAAGCCGAGCGTGACCTTGAAGGCGCCGCCGTACACGCCGACGTCCTCCCCGATCACGAACACCTTGTCGTTTCGCCGCATCTCGATGCGCAGCGCGTCGGAGATCGCCTGGAGATACGTGAGCTCGGCCATTACTTGTGATGCGGCGTGTCGAGGTCTTCCGGCGTGGCGTAGACGCCCTCGAGCAGCGACGACGGATCCGGCATCGACGACTCCTCCGCCCGCTGGAGCGCGTCGTTGAGGAGCTTCTTCACGCCGGCCGTGATCTCGTCCTCGTCCTCGTCCGTCATGCCGACGTTGTCCCGCAGCCAGCTGCGGAAGCGCTCGACCGGGTCGTTCTCCGCCCAGCGCTCGAACATCACCTTCGGCACGTAGAACGCGTCGTCGTGGACGGCGTGGCCCTCCATGCGCAGGGTCAGGTTCTCGATCAGCGTGGGCCCGCCGCCGTTGCGCGCCTTGTCGATCGCGCGCTTCGCCTCGCGATAGACGGCCAGCACGTCGGTGCCGTCGACGACGACGCCCTCGAAGCCGTACGCCTGCGCGCGGTCGGCGACGTGCTCGGTCGCGTACTCGAGATACGTCGGCGTCGAGTACGCCCACTGGTTGTTGTCGCAGATGAATACGATCGGCAGCTTGCGCGTGCCGGCGAGCGTCATGGACTCGTGCGCGTCGCCGCGCGCCGAGGCGCCTTCACCGAACCAGCCGAGGGCGACGCGGCGCTCGTCGCGGATGCGGAACGAGAGCGCGCAGCCGACGGCGACCGGCAACATCGCCGGCAGGTGGCTGACCATCGCCAGCAGGCCGAGCTGCATATCGGCCATGTGCACGTTTCCGTCGCGGCCGTGCGTCGGGCCGTCCTGCCTGCCCATGTACTGCGCGAAGATCCGCCACGGCTCGACACCGCGCGTGATGTGCACGCCCATGTCGCGGTGCAGCGGCGTTCCGACGTCGTCGTGGTTCATCGCCCACGCGACGCCGACCGACGCGGCCTCGTTCCCGCGGCCCGTGTAGAACGAGCCGGGGATCTTGCCCTGCCGGTACAGGATGTGCCCCCGCTCCTCGACGCCGCGGGTGATCAGCATGTTGCGGTAGATGCCGAGGAGGTCTTCGCGGTCGAGACCCGCCTCCCGGACCTCATTGAGCGAACCGACGGGTTCGGCCTCGCGTGCGATCGCCATGGGCCTAAAGCCTAACGACGCCACCCGTGGGACTCGCCGATGCGCCGGAGCCGCTCGCGCGTGAGCTCGTCGCAGAGCGCGCCGGCGAGGCCGGCCTCGTAGGCGGCGCGCGGCGAGAGCCCGAGCGTCTCGGCCGCCTCGTAGTCGCGGCTGAGGTCGGTGTCGAACATCGCCGGGTCGTCGGTGGAGATGGAACAGCGGACGCCGGCGGCGAGGAGCC
>Ga0308176_10001390_pt1 | contig 15216 bp, 13 predicted proteins | sample PhyCR2_3_FD_203890 | JGI IMG/M metagenome (GOLD analysis project Ga0308176, IMG submission 203890) | Soil microbial communities from UC Gill Tract Community Farm, Albany, California, United States - DLSLS.C.R2 | ecosystem: Environmental > Terrestrial > Soil > Agricultural land | place: USA...
GTGACCTCTCCCCGTAGCTGCCATCACCGCAACCCGAAGCAGCCGGAAGCCGCCGGCGGTGGCGAGGGAGTTGACGCCGGGCGCCTCACCCGCGCCGGCAACCGCCCCCGCCGAGTGACCCAGGGTGCCCTGCGCGGACCGGCCGGCCGGACCTGCGAGAATCTGGCCGTGACCAGCGCTGTCGTTCCTGCCTCGTGTGACGTCCTCGTCGTGGGGGCCGGGCCGGCGGGTTCGGCGGCGGCCGCGTGGGCCGCGAAGGCCGGGCTGGACGTGCTGCTCGTGGACTCGGCCGTCTTCCCCCGCGACAAGACGTGCGGGGACGGGCTGACGCCCCGGGCGATCGGGGAGCTGCAGCGCCTCGGCCTCGAGGACTGGCTGCGTGCGCACACCGTGAACCGGGGGCTGCGCGCCCACGGGTTCGGGCAGACGTTGCTGCTGCCGTGGCCGGGCGGCTCGCTGCCCGACTGGGGCTCTGCGGTGGCCCGCACCGAGCTCGACGACCATCTCCGGACCACGGCGATCAAGGCCGGCGCCCAGGCGGTCGACGGCGCCCGCGCGGTCGACGTACGCCTCGAGGGCGGCCGGGTCGCGGGGGTCACCTTCGAACGGGTGGGGACCGGTGGGACGGCCCACGTCGAGGTGGAGTGCCGGCGCCTGGTCGTGGCCGACGGCGTGCGCTCCCCGTTGGGCAAGCTGCTCGGCCGCGAGTGGCACCGCGAGACGGTGTACGGCGTGGCGGGGCGGTCCTACGTGGCCTCCGAGATGTCCGACGACCCCTGGATCAGCTCCCACCTCGAGCTGCGGGGCGAGCAGGGCGAGATCCTGTCCGGCTACGGCTGGATCTTCCCGCTCGGCACCGGCGAGGTGAACCTCGGCGTCGGCACGCTGGCCACCGCCAAGCGGCCGGCCAACGTCGCGATCAAGCCGTTGATGAGGTTCTACGCCGAGGAGCGGCGCGAGGAGTTCGGCCTCTCCGGCGACCTGCGCGCCCCCACCTCCGCCCTGCTGCCGATGGGGGGCGCGGTGTCCAACGTCGCCGGCCCCAACTGGGCGCTGATCGGCGATGCCGCCGCGTGCGTGAACCCGCTCAACGGCGAGGGCATCGACTACGGGCTCGAGTCAGGTCGGCTGGTCGCCGAGACCCTCCAGGAGCACGACGACCTCTCGCAGGTGTGGCCGGCACTGCTGCGCGACCACTACGGCGAGTCGTTCTCGATCGCCCGACGGCTGGCCGGCCTGGTCACCCTGCCCCGCCTGCTGCCCACCCTGGGGCCGGCGGGCATGCGCTCGGACTGGCTGATGACGCTCGCGCTGCGGTGGATGGGCAACCTGGTCACCGACGAGGACCGGGACCGGTCCGCACGCGTGTGGCGCTGGGCCGGGCGGCGTTCGCTGGCCCGGGACCACCGGCCGCCGTTCGCGTGAGCGAGGGCTGGTACCGGCTCGCCACTGGGCTGGGCCGGGTGGTCCTGCGCCTCCTCGGGATCACGGTCCGCTGGCGCGGGGAGGAGCACGTGCCGCGGACCGGACCGGTCGTGCTCGCCTGCGTGCACGGGTCCTTCCTGGACTTCCTCCTGGTGGAGAGGGCCGCGCTGGCCCGGGGGCGGCTCGTCCGGTTCCTGTGCCGCCACGACGTGTGGCGGGCACCGGTGGTCGGTACGGCGATGGACCGGATGCGCCACGTGCCCGTCGACCGGGCGGCCCCGGCCGCGGCGTACCTGCGGGCCAGGCGGCTGCTGGAGCAGGGCGAGGCGGTCTGCGTCTTCCCCGAGGCCGGCATCTCCCCCTCCTTCACGGTCCGGGCGCTGATGCGTGGCGCCGCGGCCCTGGCCCGCGAGACGGGGGCGCCGCTGGTGCCCGTCGTCGTGTGGGGCGGGCAGCGGGTGCTGACGGTCGGCCGCGACGGCCGGCGCCCGCGGCTCGACCTGCGCGGGAGCCACCTGGTGGACGTGCGGTTCGGCTCGCCCTCGACGGTCCCCGAGGGTGCCGACCTGGTCGCGGCGACCGAGGCGCTCGGGCGCACGCTGACCACGATGCTGGAGTCCGTGCAGCGGCTGCCGGTCCACCGGCCCCGCGACGGCGAGCACGCGCCCTGGTATCCCGCCCACCTCGGCGGGCACGCGCCCGACCGGTGGACCGCGGACGTGCTTGACGACGTGCCGAGGTCCGCGGTGCGGCCCACCTGGGGACCGTCGGCCCACCCACTACCGTGAGGGCATGGGGACCGTTCCGAAGCGCCAGCGTGTGGGGGCCTATGCCGTGATCCTGCGCGACGACCGGATCCTCCTCAGCCGCCTCTCGCCGGTCGTGACCAGCGAGGAGCTGTGGACGCTGCCCGGCGGCGGGCTCGACCACGGCGAGGACCCCCGGGACGCGGTGATCCGCGAGATCCACGAGGAGACCGGGCTCACCGCCGAGGTGGGGGAGACCGCGCGGGTCTACTCCGCCCACCTGCCGAGCGCCTGGCGCGACGGACGGCGCATCGACGCCCACGCGCTGAGGATCGTGTACGACGGGTGGGTGCCGGTCGATGCGCCCGAGCCGCACGTGGTGGAGGTGGACGGCTCCACCGCCGAGGCCGCCTGGCACCCGGTGCGCGACGTGCTCGACGGCTCGGTCCCGGTCGCCCCGCTGGTGGTCGAGGCCCTGCGGGACCACCGGCCGTTCCGCAAGCAGCGGGTCGCGGCGTACGCCCTGGTCCTGCGCGACGACCACCTGCTGCTGACCCGGATCTCCGCGCGCGGCTTCCACAGCGGCTCGTGGACGCTGCCCGGGGGAGGTGTCGACCACGGTGAGTCGCCGCGGGAGGCGCTGGAGCGGGAGATGGTCGAGGAGTGCGGCATCACCTGCACGGTGGGCGCGCTCCTCGACGTGCACGACCTGCACTTCAGCGGGACCGCGCCGTCGGGTCGGCACGAGGACTTCCACGCCGTCCACCTCGTCTTCGAGGCCGAGGTGGACCCCGGCGCCGAGCCGCGCGTGGTGGAGGTCGACGGCACCACCGACGCGGTCGCCTGGGTGCCCCTGGCGGAGGTCGGCACGGAGGCCCGGCCGGTCCTCGAGGTGGTCCGGCACGCGCTCGAGGCCCGCGCCTCGCGGACGGGCACGCCCGCGGGCTGACCACGCCTCGGCGGCCGGTCCGCGACGGGTGTGGCGCCCCGTTATCGTGGGGCGGTGGACGCGCCCGACCTCGTAGCCGAGCTTCGCTCCCGTGGGATCTCCGACGTCGACGGGTCCAGCCTCACCCGGGCCCTCTACTCCTCGGACGCCTCGCTCTACCGCGTGGTGCCGCAGGCGGTGGCCCGGCCCCGGCACCCCGACGAGCTCCTCGCCCTCCTCGACGCCTCCCGGACGCTCGGTGTGCCGCTGACCATGCGCGGCGCCGGCACCTCGATCGCCGGCAACGCAGTCGGGCCGGGCATCGTCGTGGACACCCTCAAGCACCTCAACCGGGTGGTCTCCATCGACCCCGAGGCCGCCACCGCGGTGGTCCAGCCCGGGGTCGTGCACGCCGACCTGCAGCGGGCCGCCGCGCCGCACCGGCTGCGCTTCGGTCCCGACCCCTCCACGCACACCCGCTGCACGATCGGCGGGATGATCGGCAACAACGCCTGCGGGTCGCGGGCGCTGGGCTACGGCCGGACCTCCGACAACGTCGAGGGGCTGCGCGTCGCGTTCGGCACCGGGGCGGTGGTATCGACCGGCGCCGCCCCCGGAGGGTACCGGGTCGAGGCGGCACTGACCGGCCTCGTCGACGACCACCTCGCCCACGTGCGCACGTCATTCGGCCGGTTCTCGCGCCAGGTCAGCGGCTACTCGCTCGAGCACCTGCTGCCCGAGAACGGCCGCCGCGTCGACCGCTTCCTCGCCGGCTCCGAGGGCACGCTCGGGCTGGTCCTCGAGGCCACGGTGCGGCTGGTGCCCGAGGAGACCGGCCGGCTGCTGCTCGTGCTCGGCTACCCGTCAATGCCCGAGGCCGCCGACGCCGTACCCGCCCTGCTCGCGGTCGGCGCCGGGCGCCTGATCGCCTGCGAGGGCCTCGACGCCCGCATCGTCGACCTGGTCCGGGCCCGCGGCGGCGGGGTGCCGGACCTCCCGCGCGGAGCGGGCTGGCTCTTCGTCGAGGTGGCGGGCGACGACGCGCCGGCGCTGGCGGGACGCCTGGCCGCCGAGTCCGCGGCGCTCGAGAGCCGGCTGGTCTCCGACCCGGCCGAGTCGGCCGCGCTCTGGCGGATCCGCGAGGACGGTGCCGGCCTCGCTGCCCGCAGCCTCGGTCGCCCGGCGTACTCCGGCTGGGAGGACGCCGCCGTGCCGCCGCAGCACCTCGGCGCCTGGCTGCGCGACTTCGACGAGCTGCTGCGCGAGCACGACCTCGACGGGGTGCCCTACGGCCACTTCGGCGACGGCTGCGTCCACGTGCGCATCGACTTCCCCTTCGAGCCCGGTGAGGACCGCGGCCGCAAGCTCTTCCGTGACTTCCTGACCGCGTGCGCGATGAAGCTGCGCGACCACGGTGGCTCGCTGTCCGGCGAGCACGGTGACGGCCGGGCCCGCTCCGAGCTGCTGCCGTTGATGTACGACGCGGAGTCGCTGCGCCTCTTCGGTGCCGTGAAGGCGGTCTGCGACCCGGACAACCTGCTCAACCCGGGCAACCTGGTCGACCCCGCACCCCTGGACGCCGACCTGCGTCCGGTCCGGACGCGGCTGCCGATCACCCCGGCCCTGCGGCTCACCCACGACGGCGGCTCGCTCGGCAACGCGGTGCACCGCTGCACGGGCGTCGGCAAGTGCGTCGCGCCCAGGACCGCCGGGGTGATGTGCCCGTCCTACCTCGCGACCCGCGACGAGAAGGACTCCACGCGCGGCCGCTCCCGGGTGCTGCAGGAGGCCCTCGACGGCACCCTCGTACAGGGCCTCGGCGACCCCGCCGTGGACGCCGCGCTCGACCTCTGCCTGGCCTGCAAGGGCTGCGCGTCGGACTGCCCCACCGGGGTGGACATGGCGACCTACAAGGCCGAGGCGCTCCACCAGAAGTACGACGGGCCGGACGCGACCGCCCGACGCCCCCGCAGCCACTACCTGCTCGGCCGGCTCCCGAAGTGGGCCGCGCTCGCAGCCCCGGTCGCGCCCGTGGCCAACAGGATGACCCGGTTCGGTCCCGTCGCGCGGCTCGCCAAGGCCACCGCCGGCATCGACCAGCGCCGGTCGATCCCGTCGTTCGCCCCGACCACGCTGCGACGGGGACTGGGCAAGCTCGACCGGCGACGGGCGGAGGGGGACCGGCAGGTGGCGACGGTCGACCGGCACGGGGTCCAGCCCGACGTGTGGATCTGGGCCGACTCCTTCACCGACCACTTCCTGCCGCAGACGGCGCACGCCGCGATCGGGGTCCTGGAGTCGGCGGGCCTGACCGTTCGCGTCATCGCCGACGACGCCTGCTGCGGCCTGACCTGGGTGACCACGGGCCAGCTCGACAAGGCCCGGTCGATCATGGCCAGGACGGTGGCCACTCTGGCGCCGTACGTCTTCTCCGGCGTGCCGGTCCTCGGCCTCGAGCCGTCGTGCCTGGCCACGCTGCGCAGCGATGCGGTCGAGCTGACCGACGACCCGCGGGCGGCCGACGTGGCCGCGGGCGTCCTGACGCTCGCCGAGCTGCTCGAGCGCGTCGAGTGGACGCCGCCGGACCTCAGCGGGGTCACGGTGGTCGCCCAGCCGCACTGCCACCACTCCTCGGTGCTGGGCTGGCAGGCCGACCAGCGGCTCCTGGAGTCGGCGGGCGCGACCGTCACCAGGGTCGCGGGCTGCTGCGGGCTTGCCGGCAACTTCGGGATGGAGCAGGGCCACTACGAGGTCTCCGTGGCGATCGCGGAGACCCACCTGCTGCCCGCCGTGCGCGCCCACGAGGGTGCCGTCGTGCTGGCCGACGGCATGTCGTGCCGGGTGCAGCTCGACGACCTGGCGGGCGTCCCCGCGATTCATCTCGCCGAGCTGCTGGCCCGTAAACTCGAGGGGTGAACCCCCGCCACCGTCGTCTCGTCATCCCGGTGGCCCTGGTGGCTCTGCTCCTGCTCGTCGTGATCGCCTCGCTGGTGAACCGGTGACCGCCGGAGACGTGTCATGAGCGAACCCCTGCTGCGCGTGCTGTCTCGCATGCGAGGGCACCTGCTCGACCCCGACACCCTCGTGAAGGCGGTCGCCTCCGGGAGGCAGAAGGGCCAGCAGCCCCGCTGGAAGCGCGTCGAGCTGCGCTACGTCGACCTCAAGGCCGGGCGCCACCTCCAGGTCACGGCGTATGACGACACCCAGGCCCACACCTCCAACCACGCGGTCGGGCAGGACGCGCGGGACGCCGTCGACGACCTGCTCGACATGCCCTTCGGCAACTGGCACGTCGACACCACCACCCAGAGCCACCAGGTGCGGGTCACCAAGAAGCTCGAGGCCGTCGCGCACACCACCGACCGGGCAGCCGAGGTCGAGGTCGACCGGGGCCACGACCGCGACAAGACCCGGCTGCTGGCCGAGGACGACCCGGTCTTCCGGGCGCTCGGCCTGACGGACGCGCAGGGCCGGATGAAGCCGAGCCGGCAGGCGAAGTACCGCCAGGTCGAGGAGTTCCTCCGCCTGCTCGACGCGTCGATCGCTGAGGCGCTCGACAAGGGCCACCTGCGCCGGCCAACGGCCGAGGAGCCGCTGCGGATCGTCGACCTCGGCTGCGGCAACGCCTACCTGACCTTCGCCGCGCAGCGGTTCCTCACCTCGGTGCGCGAGCTGCCGGTCGTGGTGACCGGCGTGGACGTCAAGGAGCAGTCGCGCGAGCACAACAGCGCCGTGGCGGCCGGGCTCGGTGTCGAGGCGGAGTTCGTGGTCGGCTCCATCTCGGGCGCCCGGCTCGACCGCGCGCCCGACGTGGTGCTCGCCCTGCACGCCTGCGACACCGCGACCGACGAGGCCCTCGCGCGCGCGGTTGCGTGGGAGGCCCAGCTGGTGCTGGCCGCGCCCTGCTGCCACCACGACATCGCAGCCCAGCTGCGCAAGGCGCCCACGCCGGCGCCGTACGCCATGCTCACCCGGCACGGGATCCTGCGCGAGCGGTTCGCCGACACCCTCACCGACGCGCTGCGGGCGTCCCTGATGCGGATCGCGGGCTACCGCGTGGACGTGGTGCAGTTCGTCGAGAGCCAGCACACGCCGCGCAACACGCTGCTGCGTGCGGTGCGCACCGGCAGCCCGGTCAAGGGCGGCGGCGTGCGCAAGGAGTACGACGACCTGGTCGCCGCCTGGTCGATCCGGCCCCGGCTCGCCGAGCTGCTCGACCAGCAGGTGACCGACGACCGGACGCTCAGCCCCTCGGAGGGCGCCGGTGCGTGACCGGGTGCTGGCCGGCGCCCTGGTGGTGCCGTTCGCGCTGGGCACCGCCGCGGCGCCCTCCCATCCCGGGCACAAGGAGCTCACGTTCCGCGACCCCGACATCGTCGAGTCCAGCGGCCTGGTGGCCGGGGTGCTCGGTGACGGCCTCGTCGTGACCACCAACGACTCCGGCGACACCGGCCGGGTGTTCACCGTGGACCCGGCCACCGGTGGCACCGTCGGCGTCACCCACTGGTCCGACGACCCGACCGACGTCGAGGCCCTGGCCCCGGCCGGGCCGGGCGCGGTCTGGGTCGGCGACATCGGCGACAACACGGCCTCCCGCGAGAGCATCGAGGTCGCCCGGGTCCCGGTCGGCCGGGGCGAGCGGACGGTCGCGCCCACGACGTACGACCTCACCTACCCGAAGGGTGCGGTGAACGCCGAGACGCTGCTCTCGGACCCCACGACGGGCCGGCTCTACGTCGCCAGCAAGAACGTCTTCGGCGGCGTCCTCTACGCCGCCCCGGCGCGGCTCGACCCGGACGGGACCAACCGCCTGCGGCCGCTCGGAGCGGTGCTGCCGATCGCGACCGACGGCGCCTTCCTCCCCGACGGCGAGCACGTGATCCTGCGCGACTACTCCCGGGCGGTCGTCTACACCTTCCCCGGCCTCGAGCCCGTCGGCGACTTCCGGCTGCCCGACCAGGACCAGGGTGAGGGCCTCACGATCACCGGCGACGGCGACCTGCTGGTCAGCTCCGAGGGCCAGGACGAGCCGGTGCTGCGCGTGCCCCTGCCGGCGTCCGTACGCCGGGCCGTGGCGCCCGCGCCGCGGTCACCGTCGACCGACCCGTCGTCGGCCGCCACGGGCTCCGCGCACCCCGGGGACACCACGGCGGGCCCGGCCTCGGAGGAGACGAGCCCGGACCCTGCCGACCGCCCGGTCTGGCCGTGGTTCCTCACCGCCTGGCTGGCGGTGGGCGGGCTGGTGCTGTTCGCCCGCAGGGTCGGTGGGCGGCGCCCGCGTCGCTGAGGTTTGCCGGGCCGCACCGCTGGCTACCTTCCCCGCATGCCACGTCTGAGACGCACCTCGCCCGACCAGCCGGGCTGGACCCGCCGACGGGCCGGGCGCGGATTCGTCTACCTCGACGAGGACGGCACCCGGCTGCCCGAGGACCATGCGCAGCGGGTGCGTGACCTGGTCATCCCGCCCGCGTGGGAGGACGTCTGGGTCTGCCCGTGGCCCAACGGCCACCTGCAGGCCGTCGGCACCGACGACGCCGGACGCCGCCAGTACCTCTACCACCCCGACTGGCGCGCGCGACGGGACGCGCAGAAGTTCGACCGGATGCTGGAGTTCGGCAAGGCACTCATCAGGGCTCGCGAGCTGGTGCTCATCGACCTCGGCCGGGAGGGCATGCCCCTGGAGCGGGCGTGCGCGGCCGCCGTACGCCTGCTGGACCTCGGCTACTTCCGGATCGGCAACGACGTCTACGCCGACAGCAACGGCAGCTTCGGCCTCACCACGCTCGAGCGCCGCCACGTGCGCCGGCACCAGGACCGGCTGGTCTTCACCTTCGTCGGCAAGTCCGGGGTCGACCACCGCATCGAGATAGACGACGCCGTCGTGATCGAGGCGGTCGACGTGATGCGCCGCCGGCGGGGCGAGGACCTGCGGCTGCTCTCCTACAAGGACGGGCGGTCGTGGCGCTCGATGCTGCCGGATCTCGTCAACGAGTACGTCCGTGAGAGCACCGGCATCGAGGCCACCGCCAAGGACTTCCGGACCTGGCACGCCACGGTGCTGGCGGCTGCCGCGCTCGCCGAGACGACCGAGCACGGGGAGACCAAGGCGTCGCGCGCCCGTGCGGCGTCCGGCGCGATGAAGGAGGTGTCGTCGTACCTCGGCAACACGCCCACGCTCGCGCGCTCGTCGTACGTCGACCCGCGGGTGCTCGACGCCTACGAGCAGGGCCGCACCATCCACGGCACCACCCGGCGGAGCTACGACACCCCCGACGCCCGGCAGGCCGCGCTCGAGCGGGCGACACTGCGGCTGCTCAAGGGGTCCTGACCGGAGCGAACGCCCAGTCCTGCCGGACGTAGAGCTCGGTGAGGCCGAGCCGCTGCATGTTGTGCTGCGAGGGGTTGGGGTTGCCCGGCGACTCCGGCCACGTCTCGGTGGAGACCCAGGTGCAGCCACGGGCGGCACCCTCGCGGATCCGGGCCGCCATCAGCGCCGCCTGGGCGCCCCGGCCGCGGAGCTCCGGCAGCGTGGCGGCGCCGCTCAGCGTGGCCACGTCGCCGTGGACGAAGAGGTTGGCGACCGCGGCCAGGTCGCCGCCGGCCCAGGCGCCGTAGGTGACCCAGTCGTCGCCGTACGCCGGCACCTCGGCGAACCACGCCTCCATCGCCGGGTCCGGTGGCATCCCGAAGCCGGTGCGGATCACCCGGCCGTACTCCGCCGCGTGCTCGGGACCGAGCCTGGCGATCCGCAGGCCGGTGCGGTCCGGCCCGGGGTCCGGGATCAGGCCGAAGTACTTCACGAACGACGGGCCCGGCGTGAGCAGGCGCTCCTCGAGGAGCCGCACCCAGTCCGCCGGCCGGGCGTGGGGCGCGACCTGGAGAGCCAGCGCCGGTAGGCCGTGCTCCGTCGCTCGGCGCAGGACCTCGTCCACGAGCTCGGCGGTCAGGGGTTCGGCCAGACCCAGGCCGATGGCCTTGTTCCAGTAGCCGCCGGTGGGGTCCCGGGTCACCATCGTGAGAACCCCGCCGCCGATCCGCACGGCGTCGAGCCCCAACGCGTTCCGCGCCTCCGCGGAGTCGTCGTGGTTGAGGCGGTACATGAACTCCGCCTCCGCCTGCTCGGCGAGCGTCCCCCACGCGGGGTCGAAGGTCCCGGGCATGGGTCCAGCATGCTCGCGTCGGTACCGACCCGCCCTGCCTCGGGGCTGGAGCCGGGCCTTGATGTCGGGGCCGCCGGGCACAATCGCGACATGGAGATCACCGTGGTCCAGGGGGACATCACCCGCCAGCAGGTCGACGCGGTCGTCAATGCGGCCAACCGCGCCATGCGCGGCGGAGGTGGGGTGGACGGGGCGATCCACCGGGCCGGCGGACCGGCGATCCTCGAGGACTGCGTCGCGCGTTTCCCGCGCGGGCTCGCGACCGGTGACGCGGGCTGGACCACGGCGGGCCGGATGCTCTCACGCTGGGTGATCCACGTCGTGGGGCCCAACCACCGCGCCGGCGAGACCGACCGGTCGCTGCTGGAGTCCTGCTACGCGCGCGCCCTCGAGGTGGCCGACGAGCTCGGTGCCCGGTCGGTGGCCTTCCCGCTGGTCAGCGCCGGCGTATACGGGTGGCCGAAGGACGACGCGATCGCCGCCGCCGTGGAGACCCTGGCGGCCGCGCAGACACGCGTCACCGAGGCCCGGATGACGGCGCTGGACCGGGCGACGGCCGACGCCATCGCGGCCGCGATCGCGAGGTGAGCCTCAGAGGTTGCCGACCACGTGGTCGATGCAGGCGGTGAGCGCCTCCACGTCGGCCGGCTCGATCGCGGGGTACATCGCGATCCGCAGCTGGTTGCGGCCCAGCTTGCGGTAGGGCTCGGTGTCGACGATCCCGTTGGCCCGAAGGATCGCGGCGATGCGGGCCGCGTCGATCGCGTCGTCGAAGTCGATGGTGCCGATCACCAGCGAGCGGTGGTCCGGGTCGGCGACGTACGGCGTGGTGTACGCCGACTTCTCCGCCCAGCCGTAGAGCGCGTTCGACGACGCGGTGGTCCGCTCGACCATCCCGGCCAGCCCACCCTGGCCGTTCATCCAGTCCAGCTGCTCGGCCATCAGGAAGAGGGTGGCCACCGCAGGGGTGTTGTAGGTCTGGTTCTTGCGCGAGTTTTCGATCGCGGTCGGCAGGTCGAAGAAGGCGGGGATGTGTCGGTCGCTCGCGGCGATCTCCTCGGCCCGGTCCAGCGCCGCCGGCGACATGACGGCGATCCACAGGCCGCCGTCGGACGCGAAGCACTTCTGCGGCGCGAAGTAGTAGGCGTCGACCTCGGCGAGGTCCACCGGCAGGCCCCCGGCGCCCGAGGTCGCGTCGACCAGCACCAGCGACTCCGCGGCGGTCGTGCCGGCCGGGCGCTGCACCGGCGCCATCACGGCGGTGGAGGTCTCGTTCTGCGCCCACGAGTAGGCGTCGACGCCGTCCTCACGGGTGGCCTCCGGGCGCGAGCCCGGGTCGGAGGCGATGACCGAGGGGTCGGCCAGCCAGGGCGCGTCCTTGGCCGCCTTGGCGAACTTCGAGGAGAACTCCCCGAAGGACAGGTGCTGGCTCTTCTCCCGGATCAGCCCGAAGGTCGCGATGTCCCAGAACGCCGTCGCGCCACCGTTGCCGAGCACGATCTCGTGGCCCTCGGGCAGCGAGAACAGGTCGGCCAGTCCCTCACGCACGCGGCCCACCAGGTCCCGCACGGGTGCCTGCCGGTGGGAGGTGCCCATCAGCGACGCCCCGGTCGCGGCGAGCGCGTCGAGGTGGCCGGTCTGGATCTTGGAGGGGCCGGCCCCGAAGCGACCGTCGGCGGGCAGGAGGTCGGTGGGGATCTGCGGCTCGGGGGCGTCGGTCATGTGCAACCTTCCGGGATGGTGAGGAAGTGACTCCTGACGACGCTGTCAGGCGTTTATTGTGTCACCCGCCACTCAGAGCACTCTCGAGGAGTCCAGATGAGCACCGACACGGGGAACCCCGGCTTCGAGGGCCAGGCGCGCAAGCGCATGGCCTTCCGCGTCGTCGGGGTGCTGAGCATGGGGACGGCCCTGACCCTGATCGCGCTGGCCATCGCCGACTTCGTGTCGGCGATGAACTCTGACGACTGGAACGCCGAGCCCACCAAGTTCTGGTACTTCTTCCTCGCCATGCCCTTCTTCCTGGTCGGCGGGGCCTGCCTGCAGGCGGGCTTCCTGGGTGCGGCGGCGCGCTGGGGCGCGGGGGAGACGATGCCGGTTGTCAAGGAGAGCGCGTCGTACCTCAGCGACGGCCGGGGGGTGATGGGCGTCGGCCGCACCGTCGACGACCAGCCGGCCGGTGCGTCCGTCACCGGCCCGTTCTGCCGCAGGTGCGGCGTCCGCAACGACGACACCGCGAAGTTCTGCGACGCCTGCGGGTCCGCACTTGGCTGAGCTCCCCGTGTCCGATCCGACCGCGACCGGGCCACACCCGAAGCTGGAGATCCGTCGTGTCGGCTACGGCCAGCCGGACGCCATGCGGCTGATCGCGCAGGTCCAGGAGGAGTACGTCCAGCGCTACGGCAGCCAGGACGACACCCCGCTCGACCACGCGATGTTCGAGCCGCCGCTGGGCAGCTTCTACGTCGCGTACGCCGACGGCGTGGCCGTCGCCACCGGGGCCTGGCGCCGTTCCGGCGTGGAGGCCTTCGGCACCGATCGGACCGCGGAGATCAAGCGCATGTACGTCGTACCCGCCGCCAGGGGAACCGGCGTGGCCCGCCGGATGCTCGCCCACCTCGAGGCCACCGCGGCCGCAGCCGGCGCCGAGGCGCTCGTGCTGGAGACGGGACTGAAGCAGCCCGAGGCGATCGACCTCTACGAGTCCTCCGGCTACGTGCCGGTGCCGGGCTTCGGCTACTACCAGGAGTCGCCGCTCTCGCGGTGCTTCGGCAAGCGTCTCGGCGCGACGCGCTCCTGAGCGGGGCTCACCGCCAGCAGGCCCGCAGGCGCGTGTGGAGGATCGACTGCAGGTCGTTGGCCCCGGCCGCGAAGATGCCGGTCGGGCACCAGCCGCTGCCCCCGGCCGTCGCGGCGGTGTTCCGGTCGCACCCGGGGAGGTGCGAGCCCACGCCGGCGTCGGGCTGGCAACCCGCCCGGGAGGGCGTCGGGATGTCGCTGATGCCGATGGCGCGTGCCAGGTGCCCCGGCGTGAACCCTCCCGTCGCGCACAGCAGTGCGCCGAGCAGGACCAGGCGAGGAACGAGCACATGACCCAGGGCGCGGAGCATGCGACGGGCCCGGGTGTCAGGGGCGGTCGGGGCCTCGGGTGCGTCGTCGTGCACGGATCTCCTCACGTCTCGCTTCCCCCGGGACCCCCGGGACCCCCGGGAGTCTAGGTAACCGACGTCCGCGCGTGCAGGGCGCATCGCCCATCTGGGGGATCCGGTGACCATTTCCACAGGCCGCCGACGCCGGCGAAATTTGGTTGGAGCGGCGTTCAGCTGACGACGAGGTAGCGCTCGTCCTCGATCTCCCGGCCCCAGTAGACCGCCTCCGGCAGCAGGGTCAGCTCGGCCCGGCGTCCCGCCTGCTCGACCAGGGCGACGGTCTGGGCGGCGGAGAGACCGGCGCCGTTGAACCAGCGCCCCTCCACCAGCAGCAGCCGACCGTCCGGCGCCAGGAGGTCGACCCAGCGGGCCAGGGCCGCGGCCGGGTCCGGCATGGCCCACAGGACGTGACGGCAGAGCACGGCGTCGTACGTGCCCGCCTCCAGGGGAGGAGCGGAGGCGTCTCCCACGACGAACCGCACGTCCGGGACCCCCGCCGCCTTCTCCCGCGCCAGGCGGACCATCTCAGGAGAGACGTCGACGCCGTCGACGGCGTACCCGTGCTCCGCGAGCAGCACCGACAAGGTGCCGGTGCCCGACCCGAGATCGGCCACGCGGGCCGGGGCCGACGGCAGGGCGGGGACCAGCAGCTCACGCCAGGCGGCGCGCACCGTGCCGTCACGCAGGCCGTGGTCGGCCCCCTCGTCGAACGTCGATGCTTCCGCGTCCCAGAGGTCGCGCACTTCCTGGAGGTGGTCCCGAGGCATGGGGCGAGGATAGGGCCGGCGGTCGCCGGTGCGGGTCGGCGGTTCGGGTCGCCGGCAGCCGGGCTCACTCGCGTCAGGGGCGGGTGCGGATCCAGCCGGGGTGGGGGCGCACCGGGTTTGTCGGGTGGGAGGAACTCGGGTCTCCCGTCGGTGGGGTTGAGGCGGACCTGCCAGGGGGTGTGGTGGATGACCCGGTGGTGGTGGACGCAGAGCAGGACCAGGTTCTGGAGGCTGGTGGGGCCGTCGTCGGCCCAGTGGGTGATGTGGTGGGCGTGGGTCATGACCGGGGGTCGGGTGCAGCCGGGGAAGGTGCAGTGCCGGTCCCGGCAGACCAGGGCCCGCCAGATGGCGGGGGTGACCAGGCGTGCGGTGCGGCCGACGTCGAGGACTTCGCCGTGGGTGCCGAGGACGACCGGGATGATCTCGGCGTCGCAGGCGAGCCGGCGCACCACCGTAGGGGTGAGCTCGAGGCCGTCCTCGGTGACCCCGCCGGTCCGGGTCGGGTCCGGGCCGCTGCTGTTGCCGGTGGTCGCAGTGCCGAGGGTGGCCCAGTCGATGTTCCCTTGGAGGACGTCGAGGCTGGTGGTGACGGTGACCCGGGGGCGGGCGCCGTGGCAGTCGGCGGCAGGTCGGTGGCCATCGCGTGGGTACAGGTGGCGACCAGGGCGTCCCAGAGCCGGGCCCCGTGGTCCCGCGGGTCGACGGTCTCCTCGTCCTCCGGGTGGTTGGGGTCGACGGCAGGGCGGGTTTGGTGAGTGGGAGGAGGGCGGCCTTGATGGCCGCGGCGTCCTCGACGGTGCCGCGGCCGCGGAGCCGGATGCCGCCCGCGCCGTCCTGGCTGATGGCGAGGAAGCGGTGGTGGTGGGCGGCCCGGTCCTGTCGTTCGAGGTCCTGCTCGGCTTTGCGTTCTGCCGCGTCGGGGTCGGCGATCTCGACCAGGTGTCGCGCGGCCTTGGCGAGGTCGGTGGCGTTGAGCCGGGTGGCGGCGTCGAGGAGGAACACCTCGCCCCGTTCCCGGACGCCGGGGTCGGTGGGGAGCTT
>Ga0308176_10001393_pt1 | contig 15197 bp, 13 predicted proteins | sample PhyCR2_3_FD_203890 | JGI IMG/M metagenome (GOLD analysis project Ga0308176, IMG submission 203890) | Soil microbial communities from UC Gill Tract Community Farm, Albany, California, United States - DLSLS.C.R2 | ecosystem: Environmental > Terrestrial > Soil > Agricultural land | place: USA...
GCTAGCAAGTTGAACCTGATCCTGTTTTTTCCCTCTTTTGGCCGTCTCGCTACCTGCAGGAAAGATTCGATCCTGCGCCACCACACGTACGCTGCTTCAAGTGCGTCACCTTGCGCGTAGCCTCGGCAAGCTGGAGATCGATTTCCACCCGGTATTTCATCGTCGACACGCCGCCATAGGGATTGCGGTTTTGCTGCGCCAGAACACCCGGGATGGTCAGGTCGACCATGCCGTCGTGCCGCCGAACATCCAGGGCAGGCCCGGAGGGGATGAATCGGGAGGTGAAAGTCGTCGCTCCCTTCTCGTCCTGCCACCCGTCGAGCTTCTTCATGAATTCGGCCCACCCTGCCACGGTGAACCTGCTCTTTGCATCCAGGAGACTGGCCGCATCGCCTTGGCCGAATGCCAGGGCGCGAAGGCAAACCGCCGTGGCTTCCTCCACCAGCGCCGCCTGATCCTGAACCGGCTGTCAACGCTGAAGGTTCTGGTCCAAATGCCGTCCATCGACCCCGTTCTTGCTCCCCTTCCCCGGGCCGACGCCCGGAGGCGAGAGTTGGGTGGACGCGCGTTGGCATCGACGCCACGCTCGCCCTCACCGACATGCGCCAAGGAACGAGGAACAAGGGACGGCCACACCGGAACCCCCTGCCGCGCTAAACTGTTGGTTTTTCCCCGGAAATCATGGCGCAAGCTGCACTCCGCCCGACCGTTCGCGGGCCCACGTTCATCCGTCTGCTGGCACGCCTGGCAGAGGTCGACGTGGCCCCGTCCGGCCAGTCGCTGCCCGACCGGCTGGGCCAGTGGCTCGACTGGAAGCAGGCGCTGTCGCTTGCTGACGCGCTCGACGGCCAACCGGCCGTGCCGGAGGCTGCCACATCGGCGCCGGACGACCTGTACGCCGAGTGCGCGCGGGCACGCGAGGTGCTGGCGACGGCGATCAAGGGCGATCCGCCACTCGCTCCCCATGCATCGGCGCAGGCCTGGGCCGACTACGCCGGTTTCCGTCAGCTCTGCCTCACCCGCCAGCGTGCCATGCAAGCCACCACCGGCCGCTTGCGTGGCAAGCTGCGTGACGCGCTGATGCAAGCCTCGCCCACGCTGGCGCGGCTGGCCGAGGTGGATGCGGTGATGGAAGCGGCGCTCACTCCGCGCGAGCACACCTTGCTGGCGAAGGTGCCCGAGCTGCTGGGGCAGCGCTTCGAACGCCTGCGCGCCGCCGGGCGCGCCTCTCCCACCTGGCTCGATGGCTTCCGTCGCGACATGCGCAGCGTGTTGCTGGCGGAGCTGGATCTTCGTTTTCAACCGGTCGACGCGCTGCTCGCGGCGCTTCGAACCCCCTGACGTAAGTTCTCCATGTCCAGACATCTGCTTCTCCTGTCCGTCTTCGTCCTGGGCCTCGCCGCCATCGGCTGGATCGTCGTCGGCTACGTCGGCGGCAACCCACTCGGCTTGGCGGTCGCCCTGCTGATCGGCGCCTGTTACCTCGCCGGCGCGTTCGAGTTGTTCCGCTACCGGCAGGCCACCGCCACGCTGCGCCAGGCGGTCGGCGAGCTGACCCAGCCGCCGGCCCAGCTCGGCCACTGGCTGGAGCGCCTGCACCCCGGCCTGCGCCACGCCGTGCGCCTGCGCGTCGAAGGCGAGCGCGCCGCGCTGCCGGCGCCGGCGATGACGCCCTACCTGGTCGGCCTGCTGGTGCTGCTGGGCATGCTCGGCACCCTGCTCGGCATGATGGCCACGCTGCGCGGCACCGGCACGGCGCTCGGCAGCGCCAGCGACCTGCAGGCGATCCGCGGCTCGCTGGCCGCGCCAGTCAACGGCCTGGCCTTCGCCTTCGGCACCTCCATCGCCGGTGTCGCCAGCTCGGCCATGCTCGGCCTGCTCTCCGCGCTGGTCCGCCGCGAACGGCTGCAGGCGGTGCAGGCGCTGGATGCGACCATCGCGACCACCCTGCGCGTCCACTCGCAGGCGCACCAGCGCGAAGAAAGTTTCCGCCTGCTGCAGCAGCAGGCCGCCGCGTTGCCCGCCCTGGTCGATCGCCTGCAGGCGATGGCCGCGACCCTGGAACAGCAAAGCGCCATTGCGCACGAGCGCCAGCACGCCGACCGGGACGCCTTCCACCGCCACACCGAAGAGGCGTACACGCGCCTGGCCCGTTCGGTCGAGCAGTCGCTGCAGGCGAGCGTGGCCGACAGCGCGCGCACCGCCAGCAGCGTGCTGCAGCCGGTGGTCGAATCCACCCTGGCCAGCCTCGCCCGCGAATCCGCCGCGATCCAGGCCAGCGTGGGCGAGGCCGTGCAGCGCCAGCTCGATGGCCTCACGACCGGCTTCGACACCACCGCACGCACCGTCACCGGCATCTGGAACGACGCGCTCGCTCAGCACCGGCAGACCAACGAAGCCCACGCGCAGGACCTGGGCAACGCCCTCGCCCGCTTCGCCGCCACTTTCGAGCAGCGCTCGTCCGCCCTGCTGGACGGTGTCGCCACGCGCCTGGACGCCAGCGCCGAGCGCACCACCGCAGCCTGGCAAAGCGCGCTGTCGAAACAGGACGCCGTCCACGCGGAACTGGCCAGCCGCAACCAGCAAGCCTTGGCCGCCGCCAGCGAAACCTTCGAGACGCACGCGGCCGCGCTGGTGCAGGCAGTCGACCGCTCGCACGCGGAACTGCAGTCAGCCCTGCAAGCACGCGACGAGCAGCGCCTGGCCGCCTGGGCGCAGAAGCTGGACGCCATCACCGCCGAACTGGGCGCTCAGTGGACGCAGGCCGGCGAAGCCACCGCCAGCCGCCAGCAGGCCATCTGCGACACGCTGGAGCAGACCGCCGGCGCCATCGCGGCGCAGACCCAGGCCCACGCCAGCCAGACCCTCGCCGAGATCGCCCGTCTGGTCGAGGCGGCGTCCGAAGCCCCGCGCGTCGCCGCCGAAGTGGTCGGCGAGCTGCGCCAGAAGCTGTCCGACAGCATGGTCCGCGACACCGCCATGCTGGAGGAGCGCAGCCGCCTGCTGGCCACGCTGGAAACCCTGCTCGACGCCGTCAACCACGCCTCCACCGAACAGCGCAGCGCGGTCGACGCCCTGGTCAGCACCTCGGCCGACCTGCTCGACCGCGTCGGCACCCGCTTCGCCGCGCAGATCGAAAGCCACACCGGCAGGCTCGACACCGCCGCCGCGCAGGTCACCGCCAGCGCCGTCGAAGTCGCCAGCCTGGGCGAGGCCTTTGGTGCGGGCGTCGCACAGTTCGGCCAGGCCAACGACGCGCTGATGGAACGCCTGCAGCAGATCGCCGGCGTGCTCGACGCCTCGCTCGCGCGCAGCGACGAGCAGCTCGCCTATTACGTGGCGCAGGCGAAGGAAGTGGTCGAGCTCAGCGTGCTTTCGCAGCAGCAGATCATCGCCGACATGCAGCAGCTCGCTGGCCGCCGCGCGCCGAGCAAGGCGGCCAAAGCATGAGGGCACTGCCGCAACATCGACTCGGGTCCGCCGTCCCCCGTTGTAGGAGCCCGCTCGCGGGCGATGCTCTTCCCGCAGGCGCCGAAAAAGCATCGCCCGCCAGCGGGCTCCTGCAAACATGCGGGGCTTCGAGCCGAGTCCTGCCGCAGTGGGCCCTCCACGACACCCACCCAATCCGCAGCCCGAAGCCATGAGCGACGAAGTCGAGTACGACACCGAGTCGACCGCGCCTATCTGGGCCTTCGGCGACCTGATGTCGGTGCTGCTCGGGGCGTTCGTCCTGATCCTGGTCGGCGTCATCGGCGTGCAGCTGCAGCTCTCGCACAAGCTGGAGGTGGCCGGGAAACAGCACCAGGCCGAGCTGGCCCGCCGCACCACGCTGGAACAGGCGCTGGCCACGCCGCTGGCGCAGGGCCGCGTGACCCTGGTCAACGGCCGCATCGGCATCCGCGGCAACCTGCTGTTTGCGCTCAACTCCGACCAGCTGCAGCCCCAGGGCCGCCAGCTCATCCAGAGCCTTGCCGCGCCGCTGGCGCAGTACCTGCAGTCGCGCGACGAGCTGTTGATGGTCAGCGGCTTCACCGACGACCAGCCCGTGCACGGCGACAACCGCGCGTTCGCCGACAACTGGGAGCTCTCCGCCCAGCGCGCGCTCACCGTCACCCGCGCGCTCATCGCCGCCGGCGTGCCCGCCGACGAGGTGTTCGCCGCCGCCTTCGGCGCGCAGCAGCCGGTCAGTGCCAATACCGACGAAGCCGCCCGCGCGAAAAACCGCCGCGTGGAGATCGCCCCGATCCCGCGCTCCTCGGCGGGGAACGCCACGGTGAAAAACACCGCCCCCGGTCATGCACCCTGACGCCAGCTCGGCCATCCGCGCGCAGCTGATCGCGGCCATCGAACAGCGCGCCGCCAGCCTCGACGGCGAAGCGCGACGCATGCTGGATGCGCGGTTGGCCCAACTGCGGGCGCTCGACGCCGATGCGCTGGACGAAGCGCCGCACGCCAACGCCACCTCGTCGCATCCAAGCCCTCTGCGCGAACTCGTCGACCACTTCGCCGGCGGGGCCTCCCCCGAGCGCGCCGCTTACCCCGACCTGCCCGCGCTCGCCGACTTCCGCCAGCTCTGGTCCACCCTCCGCGCCGACAGCCAGCTCCGGCAGTCGGTCGCCCACACCCCCGCCGACGCCGGCCCGCTCAACTCCACCGCACTGGCCAGTCGCGCGATCGCGCTGATGCGCGAACTGTCGCCGGAGTACTTGCGCTCGTTTCTGGCCTACGTCGATGACCTTGTGTGGCTGGAGCAGTTGGGCGGCGCAGGCACCGTGACCGCATCCGGGGCGGCTGCAACCAGGAAGCGCGCTCGGCGCAAACCACAGGCGTGAATAGTCGGCGGTCGAAGAGCCAGGGATGCAGCAGGTCCGACACCGCTGCCTGACCCAGGCAAGGGATGGTCAGGCTGAGTTGGCCCTGTTTTCCTCAGACCCTTTTTCCCCAATGCTCAGTAAGGGGCCCTGCCCGTTTATCTTGCGACGGCGCCGTCGAAGCCCGTCCCCATCACCGGTGTTGGCCTGCCTGCCCGGACCCGCCATCAGGCGATTGCAGAATGGCCGTCAGCGGTTTGCCCTGCACTGCGCCGAGGGAAACGTGCAGTAGCTGCGCGATCGTCGGGCCAATGTCGATGTTCGGAAACGCCGGTATCTCGCCCTTGGCCCGGATGCCGAAGCCGGCGGCAATGAAGATGCCCTGCATCCGCGGGTCGGAGTTGGGGTAACCATGGGCGCCGATTTCCGTAGTCGGTGTCACATAGTCGCCCGTGTCGCCCTTCTTGAAGGCGTAGCCGTCCGCCGCGTAGAGCAGCAGGTCGGGCGCCTGGTCGCTCTGGGCGGGCGTCGGCCAACCTTCGTTCGCCGCCTCGGCAGGCGTGAGCACCGCGCGCACGCCGGGCTTGCCAACGAAGAGGGACTTCAGCGATCGCGTTGAAGCCTCCGTGGCGTGCGCTTGGTAGACCAGGGCAAATCCATCGTCGGTCAGGCAGAAGGTGGGGCGGGTCGCCGAGCGCGCCTGCAGGCCGGCCTGCTTGAGCAGGACATTGGGATGCGCCACCTGATGCACGCTCTGCTGGCCATGATCGGAAACGATGATGAAGGTGGTCCGATCGAAGTCACCGGCAGCGCGCACCGCATTGATGACGTCCCTGACCCGGTCATCGAGAAAGGCAATCGTGTTGCGCCCCGCGTTGTTGCCGTAGCCCGTCTCGTGCTCAATGCTGTCGAGCGCCAGCAGGTGCAACAACAGCAGGTCGGGCTGATGCTTGCGGATGATGTCGATCGCCGCCTGGGTGTACATGCGATCACGCCACGCCTGCGACGGCTCGCCGAAATGCGCGAGCTGCGCGGTGGTGATCCTGCCCTGCCGCAGCAGATCCTGCGGAATCTCACCGGCGGGATCGGGATGTTCGGCGAATTGCCAATCGATGCTTCGGGTGCCCTCGATGGCGACCCAATCCACCTGCGCCGTGGTGAGACCCGCGTCGTGCGCCGCGTCATATACCGTCGGCACAGCCACCAGTCGCGATTTCGGCGCGTCCATGTCGATGGCCGGTAGCGCACCGGTGCGCTGGCCGACGATCAGCCCGTTGACCAGCACGTGGTGCCGGCTGGCGTCGACGCCAGTGACCATGGCGGTGTGGTTGGGCCAGGTGACGGTCGGGTTGATCGGCCGCATGGAGACCGCATAAACGCCACGCCGCATTAGCGCCTGCAGCGTTGGCGCGGGCAATCCCGGCTCATGCAGGCTGGCCGCACCGAAGGCATCCAGGCTGATCACCACCACCTTGGGCCGCGGCGTTGCGGTCGCCGCTTGCGCGCCGAACGCCAGCGGAGCACCGCCTGCGAACAGCAGCACGGCGGCGGCCAGGTTTCGAAGTCCATCGCGGAGCTGGCGGATCATGCGTATTCCTCGCGGGTGAAAAGGCGCGCTACGTAAAGCCGTCTCATTGAGGCCGTTGCGCTGGCCGAGCCGATCGCTCATGGCCGTGGTGCCGGGCGTGCCGGGCCGGGCATGCTGCCGATCGGCAACGAGCTCGCCGGCGCCGCGGCCGTGCCTGTCGGATCCGGATTCCACACGAACGTCGCCACGCTTTGCGCCGGCATCGTGTAATGGAAATGGACCTGGTCCTGCGTCACGGAGACGGCGCGCGCATCGGTATGGCTGTTTACCATCACCAGCACGACCGATCCATCGGACGCATTGCGGAAGGCCACGTTGTTGACCAGCGGATCCGATTCGCCCGACCCCACCCGCACCGCACCGGGCAGCACGAAGCGACTGAAATGCGCGAACGCGTAGTACTCGTCATTGCGGCTCACCGCGCCCGTGCGCGAATCGATCGTCACCAGGCCCTTGCACGCGTCGCAGCCGCCGAAGTGCGGGCCATGCTGCTCGTCCAGCGCCAGATTCCAGTACACCACGCCGCGCGCCCATTGCCGGAGGCCGGCCAGTAGCAGATCACGCGCGAACCACATCAGTTCGCCGTTCTTGCTCGACTCCCAGTCGCCCCCGGAACACTCGGTGATGTAGGCGCTCTTGCGCGGATACGCGCGGTGGACATCGTGCTGCGCCGAGGCGCTGCCCCGATAGCAATGCCAGGCGACGCCGTCGACGTAGCGTGCGGCATTCGCGTCGGCCAACACGCCCAGCGGTTGCTTCGAATCGTCCCAGTTGTGATCCCAACCCAGGATGCCCGGGCTCGACTTGCGCTTTGCCAAAGCCGGGCCGAGATACTGGCCAATCAGCCGCGCCCGCACCGCTGCGGGCATCACCATGCCCGGGTAGGTCAGCGGTTCGAAGCCGGGCTCGTTCTGCACGGTCAGGGCGAAAAGCGGGATGCCGTACCCGCGCATGGTGTCGACGTACTTGACCAGGTAGTCGGCATAGGTGCTTTCGTACTCCTCGAGCAAGGTCCCGCCGATCAGGTTGGCGCTGGTCTTCATCCACGCCGGCGCGCTCCATGGCGAGGCGATGATGCGCAGCTGCGGGTCGATAAACAGGATCTCGCGTACGGTCGGTATCACGTCCAGCAGATTGGCCGCGACATTGAAATGCGCCAGCGAAGGGTCGACCTCGCCGGCCGGTAGATCGTCCAGCGAATAGGGATTGAGGGAAAAATCCGAGGCGCCGATGGTCAGGCGCAGCATGTTCAGATCAAGGTTCGGCGGCGGCCCGAACAGCTCGCGCAACAGCGCCCCACGCTGCGGCACCGTCATCTTGTGCTGCAGCAGCCAGGCGGACGCGTCCGTCAGCGCGGCGCCGAAGCCGACGATCGATTGATACGGCTGGTCCACGTCGACGATCACGGCGTCGCGTGAGGCCGCTTCCGCGTCGATCGCGATGTCCGGCTGCCGCGCCAGCCGCAGCCGCCGGTCGGCCGTGCTCAGCCACAGCTCGACCGATGGTGTTGCCCGCGGTGGCACCGGGGCAGCAACGCGGGGGCGAATCGCGTGCCACTCGCGCCGTGGCACGGACTGCAACGCCACCGCGAGCACGCTAAGCAGCACGATGCACGCCCAGGCAACCCGGCGAGAAACCCCCTTGCTCTCATCCATCGTGGATGTGGCGCCAGCAAGCCGGAGCGCGGTTCCGCCGCGGCGACATCGTGATCATGGTGCGCCCGGGCTTGGGCAGGGCACGTTCGTGCCCGCGCCGGCGGCGATGCGGATGTCGGCAAACGCGGCCGAGAATGGCGCCGACGCCGTCACGCCGAACGGCACGTCGATGCGCGAAAGATCCGCGCCGTTGCGGACGAAGCATCGCAGCGGGATCGACACGGCGTGGCGGCTGCCGTTGGCATAGCGGGCGAAGGCCGGCGCCAGGTCCACGCTCGCCGTGCAGCCCTCGCCGCAGCCCATGGACACCTGCACCGGTCCCTTGGCGGGCGTGGCGATCACCACGTCGAACTGCAAGGCGGCGTGAGCCTTCAGCAGCGGCAACAGGTTCGCGGGTTGCGGACTGCGCGCGAAAAACCGGCCCGCGCCGAGCCAGGTGAGGGACTTGGCGTCCTGCTGGGTGTTCACCTGCACCGTGCGCAACCGCAGCACCGGCTCGCGTGCCGGCCACTCGATGACGGCGTTCAGATCCGACCCCACCTCGCGCACCGGTTGCTGCGGATTCGCCTGGCCCAGGTAGAGCGCGAACGGTGCCACGGCAAGCGTGTGGAACACCGCCAGCACGGGCTCGCTGGCGCAGGTGCCGATTTCGGGATGGGTCGGTAGCGTGGCGACAGTGCGCCGGTCGCCATAGCGCAGTCCGTAGCCGATCGGGAACAGCCAGCGCGCGCCGCTGCGCTCGGCATCCGGACAGGGCACGCCCGGCCACGGCATGGCCAGCGTTCCGCTGAAATCGTAGTGGCCCGCGCCGGCAGCCCGCGCGCCCGAAGGCGTGGCAAACAAGACGTCCGCGACGCCCGCGCCTTCGGTACCCGGCAACCAGGCCGCGACAAATGCATCCGAGCGGTTGAGCAGATCGTTGACGTACAGCGGACGCCCCGCCACGAACACGGTCACCACCGGCTTGCCGCTCCCGGCCACCGTGCGCAACACGGCCAGGTCTTCCGGGTAGCGGTCGCTGTGCCGCAGTGTCGCCGAGGGCGCGAGGTCGCCGCGGGTCTCCGCGTACGGCGTCTCGCCGATGACGGCCACGATGGCATCGAACGTCTTGAGATCCACGCCCTCGCCCGTCGCACTGTAGGTGACGTTGGTCGCGCCGTCGGCCTGGCGCAGCCCGGCCAGGATCGTGTCGCCGTGGGGGAAGTCGGCATTGCTGTTGTCGTTGCCTTGCCAGCTCAACGACCAGCCACCGGACTGGTTGGGCAGGCTGTCGGCGCTCTTGCCCACCACCAGGATTTTTGAGCCGGGCTTCAACGGCAGCACGGCACGGTTGTTCTTCAATAGGACCAGCGACTCCCGCACGGCGCGGCGCGCCAGCGCACGGCTCTGCAAAGCCCCGGCATCGCCCGCACCCGCCCGCTGTGACGGGCGCGTGCCAAACAGGCCCATGCGCAACTTCACGCGGACGATCCGGCTGACCGCGTCGTCGATGCGCGCCATCGGAATTTCGCCGTCCTGGACCTGCCGTGTGGTGTTAGCGATGAAAGCCTGCCAGTCGTCCGGCACCATCACCATGTCGATGCCGGCATTGATCGCCTGCGGACAACTGGCGTTGGTGCAGCCGGACAACTGGCCGATGGCATTCCAGTCGGACACGATGAAACCGTCAAAGCCCATCTTTTCTTTCAGCGCCCCGGTCAGCAGCGCGTGGGCGCCGGACATCTTGCCGTGGTCGATGCCGCCGGCCACCTCGTTCCAACTGCTGTAGGACGCCATCACGCTCTGCACGCCCGCCTCGAGCGCGCCGACGTAGCCGGCGCCATGCACGTTGATCATGTCGGCGCGGCTCACCCTGGCCTGGCCCTGATCGGTACCGTTGTGGGTCGCGCCGTCGCCGATGAAATGCTTGGCGGTCGCAATCACGTTGTGGTCGCCAAAGTCGCCTTGCAGCCCGGTCACGTAGGCGCGCGCATACGCGCGCACCAGCGGGCCCTGGCTGGAGAAGCTTTCGTAGGTGCGGCCCCAGCGGGCGTTCTGGGCGACGGCCAGCGTCGGCGCGAACACCCATTCAATACCGGTGGCGCGCACCGCTTTGGCGGTCGCCGCGCCGATGGCCTCGATCAGCGCCGGATCGTGCGCCGCGCCCAGCCCGATGTTGTGCGGAAACAGCGTAGCGCCCAGGACATTGTTGTCGCCATGCACGGCATCGGCGCCCCAGATGACGGGCACCTTGACCGCCGCATCGGTCGCCATCGAGGCGTCGTAGTAGCGGTCCGACAGCGCCAGCCAGTCCGCGATCGAAGCGTGCTTGTTGCCGCCCGGCCAGGAACCACCACCGTTGAGCACCGAGCCGATGTAGTACTGCGTCACCTGTGCCGGCGTGATCGACTTGATCTCCGCCTGGGTCATCTGTCCGATCTTCTGGGCGAGGCTCATGCCCGCCACGATCCGACGCACGCGAGCTTCCAGCGCGGGATCGGCCTTGATCGAGCTCGTGATGGCCGGCCAGTCCGTGTAGTGGGTCGGTTGCGGCAGGCGGTAAGCCGCGGAAGGTTGCGGCGCAGTCTGGGCCCCTCCCTGCATTGCCGCGCCGGCTGCCAGCACGCCCCCGTCGACCGTCGCCAGCACGGCGCAGATCCACCACAACCATCGGCTACGCGACATCAGGGCCTCGCTTGCTGGAATCCCGCTGCGACACTTTACAGGCGTGGTTTGGAAGGGCCGGATGAAATCGGCGGGCGCAGGACACCCGCGACCATCATCAGAACCGATCACCGTTCAGCGGAGGCTGCGTCCTGCGCGGTGAGGCGCCAGCACCGTCGAGGGATTGCCCTGGCCGAACGGCCGCGCCTCGAATCGTATCTATACGGCAACACGCCCCGCTCGCCACCGAGCGCAAGAATCGTTCCTGCCCCTTACTTGTCAACCTGACCAGGATCAAGGCGGCAATCGCGCTGATCGGGAAACATGCGGCATAGCAAAACGATATGCCTGAAACGAGGCCGCACAATGGAATTCCATATCGCATTGACCGATGACAGCCCCCGCCCCGAGGTCGTCCAGGACGCGATGTTCGATATCGATCCGAGCGCGTTGGTCGATCTCGACATGAGCGGTCTGGTCATGCGGATATCGTCCTGGGTGCCCGTGAGAGACCTGGTCGAGGTCCTGCAGCGAACCGGCTGGACAGTGACGCCGGAACGGGTCGTGCAGTTGCCGAGCATATGTTGCGGTGGCTGCTCCGGCTGAAAGCGGGCCGTCGCGGCGAGTTCAACGATTGGCCACCGCCAGATAGGCTTCTGCCAGCCGCGCCCCGGCTCGCTTGAGGCTCGCCTCGGATACCCCGGCATAGCTGAGCACCAGCGTGACATGGTCGGGCGGCAACCGGTGGAAGCGCTCGGCAGATCGGATGCGCACACCGCGCGCCAGTGCTTCGGCCATCAAGGCCCCGGTGGCACTCCGTGGCAACCGGGGCAAGTGCACGAAGAGCGATCCTCCCGCCACCGCGCCGGTCACCTCCATGGCGCTGCCCAGACGCGCCTGCAGCGCGGTGTGCAAGGCCCGGTGGCGCGCGCTTTTCATCCCGGACCGCGTGAGGCGACGGGTCAGCAGATGCCGTCGTGCCGGCCAGCCACGGATCCACCACGTCCTTCAACAGGGCTTTCGCGCCAATACCCGCAGCCAGGGGCGCGAGTCCGGTCCGAATCCACCGCATAGGTCCGCTCGGCAGCGATTTCGTGCGGTCGCGGCAAGTTCGGTCCGGCGGTCCGCGCTGCCGGTCTGCTGGACCGAACTTTTTCCAACTTGCTCGCGCTCCGGTCGAGCTTGGCCGGCGCGCTATCGGTCTTTCTGGCATCTGTCACGTCGCGTTGCCCGCAATGATCGGCCAGGCCGAGGCTGCCTTCATCGTGACTTCCGGAAGCGGCTCACACGACCGCCACCATGGACTGCGCAGTCTTGGGACACGTGACGAACGAGGCGGGCCCTGATGGAAAGGCGAACAAACGGGAATAGCGACTGGACTGGGCCCGTCGCCCGCGCCCTGGTGACCGGCGCCGTAGCGGGCCTCGCTGCGGCGGCCGCCCTGGCGCTGCTGGCCAAAGCCGAAGGCAAGGGCGCCTTGCAACCCATCAACGCGACGAGCCACTGGCTGCATGGCGACAAAGCAGCCGAGTGCGACGAGCTCGATGCCAGGCACACGCTGATCGGCTTCGTCACCAACTACGCGGCCACCGTCTTCTGGGCGCTGCCCTTCGAGTTCTGGCGGGCCAGGCGTCGACCACCGACAGCCAGCGCACTCTTGCGTGGCGCCTGTATGACGTCGGCGCTCGCCGCAGCCATTGATTACGGCGTCACCCCGAAAAGGCTCACGCCCGGATGGGAACTCGTACTCAGCAAGCGCTCTCTGGTCGTCACCTATGGCGTACTGGCGCTTGGCCTGGCCGCCGGTACGAAGCTGGCGCAGGCCTCGGTTGGCCGCGGTTGAGAAACGCCCGATCTCTCTCTACCCGTCAGGCATCAGCCAGCCTCGTCAGCCGTTCTGGACCGAGGTCGCGGCCTTCCGGATCACATCGATCACGACATTGGGCTGCGAAAGCATGACGCGGCAAAACGGAGTCAGGCTCACTTCCGAGGTCGGCAAGTAAACCTGGCCCCGTTGTTTCCCTGCGTCAGCTCAGTTCGCTTCCCTTCATTACGGGCATAGGCCAAGGGCGGCCCCCTGCCTGTCAGGCCGCCTTACTGGCGGCGAGCGCGTGGACATCGGCCGCATGCAGCGCCTTGCCGCCGATGGCCCAGTCGCCGCCCTCGAACTCCTTGATGCGGACCCAGGTGACGCCGCGCAGGCTCTCCCCTTCGACTTCGAGCATGGCGCGGGTGACCTTGGCGATCAGGTCCTGTTTCTGCTGCGGGGTGAAGGCGTCCTTGATGACGTCGATGGTGGCCATGGGCATGTCGGTTCTCCTGGAAGGGATGGGCGTACCCGGGTCGGCGCCGTGCCGGCCCGTGGAACCCACTTCATCACCGCACGGCCGAACGTGCTTGAAGATCGCCTGGAGATAAGCGGGAGATTCGTGGGAGATGTCGCCCGTGCTGTCCTATGCTGCGCCGCATGCTCTACCGATTCGACGCATTCGAGTTGGATCTGGCGCGCTTCGAGCTGCGCGCCGACGGCCAGGTGCGGCCGGTCGAACCGCAGGTGTTCGCGCTGCTGGCCTTGCTGGTCGGCAATCGCGAGCGGCTGGTGTCCCGGGACGAGATCATCGAGAAGGTCTGGGATGGACGCATCGTGTCCGACTCGGCGATCGCCAGCCGGGTGAAGTTTGCCCGTCAGGCCTTGGGCGATGACGGCACCCGCCAGCGATTCATCCGCACCATCCACCGCCAGGGCTTCCGCTTCGTGGCGGAGGCGAAGGTGGTGGGCAGTGCCACGGCCGCCGCGGTGCCGGAGCCGGACGCGTCGCTACCGGCCGGGCAAGCGACGCGTCCATCCCTTGCGGTCCTGCCGTTTCGCCTGCTCGGTGAGACTGGGCCGTATGCGGCGATCGCCGACGCCCTGCCGCACGACCTGATCGCCGAACTAGCCCGGCTGCGCTGGCTGTTCGTGACCGCCCGCGGCTCATCGTTCCGGCTGCGCGGGGCCGACGCCGACGCGGGCGAAATCCGTCGCCTGCTCGACGTGCGTTATTACCTGTCAGGCACCGTCGAGGTGATCGGCGCGCGGCTTGCGGTGACGGTGCAGCTGATCGACACGCGCGACGGCGGCATCGTGTGGGCCGAGCACTTCGAAGGCGCAGTCGACGACGTGCATCAGGTGCGCGAGGACATCCGCGCGCAGATCCTGTCCGCGCTGGAAATCCGCATCCCGATCCATGAGGCGGCGCGGGCGCGCCTGTCGATCACCGGGAACCTCGATGCCTGGTCGGCCTATCACCTCGGCCTGCAGCACATGTACCGCTTCAACCGCGCCGACAATGCCGCGGCGGCCGCGCTGTTCGAGCAGTCGCTTGTGCAGGACCCGGGCTTTGCGCGTGCCCACGCGGGACTGTCGTTCGTGCATTTCCAGACCGCCTTCATGCACTACTCGGACGATCGGGCCGGCGAGATCGCGCTGTCCCGACGGTTTGCGGAGCGCGGTCTGGAGCTGGACCCGATCGACCCGTTCGTCAATTTCGCGATGGGGCGCAGCTTCTGGCCCGAAGGCGACCTGGACAGCAGCCTGGGCTGGCTGGAGCGGGCGACTTCCATCAGTCCGCACTATGCGCAGGGCATCTACGCCCGCGCCTGGGCCGAGACACTGGCCGGGCACGCCGCGGAAGGACGGGGCCATGCCGACCTGGCGATGCGCCTCAGTCCGCTCGATCCGCTCTACTACGGCATGCTGGGAACCCGGGCGTTCGGTCACATGGCAGGCGGCGAAGATGCCGAAGCCGCCGCCTGGGCCGAACGCGCAGCGCGCTCGCCGGGCGCGCATGTGCTCATCGCCATGATCGCAGTCGCCGCCCACGCACTGGCCGGCGACGCGACCCGGGCCGCCGCGTGGGCCACCCACGTGCGCGCCCGCAACCCGGCGCTGACCCGGGACGACTTCTTTCGCGCGTTTCCCATGCAGTCGGCGGACTTGCGGGATCGTGTTGCCGAGGCATTCGCGCGATTTGGGCTCTGACAGACTCTCGCGTTCGCCGGATGCTGTCCGATCCAGTGCGCGGAGCGCGGAGCCCGAGGACAAAGGGGTCGTCGCTGTTTTTCGCTCATCGAAAAAGCTCGATCGACCGGATTAATTAGCCACGTCCCCATTGATCCCCTATTGATCCGGCTTTTGCTCGGCTAAGGGCTCTGACCGGATACTCCGATACTCCGGATAAGGGGCTCTGACCCGGATACTCGCAGCCCGCACAACACACTCACGCGTCGATAACCCCTGTCGGGCGCAGCCTCACCCGGCTACACCCCAACGGGGCGGGATGCGGTGATCTCACACAGGCCCCTTATCGAGGATGCAGTCATGAAACAGCTCCTGGCCGCGGGCTTCGCGCTCGCGTTGGCGGTCCCTGCGTGTGCCTTGGCGCAAAGCTCGTTGAACGGAACCTGGAAAACCGAGATGAACTCGATGAAGGGCAGCGGGAAACCGGTCGTCATCAGCCT
>Ga0308176_10001396_pt1 | contig 15185 bp, 13 predicted proteins | sample PhyCR2_3_FD_203890 | JGI IMG/M metagenome (GOLD analysis project Ga0308176, IMG submission 203890) | Soil microbial communities from UC Gill Tract Community Farm, Albany, California, United States - DLSLS.C.R2 | ecosystem: Environmental > Terrestrial > Soil > Agricultural land | place: USA...
ACGAACAGCGCCTCGGTGCGGAGCATGCGCAGCACCTGGCGGCGGGTCGCGCCGGCCAGACGGAGCAGGGCGAACTCCCGGACACGCTCCGCGACCGACATGGCGAGGGTGTTGACGACCGCGATGACGGTGAATGCCAGGACCAGGGCCATGGCCAGGTAGTTGACCTCGGCGTTCGCCTGCTGCCGTTCTGCCTGGAGTGAGTCGGCGGCGGCCGGCGAAAGAATTTCCAGCCCCGGGAACTCACGGAGCGTAGTCACGAGTTGTGTCTTTGTACGGGTCGTGCCGACGAGGACGGAGAAGGCGAGCGGGTTGTCCATGTGGCGGGCCAGGAGGTCGTGGGCGAAGGTGAGGTCGCCGAAGCCGAGACCCCGGGCGTAGACGGCGGCGACGGTGAGCGTGGCGGGCGTCCCGTCGCCGAGCGCCAGTTTCACGCTACTTCCGGGCTTCAAGTGCTGTTGATCCGCTGCCAGTTGACTGACGGCGACGGTGCCGGGGGCGAGGTCCGCGAGGGAGCCTGCGGTGACCTCCGGGTCCCAGGTGCGGGTGAGACCGGCCGGGGTGACGCCCTGGGCGGAGTACTTGTCGAGGCCGACGCGGACGGTGGTGCGCACCACCTCGGTGACGGTGTCGTGCCGAGCCCGCAACAGCCGCGCGGCCCCGCCCGGGACGCCGGGTCCCTGGGCGGCGACGACCCAGTCGGCGGTGACACCCTCGCGCGCCTGGGCCCGGGCGGCGCCGCCTCGCCCGCGCGGGGCGGCCGGAGCACTGCGGTGGCCCGGCGTCTTGGGCGGGGGCTGACCCCACCCCGGCACGCGGCCGGCGGCGCTCGGTGGCCGGGCGCCCGCCGTCAGAAGCCCTCGCCCTCGAGGAACTCCGTTTCCTCGCCCTCTTCCTCCAGGGCCTGGCGGACGACGCGGAGGGCCATGCCCTCGGGGTAGCCCTTGCGAGCGAGCATGCCGGCCAGGCGCCGGAGCCGCTTGTCGCGCTCGAGGCCTCGGGTGGCCCGCAGCTTGCGGGCCACGAGTTCCCGGGCGGTCTCCTCCTCCTGCTCGGAGTCGAGCTGGGCGACGGCCTCGTCGATCAGCGTGGAGTCGACGCCCTTGGTGCGCAGTTCGCGGGCGAGTGCGCGGCGGGCGAGTCCCCGGCCGTGGTGCCGGGACTCCACCCAGGCTTCCGCGAACGCGCCGTCGTCGATGAGTCCGACCTTCTCGAACCGCGAGAGCACCTCCTCGGCCGCCTCCTCGGGGATGTCCCGCTTGCGCAGGGCGTCCGCGAGTTGCTTGCGGGTGCGCGGGGTCCCGGTGAGCAGGCGCAGACAGATCGCCCGCGCCCGCTCGACCGGGTCCCCCGAAGACTCCCCCCGCTCGGCCCTCGACGAGGTAGGGGCGCCTTCGTCCTCACCGGGCGGCTCCCCGAAGCCGCCCCGCCGGCGGCCGCGGCCGCGCCCACGGCCGCCACGTGATCCGGCGGGCCGCCCCGGGCCGTCGGTCTCGTTCGTGCCGTTCCCGTACGGCTCGCCGCGCGGGTGCCTGCCGCCGCCCCCGTATCCGCCGAGTCCCCCGTTCCCTTCTCCGTCGCCCCCGTACCCGTCGTCGCCCGTGGCGGAGCCGATGTCGCCCCCGGTGCCCCTCCCCCGCGGGGCATCGGGGGTGGCGTACTCGTACTCGGCCCAGTCGGTTCGTCGTGTCACGGGTCAGCTCTTGGCTGCGGCGGCCTTGGGCTTGGTTGCCTTGGCAGCCGTGGGCGCCGTCTTGGCGGTGTCGTCGGCAGGGGCGGCGACCGCCGCGTCCGCACTCGGCTCGGCGGCGGGCTTCTCCGGCCGGACACCCACGCCCAGCTTCTCCTTGATCTTCTTCTCGATCTCGTTGGCCAGGTCGGGGTTGTCCTTCAGGAAGTTGCGCGCGTTCTCCTTGCCCTGGCCGAGCTGGTCGCCCTCGTACGTGTACCAGGCGCCGGCCTTGCGGACGAAGCCGTGCTCCACGCCCATGTCGATCAGGCCGCCCTCACGGCTGATGCCGTGGCCGTAGAGGATGTCGAACTCGGCCTGCTTGAAGGGCGGCGCGACCTTGTTCTTGACGACCTTGCAGCGGGTGCGGTTGCCGACCGCGTCCGTGCCGTCCTTCAGGGTCTCGATGCGGCGGATGTCGATGCGCACCGAGGCGTAGAACTTCAGCGCCCGGCCACCGGTCGTGGTCTCCGGGGAGCCGAACATCACACCGATCTTCTCGCGGAGCTGGTTGATGAAGATCGCGGTGGTCTTGGACTGGTTGAGCGCGCTGGTGATCTTCCGCAGCGCCTGGCTCATCAGACGGGCCTGCAGACCGACGTGACTGTCACCCATCTCGCCCTCGATCTCCGCGCGCGGGACGAGCGCGGCCACGGAGTCGATGACGATGAGGTCGAGGGCGCCGGAGCGGACCAGCATGTCCACGATCTCCAGGGCCTGCTCACCGTTGTCGGGCTGGGAGAGGATCAGGTTGTCGATGTCGACGCCGAGCTTCTTCGCGTACTCGGGGTCGAGGGCGTGCTCCGCGTCCACGAACGCGACCTGGCCACCGGCCTTCTGGGCGTTGGCCACGGCGTGCAGGGTCAGCGTGGTCTTACCGGAGGACTCCGGTCCGTAGATCTCCACGACACGGCCGCGCGGCAGGCCACCGACGCCAAGGGCGACGTCGAGCGCGGTCGACCCGGTCGGGATGACCTCGATGGGCTCCATCGAGCGCTCGCCCATGCGCATGACAGCGCCCTTGCCGAATTGTCGTTCAATCTGTGCGAGCGCGGCGTCGAGCGCCTTCTCGCGGTCGGTTCCTGCCATGGGTTCCACCCGGTTTGCTTGAGTCGATCGCTTCACGTCAAAGACGCTAACGCCTGCCACTGACAATGCGCCCCGACGCAGGCTCGGCCTGTGGATAACCTGGGCACATACTCCAACCAAAGGGGACAAAATTCCCGTCCGGAGCCTTGCCTGAGCTTCCATAAGAATGGATGTTCGATTTTGGTGTCAAGCGCACCACGCGGGGCCGCGGAGGGCGGCCGGCGGTGCGGGCCGCTACGAGGACTCCTGCGAGTCGGGCCGCCGTTCCCACAGCAGCCGCACGCGCGTGAACGCGCCGGGCCGGCCCGGATCCCGTCGGCGGTGTCCGTGCACCCGCGGATCGTCCGTGACGGTGTACCGCTTCACGTACGCCCCCAGGAAGGCCTGCAGCGTGGCGACCGCGGGGATGGCGATCAGCGCGCCGACCGCGCCGAGCAGCGCGGTGCCCGCGATCACCGAGCCGAAGGCGACGGCCGGGTGGATGTCGACGGTCTTGGAGGTCAGCTTGGGCTGCAGCATGTAGTTCTCGAACTGCTGGTAGACCACGACGAAGACCAGCACCCACACCGCGTACCAGGGGTTCACGGTGAACGCGATCAGCATCGGCAGCGCGCCCGCGAGATAGGTGCCGATGGTCGGGATGAACTGCGAGACCAGCCCCACCCAGACGCCGAGCACGGGCGCGTACGGCACGCCCAGCGCCTCGAGCAGGATGTAGTGCGCGATCCCGGAGATGAGCGCCATGAGGCCGCGCGAGTAGAGATAACCGCCCGTCTTGTCGACGGCGATCTCCCAGGCGCGCAGCACCTCGGCCTGGCGCGCGGGCGGCAGGACGGAGCAGAGGGCCCGGCGCAGCCTGGGGCCGTCGGCGGCGAAGTAGAACGAGAACAGCCCGACCGTCAGCAGTTGGAAGAGGCCGCCGAGCACCTGGGCGGACACGTCGAGCACGCCGGCCGCGCTGTTCTGGGCGTACTTGCGCAGCCAGTCGGAGTGCAGCAGGCCCTCCTGGACGTCCACGCGTCTGAGCTCCATGTGGAACGTCTCGTTGATCCAGTTGATCACCGAGTCCAGATAGGCGGGGAAGCCCTCGACCATCTTGATGATCTGTCCCGCCAGCATCGACCCGAGCAGCGTGACGAAGCCCGCCGCGACGATCGTCAGGCCCAGGAAGACCAGGAAGGTGGCGAGGCCCCGGCGCATGCCGTGGGCGGCCATCCAGCTCACCGCGGGCTCTATGGCGAGCGCGAGGAAGAACGCGATCAGGATGTTGATCAGCAGTCCGGTCAGCTGGTGGAAGGCCCAGCTGCCCAGCTGGAACGAGGCGATGAGTGCGAGTGCGAGCACCATGGCGCGCGGGAGCCAGCGCGGCATGCGGCGGCCGGGGCGCTCGGCGGCGCCGTCGTCGGCCGGGCGCCGGGCGGGCGGCGGCGTAGCGGTCGGGGAGGCTGCGTGCCGGACGGCCGGCTCATTGTCGTCAGTGGGTGCCACGCACCCAGTCTCGCCCACGCCACCGGCAGCCCACGGTCCGCCCGAAGTCCTCGTGTCGGCTCAGTGCCTCTCCCCGGGCACGTTCATGACCGAGCAGACCACGCGCCACACGTCCTTGGCATCCCAGCCGGCGTTCAGCGCCTCGTGCACCGTGCGCCCGCCCAGCTCCGTCATCACATGATCGCGCGCGAAGGTGTCGGCGTACCCCGGACCGAAGTGTTCCGCCATCCGCTGCCAGAAGACCGTCAACCGCATGACTCCAGTATCCCGCCCCCGGGGGTGGGGCCCGCCGGCAGGCGCCCGCCGAGGGCCTTTCCGTCCTACGGTCTGTCGCATGGCCGAATCAGGAGCTTCCCCACTCCGCCCAAAGCCCCCGGCGCGCTCCCCGCTCTTCCGCGCCGAACAGTTCGTCTGGCTCACCGCGCGCGTGCTGGAGCAGCGGCTCTTCGCGTACCACTTCCTGAACGGCGCCGCCGAGCCGGTGGAGGCCGCGCTGAACGCCTACCGCAACGAGGACGGCGGCTACGGCCACGCGCTGGAACCAGATCTGCGCGGACCCGTGAGCCGGTCCCTGCACACCGCTCGCGCGCTGGGCGTCCTGGACGCCATCGGGCGCTGCGGCGGGCAGCGGGTGGAGCGGGTGTGCCGTCATCTGACCGCCGTCTCGACGGCGGACGGCGCGCTGCCGGCGGTCGATCCCGGCCAGCGCGGCTACCCGGTGGCACCGTTCGTCCCGGTCGTGGACGACCCGCCCAGCGAGCTGCTCGCCACCGGCCCCGTGGTGGGGCTGCTGCACCGCAACGAGGTGTGGCACGCCTGGCTGTTCCGGGCCACCGACTTCTGCTGGCAGGCGGTGGAGTCCCTGCGGACGTCCCACCCCTACGAGGTGCAGGCCGCAGTGGCCTTCCTGGACTCCGTCCCGGACCGTCCGCGCGCGGAGGCGGCGGCCGACCGGCTCGGCCGCCTGGTGCGCGAACAGCGGCTGGCGGCACTGGATCCGGACCGGCTCGACGCGTACGCGGTCGCGCCCGGGTACGCCTCCGGGGAGCACCACTTCCCGCACGACTTCGCTAGGAGCCCGCGGTCAGTCGCGCGCGCGTGGTTCACGGAAGAGGAGATGGCGCGCTCCCTGGACTACCTCGCCGGAGCACAGCAGGAGGACGGCGGCTGGCCCATCCGCCGGCACCAGTGGGCACCGGCCCCGACACTGGAGGCGCGGCCCGTGGTGACGATCGAGGCGCTGCGCACCCTCAGGGCATACGGCCGCTACGTGGGTTGAGCCGCGCTCAGCCGCCGATCGCCCGCACCCCCGCGGTCACCACCACCGCGGCGGCGACGACCAGCAGGAAGGGCGCGCGCAGCACCAGCGCCACGGCGGCCGCGCCGAGCCCCGCCGCCCTGGCGTCCAGCACCAGGGCGTGCCCGTCGGCGAACGTCTGCTGGGCCGTGAGCGCGGCCAGCAGGGCGACGGGCAGCAGGGCGGCGAGCCGCCGGACGAGCGGCCGCTCCATGGCGCCCGCGGGCACGAGCAGTCCGGCGAGCTTGACGGCGTAGCAGCCGAGGACGGTCAGGCCGATCGCTATCCAGGTGTTCACCGGCCCTCCTCCGTTCCGTCCGGCGCGCTCCGCCGGGTGCGTCCGATGCGCCGGCCCTCGACGAAGAGCGCGACCGGCGCCGCCAGCGCGGCCACCAGGACCGGTACGCCGGCCGGCAGGACGGGCAGCAGGCCGAGGCCCAGGAGAACCGCGAGGCCCGCGACCGCACGTTCGGTGCGCGTCTTCAGCATGGGGGCGAGCAGGGCCAGGAAGACGGCGGGCCCGGCCGCGTCCAGCCCCCAGGCGTCGGTGTCCCCGATGGCCTTCGCGCCCAGCGCGCCGAGCAGCGTGGTGAGGTTCCACAGCAGGTACAGGCTGAGCCCGGTCACGGTGAAGCCGATCCGCGCGGCACGCCGGGTCGGCTGGGCCAGGGTCACGGCCGTGGTCTCGTCGATCACCCACTGGGCGGCGAACGGCCGCAGCGCGCGCGGTACGGCCAGCAGCTGCGACAGGCGCAGCCCGTAGAAGGCGTTGCGCACACCGAGGAAGAAGGCGCCGGCGGCGGCCGTGAACGGGCTGCCGCCCGCGGCGAGCGCGCCCACCAGGGCGAACTGCGAGGCGCCGGTGAAGACCAGGAGGCTGAGCGCGCAGGTCTGGAGGAGTCCGAGTCCGCTGCCGGCCGAGGTCACCCCGAAGGCGAACCCGGACAACCCGACCGCGACACCGACGCCCAGGGCGTCCCGTACGACGGCGGCATCGGGCTTGGCGGTGCCTTCGGCGGACATGTCCGCGAGTGCTGTCTGTTGTGCCACGCCCCGGACGGTACGTCCGTGCCTCAGCCCGGGTCTTGTACGTTCTTGCGCTCGCGCTGGTAGGCGCCCGGGGGCACGCCGACGATGCGGGCGAAGTGCCGGTTGAGGTGGGGCTGGTCGCTGAAGCCGACGGCGACGGCCGCCTCGGCGGGTGCGGTTCCCGCGTCGAGCAGCAGCCGCGCGCGGCGCACGCGCGCGTCGGTCAGCCAGGTGTGCGGCGGCATGCCGTAGGCGTCGCGGAACGCCCGCAGCAGAGCGAACGGGCTGGTCCCGAGGTCGGCGGCCAGTCGCTCCAGGGTCGGCGGCGCGGCCATCTCCTCCTCCAGCATGCCACGCGCGCGTGCCGCGATCCGGGCGCCGGCCGTCCGGCGCGGCCGCTGCGGCAGCGAGCCGCCGTTGAGCCGCAGCAGCCGGGTCACGACCACCCGCAGCAGGGTGTCGGCGGCCAGCGCGTTGCCCTCCTCGGCGGCGCGCAGCACCTGGTGGACCAGGCGGACGGTGTACGGATCGTCGAGGACCGGGCCGACGAAGCCGGGGGTACCGCGGATCGTGGTGGTCTCGGCCGCGATCCCGGCCACCACCTCGGGCGACGGATAGACCGCGCCGTAGCGCCAGCCCTCGGGGACACCGGCCCGGCCCGTGTGCGGGGTGTCCGGGTTGACCAGCGCGAGGGCGCCCGCGCCCGCCGACACGTCGGAGCCCCGGTGGTGGAAGACCTCGACGCCGTCGGCGATGGCCGCGATCACGAAGTTCTCGTGGGTGTGCCGGACGAAGGTCTTGTGGATGTACCGGGCACGCAGCAGGTCGACACCGGGCAGCTGCTCGTACCGCCAGTGCCGTGCCCGCTCCGCCGAACCCGCCATACCTCCATTCTCCGCCAGGCCGGCGGGCCCCGGTCCGCGGGCGGCTCACGCCCGGGCCCGCCCCTTTCGCCCAGGTCAGCCCGATTGTCAGTGGCCGGGTGCAGGATGGAGGGCATGGTCAGCTCCGCACACCGAGCCCTCGACGGCTTCTCGCCCGCGACCCGCGGCTGGTTCACGGGGGCGTTCTCCGCGCCCACCGCGGCCCAGGCGGGCGCCTGGCAGGCCATCGGCGCGGGCTCGGACGTGCTGGTGGTGGCCCCCACCGGCTCGGGCAAGACGCTGGCCGCGTTCCTCGCCGCGCTGGACCAGCTGGCCTCGACACCTCCTCCGGCCGACCCGAAGAAGCGCTGCCGGGTGCTGTACGTGTCCCCGCTGAAGGCCCTCGCGGTCGACGTCGAGCGGAACCTGCGCAGCCCGTTGACCGGCATCCGCCAGGAGTCCGTGCGCCTCGGCCGGCCCGAGCCCGAGGTGAAGGTCGGCATCCGTTCCGGCGACACCCCGGCCGCCGAGCGCCGCGCCCTGGCCACGCGCCCGCCGGACATCCTGATCACGACCCCCGAGTCGCTGTTCCTGATGCTGACCTCGGCCACGCGCGACGCGCTGACGGGCATCGAGACGGTGATCCTGGACGAGGTGCACGCGGTCGCGGGCACCAAGCGCGGCGCTCACCTCGCGCTGTCCCTGGAGCGGCTGGACGAACTGCTGCCGAGGCCCGCCCGCCGCATCGGGCTGTCAGCGACGGTGCGTCCGGTGGACGAGGTGGCCCGCTATCTCTCGCCCCGCCGCAAGGTGGAGATCGTCCAGCCGGAGTCCGGCAAGGAGTTCGACCTGTCCGTGGTCGTCCCGGTGGAGGACATGGGCGAGCTGGGCGGCTCCCCGCCGGCCGACAGCGGCGACGGGGCCGAGCGGCCCTCCATCTGGCCGCACGTCGAGGAGCGGATCACCGACCTGGTGCAGGCACACCGGTCCACGATCGTGTTCGCGAACTCGCGACGCCTGGCCGAGCGGCTGTGCAACCGGCTCAACGAGATCGCCTACGAGCGGGCGACCGGCGAGTCCCTGGACGAGCATCACTCGCCGGCCGAGCTGATGGGCGGTTCGGGGGCGGCCCACGGCGCACCCCCGGTGATCGCCCGCGCGCACCACGGCTCGGTCTCCAAGGAGCAGCGCGCGCTCGTCGAGGAGGACCTGAAGGCGGGCCGGCTGCCCGCCGTGGTCGCCACCTCCAGTCTGGAGCTGGGCATCGACATGGGCGCGGTCGACCTCGTCGTCCAGGTGGAGTCCCCGCCCTCGGTGGCCTCCGGGCTCCAGCGCGTCGGCCGGGCCGGCCACCAGGTGGGCGCCGTCTCCACCGGCGTGGTCTTCCCCAAGTACCGGGGCGACCTGGTCCAGTCCGCCGTGGTCACCGAGCGGATGCGCTCCGGCTCCATCGAGTCCCTGCGGGTCCCCGCCAACCCGCTGGACGTGCTCGCCCAGCAGCTCGTCGCCATGACGGCGCTGGACACCTGGCAGTTCGACGACCTGCTGACCATGATCCGCCGCGCGGCTCCCTTCGCCTCGCTCCCCGAGTCGGCGTTCACCGCGACTCTGGACATGCTCGCGGGCCGCTATCCTTCCGACGCGTTCGCGGAGCTGCGCCCGCGCGTGGTGTGGGACCGCGTGGCCGGCACGATCACCGGCCGCCCGGGCGCCCAGCGTCTCGCGGTCACGTCCGGCGGCACGATCCCCGACCGGGGCCTCTTCGGGGTCTTCCTCGCCGGTTCCGACCCCAAGAAGGGCGGCGGCCGGGTCGGCGAGCTCGACGAGGAGATGGTGTACGAGTCCCGGGTGGGGGACGTCTTCACGCTGGGCACCAGTTCGTGGCGCATCGAGGACATCACGCGCGACCGTGTCCTGGTCTCGCCCGCGCCGGGTGTGCCGGGCCGGCTGCCCTTCTGGAAGGGCGACCAGCTGGGCCGTCCGCTCGAACTGGGCCGTGCGGTGGGCGCGTTCCTGCGCGAGATGGGCTCGCTGTCGAAGGACGACGCCCGGCAGCGCCTGCTCAGCGCGGGCCTGGACGCCTGGGCGGTGGACAACGTCCTGTCCTACCTGAGCGAACAGCGCGAGGCCTGCGGGCATGTCCCGGACGACCGCACGATCGTGGTCGAGCGCTTCCGCGACGAGCTGGGCGACTGGCGGGTCGTCGTCCACTCCCCCTTCGGCGCTCAGGTCCACGCCCCCTGGGCCCTCGCCCTGGGCGCCCGTCTGTCCGAGCGGTACGGCATGGACGCGCAGGTCATGCACGCCGACGACGGCATCGTGCTGCGCCTGCCGGACGCCGACCTGATGGGCCTGGACCTGCTCGACCAGGAACCGATGAAGGGCGGCGCCGAGTACGACAGCGAGCAGGCCCCGATCGGCGCCGCGGACGTCGCCTTCGACAAGGGCGAGGTCGACCAGATCGTCACCGACCAGGTCGGCAGCTCCGCCCTGTTCGCCTCCCGGTTCCGCGAATGCGCCGCCCGCGCGCTGCTGCTGCCGCGCCGCAGCCCGGGAAAGCGCACCCCGCTGTGGCAACAGCGCCAGCGGGCCGCCCAGCTGCTCCAGGTGGCGAGCGAGTTCGGCTCGTTCCCGATCGTCCTGGAGGCGATCCGCGAATGCCTCCAGGACGTCTTCGACGTCCCCGGGCTCGTCGAGCTGATGGGCGACATCGAGTCCCGCAAGGTCCGCCTGGTCGAGGTCACCACCCCCGAGCCGTCCCCCTTCGCCCGCTCCCTCCTCTTCGGCTACGTCGCCCAGTTCCTCTACGAGGGCGACTCGCCGCTCGCCGAGCGCCGCGCGGCCGCGCTCTCCCTGGACTCCCGGCTGCTGGCCGAGCTGCTGGGGCAGGCGGAGCTGCGCGAACTGCTCGACGCCGACGTGCTGACCGAGCTGGAGCGCGAGCTGCGGTGGCTGACGGAGGACCGCCGGGTCAAGGACGTCGAGGGGGTCGCCGACCTCCTGCGGCTGCTCGGCCCGCTGACCGACGCCGAGCTGGCCGAACGGGGCGCCGAGCCGCCGTGGGCGCGGGAGCTGACCGCCGCCCGCCGGGCCATCCGAGTGCGTATCGCCGGCACCGACCACTGGGCGGCCGTGGAGGACGCGGGCCGCCTGCGGGACGCCCTCGGCACGGCGCTGCCCGTGGGGGTCCCCGAGGCCTTCACGGAACCGGTCAAGGACCCGCTCGGCGACCTCCTCGCGCGGTACGCCCGCACCCACGGCCCCTTCACGTCGGCCACGGCGGCGGCCCGCTTCGGTCTGGGCGTGGCGGTCACCGAGGGCGCCCTGCAGCGGCTGGCCGCGGCCGGCCGTGTCGTCCAGGGCGAGTTCCACCCTGCGGGCATCGGCCAGGAGTGGTGCGACGCGGCCGTACTGCGCCGGCTGCGCCGCCGTTCCCTGGCGGCCCTGCGCCATGAGCTGGAGCCCGTGCCACCCGCCGCGCTCGCCCAGTTCCTGCCGCAGTGGCAGCACATCGGCAAGGGCTACGAACTGCGCGGCATCGACGGACTGGTGCGTGCCATCGAGCAGTTGCAGGGCGCCTCCGTGCCCGCCTCGGCGCTGGAGAAGCTGGTCCTGCCCTCACGCGTCGTCGGCTACACGCCCTCGATGCTCGACGAACTCACCGCGGCCGGCGAGGTCGTGTGGGCCGGGGCGGGCGCCCTGCCCGGCAAGGACGGCTGGGTCTCCCTGTACATGGCGGACGCGGCCCCGCTGCTGCTGCCCCAGCCGCACCCACTCGAGCTGACGGCACTTCACCAGTCGGTACTGGACACCCTTTCCGGCGGCTACGGCCTGTTCTTCCGCCAGATCGCCGACCAGGTGCGCGCCACCACCCACCCCGAGGCCGGCGATCCCCAACTGGCCGACGCCCTGTGGGATCTGGCCTGGTCGGGACGGCTCACCAACGACACCCTCACCCCGATGCGTGCCCTGCTCGGCTCCGGCCGTACCGCGGGCTCGACGGCCCACCGCGCCAAGCGCACCGTCCCGCGGGGCCGTTACGGCTCCCTGACCGCCGCGGCCCGCGCCGCCTCGCGCACCGGCCCGCCGACGGTGGCCGGCCGCTGGTCCCTCCTTCCCGCGTCGGAACCGGACGCCACGGTGCGCGCGCACGCGCTGGCCCGCACCCTCCTCGACCGGCACGGCGTGGTCACCCGGGGAGCGGTGGCCGCCGAGGGCGTCGAGGGCGGCTTCTCCGCGGTGTATCGCGTGCTGTCCGCCTTCGAGGACAGCGGGCAGGCCAGACGGGGTTATGTGGTCGAGGGGCTGGGCGCCGCCCAGTTCGCGATGGACGGCGCGGTCGACCGCCTCCGCGCGGCCTCCAACGCCCGCGAACGCGGCCAGGGCCTGCCCAACGGCTTCGGCGGCGACCACGGCACCTCGCCCTTCCCCGCCGACGGGAGCGCCGTCCCGGACCGGAACACCGCCGGTCACACCACTCCCGGCGGCTTCCAACAGGCCGACGGCGGACTGGCTCATCCGGGCCTCGACGGCGACTTCACCTGGCCGCCGGACGCAGCGGCACGGCCGGGTGACGGCGGCGTCTCCTGGCCACCCGAGAACAACAGCCCCGCCGCCGACGAGTACGTCTCCCCGCGCGACCGCACCCCGGCAGACCCCTTCGCCACCCCTGGCTACGGCGGCCCCAGAGGCGGCACTTCCGCTTACGGCCCGTACGGGAACCGCGACTTCGGCGACCGCCGCGGTCGGCCCGACTCCCCCGACCCGCGCGCCGCCGTCCTCGCCGCGGCCGACCCCGCCAGCGCCTACGGCGCGGCCCTTCCCTGGCCCGAACCACCGACCGGAGCAGGACACAAGCCGGGCCGCAAGGCCGGTTCGCTCGTGGTGCTGGTGGAGGGCGAGCTGACGCTGTACATGGAACGCGGCGGCAAGACTTTGCTGGCCTGGCCCGCCGACCCGGACGCGGCCGCCGGCGACGACCCGCGCCTGCGCACCGCCGCCCAGGCCCTGGCCTCGGCCGCTCGCGCGGGCTCCCTCGGCACGGTCACGGTCGAGCGGATCAACGGCGCCCAGGCCCTGACCTCTCCCCTGGGCACCCTGCTGGAAGGAGCCGGATTCATCGCGACCCCGCGCGGCCTGCGCCTGCGCGCCTGACACAACAGTCGCCACGACCCGCGCGCACCACCGCACATCACCCGTCCGTGGCACCCTTGACGCATGCCCGAAGGTGACACGGTCTGGCAGGCCGCGAAGCGGCTGCACGAGGCCCTCGCGGGCAAGGTGCTGATCCGCAGCGACTTCCGGGTACCGCAGTACGCGACGGTCGACCTCACCGGCCGCGCGGTGCTGAGCACGATCGCGCGCGGCAAGCACCTGCTCACCCGCTTCGAGGGCGGCCTGACCCTGCACACGCATCTGCGCATGGAGGGCGCCTGGAAGGTGTTCGGCACCGGCGAGCGCTGGCGCGGCGGCCCGGCCCACCAGATCCGGGTCATCCTCGGCACCACCGACCGCACGGCCGTCGGCTACCGCCTCCCGCTGCTGGAGCTCCTGCGCACCGGCGAGGAGGAGCAGGCCGTCGGCCACCTCGGCCCCGACCTGCTCGGCCCGGACTGGAACCCCGAGCTCGCCCTCACCAACCTGCTCGCCGACCCCGGCCGCCCTCTCGGCGAGGCCCTGCTCGACCAGCGCAATCTGGCCGGCATCGGCAACGTCTACAAGTGCGAGCTCTGCTTCCTGCTCGGCGCGACCCCCTGGCTGCCGGTCGGCGCCCTGCCGGCGGACCGTGCCGCCAGGCTGATCGGACTCGCCAGGAAGCTGCTGGAGAGCAATCGCGACCGCCCGGTCCGGCAGACCACGGGCCTGCACCGGCAGGACCTCTTCGTGTATGGCCGCGCCCCGCGTCCGTGCCTGCGCTGCCGCACCTCGATCCGGGTCGCCGACCAGGGCGACGGCTACCAGGAACGCCCCACCTACTGGTGCCCGAACTGCCAGGCGGGCCCGGCGCCGGCGCGGGGCACAGCCCAGGCTTGGCGTGAGCGCTATCCCCGCCGGTCGCCGTCCAACTGATCGACGCTCCGTCAGAAACGCCCGTCACCGAGATCGGCCGGTGCGGCATCCCGATCGACGCCGTCGCGCCGGACCGGATCCGCGCCCCCCGAACAGGGGCCCGTCGCTGCCGTGATGACACTCCCCGCACGCCAGGCGGCCGTCCACCGTCCCGCCGCCACGGCGCCCGCCGCCCGTCCCTTGGACACGCAGTGCACCGGCAGAACGCTGAGCCCCCAGCCACCGATGGCGACGGCTCCTTCGAGCAGGCCCGCGCCCTGCCCCAGGGCGATCCGGAGTACGGCCCACCACCACACGGCGCCCAGCCCGAGAGCGGTTCCCCAGCGCGCCACCCGCCTCACCATGGCCGCCACCTCCAGCCGGACGCCGGAGCACCGCCCGACCCGCGCGGGAGGCGCACCGAGGGCTCACGGACGCAAGGACACCGGACAGGCGATCCGCCGCGGAGTGACCGGCCCAGGGCGGCTCCTCACGCGTTCTCCGCCTGGAACATCCAGTGGTGCTTCTCCAGGTCGGCGGTGATCCCGATGAAGATGTCCTGGGAGACCGGATCGGGCTCGCCGGTCGCCGCCACCCGCTCGCGCATCCGCGTGATCACCGCGCCCAGCGCGCCGACCATCGCCCGGATCGCGTCGGCGTCCTTGATCCAGCCGGCCGGAGTGGTGCCGATGCCGCTGCTGGCGGCGACCGTGGGCGCGCGGCCGTCCGGTGGGACGCCGAGGGCCGAGGCCCGCTCGGCCACCGTGTCGGAGTGCGTACGCGCGGAGGCGACGACCTCGTCGAGCTGGAGGTGGATGGACCGGAAGCGGGGCCCGACGACGTTCCAGTGGATCTGCTTGGCGACCAGCGAGAGGTCGACCAGGTCCACCAGGGCGCCCTGCAAGGCCTCGGACACGGTCTTCAGCGCCTCGTCGGGCAGCGGGCTCTTCACGACGTACATCCGCTTCCTCCGGTGGGTTCGGCTCCGGTCACGTCACCTCCACGATGACCGCCGCACCGGGTACCGGCAAACGGGCGCAGTCACGGACGCGGATCACGCGGACAGAACAAAGCCCCGCCGGGCTTCCCAGGGTCTGCCTGGAGAGGCCCGGTCAGGGCTTCACACGTATCGGGTGGTCAGGCCGTGCCCGCGGACATCACGCGGCGACCACGTCCACCGCCTCGGCGGGCGCCTTGATGGTCACCCGTTCCGGTGGCACACCGGCCACCGACACGGAACCCAGCATCGGACGGACCGGCGTGGGCACGGGCTCGGTGGCCGCGGCGGACTGGGCCAGTTCCGCGAGCGCCAGCTCGTCGCTCACTTCCCGCATGAGTTCCGACATCCGTACGTCCAGCGCGTCGCAGATGGCGGAGAGCAGCTCGGAGGAAGCCTCCTTCTGCCCCCGCTCCACCTCGGAGAGATAGCCGAGTGAGACTCGGGCGGACGAGGAGACTTCGCGCAGAGTACGGCCCTGGCGTTGGCGCTGCCGACGCAGCACGTCACCCAGCAGGCGACGGAGCAGAATCATCGGTGGCTCCCTCCTCGGACCGCGTAGCCGCATCCTTCTCGCCCCACCGTACCGCCTTGCGCCGCGGCCGTGCGGGGAGCGATGTCGTGTTCACTCAGGGCTGCAAACAT
>Ga0308176_10001397_pt1 | contig 15167 bp, 15 predicted proteins | sample PhyCR2_3_FD_203890 | JGI IMG/M metagenome (GOLD analysis project Ga0308176, IMG submission 203890) | Soil microbial communities from UC Gill Tract Community Farm, Albany, California, United States - DLSLS.C.R2 | ecosystem: Environmental > Terrestrial > Soil > Agricultural land | place: USA...
ATGGGGGGCTTCGACGGTGCGCGCGGAGCTGGCGGCGCTCGAGGCCGCCGGCTATCTCACCCATCCGCACACCTCCGCCGGCCGGGTTCCCACCGACGCCGGCTACCGGCGCTACGTCGACCTGCTGCTGGAGTCGGGCTCGATGCCGGCGCAGTCCGGGGTGGAGCTGGAGCTCTCGCGGCTGCGGCGGGAGGTCGACGAGGCGATGCGCGAGACGACCGCGGCGCTGGCGCGGATGACCGACCTGGTGGCGATGGCGACGGCTCCGCAGCTGGCCAGCGCGACGATCCACCGGGTCGAGGTTCTGCGCCTGCAGCCGAACAAGGTCGTGGTGATCGCGATCGCCTCCACCGGCGACGTCGCCCGGCGCATCTTCGAGTTCGACCACCCGGTCGACCCGGGACTGGTCGAGTGGGCCTCGAGCTACCTCAACGAGTCGCTGAGCGGGCTCGGAGTCGGCGCCCGGATGACCTCCGCGCGGCTGGCCGATCCCGACCTCGACCGGATGGAGGCCGAGTTCATCTCCACCCTCGGCTCCGCCTTCGCCGAGTTCGGCCGCGAGGACGGGGGGTCCGAGCTCTACCTCGAAGGTGCCTCGCGGCTGCTCTCCGACGCCCACGCCGGTGACCTGCCGCGCGCCGACGAGCTGATGACGGCCCTCGAGCGGCGCGCCGACGTCCTGCAGATGCTGCGCTCCTCGCTCGACCAGCGCTCCGTCTTCCTCTGGATCGGCGACGAGAACCCGCAGCCGGAGCTGCGCTCGGTGAGCGTCATCGGCGCCAACTACGGCCTCGGGCACCGCAACCTCGGCGCCGTCGGCGTTGTCGGGCCGCTGCGGATGGACTACGCGACCGCGATCGCCTCGGTCCGCCACGCCGCCCGCGAGCTCTCCCGCTACTTCGAGACGATCTACGACAACTGAGCTAGATGCCCCGCGACTACTACGACGTCCTCGGCGTCGGCCGAGACGCCGACGAGACCGAGGTCAAGAAGGCCTTCCGCCGGCTCGCCCGCGAGCTGCACCCCGACGTCAACGAGGCGCCGGACGCCGAGGAGAGGTTCAAGGAGGCGGCCGAGGCCTACGAGGTCCTCTCCGACGCCGAGCGCCGACGCACCTACGACGCCTACGGGCACGAGGGCCTGCGCTCGGGCGGCTTCGACCCCGGCGCCGGCTTCGGCTCGATCGACGACATCCTCCAGGCCTTCTTCGGCGGCGGCGGCTTCGGCTTCGGCGGCCGGGGAGCGCCGGCGGCCGGCGGCGACGTCGCCGTCGCCGTCGAGGTCGAGCTGGCCGAGGTGGCCACGGGCACCCGCACCGAGCTCGCCTACGACGCCGTCTCGGTCTGCGAGCACTGCCGCGGCAACGGCGCCGAGCCCGGGACGCCGATCTCCACCTGCGAGCGCTGCCGCGGCGCCGGGGAGCTGCGCCAGGTCACCCGCACGCCCTTCGGTCAGATGGTCCGCAGCGTCGCCTGCGAGGCCTGCGGCGGGGCAGGCAAGGTGCCGGAGGAGCCCTGCGGCGATTGCGGCGGCGGTGGCCGCGTGCGCTCGCGGCGCACGACCGAGATCGAGATCCCGGCCGGGATCGAGGATGGACAGCGAATCCGCGTCTCCGGCGCCGGCCACGCCGGCGCCCCGGGAGCGCCGGCGGGCGACCTCTATGTCGAGGTCTCCGTCGCCGAGGACGAGCGCTTCCGGCGCGACGGCAGCGACCTGGTGGCGATGGTCTCGATCTCGGCGACCGCGGCGATGCTGGGCACCACGGTGAGCGTGCCGACGCTCGAGGGCGAGGAGGAGATCGAGGTCGCGGCCGGGACGCAGCCCGGGCACGAAGAGATCCTGCGCGGGGCCGGGCTGCCGCGGCTCGGCGGTCGGCGGCGCGGTAACCAGCGGGTCATCCTCAACGTGGTGGTGCCGTCCAACCTCGGCGAGGAGCAGCGCGAGCTGGCCGAGCGGCTGGAGGAGACGCTCGAGCCCGAGAACCTGGCGCCGCAGCACGACGAGGGGCTGTTCAGCCGGGTCCGCAGGGCCTTCGGTTGATCCGCCTGGCCGTCCGCTGCAGTCCGGCACAGGCCGAGCTGGTGCTGGCCGAGCTGACGGTGCTGGCTCCCAACGGTGTCGAGGAGGAGCACGGCCCCGGCTACGTCGAGTACGCGATCTACGGCGGCGCGGGCGAGCTGCCGGACCTGGGCGAGATCGACGCCACGCTCGGCGGCTCCCGGGTCGAGGTGAGCGCGACCGAGGTCCCCGACGACTGGGCCGACCGCTGGCGCGACTTCCACAAGCCGCTCCTGGTGGCCGGCCGGCTCTGGCTGCGCCCCTCCTGGGAGCCGCCGCGGGAGGGGGCCCTGGACGTTGTCGTCGACCCCGGCCAGGCGTTCGGGACCGGCGCCCACCCGACCACGAGGCTGTGCCTCGAGCTCCTCTGCGAGCTGGCCGAGGCCGGCGAGGCGGGCGGCGAGCTGGTCGACCTCGGCACCGGCTCCGGCGTCCTCGCGATCGCCGCCGCCAAGCTCGGCTGGAGCCCGGTCCGCGGCTACGACCACGAGCCGGCAGCGCTGGAGGCGGCGGCCGCCAACGCCGTCGCCAACGACGTGGATCTACACCTCGACCGCATGAACCTGCGCGAAACCCTGCCGCCGCTGGCACCTACCGTGGTCGCCAACATGACCGCACCCATTCTGACCGCGGTCGCAAGCCAGCTGGCAGGCGGGGTGGAGAGCCGGGGGAGGGCCCTCCGTCGCAAAAGAGGGGAGGCTCCTCCGGGCCCTCCCCCGGCTCTCCGGACGCTCCTGTGCTCCGGTTTGTTGCCTGAAGAGCTCGACGAGGTCGCCCTCGCCTTTGCCCACAGCGGTTTGGAGGAGCGGGAGCGTCGACAGGAGGGGGACTGGGCCGCCCTCTTGCTAAGTCGCCGCTGACAGGTAGGGTTTCGCGGCGATGGCATCGGCGGACATCAGCGGCTACAGCGTCGGCTTGTTCATCCACGTCGCGGCGGTGGTGCTCGCCTTCGGGCCGACCTTCGGCTACGGACTGATCTTCTCGGTGCTGCCGCGGCACCCGCGCTCGGCGCCGGCCCTGTTCGAGGCCGTCGCCCGGATCAACCGGTACCTCGTCGACCCCGGCATGATCGTCGTCCTGCTGGCCGGCATCTACCTGACCTCGAAGGGCAACTGGGGCGGCGGCGAAGCGTTCATCGTCGTCGGCTGGATCGCCATCATCGCCCTCTTCGGCCTGCAGCACGGCTTCTTCCGCCCCCAGAGCCGCAAGGCGCGGGAGATCGCCGAGCGCGACCTCCAGGGCGGCGACACGCTCAGCGAGGAGTTCCAGGCGATCTCCCGGCGGCTCGGCACCGTCGGGCCCGTCGCCGGGCTGATCGTGCTGGTCGCGATCTTCTTCATGGCCGCGAAGCCCTGAGCGCTCCGACCCGCACCTGGCCGACCCTCGACCCGGCGCTGCCGGTGGCCATGTTCGACTCCGGCGTGGGCGGCCTCACCGTCCTGCACGAGTGCCTCGTCTCGCTGCCGCAGGAGGACTTCCTCTACCTCGGCGACACGGCCAGCTTCCCCTACGGCGACCGCGACGTGGACCGTCTGCGCGACCGGATCGAGGCGATCGCCGAGCTGCTGCTCGAGCGGGGGGCGAAGCTGCTGGTGATCGCCTGCAACACGGCCACCGCGGTCGGCGAGGACGTCGCCCGTGCCGTCGCCGCCGAGCGCGGGGTGGCGGTGGTGCCGGTCGTCGAGCCGCAGGCCGAGATCGCCGCGGCGATCACCGCCAACCAGCGCATCGGCGTGCTGGCGACGCCGAACACGGTCGCCAGCGGCGCCTACCGCCGCGCCCTCGAAGCGCAGGGGCGCGGTCTCGACGTGGTCGAGGTGGAGGCGCCGGACCTGGCGCCGTTCATCCAGGAAGGATTCCTCTTCGACGAGGAGACGATGACGATGGCGCGGTCCTACTGCGCGCCGCTGAAGGAGGCCGAGGTCGACACCCTGATCCTCGGCTGCACCCACTACCCGCTGGTCTCGCCGATGCTGCAGCGGATCCTCGGGCGCGACGTGCGGCTCGTCAGCGGCGGCCACGCCGTCGCCGCCGCGGTCCAGCGCGCCCTGGAGGGGGCGGGGCTCGACCGGCAGCCGCTGCGCGAGGGCTCCTACGACTTCCTCTGCACCGGCGACGGCGAGGCGTTCCGGGCCACCGGCACCCGCTTCCTGCAGATGCCGCTGGGCGAGGTCGAGCGGGTGGAGATCGCGCTGCCGGAGGAGCGCTCGAGGACCGCCTGACGTGAGGCCACTACCCTTAGCCGCGTGAGCGTTCTCGAGCAGGTGCAGGGCGACGCGCGGGCGGCGATGAAAGCCCGCGACCGTGAGCGCGCGTCGGCGCTGCGGCTGATCGTCGACGTCCTCCAGCAGGACGCCAAGCTCGGCAAGGGCGACGAGGTCGCGGTCCTGCAGCGCGAGCGCAAGAAGCGGGTCGAGGCGGCTGAGGCCTACGAGGGCGCCGGCCGCGCCGAGCAGGCCGCCGCCGAGCGCTTCGAGGCCGCGCTGATCGAGGGCTACCTGCCCCAGCAGCTCTCCGACGAGGAGCTGGCCGAGCTGGTCGACGCGGCGGTGGCCGAGACCGGGGCCAGCGAGCAGCGCCAGATGGGCCAGGTGATGTCGGCGCTGATGCCGAAGGTCGCCGGCCGCGCCGACGGCAAGCGGGTCAGCAGCGCGGTGCGGCAGCGGTTGGGTGCCTGACTTGGCCCGCAGGCAGCTGACCCTCGACAACACTGTCGCCGCGGAGCTGGCGGGCTCGGAGGACACGGTGCTGCGGGCGCTGCGCGAGCGGCTGGAGTGCGACCTGCACCTGCGCGGCAACGTGCTGACCCTGGAGGGGGACTCGGGCGACGTGCAGGAGGCGGCGACGGTGGTCGACGAGATGGTCGAGTTGATCGAGCAGGGCCACGAGGTGGCGCCGGGAACGATCGAAGCCGTCACCGGCGCGCTGGACGCGCACGAGAGCCCGGCCCAGATTCTCGAGGACGTCGTCTGGCGCCACCGCAACACCAAGGTCGCGCCGAAGACGCTGAACCAGAAGCGCTACGTCGACTCGATCCGCCGCCACACGGTCACCTTCGGGATCGGCCCCGCCGGCACCGGCAAGACCTTCCTCGCGGTGGCGATGGCGGCGGCGGCGCTGACCGAACGCAAGGTGCAGCGGATCATCCTCACCCGCCCCGCGGTCGAGGCCGGGGAGCGGCTCGGCTTCCTGCCCGGCGACATCCAGGCCAAGGTCGATCCCTACCTGCGCCCGCTCTTCGACGCCCTCTTCGACATGCTCGACCCCGACCGGGTCAACGGCTACTTCGAACGGAACGTGATCGAGGTGGCGCCGCTGGCGTTCATGCGTGGCCGGACCCTCAACGACTCTTTCGTGATCCTCGACGAGGCCCAGAACACCAGCCCCGAGCAGATGAAGATGTTCCTCACCCGGCTCGGCTTCAACTCGCGCATGGTCGTCACCGGCGACGTCACCCAGATCGACCTGCCGACCGACCAGCGCTCCGGCCTGATCGCGGTCACGGACATCCTCAGCGGCGTCGAGGACATTGCCTTCGTCCGCTTCGGCGGCGAGGACGTCGTCCGCCACAAGCTGGTGCAGCGGATCGTCGCCGCCTATGACGCGCACCAAGGTGAGTCCGCCGGCGGCGGACGCGGGAGCGAGTGAGCGAGATCTCCGGTAATCATGAGCGCGAGCGAGCGGGAGCAGAGCACGCTGGCGGAATTGATCTTTCCGACGTTCCCCGCGAGCTGCGCCCGGCGGTCGCGACGGCGCTCGAGGCCGCCGGCGTCGCCGACGGCCACCTGGCGGTCGAGCTGGTCGGCGAGGTGCGGATCCGCGAGCTGAACCGCGAGCACCGCGGCACCGACGCCCCGACCGACGTGCTCGCCTTCCCGATCGACGCGCTGGGCCCGGTCGCCGGCCCGCGCGAGCTCGGCGACGTCGCGATCTGCGCCGAGCACTGCAGCGACGTCACCGAAGCCGCGGTCCACGGCGTCCTCCACCTCTGCGGCCACGACCACGAGACCGACGAGGGCGAGATGCTGGCGCTGCAGGCGCGGGTCATGACCGCGCTGCGATGACACGCTCTGGCTTCATCGGGCTGGCGGGAAGGCCGAACGTCGGCAAGTCGACGCTGGTCAACGCGATCGTCGGCTCCCATGTGGCGATCGTCTCCAGCCGGCCCCAGACCACCCGCCGGGCGATCCGCGGCGTCGCAACCGACCTCGGGGCCGGCCGCCAGCTGGTCCTGGTCGACCTGCCGGGCGTGCAGCGGCCGCGCGACGTCCTCACCGAGCGCATGCAGGGTCGGGTCGAGCGCGAGCTGGCCGACTCCGACGTCGTCCTCTTCGTGATCAACGGCGAGGAGGGGGTCGGCGCCGGCGATCGCTTCATCGCCCGCGCGCTGATCGGCGCCAACTCCGGGCTGCCGGTGATCTGCGCGGTCAACAAGGCCGACCGGCTGGGGCCCAACGAGCTGGTGCCGGTCCTCGCCGCGGCCGCCGAGCTGGAGGGCGTCGACGAGGTCTTCCCGATCAGCGCGCGCACCGGCGAGGGCGTCGAGCCGCTGCTCGAGCGGCTCGGCGAGCTCGTTCCCGAGGGCCCCTATCTCTATCCCGCCGAGGACCGCAGCGATCAGTCCAGCGAGGTGCTGCTGGCTGAGCTGATCCGCGAGCAGGTGCTGAACCGGACTCGGCAGGAGGTGCCGCACTCGGTCGAGGTCTCGGTCATCGAGCTCGACACCCGCGAGGACGGCCTGGTCACCGTCCGCGCCGAGATCTGGGTCGAGGCCGAGTCGCAGAAGGGCATCCTGATCGGCCGCGGCGGCGCCAAGATCGGCGAGATCGGCACCGCCGCGCGGCGCTCGCTGGAGCGCGAGCTGGGCGCCCGGGTCCACCTCGACCTCGCCGTTCGCGTCCGCAGGCACTGGCGCCGGGACGAGGACCTGCTCGACCGGCTCGGGATCGAGTAGCGGTCCGGCCACTACGATTCGCCTGGTGTTCGGGGAAATCGAATTCGACCAGCGCGGGCTCGCGCCCTGCGTCGTGCAGGACTTCGCCAGTGGCGAGGTGCTGATGTTCGCCTACGTCAACGCCCGCTCGCTGGAGCTGACCCTGGAGACCGGCGACCTGCACCTGTACTCGCGCTCCCGCGAGGAGCTCTGGAGAAAAGGGGAAACCTCGGGCGCCTACATGCGCCTGCGCCAGCTCCGCTACGACTGCGACGGCGACGCCGTGCTGGCGATCGTCGAGCCCGCCGGCCCCGCCTGTCACACCGGCGAGCGCAGCTGCTTCTACCGTGAGGTGCTGGGTTCCGCCTCGCCCCGCAAGGACGCCCCTCCGGCCCCGGGTGAGCCGGCCCCGGTCGCCCACGAAGCCCTGCCGGCGCTGGAGCGGACGATCCGCGGCCGCGCGGCCGCGCGGCCGGACGGCAGCTACACGGTGAAGCTGCTGGACGACCCGGCGCTGATCGGGGCCAAGGTCGAGGAGGAGGCCGAGGAGGTGGTTCGGGCAGGCCGCGAGGAGAGCGACGAGCGCGTCGCCGAAGAGGCCGCCGACCTGCTCTACCACCTGAGCGTGCTGCTGGCCTCGCGCGGCCTCTCCCAGGCGGCGGTGATGGAGGTTCTCAATGCCCGTAGCGGCTAGCGAGCCCCGCGAGGAAGGGACCGAGCTGACGCTGGAGCCGAGCCTGGAGGCTGCGCGCGAGCTGGCCCGGGAGGGAAACGTCGTCCCGGTCCGGGCGCGCTTCGTCGACGACTGCGAGACCCCGGTCTCGGCCTTCCTCAAGCTGCGCGCCGGGGAGCCGGAGGGGGCGCCATGCTTCCTGCTCGAGTCCGCCGAGCAGGGCCAGGTCGGTCGCTACTCGTTCGTCGGGCTGCGGCCGCGGGCGCTACTGCGCTGGAGCGATGGAGTCCTCTCGGAGTGGAGCGGCGAGGAGGCCGCCGCCGGGGCGCCGGCCGGCCGCAGCGAGCGGGCGCCCGATCCCTACGCCGCGGTTGCCGCGCGGCTGGGCGAGTATCGGCCGGCGCCGGTGGAGGGGCTGCCGCCCTTCGCCGGCGGCGCGGTCGGCTTCTGGGGCTATGACCTGGTGCGCACGGTGGAGCCGCTGGGGGAGCCGAACCCCGATCCGCTCGGGCTGCCCGACATGGCGCTGATGGTGACCGACGCAATGGTGGTCTTCGACCACCTGCGGCACGAGCTGACGATCCTCGCCTGCGCCTTCACCGGGGCCGACGACGACTCCGACGCCGCCTACGAGCGCGCCGCCGCCACGATCGCCGAGATGCGCGAGCGCCTGCGCGGGCCGGTGCCGCGGCCCGAGCGCCCACTGCTCGCCGACCGGCCGGAGTTCGTCTCCAACATGACCCGCGAGGAGTTCGAAGCGGCGGTCGAGCGGATCGTCGGCTACGTCCACGCGGGCGACGCCTTCCAGGTGGTGCCCTCGCAGCGCTTCTCGGCCCCGGCTCCGGTCGAGGCCTTTTCCGTCTACCGCGGGCTGCGCGCGGTCAATCCCTCGCCCTACATGTACTTCCTCGAGTTCGGCGACTTCCAGCTCGCCGGCGCATCTCCCGAGCCGCTGGTCAAGGTGATCGGGGAGCGCGTCGAGACCCGGCCGATCGCCGGCACCTACTCCCGCGGCGGCAGCGAGGACGAGGACCGGCGCCTCGCCGAGCGACTGGTAAACGACCCCAAGGAGCGGGCCGAGCACGTGATGCTGGTCGACCTCGGCCGCAACGACCTCGGCCGCGTCTGCGAGTACGGCAGCGTCAAGGTCGACGAGCTGATGGTGGTGGAGACCTACTCGCACGTCCTCCACATCGTCAGCCAGGTCTCCGGCCGGCTGCGCTCGGGGGTGAGCGCGATGGACGTGCTGCGCTCGGCGCTGCCGGCGGGAACGCTGTCCGGGGCGCCGAAGGTGCGGGCGATGCAGATCATCGACGAGCTGGAGCCCGTCAAGCGCTGCTCCTACGGCGGCGCGATCGGCTACCTCTCCTGGGACGGCGACCTCGACACCGCGATCCACATCCGCACCGTGGTGGTGAAGGACGGCCGCCTCCACGTCCAGGCCGGCGGCGGCACCGTCGCCGACGCCAAGCCCGCCTACGAGTGGAACGAGTCGGTGAACAAGGCGAGGGCGGTCTTCCGCGCGGTCGAGGTCGCCTGCGAGCAGCCGGACTGGAGCTAGATGAACGCCGACGCCCCTGCGAGGCTCGCGCCGAAGCGGGTCCTCGTGATCGACAACTACGACTCCTTCGCCTACAACCTCGTCCAGTACCTGGGCGAGCTCGGCGCCGAGGTCGAGGTGGTCCGCAACGACCGGGCCGAGGTCGCCGAGCTGCTGCAGCGCGGCTTCGATCGCCTCGTCGTCTCGCCGGGCCCCTGCACCCCGGCCGAGGCGGGCATATCGGGAGAGGCGATCAGGGCCTTCGGCGAAGCGGGGACGCCGGTGCTGGGGGTCTGCCTCGGCCACCAGGCGATGGTCGCGGCCTTCGGCGGCCGGGTCGTGCAGGGTGAGCCGGTGCACGGCAAGGAGGGCGAGGTCGAGCACGACGGGTGCACGATCTTCGCCGGGCTGCCGAGCCCGCTCCTCGCCGGCCGCTACCACTCGCTGATCGCCGATCCCGAGCTGCCGCCCGAGTTGGAGCTGAGCGCCACCCTCGGCGAGGTGGTGATGGGCGCTCGCCACCGTGAGCTGCCGGTCGAGGGCGTCCAGTTCCACCCCGAGTCGGTGCTGACCCCGCAGGGCAAGCACCTGCTCGCCAACTTCCTCGACGGAGAGTAGGGGGGACCGTGCCAAACGACGTAGTCAGCCGGGCGATCGACGCGGTCTGCGCCGGCGACCATCTCACCGCCGACCACGCCTCGGCGGTCCTCAGCGAGATCATGGAGGGCCGCACCGACCCGATCCAAACCGGCGCCTTCCTCATCGCCCTGCGGGCGAAGGGGGAGACCGTGCCGGAGCTGGTCGGCCTGGCGCGGACGATGCGCGGCCTCGCCGTTCCGGTCCCCACCGCCCGCGAGGACCTCGTCGACACCTGCGGCACCGGCGGCGGGCCCTCGACCTTCAACGTCTCCACGACCGCCGCCCTGATCGCCGCCGGCGCCGGCTGCGCGATCGCCAAGCACGGCAACCGCTCCAACACGAGTCGCTGCGGCTCCGCCGACCTGCTGGAGGCGCTCGGCGTCAACATCGAGCTCGAGCCCGAGCAGGTGGGCCGAAGCATCGACGAGGTCGGCTTTGGCTTCCTCTTCGCCCCTCGCCACCACGCGGCGATGGCGCATGTGATCCCGGCCCGCAAGGCGCTCGGGGTGCGGACGATCTTCAACTTCCTCGGTCCGCTGACCAACCCCGCCGGAGCCAACCGCCAGCTGCTGGGGGTCGCCGACCGCCACTACCAGGAGACGATCGCCGAGGCGCTGGTCGGGCTCGGCAGCGTGCGCGCCCTGGTCGTCTCCGCCGAGGACGGGCTCGACGAGCTCTCGCTCGCCGCCCCCACGCGGGTCGTCGAGGTCGCCGACGGACGCACCGCCGAGTGGTTCGCCGAGCCGGGGCAGTTCGGCTTCGCCCCAGCGGTGCTCGAGGACGTCGCCGGGGGGACGCCCGAGGAGAACGCGGCCGCCACCCGGGCCGTGCTGGGCGGCGAGCCAGGGCCGCGGCGCGACCTCGCCCTGCTGAACGCGGGAGCCGCGATCTACGTCGGCGGGCTTGCCGCCGACCTCGACGAGGGAGTCGCCAAGGCGGCCGAGGCCGTCGACTCCGGCGCGGCAGCCGACGTGCTCGACCGCCTGATCCGGGCAACGACCGCGCCCGAAGGCTAGGCTGCGGAGGTCCAAGTGGGAATGATGGATCAGCTCATCGCCGGTGCCCGGCAGGGAGTGGAGGCGCGTCGCCGCGAGCTCCCCCAGGCCGACCTGGAATCACGCCTTTCGGCCCGCAGGGAGGACCGCCCCTTCAACGAGGCTCTCGTGCGGCCGCGGCTCTCGCTGATCGCCGAGTTCAAGCGCCGCTCGCCGAGTGCGGGGCAGATCGCGCTGGAGGGAGTCGAGGTTGCCGCCCAGGTGAAGGCCTACGAGCGCGGTGGCGCCGCGGCCTTGTCGATCCTCACCGACGAGCCCCACTTCGGCGGTTCGCTGGCGGACCTCCGCGCGGCCCGCGCCGCCTGCGGGATGCCGATCATCCGCAAGGACTTCGTCGTCGACCCCTACCAGCTCTACGAGGCGGCAGTGAACGGCGCCGACGCGGTGCTGCTGGTCGTCGCCGGGCTCGGCGACGAGGACCTGCGCCGGCTGCACGTCGAGGCGCGCTCGATAGACCTCGACTGCCTGGTGGAGGTGCACGACGCCGCCGAGCTGGAGCGGGCGCTGGAGGCCGGCGCCGAGGTGATCGGGATCAACAACCGCAACCTCGACGACATGAGCGTCGACGTCGCCACCACCTACGAGCTGATGCCCAACGTCCCGGCCGGCAAGACCGTCGTCGCCGAGAGCGGCATCTCCTCCCGCGCCGAGCTCGAGGAGCTCGAGCGAATCGGCGTTGACGCGGTGCTGATCGGCGGCGCCCTGATGGCCGCCGCGGACCCCGAGGCGAAGACGCGCGAGCTGACCGGCGTGGACGATGAGACGCGCGAGCACCTCGTCTAGGCGCCGGCCCCCGCGTCTTTAGAAAGTTTTTCAGGATCGTTTAGGAACCGGTCACGGCAGAGAGGCATCCTCAGGCCATGTCGAAGTCGAGAATCCTCCGCTCTTCCTTTGGGTCGGCCCTCCTCGGGGGGCTGGTCGTCGCCGCCTTGGGCCTGGTCGCGATCGCGACCGGCCTGGTCAAGTCCGACGGCGGCTCGACGACCACCGTGGCGGCGCCGCTGGCGGCACCCGTCGACGCCAAGTCCGGTGCGGACGAAGGCAACGTGGTCAACCGGATCTACAAGGCCGACGGGTCCGGCGTGGCCTTCGTCGAATCCCAGCTCGAACCCGAAGAAACGGGTGGCTTCTTTCCCTTCGGGGAACCGGAAGCCCAGGGCGGCACCGCCACCGGCTCGGGCTTCGTGATCGACGGCGAAGGGCACATCCTCACCAACAACCACGTGGTCGAAGGCGCGAGCAAGATCACCGTGAAACTGGGCGAATCGACGAAGACCTACGAGGCGAAGGTGGTGGGGGCGGACCCCGGCACCGACGTCGCCCTGCTGAAGGTCGACGCTCCCTCCTCCGAGCTTCACCCGCTGACGCTCGGCCATTCCTCGGACGTCGAAGTCGGCGACCCCGTGGTCGCGATCGGCAACCCGTTCGGCCTCGACCGCACCGTCACCAGCGGCATCGTCTCGGCGCTGCAGCGGCAGATCCAGGCGCCCAACGGCTTCTCGATCAACCACGTGATCCAGACCGACGCGGCGATCAACCCCGGCAACTCCGGCGGGCCGCTGATCGACGCCGAAGGGGAGGTGATCGGGATCAACTCCCAGATCGAGACCGGGGGCGGCGGCAACGGCAACGTCGGCATCGGCTTCGCGATCCCGATCGACACGGTGCGCTCCGAGATCCATGAGCTCGAGACCTCCGGCGAAGTCGCCCACGCCTTCCTCGGCATCTCCGGCGGCACGATCACCCCCGACCTGGCGCGGGCCCTGAACCTGCCGGTGCGGCAGGGGGTGCTGGTCCAGGAGGTGGTGAAGGGAGGCCCCGCCGACGAAGCCGGGATCGAAGGCGGCGACACCGCCGCGACGATCGGCGGTGCCGAAGTGAGCCTCGGCGGCGACATCATCACCGCGATCGACGGCAAGAAGGTGGTGTCGATGGAACAGCTGGTGGAAATCATCGGCTCGAAGAAGCCGGGGGACGAAGTGGAGCTGGCGATTCTCCGGGGTGGGCATGAAAAGAGCGCCACCGTGACCCTGGGGAAGCAGCCGAAGCAGACGTCCGAATAGGGGCGATGCCGAGGGGCGGGTGGGGCACCCTCCTCTCTCAACCGGCGGTTGGGCCGGCGGGGCACCCTCCTCTCTCAACCCTCCGCAACAAGACGTTGCTGCCGTCCGAGGTGGCTTTGCAGCTCCGGGTACAAGCCGTTCGGAGGGTGCCCCGCCGGCCCTTCCGAGGCGCTGCTGCTGGACTGCTTGGGCCGCTCCCACGTGAGCTTCCGCAGCTGAAGGCGGGCGCGTCAGCTTGCGTGCCCATCGTCTTGGCGAGCAGGTGGCAGCTTCTCGAAGGGCGGGTGGACCCCCTCCGAACGGCTTGTACCCAGAGCTGCCGCGGCTGTCGGACGGGGGTTCCCGTCCCGTTGCGGAGGGTTGAGAGAGGAGGGGGTCCACCCGCCCTTGGGTACGCTGGTCTCATGCGCGTGAAGTTCTGTGGCATCACGAATCTCGATGACGCGGCCGAGGCCGTGCGACTTGGCGCTTGGGCCGTCGGCCTGATCCATTTCCACGGCAGCCCGCGCTGTGTGGAGCCGGAGGTCGCGGCGGAGGTGGCGGCCGCTTTTCGGCGCAAGTGCGAGATCGTCGGGGTGTTCGTCAACCCGACGCTGGAGGAGGTGGCGCGGGCGGTCGAGGACGAGCAGCTGTCGATGGTGCAGCTGAACGGCGCTGAGGGCGCCTCGTTCTGCGCCGAGGTCGCGCGGCGCACCGGCGTGCCGGTCGCCAAGGCGATCCACGTCGCCAGCGCCGCCGACGTGCACGCCGCCGAGGCCTACCGCACCGCCTTCCACCTCTTCGACCGCCGCGGCAAGGGGATGTGGGGCGGGACCGGCGAGAGCTTCGACTGGGAGCTCTTGCGCGGCCACCGCTCCGAGGTGCCGGCGATCCTCGCCGGCGGCCTGCGCCCCGACAACGTCGCCGAGGCGGCATCGATCGCACGTCCCTACGCGGTCGACGTGGCGAGTGGGGTCGAGCTGGAGCCGGGACGCAAGGACCACGCGGCGATGGAGGCCTTCTTCGAGGCCGCCCAGTCGGTCGACGCCACCCACGCATGAGCGCCCTGGAGGAGAGGTTCGGCCCCTACGGGGGCCGCTACGTGCCCGAGACGCTGATCCCCGCCCTCGACGAGCTGAGCGGGGCGTGGGCGCAGGCGCGCGAGGACGGGGAGTTCACGCGGCGGCTCGAGCTGCTGCGGCGCGACTTCGTCGGTCGCCCGACGCCGCTGTACGGGGCCGAGCGACTGTCGGAGCGGGTCGGCTCCCGCGTCTACCTGAAGCGCGAGGACCTCGCCCACACCGGCGCCCACAAGATCAACAACGCCCTCGGGCAGGCCCTGCTGGCGCAGCGGATGGGCAAGCCGCGGGTGATCGCCGAGACCGGCGCCGGCCAGCACGGCGTCGCCACCGCCACCGCCTGCGCCCTGCTCGGCCTCGACTGCGTCGTCTACATGGGGAGCGAGGACATCCGCCGCCAGGCGCCCAACGTCGAGCGCATGCGCCTGCTGGGGGCCGAGGTGGCGCCCGTCGAGGCCGGCGCCCGGACCCTGAAGGAGGCGGTCTCGGCGGCGATCCGCGATTGGGTCGCCAACGTCGAGACCACTCACTACGTGATCGGCTCGGCGGTTGGGCCGGCGCCCTACCCGGCGCTGGTCCGCGACCTGCAGCGGGTGATCGGCGAGGAGGCCCGCGAGCAGGCCCTCGCCGCGGAGGGGGCGCTGCCCGCGCGGGTGATCGCCTGCGTCGGCGGCGGATCCAACGCGATCGGGATATTCACCCCCTTTCTCGACGACGCGGAGGTGGCGCTGGTCGGGGTCGAGGCGGCCGGCGAGGGCCTCGACAGCGGCCGCCACGGCGCCTCGCTGCAGGCCGGGGCGCGCGGGGTCCTGCACGGATCGCTCTCCTCGGTGATCGCCGACGAGGAGGGGCAGATCCTCGAGGCGCATTCGGTCTCGGCCGGCCTCGACTACCCCGGGGTCGGGCCCGAGCACGCGCAGCTGCGCGACAGCGGCCGCGCCAGCTACTTCGCGGTGACCGACGAGCAGGCGCTGGCCGCGTTTGCCGAGCTGTCGCGGCTGGAGGGCATCATCCCCGCCCTGGAGTCCTCCCACGCGATCGCCTGGCTGCTGGAGAACCCGGCCGAGGACGGCTACGACGTGCTCTGCCTGTCGGGGCGCGGGGACAAGGACATGGCGGAGGCGACCGCCAGGCTCAAACCGCCCGGC
>Ga0308176_10001399_pt1 | contig 15163 bp, 13 predicted proteins | sample PhyCR2_3_FD_203890 | JGI IMG/M metagenome (GOLD analysis project Ga0308176, IMG submission 203890) | Soil microbial communities from UC Gill Tract Community Farm, Albany, California, United States - DLSLS.C.R2 | ecosystem: Environmental > Terrestrial > Soil > Agricultural land | place: USA...
TGGGGCGCCTAATCGCCTCCATCAACGTGTGTTGAAAGACGTTGTGCCCGCCGCAGACGGAAAGTTGCATATCCGCTTCGATCCGGTCACAGCGCCTGCGTTCCTCAACGCGATCGAAATTGTGCGGAGCCTTCCCGGCCGGATCCACCCGGTTCGAATCGTTACACAGAATAGTCCCGTCACCGACTCTGAGGGTCGTTTCTGGGCTGCCGACGAATTTTTCTGTGGCGGCGTTCAGGCCTTTCGACACAATATCGTGATCAATCCCAGAGAGAAAGCGCTGTACCAGGGAGAACGCTACGGGAACTTCTCCTATCGCATCCCTTTAGCGGCTGGTGAGTATCGGGTGACACTGCATTTCGCAGAGACCTGGTTCGGAACCCCCGAGTCTAAACAGCCGGCGATGGACAGCAGAATTTTCGATGTGTTCGCCAACGGTATTTCCTTGCTCCGAAACTATCAGATTGTCGAGGATGCCGAGGGACCCAATCGGAGCGTCGAAAAGGTGTTCGAAAAGCTGAGCCCAAACGCCCAGGGCGAGCTGATCCTCGAGTTTGTTCCGGTCAAAAATTACGCTGAGATCAATGCAATCGAAGTGGTCGAGACGAATTAGCCGTTTAGGTCGGGACTAAGCCGTTACACCACAACACAGCCGGGCTTCTATGCATCCGGTCGCCCCGAAGGCGTCTCGCACGCTGGTGTACCAGAAATGTTTCTATATAGCTAAATGTGAGCCGCACTACTCTAACGGGTGAAGTATGTTTTTGAACAAATGGACAGTGCACTTGAGTAGTCCGGGAGAGATCGTGGAGGAGTGCTTCGATTCGGAAGAACAACTTGTGGAATTTGTGAACCGGATGGAGGCTACATCTGCCGACACCGAGCGACCACAGATCACAGTGATTGATCCCGAAGGCAATGAAAAATTGCTTACTCCTGCCCAATAAGCTTGAGACGGTCCGACCGTATAGTGCCTGGAGCGGAAGAGTAACTTGAAGCTTTCACACACCAGACGCGCAGGTTCATGCCTCCGTCGGGCCTAGTCCAGCCCGAAGCCACACATGTGAGCGGCTAAGCCGCGCTTTCCGTATTCCCCACCTTCCGCCACGTTGCGATATATAGTGCAAGAACAATCGCGTGCGTATCCGCAACTCAGCCAAGTACACCAGGGCCAAGAATGTGCACCTGTTGCTTGCTTCGTCCGGGGATTCGAATCCGGACGGAGGCACCCGTATCTCGGCTGATCTGCCCCCCACTCAGGCAATGTTATGAGTGCGTCGATTCGGATCCTGATTGCGGATGATCACGGAATCGTCCGGCAGGGGCTTCGTTCCGTGCTTTCCCGAGATCGCTACTTCGAAATCGTGGGCGAGGCGGCCACCGGCCTGGAAGCGGTCCACTTGGCCGGACAACTCGCACCGGATGTGCTCATCATCGACATCGGCATGCCCGAGCTAAACGGCATCGACGCAGCTTCGCAGATCCATAAAGGCAACTCTGAAATAAAGATCGTCGTTCTCAGCATGCACTCTGATGAAACGTACGTGCTGCGAGCCTTGAATGCGGGGGCGAAGGGATATCTTCTAAAGGATTCAGCCGAGGTGGACCTGGTTCGCGCTGTTCACGCGGTGTATCGGGGGAAGCCGTTCTTCAGCCCGGAAATCGCGCAAGTGCTGCTCGAGGACCATATGCGGACTCTGCAGCAGAAAAAGCTGCAGGACTCCTATGAATTGCTGACCGATCGTGAAAAAGAAGTGCTCAGGCTGCTTGCGCACGGAAAAAGCAACAAGGAAGCCGCGGCGGCGCTGGACCTAAGCGTCAACACAGTCGAAACTCATCGGAACAGCCTCATGAAGAAATTGAACTTGCACAACACCGCCGAGATCGTGCTGTACGCCGTACGCAAGAAGATCGTAGCCTCATGACGCGCCGGATGGGTAGGCGAAAGTATTGCCGAATCTAGGGCCTTTACCCGAGGTCACGAACTAGCAATCCTCCCTACACTTGAATTGGAGTCACGGGAGGTAGATGTGGCCAAGTTTACGGGTTTTAAGAGTATTTCTCTGGCGCTTGCTGCGGCGGGGTGTTTAACAGCAGGCGGAGTCGATTTCACGGGGCATTGGCAGATCGATGCCTCGAAGAGCAAGCCGGGCCCGGAACGAACCGCTTCTCTTGAGATCCAGCAGCAAGGGGACAAAATTAGCTTCGTACGGCAATACCAGGATCACGATGGCAAATCAGCAACCGCACGCTTCACATGCGCGGTGGGAGCTAACTCCTGTGATTTCGACGAGAACGGGCATAAGGCCAAAGTGTCGCTCTGGTACAACGGGCCGGAACTGGTCATCTTAAAAACCGATGGGGACAAGCATGACAGCACGGTCGAGTGGCATATGAAGCTGGGTGATGATGGCAAAACACTCAACATCAATCGTGAGTTAATAGAGCCCTCGGAGGAGAAGGAAGCCCTGGTCTTCAATAAATCGGAGTCAGTGGCTTCCCGCTAAAATACCTCCTCGGTGTTGTAAGGCGGATTCTCGATCCTTAGTCGGCGATTCGCGCGCGCAGATTAGCCAGCAAGCGCTCGATCTTGTCCGCCTTGTCCATCTCTTCGAGACGAAGCGCCTCGTCGGCATTGAGCAATGCCTGACTGGCAAAAGCCCGGCCTTCGGCTTCCGTCACACGCGAACTCATGCGGGAAAAGCTTGCGTCAGAATCATCCTGGGTTGCCGAGGCAGCTGCGGCGGCACGTTGTGCAGTGCGCGCCCGACGGTAGCGAGCAATCAGGATATCGGCTTGAGAACGGCTCTCCGCCAGTTTCGATTCGAGCTGCCGGAGCGCCGTTTTCAACAGCTCCACCTGCTGACTCTGGTCTTCCAACTGTTCGCTGAAATTCCGGACGGCAGATTCCAACGGAAGGGACCGTTCGAGAGCCGTGCGCGCCAGGGTCTCGTCGCCCTTCGAAAGAGCAACTTCGGCTTTCCGTAGCCACTCCGCGTGAGCCGTCGCGTTCTCCGACTTCTTCTTATCGAGAACGTGCCAATGAGCGACAGCGATTGCGACCTGCGTTTTCACCTGCATGCGCTGATTCTCCATATCGAGGAGAAGCTGCTTCAGCAGCTTCTCCGGATTCTCGGCTTTGTCGACCAGATCATTAAGATTGGCCCTGATGAGTCTGCTAACACGGTCTAGTAATGCCATAAGTGCCTCCAGACACACGGTTACTGTTTGGGTTTTCCGTTCGTTTTGTCCCCGATGGTTCTCACTTTGTTGAACAGTTCCGACATCTTCATTCCGGAAAGCGTTTCAAAAAGCGCAGGAACTTGCGCCGCCATCTGCGCCATATCGCCAGTGATCTTGTTCATCCCAGCCGCGTGACCGTCGCCGGTTGAGACGATCGTAATTTTGTCGATGTTCTGAAGCGGTGACGCCATTGCTTTGGCAATTTCCGGAAGTCCCGTGATCAGTTTGTCCACAACCGCAGCCTGGTTCCACTCTTGATACGCCTCGGCCTTCACGTTCATGGCTTTAGCTTCGGCTTGGCCTTTCTTCTCGATAATTTCGGCATCTGCCTCACCTTGTAATCGGGTGGCAGCAGCACGGCCTTCGGCTTCAACGGTTGCACGATGGCGCTCCGCTTCAGCCGTCATTTCTATCCGTTTGCGGTCTACTTCGGCCCTCTTCAGAACTGTTGCGATCAGTTCCTTCTCATGGCGGAGGATCTCCGCTTCCTGAACCTTAACTTCCGCTTCTTTCTCGGCCTGTTTTACCTTCACTGCCTCGGCAACAACCTGTTGCTGCATGATGTTGGCCTGTATGTCGTACGCTTTGTCCGCTTGCGCTTGTTGTCGCTTCACGGTCTCAACGAACTGGGCTCGTTTGATCTCGAGATCCCGTTGCGCTTCCGCCTGGGCGGCTTGGGACAGCGCTTCCGCGAGGACTCGCTCCTGGTCCGCTTGCGCTTTGGCTACAGCGGACTCGCGGGCGGCCGAAGCCCGTTTGATGGCAATATCTCTGTCCGCCTCCGCCGCGGCGACCTCAGCATCGCGCTTGATCCGCGCAATGTCGGGGCGGCCCATGTTCGTGATGTAGTCGTTTTTGTCCCGGACTTCCTTGATGGTGAACGAAACAACCTCGAGGCCCATCTTGCTCAGGTCCTCCGCACACGTCCCTCGCATGCGATCGCCCACCATTTCGGGTTCCTTCACAATCTGCTCGACCGAAAGTTGACCGATGATGCCTCGTAAGTGCCCTTCCATCACGAGGCGGATGAGCCCTTCCCGCTCCGCGTCAGTTTTGGTGAGGAACTGTTCCGCGGCCGTCTTGATCGACTCCGGATCGCTCTTCACCTTGATCTGCGCTACTGCTTCAACAGTCACGGCCACGCCCTGCTTTGTGTAGAGATCCTGCTGCGGCGCAACATCGAACGACATCAGCTGCAGTGAAAGCTGGCGGCTGGTTTCCACCATCGGCACGATCACAGTGCCGCCTCCCTTTACGATGCGCGTACCCCTCAACCCGTAAACGATGATTGCTTCGTGCGGGCCCGCTTTGCGATACAACCGGGCAATCGCGGCCGTGACGGCAAGTATGGCTACTACCGCAAGCCCGGCAATGACGAACACATCCTGAGACATAAACCTCTAACTCTCTTCTTTCTGAGGAAACAACCAGGGGGACGGCCAATGCATCCGTCCAAACTGGATCAGCCATGGGTAAGCGGCGCATCCTCGGCGCCCAGACCTCGATCTCGTGGACTCAATTCACCTGGCTCGTTGCCATTCGTCAATGCATCCCAGGTGCGTACGTAGGCGATTCCGCCTTGATAGCTGGTCACGACTACTTCCTGATCACGCTCGATTGCGGTGCCGGCTTCGCTGCGAACGTAAGCCAATTTGCGACCGCCGTCGCGGGTAAAGATCATCTCGCCGGTTCCGCCCTGGCGGATTGGGCTTGAAATTCGACCGAGCACACCGACCATGTCGTAATCTGCCGGGTGCATCGCGAATTCCCGGCCGTGCAGAAATCGCAGGATATAAGCCAATGCTGCGCCTCCCACCAGCCCGACGACGATCGAGACGGACAACACCAGCAACAAACCAAACCTGGTGTGACGCACCATCAGATAACCGCAGCCACCCATCCAGGCAAGGAAGATAGCCAGCGTGTGGAAACTGAGGAAATGTTGCAACCAGCCACCGTGTGTGCCCGGCGCGCAGCGTGAGCCAGCGGAACTGCGGCCCGCATGCGCCAAGTGAAGGTGGGAGCCGTGCCCTGAGACTCCCACGTGGTGACCGAAGTGGAAACCACCGAGCAGAACAGCCGCCAGACTCCACAGAATCCCGAATACAAAACAACCAAGAAATACATCCATGACGCTCATTGCCGTCCGCCTTTGCTTTCTTGCGCAACGTGATTTTCAAGTCCGAGCGCATCCGCAAGCCTGTCCAACAATTCAGGCGTTTGCAGAATTCCGTGCAACAGGAGCAAACATCTCCTGGTATCGTCATGCTTAGCTAACGCAAGCAAAGCGGCAGAAACCGCTGCATCGGCGCGAAACCGCTCGGCGCCGTTGATGAGCCAGATGTCGAGCTGGTCTTCCTCGAGCTGCAGATTGCTGAGCAGTTCGGTGTTGTAGCCCTCGGGATCGTCCACCAGAAAGCCGGGATGAACCTTGAAAAACTTAGCCAGCAGAAGTCGGCTCGAGTTAGTGAGGTGCTTTCGTTTGCCGCTCTCGATCTGAGAAAGATAAGGCTGGCTGATCTTCTCTTTCAGCTCTCTCGAGATTGCGCGCACAACCTCTTGCTGGGTCATGTCGCGGCCCAACCCGCGAAGGTGTCCTTCAACCGTTCGCAAGTAGCGAAACTTTTCGGCTAAAGTCATATAGCAATCTGCAATTAGTATATCGCAAATTGCAATAAGCACATTACCGGAGGGGATCTAGAGGTACTAGAGAGAGGGCATCTTGTTGAAATAGAAGCGGGGATTGTCAACAGAAGTCGGGATTGCAAACAGTCTACAGATGATGAGGAGCGTGCATCGATCTTGGGTGTGGGTGGCGGCAACCGTTTTCCTGCCGATTGCGCCCGGCTTCGGCCAAGCGAGCGAAAGCCCGTCCCAAGCGGTGCAGTTGTCTAGGCCACCTCCGCCGGAGGGCGGTTCTATTCCTCGCCAGGGGGAAAACAAACAGACGAGGACCGCCCTACCGGACGAGAGATGGAATCTTTTCTGGCAGGCAACTTCGGTCGGGCAATATCACGGAACGTTTCCTTCGCCATACAAGAGTGCACAGTACAGCCTCCAGGATTACCCGGAAAGGGATGTCTCATTAACCACCACGTTGTTCTTCGGACTCCGGCTGGATCACAACACGCAGATTTACTTCAATCCGGAGATTGCCGGAGGAAAAGGATTCAGCGGAGTCAACGGGCTTGCGAATTCATCGAACGGCGAACTGCCCCGGGTAGCTACCGCTACTCCCAAACCCTATCTGGCGCGCTTGTATGTGTCACACGACTTCGGGTTCGGGAGCAGGAAAGAAGCTTTCGAGAGCGAGGAGAACCAACTCGCCGGGCAGCGACCATTGATTCGCTACACAGTCACCGCAGGGCGATTCACTCTGACGGATTTTTTCGACAACAATCGTTATACGCACGACCCGCGTACGCAATTCCTAGGCTGGGCTGTTATGTTCAACGGCGCCTGGGATTATCCTGCCGATGTTCGAGGCTACACCTGGGGATGGGTGCACGAGTTGCACACCGTCAACTGGTCATTCCGGTACGGAAGCGGCGGTATGCCGAAAGTAGCCAACGGGCTTCGGTTCGATCGCAGCATATTGAGAGACCGCGGAGATGTGTTCGAAGTAGAGAGGCGGCATGAAATTCGCAAGCACCCCGGCACAATCCGGGTACTTGGATACGCCAATCACGCGGACGCGGGAACGTACGCGGAAGCGATTCGAGTTGCGAAACAAAGCGGAACAACTCCCGATATCACGGCCACGCGGCGCCCCGGAACACTCAAATACGGTTTAGGCATCAATGCCGAGCAGGAGATCACGCCGGATATAGGGATCTTTTCGCGTCTGGGGTGGAACGACGGCAAAACGGAAAGCTTTGCCTTCACTGCTATCGACCGGCTCGCCACAGGCGGTGTTTCGATGACCGGCCATCGATGGCATCGGCCGTACGACACAGGTGCTTCGGAGTTCACGGCCAGTGGGCTTTCGGGTGTGCATGCTTCTTATCTGGCTTCGGGCGGGCACGACTTCCTGCTTGGGGATGGGCGCTTGCAATACGGTCCGGAATACAGCTGGGAAAGTTATTACAGCGCCCGTGTGTTCCCGGGCTTTTTCGCGAGTCTCGATTATCAACGGATAGCGAACCCTGCCTTCAACCGGGACCGTGGCCCGGTGTCCATCTATTCGCTTCGCCTCCATTGGGAACTCGGCAAAGAAACGTTGGGCCTTAAGTAAGGTTTCGCCATATACAATCGAGGAACTGGAAAGTTCGGGCTGGAGGCATTGTGGAACGGAGAAAAGCGAACGAGTTCCCCCAGGAGTTACTCGACCTGTTTGACCGCTACGTACACGGCGACATTCCGCGACGGGAATTCTTCGAAGGCGCGAGGAAGTTTGCAGTAGGCGGATGGACGGCAGCTACCTTGTTCGAGGCTCTACGTCCGAATTATGCGTGGGCAGAACAGGTACCGAAAGATGACCCTCGCATCAAAGCGGAACGAGCTACGGTCGATTCTCCCGCCGGGAACGGAACCATCCGAGGCTACCTGGTGCGCCCGGCTCAAGGCGATGGGAAGTGGCCGGGCGTTTTGGTGGTCCATGAGAACCGAGGCTTGAACCCCTATATCGAAGATGTGGCCCGCCGCCTTGCCACTGAGAAATTCCTGGCGTTTGCTCCAGACGGATTGACGAGCGTTGGCGGCTACCCTGGCGACGACGAAAAGGGCGGCGAACTGTTCCGCAAAGTCGATCGCGAAAAGATGACGCAGGACTTCCTTGCCTCGGCACTTTGGTTAAAGAAGCGCCCCGATTGTACAGGCAAGATCGGAGTCGTCGGATTTTGCTTCGGCGGCGGGATTGCAAACACGCTGGCGGTCAGGTTAGGCAGCAAACTGTCAGCCGCCGTTCCTTTTTATGGCGGACAGCCCTCGGCTGAAGATACGGCCAAGATCAAAGCTCCCTTGTTGATTCACTACGCGGGTTTGGACACGAGAGTGAATGCCGGATGGCCTGCTTACGAAGCTGCATTAAAGGCAAATGGCATCTCGTATCAGGAGTTCACATATCCAAACGTGAACCACGGATTCCATAACGACACGACGCCCAGGTACGACGAAGCTGCCGCAAAACTCGCCTGGAAAAGAACGATCGACTTCTTCGATAAGAACCTTCGGTAGCGGCTCTGGCCGGACTTGAACCTTCGCCGGTGTACCATTATGTACGAGATGGGTGTCGGTGCAACGTTCGCTTCCTGAGGAACAACGGGCAGTAGCTCATTGGGGGGCGCGAAGCGCTGAACGTGCGACCAACCCATCTGTCCTGAGCGAATACCTTCAGCTGACCAAGCCTCGCATCGCTCTCCTGATCGTTATCTCTACCGCCGTCGGGTACTGTTTCGGAACAAGCGCCCACTTTGACCTGGTCACGCTGTTTCATACGCTATTTGGAACCGCCCTTATGGCTGCGGGTTCGGCGACGTTGAACCAGTGGTACGAACGCGACGTCGACGCCAGGATGAAGCGCACCCGGAACAGACCAATTCCCGCGGGAACAATTCCGGCGACGCATGCGTTGTACTTCGGCATTGCCACTTCCCTGCTGGGTGCGCTGGAACTGTGGCTCTTTGCGAATCCCGAGGCGGCTCTGCTCAGTTGCCTGACGTCCTTCGGCTATCTCTTCATCTACACACCCATGAAGCGCAAGGGACCGCTCTGCACAACAGTGGGCGCGATACCAGGGGCAATGCCTCCGCTCATCGGATTCGCAGCTGCGAGCGGCCACTTGGCACTCGAGGCATGGATTCTGTTTGGCATGTTGTTCCTGTGGCAGTTTCCGCATTTTCACGCGATCGCGTGGATGTACCGGGAAGATTACGGGCGCGGGGACATCAAAATGCTGGCCGTTGTGGAGCCAAAAGGTGAAGCGTTGGGCCGGGAGGTCATCGTGACACTTCTTCTATTGATCCCGGTCACGCTGGCGCCCAGCTTTGTTCACATGGCCGGAAAGATCTATTTCGTCGCAGCCCTGCTGCTAGGTCTGGCGTTCCTGTATTTCGGCGTTCAGATCTGGCGGGAACGAAGCCACCAGGGCGCTCGCAGGCTGCTGCTGGCATCGGTGATCTACATGCCGCTCCTGTTTGCATTTCTTGTGATTGACAGTCCCCGGTTTCCGCTCCTCTAACCGATAACCTCTCACGCGAGATCAAGCTTGCCTTGTTTGGGTGGGGTCGGCGGTTTTTCCACGAACGCACGCTGCTGGTTGCGAAGCATCGCCGCGACAAACTGCCACGTGGGTCCCGGCGTATCACGCCATGGCGCCGGAATGGTGACGGTGCAGAACACACCGGTCTCAGGATGAAGAGAGAAAAAGCCGTCGTGACGCCGCACGAGTCGCTTGGATTCTTCCGTGTTCGCCTGCCCGATTTCGACCAAACCGCAATCGGTTGGGATCTCCTCATGGCTCAGCATGCCGACTGGTGTAACGAAGTAGAATTCGTTCGAGAAACGCATCCCGATGCGCCGCTTTAAGGGTCTGCGAACCTCACCAAGAAAATCCGCCCGCGACATCTTGAGTTCGTAGCAGACGCGTTTCATCCCTAAGTGCGGGAGGCAGTTGAGAGCGAACGCATCCAGTCGCTGCATTTCGTGGTGCCGATGACCGGTGCCGATCCGCAGTTCTCTCAAGAACAGCCATTCACTTTTGCCTCCATGCAGCGCGTTTTCCAAGATGTCAAGCATCGCCGTCGCTGTCACGCGTTCGACGGAGATTTGGGTTGGTAGCTCCTCCCGGGTGGCTGCATTGGTGGCGGAGTCCACAAACGTAGGATGCCAGATCTGTTCTGGAGTTCGGGTTCTACAGCTGCCGCGTGAATTCGCGGACCAGCCTGTTCGTCTACTGACCGGCGGGCTTTTGTGCTACTGTTACCGATAACTTCTAGGAAGTTGGTCAGTCCGCGCCGCCTCTCCAACGCCTGCTATTGGACTTCAGGAGGTATTGCGTTGAATTACTTGCATTTCTTTTCAGCGGAGCGCGCGAAGCTTGCCGCTTCGGTTCTCTTTTCGTGGCTCATTCTGTCCGCTCTGGTAACGGGTCAGACATTCCGTGGAGCAATTTCAGGCTCGGTAACCGACCAGACTGGAGCGGTGTTGAGCGGCGCCAGTGTCAAAGCCGAGAATCGAGACACCGGTTTGGTTCGAGAGCTGACAACGGGGACCAACGGTGATTTCGCCCTTCAGGACTTACCTCTTGGCAAGTACACTGTAACCGTTTCACAGGCCGGATTTCAGACGGTACGCGTTGACAATGTCAATGTCGCTGTAGGTGCAGTAACGGCATTGCCGGTAAAACTTGACGTGGCAAGACAGGCAACTTCCGTTGAGGTTGTAAGTGCTCCCGTTGCCTTGGAAACGGAGTCAACGGCGCTGAACTCCGTTGTAAACAATACAGCGGTACAGAACGCTCCACTAAATGGTCGCGATTTTCGACAATTGATCAACCTGACGCCTGGTGTAAATGGCGCGGGCTCACTGAATGGCGGCCGTAGCGACCAGACAAACTGGCAGATCGATGGAGCCGACAACAACGACCTCTGGCACAACTCGGTAGCTGTTAATCAGGGTGGCGTTTCTGGAATCGCCGGAACCATACTGCCGATCGATGCGATCGACCAATTTTCTGTTCAGAGCAGCGGTAATGCGGAATCGGGACGCAACGGTGCGGGTGCGGTGAACCTGGTCATCAAGTCAGGCACAAATACAGTTCACGGCTCGTTGTATTACTTCAACCGCAACGATGCCCTCGCCGAACAAAACCCTTTCGCTCCCACCGGAGCAGCCAAAGGCAAGCTGAAAAACAATCAGTTTGGCGGCTCGGTTGGCGGGCCGATCGTAAAAAATAAGCTCTTCTATTTCCTGACCTACGAGCGGCAGAAACTCATCATTGGCAATAATTCCGGGGCGCTTGAACCGTCGCCAGCCTGGGTCAGCCTGGCGCAGGGAGTGCTTTCGCGCTACAACATCCCGGTGAATCCCGTGTCGTTGAACCTTCTTTCGTTTTGGCCCGCCCAAGGAAGAAATGGCCCTGCCACAAATCCGAACGCGTTTGCTAACGACAATAGCGATAACTACAGCGACAACGGCATCGGAAAGATCGACTACAACATAAACGACAAAAACACTCTTGCGTTCCGGTATTTCGTGGGCACAGGCAAACAGACCGCGCCCTTCGGCACACCTTATTCACCCTTTAGCAATTATTTTCAGGTTGCACCAAGCCGCATGCATAACTTCTCGTTGGTTCACAATGCGGTGATCTCGCCCAAAGTAGTGAACCAGCTTGTCGCGGGTGTCAACTATTTCAAGCAAGTATTCATCGATGCTGATACGAGCTTCAGTCCGATCGCAGCCGGCTTGAACACCGGGATCACAAATCCTACCTTGATTGGTGCTCCGGACATTACCGTCGGAGGCTTCGATGAACTGGGGCCCACGCCGCCCCTCGGACGCATCGATTCCACAGGACACCTGACCGATACGTTGACGTATACAGCGGGATCGCATCAGCTGCGGCTCGGCGCGGAGTATCGCCGTGCCCGAGGCGACGTTTTCTATCAAAGAAACGGACGTGGAACCTTCTCCTTCGACGGATCGCAAGGACCATGGGCCAGTGATCGGACCGTGGATGGAAATACGAGAGCCCTGGCCGACTTTCTGGCAGGCTATGTTCAGAGTTCGTCGATCACGAGCGGTGACCGGCAGCGGAATTATTACGAAAACAGCGTGGATTGGTTCGCACAGGACACATGGAAAATCAGCCAGGCTCTTACCGTAAATATCGGCGTGCGCTGGGATTACTTCGGTCCATTCATTGACCCGACGAATCGCATTTCCACGTTCATTCCAGAGATGGGCGGAATCGTTTATACGGGCCACGGAATCGACACGATCTATCCGCGCCGCTGGAATAACTTCGCGCCGCGCTTCGGATTCGCGTACTCGCCTGGCCACCGCTGGGTGATTCGTGGCAACTATGGAATTTTCTATGATCAGCCGGTACTAAAGGCTATCGGCGACAGCAATCCGCCAAACCGTGGGGCTACGGGAGTTCTGGCGAATCCCGGAACTGTCGCGCCTGTCTATTACAGTAAGTCGCGCCAATTACACTATTGTTCCTGGGCAGTCCATTTTCGGAAGCGTGGGAGCACCTCCGCCGCCCTACGGCCTGTTCTCGGTTAGTCAGGATTTCAAGAACGCCTACAACCAGAACTTTGGATTGAACCTGCAATACCAGCTGAATAAATCAACGGTGTTTCAAGTCGGGTATTCAGCGAGCTTGGGCAGAAGACTTTTGATGATGCGCGACATCAATCAACCCCCTCCTTCGTCCCTCGGAACAGGAGCTTCACTTGCGGTTCAGAACAGGCTTCGGCCCTACTACGCGCAGTTCCCGCAGTTCGCGACCATTAATCAAATTGAGAGCGTAGGAAACTCGAGCTACAACTCGCTGCAGGCAAGTTTGCGAACGAATTCGTGGCATGGGTTGACGGCGCAATTCTCGTACACATACGGACACTCAATCGATACGAATTCGGCCATTCGGAGCCGTATCCCGACGAACAGCTACAACTACAACTTCGATCGCGGGAACGCTGATTTCGATGTTCGGCACACGTTCACCGATTACATCGTTTACACCCTGCCGGCGTTTAGTCATGGGCCGAAGCGACTGGTTCAAGGCTGGCAGGTGAACTCGCTTATGTCGTTCTACAGCGGGCTTCCCTTTACGGCGTACTCCGGACTGAACGTCAGCGGTACCTTTGAAGGGCGGGATCGGGCGAATTTTCTTGGTGGGGATCCTTACTCCAGCAGCGGAGCGAGTATAATCACGAACCCGGACGGCACAAAATATGTTCAATATCTGAACGCCGCCGCTTTCGGTCAACCCGTGGCAGGCACCTTCGGCAATGTCGGCCGCAACAGCCTCCGAGGTCCCGGTTTTGCAGATGTCGATTTCGCCGCCGTGAAAAATACCGCCATCACGGAGCGAGTGAATCTGCAGTTTCGGGCCGAGATGTTCAACCTCCTCAATCGGATCAACCTGCCGATACCGGGATCGGGTAGTCCAACCAGCACTACACCTCCAGGTACGCGGGTGAACAGCAGCTTTGGGCGCATCACATCGACGACGGGAGTCTACAACGGTGCTCCCGGCATAGGACCTGGCGAGGCTTTCAACGTTCAACTTGCTTTGAAGTTGATCTTCTAGAACACGACGGGCGAGGGCGCTACCAACCGTTCGACGGCCAGTCCGAGCGAGAGTAGCGCCGCGTCTCCCATACGCGGACCGGAGAGCATGAGCCCCACAGGCGCTTCTCCGTGAGCGTGACACGGGATGCTCAGGGCACATCCGTCCAGGAAATTCACGACGCTTGGATTTCTCAGGAGAAGAACATTCACTCTGCGGAATTCATCTTGCGAATTCGCCACATCCGAGATCTTAGGCGCGACAATCGGGACAGTCGGTGAGAGGACCGCATCGAAGCCCTTTGTTCGTGCCTCCACCCTGGCAATGATGGCGTTGCGCTCCTCGCGCATGTCCAGATAATCCGCCGCGCTCACGCCTCTCCCGCGTTCGACGCGTTCGAGGACCAGCGGATCGTACTTTGCCTGGTTCAGCCCAAGCCGTCGATGAACCGCGTAGGATTCCACCCCGCTAAAGCCGCCGGTCGCGTTGATCTCTCGGATGCGATCGAACTCGGGGAGCGGCATCTCGACGATTTTGGCCCCAGCCCCGGACAACTTGCCCAGCGCACGCTCGAACGCAGCTCCGACCGCTGTGTCCAAACTCTCCACAAAGTAATTCCGCGGAAGAATGAATCGAACGTTCGTCAAGTCCGTGCGCTCTGAAACGCGTAGATCTGACGATGAAATCACGGCGTCGATCGCGATGCACGCGGCCACACTTCTGGCAATAGGGCCGATAGAATCGAGGGTCTCCGAAAGCGGAAATGCACCCGCAATTGGAACCCGGGACTTCGTCGGCTTGAACCCGGTCAGTCCACAAAGAGCTGCCGGGATGCGTACCGATCCGCCGGTATCTGATCCGATGGCCGCCCACGCCATGCCATCCGTGACGCTGATCGTTGCGCCCGATGAGGAACCACCTGGGATTCGCCGTTCATTTCTCCTGTACGGATTCGCTGGTGTGCCGAGATGTGGGTTAAGACCGATTCCGGAATAAGCGAATTCGGTCATGTTTGTACGCCCGACGATAATGGCGCCCGCCTGCTTCAGCCGGCTTACCACTGGAGCATCAGAATCTGCGGGACTTGCGTCGCGGAGCAACGGAGAGCCTGCTGTCGTTACTTCCCCGCGAACATCCAACAGGTCCTTGAGCGAGACCGGAAGGCCTGCCAAAGGAGACAGTTCGGCGCCGGCAGAACGCAGCTTATCGGTCGCGTCGGCGTACAGCCTGGCACTCTCGCGGAACACCAGGGTGTACGTCTTCTGACCTTCTCCCGCCGGATCGGCGATTCGCTCCAGCGCGCTCTCGATTACTTCTCTCGACGCGCATTCGTTTCGGGCAAGACGTCCAGCTAAATCGGACAAAGCGGAGGTGGCCATTCCTTCAAACTACAATCCCGCCTCAGCGCGAGACACCGAGCTTGCGTTTTCGGAACTCGTCAAACCCGACGGCCGCGATGATGACGGCGCCGATGATCACTTGTTGCCAGTAAGGATTGATGCCTAACAGGTCACTACCGTTCGACAAAAGGCCCATGATGAAAGCGCCCACCAGAGTCCCGGCGACGCTGCCTTCCCCGCCCTGCAGGCTCCCGCCTCCGATGACGACTGCAGCAATCGCCTGGAGTTCATAACCTTGTCCTTCGGTTGGCTGCCCTGTCATAAGTCGGGATGCCTCAAT
>Ga0308176_10001400_pt1 | contig 15160 bp, 12 predicted proteins | sample PhyCR2_3_FD_203890 | JGI IMG/M metagenome (GOLD analysis project Ga0308176, IMG submission 203890) | Soil microbial communities from UC Gill Tract Community Farm, Albany, California, United States - DLSLS.C.R2 | ecosystem: Environmental > Terrestrial > Soil > Agricultural land | place: USA...
TCGGCTACCTGTTCCCGAACACCGACGCCTTCGGGATCTACTACCGGAAGGGTGACGCCATCGGCGCCAAGATGGCCTCGGCGATCAAGGCGCTGAAGGCGAACGGCACGATGGCGACGCTCGCGAAGAAGTACAACATCCCGACGGGTGACGTGAAGTAACGCTCGCCGGCTTCAGCGGTCATCTCTTCTGGGAAGCGCTCTCGTCCAGGCCGTACTGGACGGGAGCGCTTCTTGCCGTCGGTCTGACGGCCGTCTCCTTCGCGGTCGCCGTCGTGCTCGGGTTCTTCCTCGCGCTGGCGCGTGCATCGAAACGCCGCGCGCTGCGGAGCTTCGTCTTCTTCTACACCTGGCTCTTCCGCGCCACGCCGACGCTGCTCCAGCTGCTCTTCATCTGGGACGCGCTCCCGCAGGTCTCGCACGTCTTCACCGAGAACTGGTTCACGCCGTTCCTCGCCGCCGCGATCGCCCTCTCGCTGAACGAGGCGGCGTACATGGTGGAGATCATCCGCAGCGGTCTCCTCTCGGTCGATCCGGGGCAGGAGCTGGCCGGCCGTGCGCTCGGCATGTCGCGCCGCCGGATCATGTGGCGCGTCATCATCCCGCAGGCCGTGCGCATCGTCATCCCGCCGATGGGGAACGAGTTCATCACGCTCCTGAAGCTGACGAGCCTCGCCACGGTGATCTCGCTGCGCGAGCTGCTGACCGCGTCGCAGGAGTTCTACTCCACGAACTTCAGCTACATGGAGGCGTTCACGGCCGCGGCGCTGTACTACTTGTTCATCGTCTCGATCCTCATGTACTTCCAGAGCCGGCTCGAGAAGCGGTTCACCTTCACGTCCGCGCGACGCCGGATTCGCGTCGCCCATGACGCGCGATGAGCGTAGGCTCGACGGGGCTCATCGGGGAGCGGAGGCGCCGGCTTCGACGGCGCCGTGAGCGGGCATGAGCGAGCTGCGCGGCGCGGACATCGTGAAGTTCTATGGCGAGAACGAGGTTCTGCGCGGCGTGACGTTCGAGGTGAACCCGGGGCAGGTGAAGGTGATCGTCGGCCCCTCCGGCTCGGGCAAGTCGACCTTGCTGCGCGTGCTGGCGCGTCTCGAGGAGCCGGATCGCGGCGTCGTCACCCTCGAGGGCCGCGCACCCGGCCCCGGCGAGGTCGGGATGGTCTTCCAGCGCTTCAACCTCTTCCAGAACATGAACGCGCTCGACAACGTCATGTGTGGCCTGGTGGAGGTGCGGCGCCTTCCGAAGGCGGAGGCGCGCGAGCAGGCGATGGCATTCCTCGGCCGGGTCGGCCTCGCCGACCACGCGTCGAAGTATCCGGACGAGCTCTCGGGCGGCCAGCAGCAGCGCGTCGCGATCGCGCGGGCGCTCGTCATGAAGCCGAAGGCGATGCTCTTCGACGAGGCGACGTCGGCGCTCGACATCGAGCTCGTCCGCGAGGTGCTCGACGTGATGGAGTCGCTCGCGCGGGAAGGGATGACGATGGTCGTCGTCACGCACGAGATGCGCTTCGCGCAGCACGTCGCGTCCTCCGTGCTGATGATGGACGACGGCCGCATCGTCGAGGAGGCGCCGCCGGACGAGTTCTTCGCGTCGCCGAAGCAGGAGCGGACGCGCCGCTTCCTCGCGCTCGTCGAGTGAAGCTCCTGCTGCTCGACGAGCGCTACCCGCGGGAGCTGCTCGGAGGTTTCGAGGTCGTGACCGCGCCGCAGGAGGACGTCGTGGCGGTGTTGACCTTGCCCGAGCATCCGGTCGGGCCCGAGCTGTGCGGCCGGCTGCCGGCGCTGCGCGTCGTCGGCACCGCATCGGTCGGCTTCGATCACATCGCTGCGCCTGACGGCGTGCGTGTCGTGTCGGTGCCGGACTACTGCACCGAGGAAGTGGCCGACCACACGCTGGCGTTGATCTACGCGCTGCTGCGCGGCGTCGTCGCGTTCCAGTCGCTGCCGTGGGACGCGAAGGCGGCCGGGCCGCTGCGCACGCTGCGCGGCTTGTGGGTCGGGATCGTCGGCCTGGGACGGATCGGCGCCGCGGTCGCCTCGCGTGTGCGGGCGCTCGGCGCGGAGGTGCTCGCGCACGACATCCGCCCGGTCGACGGCGGCGTACCGCTGGACGAGTTGCTCCGTGCGGCAGACATCGTCTCGCTCCACGTTCCCCTCGATGCCACCACGCGCGGCCTGGTCGGGCGCGAGGAGATCGCCGCCATGAAGCCGGGGGCGCTGCTCGTCAACACGGCGCGCGGCCGGGTTCTCGATCTCGACGCCGTGCTCGGGGCGCTGCGAACGGGACACCTCGGCGGCGCCGCGCTCGACGTCCTTCCGATCGAGCCGCCCCCCGCGCGGCCGGTCGCGCCGAACCTGATCGTCACGCCGCACGCGGCGTACTACTCGCCGGAGTCGGCGGAGCGTGCGCTGCGGCTGTGCGTCGAGCGTGTGCGCGAGGCGCTTGTCGACTAGGCGCGCCGTCGTCGTCGGCTCGGGCCCGAACGGGCTCGCGGCGGCGATCGCCCTCGCGCAGGCCGGCCTCGACGTCGTCGTCCACGAGGCCGCCGACCGGATCGGCGGCGGGATGCGCACCGACGAGCTGACGCTGCCCGGCTTCCACCACGACGTCTGCTCGGCGATCCATCCGCTCGGGCGCTCGTCGGCCTGCTTCGCGGCGCTCGACCTCGACCTCGAGTGGCTCGAGTCGCCCGCGTGCCTCGCGCATCCGTTCGACGACGAGCCGGCGGCGCTGCTCTACCGGTCGCTCGACGAGACGGGGGCGACGCTCGGCGCGGATGCGGCGGCGTACCGGAGCCTCATCGGGCCGCTCGCGGGAGCGTGGCGGGAGATCGAGCCGCTCGTGCTCGGCCCGTTCCCGCTCGACCCGCGCGCGCCGCTCCGGCTGCTGCGCGGGCTCGGCGTCCGCGACTCGCTGCGCGCGCTGCAGGCATCGCTCTCGACGGCGGCCGGCCTCGCGCAGCGCTCGTTCGGCACGCCGCGTGGCCGCGCGTTCGTCGCCGGCAACGCTGCGCACTCGATGCTGCCGCTCGAGACGCGGCCGAGCGCGGGCTTCGGGCTCGTTTTGCTGACGCTCGGCCACGCCGTCGGCTGGCCGTTCCCGCGCCGCGGGTCGCAGGCGATCGCGGACGCGTTGACGGCGAAGCTCCGCGGGCTCGGCGGCGAGATCGTGACGTCGTCGCCGGTCGACGAGCTGCCGCGCGCCGACGTCGTGCTCTGCGACGTGTCGCCGCGCGAGCTCGCACGGATCGCCGGGCTGCCCGGCTATGCCCACCGCTATCGCTACGGCCCGGGCGCGTTCAAGCTCGACTGGGCGCTGTCCGGGCCGATCCCGTGGCGCGACGAACGGTGCGCGCAGGCGGCGACCGTGCACCTCGGGTGCTCGTTCGAGGAGATCGCCGCGTCGGAGCGGCGGCCGGGATCGTCGACGCCGTTCGTGCTGCTCACGCAGCCGTCGCTCTGGGACTCGTCGCGCGCCCCCGCGGGCTCGCACACGGCGTGGGCGTACTGCCACGTTCCGAACGGCGCGAGCGCCGACATGACCGACGCGGTGGAGGCGCAGGTCGAGCGGTTCGCGCCCGGCTTCCGCGAGTTGATCCTCGCCCGGAATGCCTGGGGCCCGCACGAGCTCGAGGCGCACAACCGCAACCTCGTCGGCGGCGACCTCAACGGCGGGCTGATGGACCTGCGGCAGCTGTACGCGCGGCCGGTGGCGAAGCTCGTCCCGTACCGCACGCCGCGCCGCGGCGTCTACATCTGCTCGGCGGCCACCCCGCCCGGCGGCGGCGTGCACGGCATGTGCGGCTTCGCGGCGGCGCGCGTCGCACTCAAAGACTTGCGCCTGCTTTGAAGCAGGCGCGAGTCGTTCCGCTCCACGTCGCAGATCTACGGATGCAGTGACGACGTGTCGACGACCTCGAAGTCGGCGCCCGTGATCTGCCCGAGCGAGTGCAGGTCGTCGTTCGACCACTTCGGGCTCGGCGCGCCGCTGATGTACCAGTTCGAGCCGTTGTCGGCGAGGATCATCCCGTAGGTCTTCAGCGCCTGGAGGACGACGCGCGTCTGCTTCGGGAAGTGCGCGATGTCGACGCTCGCCTTCAGGCGTACCCGGAGCCCCATCGGCGGCAGCGACGGATCGTCCGACGACGACGCGTAGTGCCGCGCCGGATAGACGTACGCCCGCCGCGTCCGCGACGCCGTGAACCGCAGCGCATGGTCGATCACGCCGCGCGCGACCTCGTCGTACCGCGCGAGCCCGGCGAAGATCGGCAGCCCCGCCGCGTCGGCCGACGTCCAGCCGGCCGGACGGAGCGTGTTCGAACGGAGGTTCCAGATCGCGCCCGATCCCGCCGTCCACGACGAGCCGCTCCCGTGCAGGTCGTACAGCTCGTACAGCTTGCAGGCGTCGCGATCCAGCAGCAGCGCGTGGCGGTCGCCGTCCGACTGCGCGCCGCCCTCGATGTGCACGGTCTTCGGGATCGGATACGGCCCCTTGTCCGACTCGTCGGCGTAGCCGAACCGGACGCGCGAGCGCGGCGTCGCCTTCGACACGACATCGAACGGGATGCCGATCGGGCCGCCGTCCCAGAGGCCCGATCCGAAATCGGGGTGCAGACCCGTGGTCAGCCCGATCGACGCGATCAGTTGCGCCGAGTCCGCCGCGACCGGCAGCGTGTCGACGCGCTCGTTCCACGCGTTGCTCGCCGGAAAGATCGGGCACTTCGGCGCCGTCGGCAGATGGAGCGCGCTCGCCGAGCCCGCGCACGCGAGCGCAGCAACGCACACGACGAGGAGCCTCATGCGCTCGGCAGCGACACGACGACCTCTGTCCCTGCGCCCTCTTCGCTCCGGAACTCGATCGAGCCGCCGTGCTGCTCGACGAGCGCGTGGCAGATCGCGAGCCCGAGGCCCGTGCCCGGGATGGCGCGCTGCGTCGCCGTCGTCGCGCGGAAGAAGCGGGAGAACACCTGCTTCTGCTCGTCGGCGGACACGCCGATCCCGGTGTCCTTCACGACGAGCCGATCCGGCTCGACGGTGACCGTCACCCGCCCGCCGTCGGGCGTGAACTTCACCGCGTTCGAGACGAGATTGTCCAGCACCTGCGAGAGTCGCTTTGCGTCCCCGCGCACGGGCGGAGGATGGTCGGCAACGAGGTCGAGCGCAATCCCCTTTTCGGCGGCTGAGGGCTGTGCGGACTGCACCGCGCCCGCTGCCAGCTCGACGAGGTCGACGGGCGCGAGCTCGAGCTCGATGCGGTGTGCCTCGATCTGCGCGACGAGCAGGAGATCCTCGACGAGCGAGTGCAGCCGCTCGGTCGCGCGCCGGATCACGTCGAGGTACTGCCGGCCCGCGTCGCCAAGCTCGTGCTCCTCGTCCTCCATCATCTCGAGGAAGCCCGAGATCGAGGTGAGGGGTGTGCGCAGCTCGTGCGAGACGGTCGCGACGAACGCGTCGCGCATGCGGTCGAGCTCGCGGTCGGCGGTCACCTCGCGCAGCGTCCAGATCCGCCCGCCGGCGATCGGTGAGGTGTAGCCGCGGAACACGCGGCCCGTGCCGGCGACCTCGAACTCGTCGATTGACGCGTCGCCCGGCGTCTGTCCGAGCGCGCGCATGCGCGCGCGGTAGCGGTCGGGCTCCGTCACCTTGTCCGCGATCGCGAGCAGCCGCTCCGGCACCGTGCCGCTCAGCGGCAGCCCGAGCTCGAGCGCGAGCCGGCGCAGCGGCTTGTTGATGATGAGGATCTCCCCGTCGCGGTCGGTCAGGCAGATGCCGTCGAGCGTCGAGTCGATCAGGGCACTCTGCATCGCCGCGGTCCCGCGCAGCTCGCGCTCCTGCGAGCGCAGGCGCAGGCCGGCGAGCGCCGAGAGGGCGCCGAGGAGGAGCAGTGCGGTCGAGCGGACGCCGAGCTGGAAGCCGTCGTACGAGGCGTTGCCGATGTTCGAGGCGACGACCCAGCCGCCGAGCGCAGCCGCGGCGCCGACGACGCCGCCGACGACGCCCGCGTCGAACCCGATGAGGGCGACCCACGGGCCCAGCGCGATCGTTCCGAGCTTCGCCGACCAGTCGAAGGCGATCATCGCCCCCCAGGTGGCGAGCAGCCCGCCGACGGCCACGGATGTGACGAAGTAGCGACGGCGGACGAACGACGGCACTTGGCCTCAAGAGTACGGGCCGGTTCGGGCGACTCCTACAGCGCGACGGGGGGATATTTCGCGCGGATCTCGTCGACAAAGGCCGCCAGCTGGGTCGCCAGGACGGCGTCCGTGATCTCCAGGACGTTCTCTGCGTTCAGCTCGCCCGAGTGCGAGAGGTTGAAGCTGCCGACGAACACCGTGTCGTCGGCGATGGTCACCTTGGCATGCATGTAGTCGTGCACCGAGCCGGGACGGTACGGCGTCGAGTGCTTGCCGGAGAACGGCGCGCGGGTCAGCGACGCGCGGAGCAGCGGCTCCTTCCACGCCGCGTTGCCGTTGTCGTGCCACTGGCGCAGCACTTCCTGGACTTGCGTCAGGTCGACCACTCCGGCGAGGTCGACCCTGCCGTCGGAGGCGACCTGGGCGAGCGTGCCGAGCACCGGCCCCGAGCTGATCACCGGCGACGCGATCCGGATCCGCCGCTGCGCCGTGCCGATCGCCTTCGCGATGCGGTGCGCGAGCTTCTCGCCGCGGCCGGGGCAGAACCAGGCGCGGATGCCGTCGACGGGATTCGTGTCGACGCGACCGCTCTTCGCGACGTCGCGCTTCGACCACAGCTCCTCGAAGTCCTCGAGGTAGCGCGCGGCGAGCGCCTGCGAGTCGACCGTGACGACGACGTTCTCCTCGCGCGTCCACGAGTCGCCCGTCCAGTTCGTCGAGCCCGTCCAGACGGACGCGCCGTCGCGGATCACGTACTTGTGATGCATGAGGTCGGGCACCCCGGGGATGCCGACGGTCGGGAACGGGAGCGACTCGACGAGCGCGGGCTCGGTCTCGGGCGGCGGCGGCACCGTCTGCCCCTCGCGGCAGTCGAGGTTGTACGCGAGCCGCAGCTGCACGCCGCGGCCGCGGGCGTCGTCCAACGCGCCGCGGAGGATCTGCGCGAGCGGATCCGGAAGCCGCACGTCGTAGATCGCGATCTCGAGCGTGTGCTGCGCGGCGCGGATGAAGTCGGCGAGCGCGTTCGCGGTCCGGTCGGCCGGCTGGCCGCCGTCCGTCAGCGTGAACGCTTGTACTCGCGCTTCCACGACTGGTACTCGTTCAGCTTCTCGAGCGAGTCGACGTCACCGAGCGTGGGGTGGTCGGGCGCGATCGCGGCGGCCGTCCTGACGCCGAAGTGCTTCGCGAGGACCGCGCTGAGGCTCTTCACCTTCATCTCGCCGTAACCGGGCAATGCCTCGACGCGCCGTTTCAGGTCGTCGCCGTCCCTCGCTTCGTTCCAGATGCGCGTCGCATCGCCGTCGTACTCGTCGACGACGAACTGCGCGAGCTCCTGGACGCGCTGCGCCATCGTGCCGGGGAAGCGGTGGATCGCCGGCTTCTCGCGGAACGCCGGCTCGAGATCGAGCTTCGCCAGCTTCTTCGGATCGAGCGTGCCGACGCGCTGCTTGAGTCGAAGCGGTCCCATGAACGCCGTCGGCACCGGCACCTGCTGGTCGATTGCGAAGCCGACGAGGAGCGCGAACGGATCCTGCGCGAGCAGGGTCGCCGCTTCCTCGTTGTTCGTGAACCACAGCGCCTTCGGAGCTGCCACGACCCGATCCTATGCAGAGGCGGGGAGGAGAGTGTCGCAGCGGCGGAGGAACAACGTCGCGCCCTCGCGCTCGAAGTAGGCTCGGGCCGGCTCGAGCTGCGAGAAGTCGCCTTGCTCGGCTGCGAGCAGCCGCACCCAGGCTTCGCAGAATTCGGCTCCGATCTCCGCGTAGACCGCCGCCGCCTGCGCGTGGTCGCCGGCGGCGAGCGCCGTCCCCGCCCGGCGCCAGGGGTTCTCGTCGGAGCACGGCTCGACCGTTCCCAGGACCAGGTCTGCGCGTCCGAGCTCTGCCGCGACGAGCGCGCCGAAGCCCCAGGGATCGAAGGTCTCCGGCGCGGCGATGTACTCCTCCATGAGCGTCTCGGCTTCCCGGCGCCGGCCCGCGAGCAGCAGCACGAACGCGCGATCGACGCGCATCGCGAGGAGTTGCGCGTCGCCGATCCGGATCGCGTCTGCGAACGACCGGTCGCTGTCCTCGAGCGCGCCCGCAATATCGCCGCGCGCGGCGCGTGCATTCGCGCGGCACGCGAGGTTCCCCGAGACTTGATACGCGTTGCTGCCGGTCAGGTTCGCCAGCACGTTCGTCGCGAGCTCGTCGACCCGGTGGAGGTGCCCGCGAATCATCGCGGCGTACGTCTCTTCGGCCTCGAGCCAGCGCAGAGAGCCCGTGATGCCGAAGCGGCTTGCGAAGTCCATCGCGGCTGCGAGGCACGCCTCCGCTTCGTCGAGCCGTGCAACCCACCAGCACATGTTCATCAGGTTGTTCAGCGCTCTCGACGCTTCGTCCGGCGAGTTCGCCTGCTCCCCGCGTGTGACGGCCTCGCGGAGATCGTCGAGCCCGCCCTCGTCGCCGAGGTGCACGCGGGACATGCCGATCGTGTTCAACGCGCTCGCCGCAACCCGCTCGTCGCCGCGCTCTTCCGCCAGCGCGAGCGCCCGACGGGCGAGCTCGATCGCCTCGCGCCGGTCGCCGGCCAGCGAGAGCCGGCGTGCGAGCCCGCTCAGTGCCCGGGGGTAGAGCGGCGACTCCGGCCGATCCTCGAGGAGCGTGACGGCGTGCTGAGCGTGGGTGAGGAGGTCGCCCCGGCCGAGGTAGAAGGCCGAGCGATAGAGGATGATCTCGGCCTCGGCGGCGCGCTCGACATCCCCGGCTGCGAGCAACGTGTCGCGCGCCTCGAGCGCGAGGTCGTAGTCGAGCTCGTCGACGTAATAGCCGGCCTCTGCGACTCGGAGCTGGAGCACCGGGCGGGCAGGATCGTCCACGCCGGTCAACGCGAGGGCCTCGCGCGCGAGCTCGAGGGCCGAGGACCAGGCGTTGAGCGCGAGCCCGCGCTCGGCCGCGGCGGCGAGGGCGTCTCTCGCCGGCCCGCGCAGCCGGGTCGCGTCGACGCCGGCTGCGTCGGCGAGCGCCAGTGCCTCGCGGTAGTGGTGGGCGAGCAGATCCGAGCGGTCCTCGCTGCGGTCGGCGGGCAACGATGCAAGCCACTCGGCGGCGCGCACGTGCCGCTCGACGCGTTCGACACGCGGGATCTGCCCGTACGCAACGTCGCGGACGAGCGCATGCAGGAAGGCGTACTGCAGCTCTCCGGCGATCGCCGAGCGGCGGTCGCGCCGGACGAACTCTTTTCGTTCGAGAGCGTGGACAAGCGCCTCGTCGGGCGAACCGAGTGCGCCGGGCCAGAAGACCTTGCCGAGGACGGCGGCGTGCTGGAGCAGCGCCTTCTCCTGCGGCGGCAGCCCGTCGATGCGCGCGGCGATCAGGCCCTGGACGGTGTCGGGGAGCGGCAGGTCGCTGCCCTCGTGCTCTTCGAGCATGCGGACGTACTCGGCGGCGTACAGCGGATTGCCCTCCGCGCGCGCGAGCACCGCCTGCTGTCGCTCCGCCGGGAGGACGGCGCGGTCGAGCAGGTTGTGCAGGAGCTGTGCGGTCTCGTCGTCGCTCAGCGCTCCGAGCGACACGGTGAAGGCATTCCGCTTGCCGCCGCTCCAGTTCGGGCGTCGGTCGAGGAGCTCCGGGCGCGCCGTGCCCACGATCAGCAGCGGCACGGTCGTCGCCCAGTCTGCGAGGTGGTCGACGAAGTCGAGCAGCCCATCGTCCGCCCAGTGCAGATCCTCGAACACGAGCACGAGCGGGCGCTGTTCGGCGGCGGCCTCGAGCAGCCGCCGCCACGCCGCGAATGCTTCGCCGCGGTCGACGCGCTCGTCGACGTCGAGCCCGATCAGCGGTCGCGCGCGAGCAGTGAGCCACGCGCGCTCCTGCTCCTCCTCGACGAGCGTCGAGATCGTCGACCTGAGCTTCGCGGCGGCCGTGTCCGCGTCGTCGGATTCGAGGATGCCGGCGTGCGACTTCACGATCTCGCCGAGCGCCCAGAAGCCGACGCTCTCGCCGTACGGGAGCGAGCGGCCCTGCCGCCACGAGATCAGGTCGGGCTCGGCGTCGACGACGTTGAAGAGCTCCGCGACGAGCCGGCTCTTGCCGATGCCGGGGACGCCGACGAGCGTCACGAGCTGCACCGACTCCTCCGTCCGTGCGCGGGCGAGCGCGTCCGCGAGCAGCCCGCGCTCCCGCTCGCGGCCGACGAGCGGCGTGCGGAGCTTCTCCTCGACGTCGCTGCCGAACGCGGCGCGCGCGCCGACGACCTCCCACACACGCACGGGCTCGGCTTTGCCCTTGGCCTCGACGGCCGCTGCGCCGCGGTAATCGATCGCGTGGCGCGTCGCGCGGTACGTCGTCTCGCCGACGAGAATGCCGTTCACCGGCGCCGCGCCCTGCAGGCGCGCCGTCGTGTTGACGACGTCGCCCGAGACCATGCCCTCGCCCTCGACCGGTCGGGCGCCGAGCGCGACCAGCGCCTCCCCGGTGTTCACCGCGGTGCGGATCTGCAGGTCGCCGCCGCTCAGTGCGTCGCGGATCGCCAGCGCGGCGCGCACCGCGCGCTCGGGATCGTCCTCGTGGGCGGCCGGCGCGCCGAAGACCGCCATCACCGCGTCGCCGATGAACTTCTCGACCGTACCGCCATGGCGCTCGATCTCCGCGCGCAGCCGCGCGTAGTACGGAGAGAGGATCTTGCGGACGTCCTCCGGGTCGAGCCGCTCGGCCGTCGCGGTCGAGCCGACGAGGTCGGTGAAGAGGATCGTGACGACCTTCCGCTCCTCGCGCGCGGCCGGGGCGTCGGCGGCGAGCGCGGCGCCGCACATCCCGCAGAGCCGGAACCCGTCCGGGTTCTCCTGGCTGCAAGCAGGGCAGGTCTGCATGGCCGTACGCTAAACGAGCTACCCGGCGACCTCCTCGAACTCCTTCACCTCGACGCGCGCCTTCGCGCGATGCCGGCGGGCGTCGGGCCGCTCCTCGAAGTGCTCGTCGAGCCAGGGGAGGATCTCGTCCTCGCCGGTCAACACCGTCCCGTCGTCTGTGACGAGCCGCGGGATCTCCATCACGTCCGGGCGCTCGTCCCGCTCCGCGGCGACCTGGCGTGCGACGAAGTCGACGCCGAGCTCCGTCAGCCGCTGCCGGACCTTGTGCGAGTGCGGGCACCACTCCGCCTGGAAGAGCTCCACGGAGGGCGCGTGCCCGCTACGCCGAGACGTAATCGAAATCCGACGCGTACGCGCAGTTGCCGGTGAGGACGAGACCGTCCGGGAACCGCAGCTCGTCCGCGTACAGCTCGCGGCCCGGTCGCTCGTAGCCGGGGATCCCGCACGCGACCGGCTCCTCGACGGGGACGGGACGGCTCGCCTCGAGCCGAATCTCGTCGCCGACCTTCACCTTGCCGAGCGTGACCTCGATCTGGCTCGCCTCCACCGCGATCAGGTGGCGCTGCTTGCGGATCCAGGGGAGCTGCGAGGTGTGCGACCCACCGAGCCCGGAGAGGAACAGCGCCGCGAGCGCGCCGCGCTGCACGGCCGTGCCGCGTGCGTCCACGTGCAGCGTGAGCGTCCAGGGCGAGTCGGCCTCGTCGTCGTCGTAGTCGAAGACGAGCGCGACCGCGAGCCCGGAGACGTCGACGTCCTCGATCTCGCCGTCGTCGATGCGCCACGTCAGCAGTCCGAAGCAGGTGCCGTGCGTCGAGCGGCCGCCCGGGATGCCGCCGACCATCCGGCACGGGCAGACCGCGTCGCAGTTGCAGGACTCGAGGTACGCACCGCGCACGCGGAATGTCACGGAATTCTCCCCATCTGTCGAAGACGCTCGATTGTCGTGGCATGACGCGGACTGAGCGCGGCGTACGCGTCGAGATCCTCGAGCATCAACACCTCATCGTCGCGCAGGCCGGCCGCGCGCGCCTCGTCGGGTGAGAGCTCACGGCGGCGACCATAAGCATCGGAGAGGACGTACAACCGCCGCAGCTCTTGCACCGGCTCGGGATGGTCGTCCACGCGGACGTCGACGAGCCGCCGCCACGGCGGGTCGTCCCGGTTGCCGGAGACGACGAGCAGCCCGCCCGCCTGACGCCCGCGGAAATCGCCGCCCGCCTCCTCGGCCGCGTCGAGCGCTGCGAGCAGACGCACGGCCAACGGACCCGAGGTCGACTCGAACGCCTCGATCATCGCCGGCCACACGTCGGCGGACGCGAGCATGTTCCCCTGCGCCGAGACGTTCTCGCGCGAGAGGTGGCCGCACTCCGGCACGCAGGCGTCGCCGGTGTGCGCGGCGGTCGCGCCGTCCGCTGCGACGTACGCGACCTGGCGGACGTGACGGCCGTCGTCCGCGGCGACGAGCTCGTCGAGCGCCTCCCGCGGCGACCGGCCCGCGGCCAGCAGCTCGAGGCCGCGCGGTGCGTAGCTCACCTCCGTGAACGACTGGGTGGTCGCCGCCCCGACCCCCGGCAGCGCCCACGGGCAGACCGCGCCGGTGCCGAACGCGCGGGACTGCACGGCGACGCCGAGCTGGCCGGTCTCCGGATCCCGAGCGACGATCGAGTAGGTCATAGGTGTGACGTTAACCTGCCTGGATGGAGCCGCTCAGCGTCTTCAGCGAGCGCACCCGCACCTGGTTCGAGCAGGCCTTCGACGGACCGACCCCCGCGCAGACGAAGGGGTGGCCCGTGATCGCGACCGGGAGCCACACGTTGATCCAGGCGCCGACGGGCTCGGGGAAGACGCTCGCCGCGTTCCTGTACGCGATCGACCGCCTGACGCCGTCACCCGGCGAAGGGCTGCGTGTCCTCTATGTCTCCCCGCTGAAGGCGCTCAACTACGACGTCGAGCGCAACCTGCGGGGCCCGCTCGCCGGCCTGCAGTCGCAGCTGCGCGTCGCCGTTCGCACGGGCGACACGTCGCAGAAGGAGCGCCGGGAGATGCTGCGCGTCACCGAGCGCCCGGACATCCTGATCACGACCCCCGAGTCGCTCTTCCTCATGCTCACCTCGCAGGCGCGCGACCTGCTGCGGACCGTCGACACGGTGATTCTCGACGAGGTGCACGCCGTCGCGGGCACGAAGCGCGGCGCGCACATGGCGGTCTCGCTCGAGCGGCTGGAGCGGCTGACCGACGGTTTCCAGCGAATCGCGCTGAGCGCGACCCAGCGCCCGCTCGAGGAGATCGGCAAGTTCGTCTCGGGCACGCGGCCGATCGAGCTCGTCGACGCCGGCGTGGCGAAGCGGCTCGACCTCGAGGTCGTCGTCCCGGTCGAGGACATGCGGGAGCTCGGCACGACGGCCACGCTCAACCAGCGCGAGTACGACCGCGGGCCCGCCGACGCGCTCATCTCGCCCGGCCTGGAGGTCGGCTCGAGCTCGATCTGGCCGTCGATCTATCCGGCGCTGCTCGAGCTCGTGCGCGCCCACCGCTCGACGATCGTCTTCGTCAACAACCGCCGCCTCGCGGAGCGGCTCGCGCTGCGCCTCAACGACCTCGCAGCCGCCGACGAAGTCTTGGCCAATCAAGCGCCGGAGATCGCGCGCGCCCACCACGGGTCGCTTTCGCGGGAGCAGCGAACGCAGATCGAGGAGGACCTGAAGGCGGGCCGCATCCCGTGCCTCGTCGCGACGTCGTCGCTCGAGCTGGGAATCGACATGGGCGCGGTCGACCTCGTCGTGCAGGTCGAGTCGCCGAAGTCCGTCGCGCGCGGGCTCCAGCGCATCGGCCGAGCCGGACACACGCTCGAGGCGGTGTCGAAGGGACGCATCTTCCCGAAGTTCCGCGCCGACCTGCTCGAGAGCGCCGTCGTGGCGCAGCGCATGCAGAAGGGGCTGATCGAGGAGACGCAGATCCCGCGCAACCCGCTCGACGTGCTCGCGCAGCAGATCGTCGCGATCTGCGCCGACGAGGAGATCGAGATCGACGAGCTGCACCGGCTCGTCCGCGGTGCCTATCCGTTCGCCGACCTCTCGCGGCCGCAGCTCGAGAACGTGCTCGACATGCTCGCGGGGCGCTACCCGTCCGACGAGTTCGCGGAGCTGCGGCCGCGCATCGTCTGGGATCGCACGGCAGGCGTGATCCGCGGCCGCCCCGGCGCGCGCCGCCTCGCGGTGACGAACGCCGGCACGATTCCCGACCGCGGCCTGTTCGGCGTCTTCATCGCCGACGGCGGCGGCCGCGTCGGCGAGCTCGACGAGGAGATGGTGTACGAGGCGCGCGCGGGCCAGGTGATCATGCTCGGCGCGTCGTCGTGGCGGATCGAGGAGATCACGCGCGACCGCGTGCTCGTCTCGCCGGCACCGGGGGTGCCGGGCGCTGTGCCGTTCTGGAAGGGCGAAGGCGTCGGGCGCCCGTACGAGCTCGGCGCCGCGATCGGCAAGTTCACGCGCGAGCTGCTCGCGCAACGCGAGCCACGCGTGCCCGAGCTCGACGACCGCGCAAACGCGAACCTGGTGACCTTCCTCCGCGAGCAGGAGAAGGCGACTGGCGTCGTTCCCTCCGACCGCACGGTCGTCGTCGAGCGCTTCCGCGACGAGATCGGCGACTGGCGCATCTGCATCCTTACGCCGTTCGGCGCGCGCGTGCACGCACCGTGGGCGATGGCCGTCGGCGCGCGTCTGCGCGAGTCGCTCGGCGTCGAGGTGCAGTCGATCTGGTCGGACGACGGCATCGCATTCCACCTCCCGGACGCGGATGCGCCGCCGCAGACCGACCTGCTGCTGCTCGAGTCGGACGAGCTCGACGAGCTCGTGCTCGGCGAAGTCGGGCAGACGGCTCTCTTCGGAGCGCGCTTCCGCGAGAACGCGGCGCGCGCGCTGCTGATCCCGCGCCGCCGGCCGGGCGAGCGCACGCCGCTCTGGCAGCAGCGGCTGAAGGCGCAGGGACTGCTGCAGGTGGCGCGCAAGTACGCGAGCTTCCCGATCGTGCTCGAGACGTACCGCGAGTGCCTGCAGGACGTCTTCGATCTGCCGGCGCTGAAGCGTCTCCTGCACGGGATGCGTACGCGCGAGCTCGACCTCGTCGACGTCGAGACAGGGTCCGCGTCGCCGTTCGCGGCGTCGTTGC
>Ga0308176_10001401_pt1 | contig 15159 bp, 16 predicted proteins | sample PhyCR2_3_FD_203890 | JGI IMG/M metagenome (GOLD analysis project Ga0308176, IMG submission 203890) | Soil microbial communities from UC Gill Tract Community Farm, Albany, California, United States - DLSLS.C.R2 | ecosystem: Environmental > Terrestrial > Soil > Agricultural land | place: USA...
CTCCGAGCGGCACTCGGCGCAGGCGTCGAGGTGCGCGGCAAACTGCGCGGCGTCGGGCTCGTCCAGCGCGCCGAGCACCCACGGTCCGGCGTCGTCGCGGAAGCCGCAGTCGTCGTTCATGCCGACACCTCGCCGAAATGGCCGAGCTGGCCTCGGAGCTTCTCGAGCCCGAGGCGGATGCGTCCCTTCACGGTGCCGATGGGCGTCTGCAACATGTCCGCGATCTCCGCATGGGAGAACCCCCCGAAGTATGCAAGCTCGATCGCGCGGCTCTGCTCGGAGGGCAGCGCCGCGAGCGCGGTGCGCACCTCGGCAGCCTCCTCGCGGCGCGCCGCCTGCAGGTCGGTCCGGTCCTTGGACTCGAAGCGCTCCTCGATGCCCTCGTCGCTGGCGCGGCGCGAAGCATGGCGGATGCCGCGCCGCAGCGCGTCGATCGCGCGATGGTGCACGATCCCCAGCACCCATGTGCGGACGCTGCCGCGCGTGCAGTCGTAGCGGGCACCCGAGCGCCAGAGCGACAGGAACGCCTCCTGCACCACGTCCTCGGCCGGCCCGCGCCGCCCCATCATCCGGTAGGCCAGCGAGAAGGCCGCCGTCGCGTGGCGCTCGTAGACGACCTCGAACGCCGCCGCGTCGCCCTGGCGGACGAGCTGCATCAGGTCCTCGTCGGCCAGGAGCGTCACGTCCTGGCGATCTCGATCGCGGGGGGCCACGGGGGGTTCTTACGCTCGGAGCCCGCCGGTGGATCAGCCGCCCGCGCGCCAGCTCCTCCGGCGCGGCGTCAGCGGTCGAGGATCCGGCGCGTCTCGTCGGCGACCGCGTGCAGCGTGCGCTCGGCGAAGTCGATCGGCCCGGAGGCCTTCGCCGCCCGGCGGTGCTGCTGGCGGACGCGCAGCAGCACGAGGGCGGCGCCGGCGGTCGTGCCGATGGCGACGGCCGCGACCGGACGCGCCCAGTTGCGCGGGTCGCGCATCGTCGAGAGCTCCCAGCTCTCGAGCTCGTCCTGGGCCAGCTCGGTCAGCTCGGCCAGCGTCGACTCCAGCCGCAGGCTGAGGTCGGCCGGCGGCTCGACGGGCGCGAGGGCGCGCTTGAGCAGATGCTCGAACTCCCCGAAGGTCTCGCTCATCGGTTGCTGCTCACCCCCCGAATCCCTGTCGCGTGGCCACGATCTCCTCCAGCTGCTTGATCGCTCGATGCAACAACACCTTGGTCGCTCCGTCGGTGCGGCCCATCGCCCGCGCGATCTCGCGGTTGTCCATCCCCAGCGCGAAGCGCATGATCAACGCCTCGCGGCGGTCGTCCGGGAGCTCCTTGACACCCTCCAGGATTCGCGCCAGCTCGTCGCGACCCTCTACGAGATCCTCCGTGGTGTGCGTCGTGCGCAGCGTCTCGGAGTCCTCGATCGGCGACTGCGGCTTGCGCGAGCGGTCCCGATAGAGGTTGGCGGCGAGGTTGTGCGCGATCCGGATCAGCCACGGCCGCAGCGGCCGCCCGTCGGACTCGGCCACCGCACGCTCGTAGTGCCGGTAGGCCTGCAGGAACGTCTGCTCCGTCAGGTCCTCCGCGTCGTGGTGGTTGCCCACCCGGTAGTAGGCATACGAGTAGACGTCCTTCAGATGCGCTCGGTAGAGCTCCGAGAAGTCCGCATCCACCTGGGCCTTGTCCACCACGCACGGCAGCCTATCCCGCGCGCCTAGGCGGCCCGGACGAAGCGCGTGCTTCGCCGTGGCGGCGCGGTGATGGTGGCGGCCCAGTCGCCGGCGGCGACACGGCCCTCGACGACGTCGGCCAGGCCCGAGACGGCCGGCGCGTCGACGCCGCCCTCGTGCAGGGCTTGCGCCAGCAGCGGCAGGGCGTCGAGCGACTCGGCGGCGCGGTCGTCGCGCGAGCCGGCGGCCAGGACGGCGGCGACGAGATCGCCCGTGCCGGCCAGGCCGGCGAACGTCTCGGCGTGCGCGCCGCGGCGGCGGGCGTAGGCGTCGACCTCGGCGAAGACGCGCCCGGCGGCGGCGCCGACGGCGTTGGGGCCGGCGGGCGCCGCGGTGGCCGCGGCCAGCGCCGCGGCGTTCTTGGCGGCGCCGGCCAGCTCCACGCCGACGGTGTCCGCCGACGCCTCGGCGTAGAGGCCGGAGCGGCTGAGCAGATCGGTGAGCTGACGGCGGAAGCCGCGATCGGCGGAGGCGACGACCAGCGCCGCGCCGTGGTCCAGCGCGTCGGCCGCGTAGGCCGGGCCGCCGAGCGCGGCGATCGCGCGCGCCTGCGTGCGCTCCGCGACGAAGTCGGACGGCAGCGCGCCGTGGGGCGCCACCAGGCCCTTGGCCGCGAGCAGGAGCCCCGCGCGGGCGGGGATCGCGGCGCCATGGGCGGCGACGACCTCCGGCAGGGCGCGCGCCGGGACGGCGAAGACGACGAGGTCGTGGCGGCTGAGCTCCAGGTCGGCGCAGCGGACCACGTTGATGGCCTCGGGCAGCGTCTCGCCGGGGAGGTGGCGGTCGTTGACGCGCGTCGCGGCCAGCGCCTCGGCCTGCGCGGTGGTGCGGGCTCCGAGGTCGACCTCGACGCCGGCGCGCGCCAGCGCCACGGCCAGCCCGGTGCCCCACGACCCGGCGCCGACGACGGCGGCGCGGCGGATCGGCGGCAGGCCGCCGAGCCACTCCCACTGCAGCATCACGCACGGCCAGATGCGCTGGGTGACCGCGCCCGCCAGCTGCGTGCTCGGGTCGGCGACCTGCGGGAAGCGCAACGGCGCGCCGGCGCGGATCGCGACCTTGTGCGGCCGGATGCGCCAGCCGCGGCGGACCGCCTCGGTGCCGATCACGGCGACGGGGACGACGGGCGCGCCGGTCTCCAGCGCCAGGCGGCCGACGCCGCGCCTCGGCGTCCCGAGCGTCCCGGGGCGGGTGCGGGTGCCCTCCGGGAAGATCAGGACAGCGTCGCCGCGGCGCAGGATCTCGCGGGCCGTGGCCATCGCGTCCTCGTCGCCGTGGCCGCGGTCGATCGGGAACGCCCCGAGGCTCGTGAGGAGCCACGCCACGATCCTGTTGGCGAAGAGCTCCTTCTTGGTCACGTAGTACAGCGGCCGGCGCGCCATGCAGGCGATGACGAACGGGTCCAGGAACGAGCGGTGGTTGGCGGCCACGATCACCGGTCCCTCGGTGGGCATGTGCTCGCGACCGATCCGCGACATGCGGAAGTAGATGTGGAAGAACGGCTGGAAGAGCGCGCGGACGATCCAGTACACGAACGGGTTGACGCCCTTGTTGCGCGTGCGGGCCAGGTGCCGGTTGCTCTCCATCGCACCTTGACGTACACGGGCGCCGGGGCCGGGGTTACAGTGGCGGGCATGGCCTTCGACCGTGCCCGCACCGCCCGTGGAGCCCTCGCCGGAGCCGTCGCCGCCGGTGTGTGGGCGGCCCAACAACCCCTGGACATGCGGGTGTTCGGGGTGCGCTACGACGACACCGAGCTGCTCGGCAAGGCCGTCACGCGCGGTCCCGCCTGGCCCGCCGTCGGCCTGGCGCTGCACCTGGCCAACGGCGCCCTGTTCGGCGGCGTCTACGCCGTCGCCTCGCCGCGGCTGCCGCTGCCCCCCTGGGCCCGCGGCCCGGCCGCCGGCCTCGGCGAGCACCTCGCCTCCTGGCCGCTCGTGCTCCTGACCGACCGCGTCCACCCGGCTCGCGAGGAGCTCCCGACGCTGGGCACGAGCGCCGCCGCCTTCGCCCAGGCGACCTGGCGCCACCTGCTCTTCGGCGTCGTCCTCGGCGAGCTCGAGCGCCGCCTCAACGACCCGCCCGCCGATGAGCCGCGGCCCTACGAGCACGTCATGTCGACCAACGGCCACGGCAACATCGAGCACGCCATCACGGGCGCGGCCTAGACTCCGGCGCGGGTCCGCGTGCCGGAGTAGCTCAGCTGGTAGAGCAGCTGTCTTGTAAACAGCAGGTCAGGGGTTCGAGTCCCCTCTCCGGCTCTGACGCGGCGGGCCGGCCGGAGGGCGAGCTCTGCTTCGTCTCGACCCATGGACCTCATGGGTCCATGTCTCGCCTGGCGGCCGTCCGAAGACCTAGAGGCGGTCGCGCCAGGTGACCGCGGCACCGGCGACCTGCGCCAGCGCTTCTTCCAGCTTGACCCGGTTGTCGCTGCGGCGCGCGACGCCGAGCGCCTTGAGCGCGTCGGCCAGCAGCGCCGGGCCGGCCGGGCCGTCGGAGCGCAGCGCCTCGAGCTCGCCCGCGGTCAGCTTGCGGGGCGCGCCGGTGGCGGCCACGGCGACCTCCGCGTACTCGCGCTCGGCCTTGGCGGCCCGCGCCTCGGCGCGCACCGCGGCCGCCTCGGCGACGGCCGCGCGGGCCAGCGCCTCGTCGAGGACGGCCTGCTCCGGCGGCGCCTGCACGACGCGCTCGACCCGCACGGTCGTCTGCCGCGCGTCGGCCAGCGCGCGCTCGGCCGCGTCGGCGCGCTCCTCGGCGCGCTCGGCCGCGGCCTGCGCCTCGGCCAGCTCGGCGCCGACGCCGCGCTTGGCGGCGCGCGCGTCGGTGATCGTCGCCTCGGCGCGCTCGAGGCGCGACGCGAGCCTCGCAGCGGTCCGGCGCGCCTCGGCGGCGTCCATCTTGGCCTCGGCCAGCTCGGCCTTCAGCGTGACGGCGCGCGCCTCGGCGGCCTCGCGGGCACGCGTGACGCGGGCCAGCGCGGCGGCGTCGGTGACGCGCTCGCGCACGATTTTGGTCTTGACCTTCGGCGCCGCGGCGGCGCGGATACGGGCGCGCTCGAGCTGGACCGCCAGGCGCTCGGCCCGCGTCTCGGCCTCGGCGGCGCGCGCCAGCGCGGCGTCGACGGCCACGCGGGCGTCGTGCTCCAGCCGCGCGGTCGCGCGCTCGCTCAGGTCGACCTCGGTCCGGCGGCGCGGCCCACGCTTGGCCGGCTCGAAGCCGGCGGCGCGGATCGCGCGCTCCAGCGAGCCGTCGAAGCAGCGCCGGGCGGCGTTGGCCGAGGGATAGGCGGAGCCGCAGATCGGGCAGCCGGCGCGGTAGCGGTCGATGCGCCAGACCTGGCCGGTGATCTTCGCCTGGCCGGGGTTGAGGTCCGCCAGACGCGGGACCTCGCCGTGCGCCTCGACGAAGTGCTGGATCTCGGTGATGACGGACTCGGGGGTCCACTGCGGGGTCTTGCCCCGCCGTGGGGCCCCCGCGACCTGCACGGGGGCCATGTGAGCAGGCCTCCCTTAGCGCAGGCGCCGAGCAGCGCTCGACGGTCCGATGAGCCGCGCCCGCGGGGGCTGCGGCTGTCCGGGCTCGGGGCCGGACGGCAGTGAGGGGAAGTACGGCTGCTTCATGTGCACCCCCACCGTATCGACCCGGGGGGCGCGATCCAACAGCGGCACGTCAGAGCTCACACTTCTTCATGCGACCGGCGGCGTGACCGCGGCCTGCGCGCCCTCGGTCGCGGCCCGCGCGACGCAGCCCGCGAGATGGTCGTTGACCAGCCCGCACGCCTGCATCGCCGCGTAGGCCGTCGTCGGGCCGACGAACCGGAAGCCGTGGCGCTTGAGGGCCTTGGCCAGCGCGGTGGACTCCGGCGTCACCGCCGGCAGCTCGCCCCAGCCGGCCGGCGCCGGCCGGCCGGCGTCCGGCCGGTGGGCCCAGACGACCGCGGGCAGCGACGTCCCCGCGTCGCGGAGGTCGAGCACCGCCCGGGCGTTGGCGATCGTCGCCTCCACCTTGAGGCGGTTGCGCACGATGCCGGCGTCGGCCATCAGCCGCGTGACGTCATCGGCGCCGTAGCGCGCGACGGCCTCCGGGTCGAACCCGTCGAACGCCGCGCGGAAGTTGTCGCGCTTGCGCAGGATCGTGATCCACGCCAGCCCGGACTGGAAGGCCTCGAGGGAGATCCGCTCGTAGAGCCCGCGCTCGTCGAGCACGGGCCGCCCCCACTCCTCGTCGTGATAGGCGCGGTACAGCGGATCGTCTCCGCCGAAGCACCGCAGCTCGCCGTCGTCGCCGCCCATGACGGGCGAGCGTACAACCGGCTCTACGGCAGCTTCTTCACCGTCACGGTCATCTTCATCTCCTCCTCGTGGAAGGTGCAGATGATCTTGTAGGTCCCCGCCTTGGTCAGCTTGCGCTTGAAGTCGTCGCCGGCCGCCAGCGGGTCGGACGCGAACTTCTTGACGCCCTTGGGCGCGGTCTTGAGCGCGACGTCGTGGACGTCGGTGATGTCGTCGCTCCAGTGCCAGTCGACGGTGTCGCCGACGTGGACGGTGAGCTTGGACGGGCCGTAGTAGTTGTCGTTGACGCTGACCTTGCGGGTCTTGCCCTTCGTGGCGCCGACCGCCAGCGCGGCGGGGGCCGCGGCGAACGCCGCGACCCCCGCCATCGCCAGGATGGTCTTGCGACCGGTCACGGAGCCTTGGGGCCCGTGTAGTCGCCGTAGTGGAACAGCGGCACGACGCCCGCCTGCGCGGCGTGGTCGTGCTTGAGCAGGAACGCCTCGTGCGTCCCGTCGATCGCCCAGCTGATGAGCTCCTCCTGCACCTTGCCGGAGAACGCGTTGGCGCCCGAGAACGGGCAGGTCGTCGCGAACGTCGACTGATCCGCCGGGACCGTCAGGGCGACGCCGGTGTTGCCGGCGATGCAGTTGTCCGAGCCGTTGCCGTCGTACGTCAGGTCGCGGCCGTTGAGGTCGGTCCCGTTGAGCCCGAACTGGTTGTTGGAGATCGAGTTGCCGACCAGGTCGGCGTTGGCCGGGTCCTTCTTGGTGATCAGGAACTGCTGGATCATGCCGGCGCCGGTCAGCCAGTTGCCGTAGATCCGGTTGTTCTCGATGCGGTTGCGACGGCCGCCGAACAGCAGCGCGCCGACGCCGACCGGGTAGGCCGTCGAGTCCTTGGCGGCCTTGCCGACCTTGAACGGTGCGCCCACGTAGTAGTTGAAGTTGTTCCAGAAGATGTCGTTGTCGGTGATGACGTTGTCCTCTTCCGGCGTGTACTTCTCCGACGTCAGCGTGTTCGGGACGACGCCGGTGCCGTTGTTGTAGAACTTCGACTTCGTGATCGTCACGTAGCGCATGTTCGTGCCCGACCAGCCGAGCACGTTGCCATAGGACGTGATGTTCTTGACAATGGAGCGCTTCGGCTTGGCCTGGGGCGGCGTCTGGCCGATGTAGAAGCCCGAGTCGCTGTTCCAGGCGGCCTCGGAGTCGGTGATCGTGCCGCCGACCGAGTTGAAGGCGTAGATGCCGTAGACCCCGACCAGGTAGGCCTTGAGGTTGGTGAAGGTGTAGTCCTTCGTGTTGACCGCGAAGAAGCCGTTGGCCTTGTAGTGCTGCGCCTGGAAGCCGTTGACGGTCACGTTGACGGCGCCGTTGATCTGCACGCCGTTGGCCTGGTTGATGCCCTTGCCCTCGAGGATGACCTTCTGCGGGGCCTTCGGGTTGCCGATCAGCTTGATGTAGCGCTTGGAGGCGCCGGTGATCTTGACGCCCTCCTTGTACTTGCCGTTGGCCACCTTGATGGTGTCACCGGGCTTGGCCTTGTTGATCGCCGACTGGATCGTCGGGAAGCAGGACTTCTTGCCCTTGCAGACGTTGAGGGTCTTGAACGGGCCCTTGGGCTTGGCCGATCCGCCCTTGGGGAAGGCGGGCGGCGGGTAGTCGACCGCCCCCGCGACGGGGGCGAGCGCCAGGGCGGCCACCACGGTGACGGCGCCGGCGACGATGGACCTGCGATGCGACACTTGTGCTCCTCCTACTCGACGAGGTACCAGCCCGCCATCCCCGCGTCCTGATGGGAGAAGACATGGCAGTGGTAGAGCCACCGGCCGGGGTTGTCCTCGACGAACCTCACCGTCGTGGTCTCGTTGGGACCGACGGATGGGGTGTCGACGAACGCACCGGCGTCGTCCTTCCAGCGGTGGCCGTGGATGTGGAAGTCATGGAAGTTGTTGTCCATCCCGAACACGTGCAGCGCGACCTCCTGGCCGGTCTTGGCGCGCACGATCGGGGTGTTGCCCGCGAAGGCCCGGCCGTTGATGCACTGGTAGGCGCGCTTCAGGCCGGTGACGGGCGGCTGCAGCTGGTGCAGGAACAGCGACTGCTCGACGGGCGGGCCCGGGTCGCCCTTGGGCCGGACGACGATCGAGCCGAACATCCCGCGGAACGTGTTGAGCGTGTGGTTGGGACCGTGGTCGTGATACGGCCAGGCGCCGACGCTCCCGGGCACGCACTCCCACGTGTAGGTGAACTCCTCGCCGGGCTCGATGAAGCCGCCGGCGCGGGTGTACTTGCCGATGAACACGCCGTCGTACTCGGGGTTGTACTTGACCCCGTGCGGGTGCATCGTCACGGGCTGGGCGAGCTTGCCCTTCAGCGCGTTGCGGAAGTGCACCACGAGCGTGTCCCCCACCTCGGCGGTCAGCTTGGGGCCCGGGATCTGCGCCGGGCCCACCGGCGCGGCGAAGCCCTCGGTCATCTGCTGGTAGACGGTCGCAGTGAACGTCGAGGGCCCCGGGACGGCCACGTCGTGCCAGTCGTCGCGCTTGGTCGGCACGATCGTCCAGTCGACGGTCGTCGCCTGGATCCAGTACTCGACGGCGCGCCCGCCGGGCTGCGGCGATGGCGTGACGTAGGTCTGCTGCTCGGTGGGCTCCACCGCCTTGCCCGCCGGCGCCGCGGCGGCGCGCGCCAGCGGCGGTCGTGCGACCTTGGCCGCTGCGGCGTCCGCCTTGGCGGCGTCGCCGGCCTTGCCGAGCGACACCTTCTGGCCGCCGATGGTGCACAGGAACGCGCCGGCGGCGCCGACCTGCAGGAAGCGGCGGCGGCCGAGCGTGGGATCGAACGGGTCGAGGGGATCCGGCGTCATGGGGAGCGGCGCCGGAGGGTTCGGGACGTCGAGCGGCAGACGCTCTCCTCGGCAGCGGCGCCATCCTACACGGAACCTGGACAGTTGTCCAAGACATTTGCCCGGCCGTCCGGTACGGTGCCCTCCATGGCCGCCCCACCCCCAGCGACGAGCACGCGCACCCGTGGGCGGCGCGACCCCCGCGGGGAGCTGCGGCGCGCAGAGCTGCTGGAGGCCGCGATCCACGTCATCGGCGCCCATGGCCTGGACGCCGTCACCCATCGCGCCGTGGCCGCCGAGGCCGGCGTGCCGGCCGCCTCGACGAGCTACTACTTCCGCTCCAAGGACGAGCTCATCGACGAGGCGCTCGGTGCGCTCGCCACGCGCGAGATCGAGCTGCTGCGCCTGCGCCGCGAGGCGCTGGGTGACCGGGCCGCCGACCTCGAGGAGACGACCGAGGCCCTCAGCGCCTGGATCGAGGAGCAGCTGACCGAGGAGGGCCGCGTCGCGATGCTGGCCCAGTACCAGCTGCAGCTCGAGGCGGCCCGCCGCCCGGCGGCGCGCGACATCCTCGCCGCGTGGAAGGACGGCACCGACGACCTCGCCGAGACGGCGATGCGGTCGCTCGGCGCCACGGATGTCCGGACCGCCGGAATCCTGCTCGTGTGCGCCATCGACGGGCTGCGCCTGCGCCTGATGGCGTCGGGCCACGAGCCGCTGAGCGGGCCCGAGCTGCGCGCCGTCGTGCGCGCGTTGCTCGTCGGGCTGGTCGGCGAGCGCTGAAGCGCCGGCCCGCGCGTGTGACGCGTCAGAGGGCCACCCAGGCGCCGTCGCGGCGCCCGAGCGTCACGGTGCTCTCACTGCCGTCGGCGCCCACCACCCGCAGGACCGCCTGGTCGGCGTCGGTGCCGGGCTTGTCGATGACCTGGACGAGGTGCAGGGCACGCACCTCGCGCGGCGCCACGGCGGCCCGGGCGGCCGCCTCGATGGTCGCCCGCTCCCAGCCACGGTCCTGCGCGCGGGCCTGGGCCAGCTCGGCGTCGGCCGCCTCGATGCGCGCGCGCAGGTCGGCGTCCAGCGCGTCGCGTCGACGGCTGTTGGCGATGTAGCCGCCGACGAAGAAGACGACGAGCAGGACGACGAGGACGCCGACGACGATGCCGACGACGGTGGAGGCGCTGGCGAGGATCACGTGGGCGATTACAGCAGGACGTTGCGCGACGTGAGTGTGCGAGACACACCTGACATCAGCGCCTCCTAGAGCAGGACGTTGCGGGCGTTCAGGTGTGTGCCGACCTTCCGCTTGACCCGCTGCAGGGCGTTGTCGACCGTCTTGGTGTCGCAGCCGAGGCGCTCGCCGACCTGCTCGTAGCTGTAGCCGTCGAGGTAGAGCGACAGGACGCGGGACTCGAGCTCCGACAGCGCCGTCGACAGGCACGAGACCAGCGACTGCAGCTCCTCGGAGCTGATGACCTGGTTGACCGGGTCGTGGATCGGCGAGCCGGGGATGACCTCGTCGAGCGTCGGCTCGCCGTCCTGGGCGGAGGCGGGCGTCGCCGAGAAGGAGACGTACTGGTTCAGCGGCGTGTGCTTGTTGCGCGTCGCCGTCTTGACCGCGGTGATGATCTGGCGCGTGATGCAGAGCTCGGCGAAGTTCCGGAAGCTCGACTCGCGGTCGGTCCGGTAGTCGCGGACCGCCTTGTACAGGCCGACGAGCCCCTCCTGGATCAGGTCGTCGGCATCGCCGCCCGCCAGGAAGTACGAGGACGCCTTCAGCCGGACGAAGCCGTAGTAGCGCCGCACGATGCGGTCGTAGGCGATCGCGTCGCCCTGCTTGGCAAGGGCGATCAGGTAGCCGTCATCGACCTGGACCTGCCCTTGAGGGTTGAAGGAGAGTCGTGCCACGAGCGAATCCTTTCTGCACGAGTGCAGGGGAAATTGCTCAGTGGCGCACTCCTCCCCTGGCGCCATCTGAAGATCTTCTCGACCGAGGTTCCTCAACCTCAGGTCGACCGTTATGTGGGCGGCACACTCCCACAGTTATGGAGCGCCGTCAACCCGTTGCAGGGATTCTTGCGATCCCGCCGGACCGACTTGTACGGGTTCGAGCCCGTCGCCCCCGTCTGGACGGCCTAGTGCGAGGCGGCGCGGGCGTCCAGGACGCCGTAGAGCAGCACCGCGGCGGCGGCCGACACGTTGAGCGAGTCGACGCGGCCCCGCATGGGCAGCGAGACGATGTCGTCGCACATCGCCCGCACGCGGGGACGCAGCCCCGTGCCCTCCGCCCCCAGCACGAGCACCACGCCGCCGGTGTAGTCGGGCTGGCGGTAGGGCGTGCCCTTCGCTGCGGCGCCGTAGACCCAGCAGCCGGCCTGCTTGGCCTCCGCCAGGTAGTCGGCGACGTTGCGCACCTGGGCGATCTTGAGATGCTCGACCGCGCCGGCCGACGCCTTGGCGGCGGCGGCCGTGACCTCCGCGCTGCGGTGGCGCGGGATGACGATGCCCGATGCGCCCGCCGCCTCGGCCGACCGCGCGATCGCCCCGAGGTTGCGGGGATCCTGCACCTCGTCGAGGGCGACGATCAGCGGGGCGGGGCCGGCCAGCAGCGCCGCCGGATCGGCGTACGGGTACGGCCCGACGTCGGCGACCAGGCCCTGGTGGGCATCGCTGCCGGCGCGCTGGGTCAGCCAGTCGCCGTCGGCGGCCTCGAGGTGGATGCCCTCCAGCCACGGCTCCTTGGCGGCGCCCGCGGTGGCCCAGATGCGGCGGACCTCGCGGCGGCCGGCGCGCAGCGCCTCGAAGATCGGGTTGCGGCCGTAGAGGATGTCGGGCGCCTCGCGCCGCTCCGGCGCCGGCGTGGCCTCGGCCCCGCGGGGCACCGGCCGGCCGCGCCCGGTGCGCGACGCGTCGCCGCGCGCGCCGCTGCCGCGCGGCCCGGCGCCCGATCGCGACCCCGCGCCTCCGCGGCCCGGCTTGCGCGCGCCGCCGCCGCGGCCGGGCTTGCGCGGGCCGCCGCGATCGCCGCTCATCGAACGTGCCTCCGGCATGACGAACCGGCCGCGACGGCAACGTTGGACCTCATCGAACGTGCCTCCGGCATGACGAACCGGCCGCGACGGCAACGTTGGACCTCATGCCTCGACCAGCTCGGCGCCGTCGGGGCCGTCGCGCACGACCCAGCCCGCCTCGCGCAGCGCGTCGCGCAGGCGGTCGGCCTCCGGCCAGTCCTTCTCGGCGCGGGCGCGCTCGCGCGCCGCGAGCAGGTCGAGCGCCTCGGCGTCGGGCCCGTCGGTCGCCGCATCACCCGAGGCCAGCTCGGCCAGGCCGAAGATGTCGAGCATCTCGACCAGGTCGTCGCGCCCGACGTTCTCGCGCTTGTTGGCCTCGTTGATCCAGGCGGCGATCGCCGCCAGGCCGCGAGCCGTGTTGAAGTCGTCGGCCAGCGCGGCGAAGAAGGCGTCGCGGTGGACGCGCAGGTCCGGCGGCGACGGCCCGTCGACCAGGCGGCGCCCGGCCTCGCGGATGCGGTTCAGCCGCCCGCGCGCGTCGCGCAGCGTCTCGGGCGCGAACACGATCGGCTGGCGGTAGTGGCCGCCGGCGAAGAAGAGCAGCAGCGTCTCGCGGCCCCACTCCTCGAGCACGGCGGGCAGCAGCGAGATGTTGCCCACCGACTTGGACATCTTCTCACCGCGCATCTCGAGCATGCCGTTGTGCATCCAGATCTGCGCCAGCTCGGCGCCCCGCGCCATGCGCGTCTGGGCCGCCTCGTTCTCGTGATGGGGGAAGACCAGGTCCGAGCCGCCGCCGTGGACCTCGAAGCCGACGCCGAGCAGGTCCTCGGCCATCGCGGAGCACTCGATGTGCCAGCCCGGCCGGCCCCTCCCCCACGGCGCGTCCCACGCGGTGTCCTCGCCCTCCTTGTGGGCCTTCCACAGCGCGAAGTCCAGCGGGTCCTCCTTGCGATGGGCGCCTTCGACGCCTTCGCCCTGGTCGAGGTCGTCGAGGTGGCGGTGCGAGAGCGCGCCGTAGTCGGCGTCGGAGCGCACCCGGAAGTAGACGTCGCCGTCGACGGCGTAGGCGGCGTCGCGGTCGAGCAGGTCCTGGATCAGCGCGACGATGCCGTCGATCGTGTCCGAGGCCAGCGGCTCGTGGTCGGGACGCGGGAGCCCGAGGCCGTCGGTGTCGGCGATGTAGTGGGCGGTCATCTCCCGGGCCAGCTCGGCGGAGGCGATGCCCCGCTCACGCGCCGCGTCGTAGATCTTGTCGTTGACGTCGGTGATGTTGGCGACGAACGTCACGTCGTAGCCCTCGTGGACGAGGAAGCGCTTGAGCCACGAGAAGATGACGTAGGGTCGCGCGTTGCCGACGTGGATGCGGTTGTAGACCGTCGGCCCGCACGCGTAGATGCCCACCTTGTGGCCGGGATCGCGCGCGACGAGCGGCCGGTTGGCGCCGCTGCGCGTGTCGTGGAGCTGGATCTCAGGCACGCGTCGCAGCCTATCCAGCAGGTGGTCCGACGCTCGTGCTGAACTTCTGGGCGACCGAATGGACACATGGTTGATCCACTTCGGTCCTGGATAGGACGTAGTCTGCCGCCCCTCGGATGCCTGCACCCTCTCTGCAAGAACGTACGCTGGCCCTCGTCGAAGAGGGCTTCCGCACGCTGCCGCAGCGCTATCTCGGCGCGCCCGCGGGCTTCGACGTCACCTACCACGTGCGCCTCGGAGACATCGGCCACACGTTCGAGGTGCGCTGCACGGAACACGCCGCGCGGGTGCGCAAGGGCATCAGCGCCCGCGCGGCGGACGTGGTCATCGGCACCGACGCCCAGACGTGGCTGCGGCTGCGCGCCGGGGAGCTGAGCGCTGTCGAGGCGTTCCGCGAGCGCACGCTCTACGCGCGCGGAGAGCTCGACAACGCCGTGCGCTTCGAGGGCCTGTTCCGGCTGCCCGACGGTCGCGGTCCGCTGATGCGCGTCCACGACGTGCCGTTGGCCGGGGCCAGCGTCTCGGTCCTGACGATCGGCGAGGGCGGCAGCGACGTCCTCATGATCCACGGCCTCGGCGCGGCCAAGTCGTCGTTCTTCGACTGCGCCGCGCTGCTGGCCGAGGCCGGCCACCGCGTCCACGCCATCGACCTGCCCGGCTTCGGCGGCTCGTCGAAATCGACGACCGCGCCCTACACGGCGACGTGGTTCGCCAAGTCGGTCTGCGGCGTCATGGACGGACTCGGGATCGAGTCGGCCCACCTCGCCGGCAACTCGATGGGCGGCCGCGTCGCGCTGGAGATCGGCCTGCGCCGCCCCGAGCGTGTGCGGTCGATCGCCGCCCTCTGCCCGGCCGTGGCGTTCGTCAAGCGCGACTTCCACCCCGTCGTGCGGCTGCTGCGGCCGGAGCTCGGGCTCCTGCCGCACAAGCTGCGCCGCGGGATGGTCGAGCGTCAGCTCTGGTCCCTGTTCTGCGATCCCGACGCGCTGGACCCCAGCGTGGCCGACGTCGTCGTCGACGAGTTCCAGCGCGTCTATGGCAGCGCGGGTGCGCGGGTCGCCTTCTACGCCTCGGCGCGCAACATCTACCTCGACCGGCCCTTCGGGCGCGGCGGCTTCTACCCGCGCCTCGCCGCGCTCGAGCCGCCGGCGCTGTTCGTGTGGGGCTCGCACGACCGGCTGATCCCGGCCGGCTTCCGCCGCTACGTCGCCCAGGCGCTCCCCGGCGCCGAGCAGATCGTCCTCGACGGCTGCGGCCACGTGCCGCAGATCGAGCGTCCCGAGCAGACCGCCGGCATGCTGCGCCGGCTGTTCGCCGGGGCCGATGCGCTGGGCCCGCGGCGCTTCGCCCGCGCGGCGTAGCGGCGACCCTGGTTCCGGGTACGCTTGGCGCATGGCCGGGGCGCCCCAGAGCACGGCGAACGCATCGCGCAACGGACACCGTCGCGGCGTGGACGGCGCGCCGCCGAGCGGACGCGACGACCCGATGGCCGACGGCGACGTCCGGGCGCCGGGAGCCTCCGGGGAGGGCAACCTGCTCAGCCGCGCCGTCCGGGCCGTGGCCGGGCAGGTCCAGCAGCGGGTGCCGCCCGCCGACCTCGACGAGCGCGACCCGGACTACATCCGCGAGACGCTGCCGCGCATGTGGCTGCTGGCGTCGCTGTACTTCCGCGGCGAGGTCCGTGGCCTCGGGAACATCCCCGACACGGGGCCGGTCCTGATGGTCGGCAACCACTCCGGCGGCAACCTGACGCCGGACACCACCGTCTTCTCGCTCGCGTTCAACGCGTACTTCGGCGTCGAGCGCCCGTTCCACCAGCTCGCCCACAACCTGGTGCTGTCG
>Ga0308176_10001402_pt1 | contig 15142 bp, 13 predicted proteins | sample PhyCR2_3_FD_203890 | JGI IMG/M metagenome (GOLD analysis project Ga0308176, IMG submission 203890) | Soil microbial communities from UC Gill Tract Community Farm, Albany, California, United States - DLSLS.C.R2 | ecosystem: Environmental > Terrestrial > Soil > Agricultural land | place: USA...
AGAGGTAGGCATCCCTCGAGGTTTTGATGGATACGTGGATGCGATCTCCGGTCATGGCCGTGTCGCCATCACGGAGCTCGTGAAAGATACTTTCGTTCGGGTGGCGCACCTCGAGCGTGTGCTCAATGCCTAGGTGGTCGAAGCCCAGTTCATGACGGACGGGGGTCAGGCCACGTTCATCTTCGAGGGTCATCGAGCTCGCTCGATCAGGCTTTTGCGCGATGACCGTGTGCGCCTGTGGTGTGCCTGCGCAGGCGAGCATTGCCGACATGACCACCAGGCCCGTGACGCCCGAGCTCGCGAACAGCGTACCCCAGGCGAGGATACGCCGTAGATTCCTCGTCCTCGTCCTCGTCCTCATCATCGTCATCATGGTCTCCTTTCCAGTGGTGGTTCGAACACGCCGCGCGCACAGCGGAATCCGACGTCCTTGCTGCATTTATCCGGGGCGATACGCTTGCACCCCGAACCGAGCAGGTGACACGGCCCGAGGCTTGCCAAGCTCCCGCCGCGAAGCGTTTTCTCGTCCGGGGTTCCACGCCGGTCATCGACCCACTCCGCGGCATTACCGCCGAGATCGTGCACGCCTTCGTGGGATACATCTTGCGGCGAAGCGCCCACGGCGCGTGGGTGCACCACCAGCGCGTCGCGCAGGTTGAACGCGACGCCATCTTCCCGCGGTAGGTCAGCGCCCCAGGGGAACGGTCGGCCTTCGGCGCCCTTGGCAGCGAGCTCCCACTCGGCTTCGAGCGGCAGGCGCTTGCCGTGGGCGCTGCAGTACTCGTTCGCGCCGTACCAGGACACACATAGCACCGGCCAGCGGGCTGCCTCGGCGGTCACGTGGGCACGCTGGTCGGGGGTGACCGTCAGCCCATCACCGCACTGCTCTGCACGGATCAGCGGGGTCGCTGGCGCTCGCCGGCGTGAGACGATGCTGTGCGGCGCCAGCGTCCACAGATCGACGTTCGCGTTCAACCAGGCGGCAAACTCCTCGTTGGTGACTTCGAACCGGTCCAGATCGAAGGCCGCCACAGGCGTTTCGCCGACGCTCTCCGGATGATCGAGTACGGCGCAGTCTTCGCCTGCGCCCAGTGCGTGGCACTCCGCGGGCCGTGAATCGGCTACGAAGACCCCGAGCCGGATGTTCGCCGCGGGGAACTGTATCATGTCACTCGGGGGCGGCGGGGAATGCGGAGACTTGGGCCACAGCACGCTGCTCGCGACGGTCAGGGAGGCGCCGGCCGCGGCGCCTGCGAGGAGGCCAGTCATCCAGCGCCGACCGCGCGTGGGGCGAGGAGGGTGCGGGACTAGCTTGGCGGGGATGCAGAGCAGCCTGCGTAGGCGCGCGGTCTCCCATGCCCAGCGATCCTTACGCGTGAAGTCGAGCGCGACTCGGGCCTTGAGGCGATGTGGGAAGTCGCAGTCGACCAGCCTCAACGGGATCACGCGGGTGTCCTTCAGGCTCAGGTGGCTCGCGAGCTGCTCGCCGAAATCGGCCCAGCGATCTTCAAGATACGCGGGAGACAGCACCGCGACGGTGTAGCGACTCCGAGACACGCCTCGATCGATCTCCGAGACGATCAGGCCGCCGAGGGGAAGCTCATCGACGAGCAGTACGCGATGGTTCGGTAGCTCGAGCGCTGGGAGGAGGTACTCGCGCACGAACGCGGCGTCGGTCGGGGCATGAACGACGAACAGATCGAACTCGTGGTTGACGGGCGCCGGCATCGTCGACTCCTCGTGGTCGGTCATCATCGCCGGGGAATCGCTGGTCGACAGCCGCTCTTGATCAGGCTACGGATACGCAGCACCGCGGTATTCATGGGTTGTGCTCTGGGTGCTTCAGGATATGTGGATCGAGCGGTGTCCAAGCTCCTGCAGGGATGAACGCCGCCCAGTAGTAGGGATGTGCGAATCGCGGCTGGCGGAGCATCTGGAGCTTGGCGCGGCGCAGCGCCTCGGCGCGGCCGGTACCGCGCGCCAGCTCGCCGTAGAACGCGCGCATGAGCTCGCGCGTAGACGTATCGCTGACGTTCCACAGGCTGACGACCTGGGACTCGGCGCCCGCCAGGACGAGGGCACGGCGCATGCCGTAGACACCTTCGCCAGACGGCACGGCACCCACGCCGGTCTCGCAGGCCGAGAGCACGACGAGCTGGGTGCCCCACCAGTCGTAGCTCGCGAGCTCGCGGGCGCTCACGATGCCCTCGGGGCTGGTGTTGGCGCCCGCCAGCGCCAGGCCGGCGCGATCGAGTGCGTCGGTGGGATCCTCAGAAAGCGGCGGTGGTGGAGCGGAAAAGAACGCGTCCTCGTCGAGATAGATACCTCGTGGAGAATCCGACGGCTTGGAGGCTGCGGCAGATGTGCCGGCAGGCGGCACGGATCCCGTAGATTTGTCAGGCGATGCGACAGTAGCGGCTGTATCGCGCGCATAGAACCCGTGCGTCGCGATGTGGAGCACCGCCGGACCCACGGTGGCGGCGAGGGCGGACTTGGTCGCCTTATCACCCGTCAGCGTCTGAGGCTGAAGAAAGTACGCCGGCAGCTCGGCGGCCTCGGCGGTCGCACCGTCGAGTGGGCGAAATGTGCCCACGCCGTTGACCGCGGGCGAGTGAGGCGGGCCGTAGTGGGGGGCCGCGACGATTGTGGCCGGGGATCGCGGTGCACGTCGTGCCGCGAGTCGCAGTAGATCTCGACCGCTGGTCACGTAGCTCACGAGCTGCTGCTCCAGCTCATAGTGGCCCTGCGGGTCGATGAGCGCCTCGAAGGGCACCAGGTTGAGCTTGCTATCGGGCGACAGGATGACGTGAGAAACACCGGTTAGCCGACCCCGAAGTGGCGCGAACACGAGCGTGTCGAGGTGTTGCAGTGCAGTCTTTGATGTGGCCTGACTAGCCCCTCTGTGCATCGCCGCGAGCACGGTGTCGACCGCGGCATCAATTGGCGCTGCTTCGCCGAGGGCGACCCATTGGGGAGGGCCCTGCCACGGCAGGAAGTAGGCGACATAGCGCGACTCCTGACCAGGCAGGGAGGGGTGAGGGATGATGCGATCGTAGCGAACGAATTCGACCAGGGTAGCCCGACGAGGTAGGGCTGCTCGGATCTTCGCGATAGTGATCGGCTCCGATTGTGCACGGAAGTCGGCGCTGGCTGCGTTTAGTGCCGACTCGAGATCATCGATGCGAGCGCGCAGGGCCGCGATCGCCTCCGTACGACTCGCGGTGGTCCGTGGATCGTACGCTGCGTGCAGGCGAGCCGAGAGCTCGACCTTGGCCGCCACGAGTTGGTCCAGGTTGTCGCGGAGCACGGGCGTCAGATGATCGTGCAGACTGCGTTGATTGTCGGCGAGCGAGTCGAGGACTCGGCTCTTGCGGCGCAAGATCGTGGTCAACGCGAGCTCGAGTGCCTGTGCGCTCGATGGCATGGCATCGGCATGAAGTGACACCACGCTGTTGGTCTCCTTCTGTAGCTGCATCATCAGCGCTCGCTTGCGCGGCTCGGAAAGTTGTGCGAGTTCGAGACGTAGCTTCGCTTCCTGGATCTCTACCGCGCGAGCGAACAACGGCTCGGCCTTCGCGTAAACGCCCTGTGTCCGGTAGAGCGCGCCAAGGTTTCTGAGGGTTTGCGCCACATCGGGACGCATCGGCCCGAGCGCCGTTTCACGAATGTCGAGCGCACGTATGTGCAGCGATTCTGCCTTTGTGTACTCCCCTTGCTTCTGGTAGAGCATGGCGAGATAGTCCAGGACGGTCGCTACATCAGGATGCGTTGCTCCAAGCGCCTTGATATTGATGTCGAGCGCCCGGATGTATAGCGGTTCGGCCTTCGCATATACGGATTGTTCGCTGTAGACGCGAGCGAGGTTGCTAAGGTTGTTTGCCACCGCGCGGTGCATCGCACCCAGAACCTTCTCATTGATGTCGAGCGACCGAAGTAGTAATGGCTCGGCCTTCGTATACTCACCTTGATCTTCGTAGAGGGTGGCGAGATTGTTAAGGCTGGCCGCGACCTCGGGGTGCGTCGCACCCAGGGCCTTCTCTTCGATGTCGAGCGCCCGCACCAGCAGTGGCTCGGCCTTCGTATACGCATTTTGATCCATATAGAGAGCAGCGAGGGTATTGAGTCTTAATGCGACATCGGGATGCATCGTGCCCAGGGCCTTTTCGTCAATGTCGAGTGCCTGGATCAGCAAGGGTTCGGCATTCGCATACTTGCCTTGTGCCTGGTAGAGGTAGGCGAGGTTGTGCAGGTTGGTTGCGATGTCGGGATGCAACGCACCCTTCGCTTTTTTGTTAATATTGAGTGCCCGGATCAGTAGTGGCTCGGCTTTCGTGTATGCGCCTTGTTCCATGTGGACCGCGGCGAGATTGTTGAGTCTGGCTGCGATGGTGGGATGCATTGCACCTAGCGCTTTTTCATCGGCGTCAAGTGCTCGGACCAGCAGTGGCTCGGCCTTCGTGTAGTCGCCTTCGGCTATGTAAAGCGAAGCGATATTATGGAGGCTTCGCGAGACATCAGGGTGCATCGCGTCGAGTGCCTTCTCGCGGATGTCGAGTGCCCGAAGAAAAAGGGGCTCCGCCTTTGCGTAGGCGCCTTGCTTCGAGTAGAGTATTCCAAGTTCGTCTACGCTGTCCGCAACATCGGGGTGCATCGGTCCTAGTGTTTTCTCACGGATGTCGAGCGCGCGGAGGTACAGCGGACGGGCCTTTATGTACAAGCCTTGCGCCTGGTAGAGCCCGGCCAGGTTATTGAGGCTATCCGCTACATCGGGATGCATCGGTCCCAGTACTTTCTCGCGGATGTCGAGCGCGCGGACGAAGAGGGCCTCGGCCTTTGTGTACGCGCCTTGCGCCTGGTAGAGACCGGCGAGGTTATTGAGACTTTTTGCCACATCAGGATGGCGTGGTCCGAGCGCTTTCTCTCGAAGTGCAAGGGTCTGTTCTACGAGGGGGAATGCCTCCTGGAACTTGCCTTCGCTATACAATTTCGCCGCGAGGATACCGAGGCGAGTTGCCTCCTGAATGGCTACTTGGGTACTTGGTCGCGATGGCAGCTGCGCACCCATAGGCCGTGTGCAGCCAAAGGAAACGCCGAGGGCAACAACGAGGATTGTCACAACACCGGTGGATCGAGCCATTGCCCGTGCTCCTTTCGCTGAGTGGAGGTGGATCGAGCGGAGGCCAGGTTTGTTTGGGAACGGAGGAGCGTAGACGACCAATAGCCGGTCTGCAGCGCCGATGCGTCGTGCCTTGTCTTCACCGGTCGTGCGGCTGCTTCTTGAGGCGAGTGATCAGGCGGTCCATCATGTAGCGGCGTTCCATCGTCTTGCGGCTCGTCATGTCGAGGCCGCCAAATGCTTGGATCCAGAGGGGGAGGTTGCACAGCTCGCGGAGGACGGGGACGAAGCGAGGGGTGCGCGTGTGGACGGCCTGTAGTACGGCCAGGGTCGTCGTAAATTCCCTGAAACGATCCTTGAGGTACGAAGGGGTCAAGAGAACGACGACGTAGCGGCTCCTTTCCAGCGCTTCCTCGACGACGAGCTGGTTGTAGCCGAGGTCGTCGTAGTCCCAGATCGAGCAGCCGCTGGCCTGGAGCTCCGCCTGAAAGATCTTGGTCACCCACTCCCGCAGAGCGGGATCGCCACGGTCGTAGCTGATGTAGACGTCCCTCTCGAAGACCGGGCTTGGCGCGATGGGGCGTGGATAGCGGGTCAACGGATAGAACGCCTCGGTGTTGGCGATGAACGACGGGCGCTGCGCCGCGCTCGACGACAGCACCACGCGCTGCTGGAGGTAGTCGAACAGCTGCGCGACCGTGACGTCGCCGCCGCTGGTGGACGCGGCGCCGCGCAGGCCGTCCAGCATGTGGCCGGTGAAGATGCCGTACGGGGCCTCCGGCGAGACGTACGACTTGCCATCGGCCGCGGACGCGGCGAACACGACCCGACCCCGGGCGTCGATCTCGTTGCGAAACAGATCGGAGAACGCCGTGAGGTCGAGTGATTGTGCCTCGGCGGGCGCGGTATCAGGGATGATGTCCCGGTGCGTCATCCCTGCGGCGCGGCAACAGTCGAGCACCACGGTGAGCTCTCCGGCGCATCGATCGAGGCGCCTGGATAGCTCGCGGGCTGAGATGGCGGTGGTTTGATAGGCTCCCCTGCGGGCATCGACGGGAAGGATGTATGACGAGCCGTCGGCGCCCTGGCCGCCATGGCCCGAGAAGTAGAAGAACGTGCGCGAGCCGGCGGCGCTTGCGCGCTCGCAGGTGGCTTGCAAGGCCTCGAGGATGTTGTCGCGAGTCGCGGCTTCCTCTTCGAGGACCGTGACGTGATCGGGTGGGTAGGCGCAGTACTCCGGACACGCCAGCACATCGCGGACCCCGGGTACGTCGAGGGTGGTCCGGAGCTTGCCGACATGCAGATATCTCGAAACACCGACAACGAGTGCCTGAGACGCGTGGTCGAGTGAACCCAAGGGATGCTCCGTGGTCGCGATGTGGCGGCAACACGAGGCGTGTGTTGCCCGTGGGCGGGCTGGCTACTCGTCGGCGTCGCGGGTCAGCTCCAGCCACGTAGTGACCGAGGCCTGGTAGGCGGACATATCGGTGGTGGCCAGCAAGGGCGGAGGCGGGGGCGGGTCCTTGGTGACGGTGCCGAGCGCGACGGCCCCGGAAGGTAGCTCGCTGTCGGTGCAGCCGACGACGACGGGTGCGGTCATGCCGGGTTCGAGGATGGGTGGCTTCGTCGACCAGCTGGCGAACCACACGGTGTAGGGCGGGAGTTGGTCTGTCGGGACGAGATCGAATGGAATGCTGAAGTACTGAAAGCTCTTGGTCATACGGGAAGGCTCCTCTGGTGAGACGGGTGAACGCGCGACGTGAGATCGGGTCGCATGATGTGCTTTGGCGACGCGACCACCGGAATTCAAACAGCCTGATCGCGAAAAATGACGTCGACCGAACGAATCCTGAAACGGTTCAGTGAACGTCGATCGGCTGATAGATGATGACACGTGCGTGCGCCGCCCGCGCCGCGGCGAGATACAAGTCGATCGATCCATCGGGCGGAGCATCGCTCACCCCATCGACCAGAATCACCTGGTACTGCACGGGAGCGTCGAGCGTGATGTCGATTGTCTGCGTGCCGTGGGCTCCTGCCTTGCATCCCGGCCCGTGCGGGCATCGGCCGACCAGCGCGCCATCGGAGCGGTAGACGCGCAGATCGCCGGCCTCGCGAGGGCGCGCCGTGATCACGAGGTGATCGCCGATGACATGCTCGCCGGGAGTGCTTCGCGTCGTGCTCGTATGACGAAACCCAACCTCGAGATCGGGAGTGCGCGGGAGTAAACTCCATACGACGACAGAGGCCGCCGTGGCGAGCGCGCCTGTGGTCACCCACCTGAACACGGGAGTGCGCCACCACGGTCGTGATCGCAGGGCGGTGGCGGCCCGCAGGACCTCCGCCTGCCAGCGCTCGCCGGCACAACCGGACGGCAAGCTCCCGAGCAGGGCTTCGAGCTCGGCGTAGTCGGCGGCGATCTCCGGTGATGGGGCCGGGGCGCTCGGATCGGTTTCGCGCGCCAGCAGCCACTCGGACTCGGCACGCATCGCGTCGGGCAGAGATTGCGCCTCGGCGGGATCGTCGAGCTTGCTCATCGAGCGAGCCCTTCACCTCGCAGGCACTGTCGCAGGCGCGGCAAGGCTCGAGAGATGCGCACCTGTACAGTGCTGTGAGGGGCGCCGACGATCTCGCCGATTTCGGTGTGGCTCAGGCCGAGGAGACACCGCATGAGCAGCTGGGTTCGCGTGGGAACGGACAGGGTCCCCAGACATTGCTCGAGGGCGCGCCGCTTGGTGGCTCGATCCACCTCCATCGTCAGGTCCGGAGCTACGGCGAGATCGTCCAGCGCCGCCAGGTCGTCCGCGGCACTTGCGCGACGGAGGCGCCTCAGCTCATCGAGGCAACGATGATAGGCGATGCCGCACAGCCAGCTCCACAGCGTGCTGCGTGCCGCGAAGCCGTCGAATCCCTGAAATGCTTCGAGAAATACCTGCTGGCGGATGTCCTTGGCAAGCTCGCGGTTGCGGACGGTCCGGATGGCGAATGCCATGACGGGATCGCCATAGGTGTCCATCAGGATGTTCAGCGCTTCAGCGTGGTCTCCGCGGCGTACGTACGCAAGGGCGGCCTGTTCGGCCGCGCGATCGACGCGCGATTTCGGCGGTTGCCAGGCGGGAGTCTCGATGGTCGAAGGATCGTTACTCCCGATGGTCGGGCTACCAACCGGGGGGCCTTCTTGCACATGCGCACACTAGGCGCCGATAATCGCCAGGTCAACCTCGGCCCGATTATACCGCGCGTGGTATTTTTGCCTTGCTGTCGCAAAGCAAGGAGCCGTTGAATGGATCGGTCACTGGTACACCGTGAGTGCGGAGTTTGTAGATGGGGCGTAATCGTCGCGCTGAGCAGTGTGGCATGCGCGCTCGCGGGAGTGCTCCTCTGGTGGTTCCTGCACGGGCAGGCGCCGGCGTGTGAGAAGGAGGTCCGTGCCGGTGATCTGCAACGTGGTATCCAGACCTGTCTCGCGAGCTACCAACAGAGCAAGGACCCGCGCGATCTTGTTTGGGCCGCGAAGGGGTATCTACGCGTGCCCGAGTTCGATAAGGCCGACGAGCTCGCCCATCAGCTCTTCGCTGGACCGCGCTATGGCGATGCGCACGCGATCCTGAGTTACGTCGCGCTGCGACGAGGCGCTGGCAGTGACGCGCGGCTTCACGCCACCATCGCCCTTGTCGCGCATACGCTCGGCGGCGACGAGACGGGTCAGGCGAGCGATGTCGTGTCGCTGGCGAAGGTGGCGTGGCAGCTCGGTGACTTCACGGCGTCGCTGGCGGCGGCCGACGAAGCGCTGAGGATGTCCCGCCGGCTGGGAGAGCCCACCGTCGAGGGCGGGGCCCAGATGGCACGGGCCGATGCGCTTCGCCGGATGGGGGACGACCGCGGGGCCGCCGACGCCGCAGCGCGAGCGAGCGAGCTGGCGACCGCGCCGTGCGACCAGGCGTGGGCTCACTTCAAGAGCGGCATGTGCCAGATGGAGGCCCAGCAAGCGGGCCTGGCGTTGATCGAGTTCGATGCCGCCACCCAGGCCAACCTGCGTTGCGGCTCGCGGGATCTAGCGAACTCGATCGCGCTCAACGAGGCCTGGCTCCTGTATGACAAGGAGCCTGCGGCGGCGCTGGCCAGGCTGAACGAGGTCACGAAGCCCGACGGCGATTCGGTCGAGACCCTGCTCCTGCGCGGCTACCTCGCGGCGGGGCGCGGCGCGCTGGGAGAGGCGGACGGGTACATCACCCAGGCGGAGCGCCTCGATCCGCCCGATGCCGATTGGCCGTGGGAGATCGAGCGTCTCCGCGCCGAGGTCACGGAGATGCGAGGGGGGCCGTCGGGCGACGAGGCTGCCGAGGCGCATTACCGCCGCGCGATCGCGATGATCACCGCGTTGCGCACCACCTCTCGCGCACGGTCGGCGTACTTCGTCGCGAGCCACCGCGGCGCCTACGACGGGCTGATCGCGCTGCTGGCGCGGCACAGCCGCTGGCGCGACGTCCTCGAAGTCGTGCTCGAGCTCGACGCGAGCGACATGCTGCGGGCCACCGCGGGCGAGGTCCGTCGCGAGCACGACGCGCCGGACGTCGTGGCACCACCACCGAGCTCGGCCGCGGTGGTTCCGGCGAGCGTGGACGACGTGCGGTCGGCGTGGCGAGGCCGTGACCTGGTCATCGTGATCGCGCCGTCGCAGCGCCAGCTCGGGGCAGGTCACGAGCGCGCCTATCGGCTGCGGATCAGCGATGGTCAGGTCACCGGCGAAGATGTGGGCGAGGCGAGCCCGGCGCTCACGTGGGCCGGCGCCTTGTTCAGGGATCCGGGGAACCGCGACGCCGCGCGGGCGCTGGGGCGGATGATCGTCCCACCGGACCCGACCCCAGCCACGCTCCACGTGCTGGCGATCGGCGCGCTGGGCAAGGCGCCGCTCGCCGCGCTGCGCGACGACGATGGTGCGCCGAGCATCGCCAGGCGCCCGCTCGTGCGCGTGCTGGGGCTGCGCGCGAACGGTCCGGAGTCGCGCGGGACCGGCGCCCGCGGTCATCATCGCCGATGCGCGCGGGAACCTGCCCAGCGCCGCGGCCGAGGGATCGATGGTGGCCAACGCCCTCGGCTCGGGAGCGCTGGTGTCCGGATCGAGCACGTCGATCCTGGCGACCCAGGATCGATTGTGGGCGGCGCGTGATGCCGCGTTACTTCACATTGCGGGCCATGTAGGCTGGCGGGGGCGCTGGAGTGCGCTTCGCATGGCCGATGGTGACGTTGAACCCTCGGAGATGGTCCGGCAGCGTCTCGCGCCTCGCCTCGCGGTGCTGGCCGGCTGCGGGTCTGCGGCGGCGCTGGATGAAGAGGGTTGGGGCTCGATCGCCGCGGCGCTGCTCGAGTCCGGAACGGCCGTGGTGATCGCGACCGATCGGAGCGTGGACGATGAACCGTCGCTGACCGTGATGCGCGGCTTCTATGGCCAGCCCGATTGGCGCACCGATCCGGCTCGGGCGCTGGCACGGGTGCAGCAGGCGCTCGCCGCGCAGGCCGATACCCCCGGTGCCCCATCAGATGAGGCCAGCAAGCCACAATCGTGGCCCGCGTTCTCGGTGCTGGTCCGGCCCCCGGTGATCCCGGTTCGGTAACCCATCGATATAGGCGTTCGACCGGCCGCGAATCCGACCTGCGAAATTATGTGTTGGATCTGCCCGGCGGCAGTCGCCTTATCGGTGGGAGCTGGATCTGGAAACATGGAGCGGGTAACGTGACTTCGCGTGAAGGATGGCCATCTTGCGGCAGCTCTCAAGGATGGGGAGCCCCCCGACGGGGATCCGCCCGAGAGCGCAAGTCCGGCGCAAGCCGAGCCCACGCTCCAGGGCGGGGCCCCTCCCGGTGGGGGTGTACACGATGGGGAGCCGCCCGATGGGGGGCCGCCGCGGAATCACCGGGTCATGCTGGCCGAGTTGATGAAGGCGCACGGCGAAGAGGTTCTCGGGTTCTGCATGCGCATGGTCCGCACGAAGACGCTCGCCGAGGACCTGAAGCAGCAGATATTCCTGGAGGCGTACCGCGATCTCGACCGCTTCAAGGGGCACTCGCCGCCGCGCGCCTGGTTATTCGGGATCGCCAATCACCGCTGCCTGGACGCGATCAAGGCCATGCAACGGCACTTGAAGCTCATCGATCCCGGCGAGCAAGCCGTGGCTGGCTTCGAGGACCCCGGTCCGGGGCCGCTCGAACACGTCGATCGTGTGCTCCTCATCGCGGCGCTCGAACAATGTTTGAACAAGCTGCCGCCCGACATACGCGCGACGGTGCTCATGCGGTTCCAGACCGAAGCTACCTACGAAGAGATGGCGGCGCTGCTCGCCGCGACCGCGGACACCCTGCAGGTACGTGTCGCTCGCGCGCTTCGGAAGTTGCGGCGATGCCTGGAGAGGAAGGGGTGGACCGGTGAGTAGCAAGGCGCAGGGTGACGAACACGATGACGAACCCGATGACGAGGACGACTGGCTGCTCGCGCGGGAGCGTGGCCAGCCGGGGCCGGCCGTTTCCGATGAGACCGTGAGGAGGTACGCGCAGCTGCAATCGCTGATCAAGGACTTGCCGGCCACGCCGGCAGGCGTCGCTTCGCGCGTGGGCTGGGAGCAAGACGTCTTCGCGGCGATCGACAAGGCGGAAGCGGAATCCGAGGCCTCGCGCAATCCGGCGCCGGGCCCGCCGGTCGACCGCGCGACGCCGAAGCGAGTGAGGTCCAGGTCGCGGCGCTGGGCGGCGGCTGCGGTCAGCATCGGGATCGCTGCCGTCGTGGCGATCCTGCTCGCGTTGCACCGCGATCGCGGGGGAGCCACGGTGCCCACCATCGCGTTCGAGGTCCAGTCGGGCAGTCGTCTGTATCGTGGCGCAGAGCGCCGCGTCGGCGATACGCTGATCGTGCGCGGCGTGATTGAAGGACCAGGAGAGTTGCGTATCTACGACGCTGCCGGGGTCGAGCAGGCGCGCTGCTCGGCGCCTACACCGGGCTGTACGGTCGATCGCGCGGACCAGCGTACGACGATCCAGCTCACGATGCCGTTGCGCGCACTTGGCGCGCTGCGTGCGGTCCTGTTTGCGGCGCCGCTCGGGGAGGCGTCGAGAGGTCTCGACGGTGATCTCGAGGCCGCGAGGCGCGCGGGGATTGCCAGGACCGCGCGCGACCTCGTGGAGGTCCGCTGATTGTTCGACGGCAGGTGGGCCGACGAAACAGTCGAGCCGGCACGATCACAGAGAGCGCGCGAAACGCCCGCGTATCACCGTGGGTCACCGCCAGCGCGAGGGCCTCGTCGTCGACGCGGTCTTCGGCGTCCTTCATCTGCGCCCCGCGGAGCTCGAGGAGGAGGCGCGCCTTGCAGCGCCGCAAGGTTGGCAAGCCGCTTCGCCGCGCTCGCACCGGGCGTTGACACCGGAACAGAAGGCTTCACCGAAATAGCGGGATGGAGAGCACACTACCTGTCGGCGAACGAGGCGCTCGGATCCCGACATTTATTTGCGAGCGCTTCATGCTGCGCTTCCGCGGTGCGTGTCGCAGATATCGGCGTGAGCCGTGTGCGGCCGGGCGCGCCTAGTTGACGGCGCCCTGACAGGGCGCGAGCTCGCACAGGAGGTGGCTGACGTGGCCGAGGGTGCGCTGCAGGCGGACCATCGGATCGCGCGCCTCGAGCAGCTCCTGGCGGGCGTCGGCGTCCATGATCAGCGCGGCGGCCACGGCGTCGGCGCAGGCGCCGGGCGAGTCGAAGCTGCGGACCAGATCGCGCAGCTGCGCGCCGCCTTGCTCGATCACCTCGGCGAGCCGATCGCACAGGAGGATCAGGCGGCGGTGGTGGTCGTGGGCGTCCTGCGGATCATAGAAATCGTCGTCGAGCGTGTGCGCCTCGACCAGCCGATAGTTGTGCTGGCTCGGCAGCTCGCGCGCGATCTCGGCCCGCGCGATGCCGCGGAGCAGGAGCGCGAACCGGCCGTCGGGGAGCTCCTCGGAACAGATGATGCGGCCGACGCCGCACTTCTCGTACACCGGGGGGCGGCCGTAGTACGTGGTCTCGTACCCCGGGCGGAGCCGCGCGATGCCCATCAGCTGACTGCCGGCGAGGCAGTCGCGGGTCAGCTCGCGGTAGCGGGGCTCGAACACGTGCAGCGGCAAGAGGCCGCCCGGCAGCAGCACGCAGTTGGCGAGCGGAAAGATGGGTAACGATGCCAGCGCGGCGGGACTGTCCAATCCAAATTCGCGCATGGTCCTCGCATCCTCCGTGTGGTTTCTCAACCGTAAACGTCGATGCAGGCACCGGTCAGTGCCGACGGCGCTGCGTGGGCCAAGAACAACGCCGTGCGGGCGATATCGTCCGGACTCATATCCGAGCTCGCTCCCGGCATGCCTTCACGCAGCATAGCCGTGTCGACGCTGCCAGGACAGATCGCATTCACGGAGACCTTAGCAGCGCGGAGTTCCTCGGCAAGGGCCCGCGTCAGGCCGATGACGCCATGTTTGGCCGCGCAATAAGCGGACAGGAGCGCGGTGCCTTCCCGCCCGGAGATCGAAGAGATGTTGATGACGCGACCGCTCGCACGGATCAGATCGGGGAGGAACGCGCGCGTGACGTAGAACGACCCGTCGAGGTTGACCGCCAGGACGCGGCGCCATTCGGCGTCGCTGAGCACCACCGTCGGCTTGCGTACCACTATACCCGCGTTGTTGACGACGATCGTCACCGGCGCCAGGTTTGCCCGGACGAGCTCGGCGGCGCGGTGAACCGCGGCCGGATCGGCGACGTCGCACGAGGCCACCTGCGCCCGCGCGCCGAGCGCGGTGACCTCGTCGGCGACCCGTTGCAAGGGGGGGACCTCGCGTGCCCACAGCGCGACGTCGGCCCCGGCCTCCGCGAGGCGGAGCGCGATGGCACGCCCGATGCCACGGCTGGCCCCCGTGACGACGGCCGTCCCTCCTGCCAGCGGGCCGGTCACCGGAGCCTCACCAGGAGAGCTCTCGCTGTAGGGTGACTCCGAGCCTTGCTTCGCTGCGGACCGGAATCGATCGATCCAGCTCGGACCCCTCGCGGCGCGACCTCGGTCATTTCGGCTTGGCCTTGGCGGGGGCCGGCTTGGCCGGCCTGGGCCCCTTGACATCGGCGGGCTCGTCGTCGCCGAGCTGACCGCGGCCGCCCTGCGCCGCCATGTCGAGCGGGTCGACGATGTCGTTGTACGGATAGGGCATCGACTGCGACTGACACTGAAACGACGCCTGGTTCTGGTCGTCCTTGATGTCGAACCTGTAGATCGGATCCTGCTTGCCGCCGGTGCCGTTGGTGCAGTCGCGCAGGTTGGGCCACCCGGTGCCGTCGATCTCCTTCCAGATGTTGTCGAACTCGCCGGGGGTCAGGCTGTGGGCGTCTTCCTGGCGATTGCCGGCGACGTCGGTCCGCCATCGCTTGATGCGCGGGCCGGCCTCGGTGCAATCGACCTGGACGCCGATCTGGTCGCCGGCCATGTGGTGTGCCACGGCATAGCCGGCGATCCGGCCCCGGCACGCGAACGTCGGGACCTCGCGGGCGACCTGCTCGTGCGGGGCGCCGCCGCATGCACCTGCCCACAGCCCGAGCCAAGGTCCTGCGAGGACCGTCGCGGCGCGCAGGAGCTCACGCATAGTCGGCGGCGAGGGAGGCGCGCGTGTCCTCCGGGCATTCGACGCGATGGCGATAGTTCGGGTGATCGATCTCGACGGCGATCGGGGTGCCCGGCGTCAACAGCGCGGCGCGCGCCTCGGGCGACAGCGGGTAGCGGGTGTACTGCACGGCCGAGATCTTGTCGTCGGTCGAGCGCCCCGGCTCGAACGCCGCGCGGATCGCGTGCGGTCCGATGTGGAGCACGACGTGTTCGTCCAGCCCGACCAGATCTTTCAGCGCGACGTACGGATCGACCTCTTGCGGCAGCTCGATGAACAGCGTGGCCGACAGCGAGTCCTGGGTCGGCATCAGCTGGTTGTAGACGGCGATCTCGGACTCGATCTGCTCGTCGCGTGTCAGGTTC
>Ga0308176_10001403_pt1 | contig 15142 bp, 12 predicted proteins | sample PhyCR2_3_FD_203890 | JGI IMG/M metagenome (GOLD analysis project Ga0308176, IMG submission 203890) | Soil microbial communities from UC Gill Tract Community Farm, Albany, California, United States - DLSLS.C.R2 | ecosystem: Environmental > Terrestrial > Soil > Agricultural land | place: USA...
CGCCGTCAGGGTCAGCATGTGCACCTCGGCGCGGAGCTCCTTCAGCTTCTCCTTGTGCTTGACGCCGAAGTGCTGCTCCTCGTCGACGATCACCAGGCCCAGGTTCTTGAAGCTGACCTGCTTGGAGAGCACCGCGTGGGTGCCGATCACGATCTCCACCTCACCCTTGGCGAGCCCGTCGCGGGTCTCGGCCGCTTCCTTGGCGGGGACCATGCGTGAGAGCCGCCGCACGCGCACCGGCCAGCCGTCGAACCGCTCGCTGAAGGTCTTGAAGTGCTGGCGGGCGAGCAGCGTCGTAGGGGCCACGATGGCGACCTGCTGGCCGCTCATGGCCACGACGAAGGCGGCCCGCAGCGCCACCTCGGTCTTGCCGAAGCCTACGTCGCCGCAGATCAGGCGGTCCATCGGCTTGCCGGCCGTCAGGTCCTCCAGCACGTCGCCGATGGCGATCAGCTGGTCCTCGGTTTCCTCGTACGGGAAGCGGGCGCAGAACTCGTCGAACACGCCGTGCGGCGGCGCCATCGGGTCGGTCACGCGCGTGGCGCGCTCGGCGGCGATGCGGATCAGGCCCTCGGCCATCTCGCGCAGGCGTTCCTTCGCCCGCGCCTTGCGCGCCTGCCACGCGGCGCCGCCCAGGCGATCGAGGATCACGCCCTCGCTGTCGGCGCCGTAGCGGGTCAGCAGATCGATGTTCTCCACCGGCAGGTAAAGCTTGGACTCGCCGCCATAGTGGATCTCGAGCGTGTCGTGCGGCGCGCCCTGGACGTCGAGGGTCTTCAGGCCTTCGTAGCGCCCGATGCCGTGGTCGATGTGGACGACCAGGTCGCCCTGGGTCAGCGCCGAGGCTTCGGCCAGGAAGTTCGCGGCGCGCCGCCGGCGACGCGGCCGGGCCAGGCGGTCGCCCAGGATATCGGTCTCGGAAATGACCGCCAGACCGTCTGTCTCGAAGCCTGCGTCCAGCGGCAGGACGACCCTTTGCGGGACTTTCGGATTTGCGGCCTTCGCCGCGTCCCAGTAGGCGGCGAAGGGGACATCGTTCAGCCCGTGGTCGGCCAGCATCGAGCCCAGCCGGTCGGACGAGCCGTCGGACCAGGAGGCGAACAGCACCCGCTTGCCGGCGGCGGCCAGGGCGCGGGCATGATCGGCCGTGGCCTCGAACAGGTTGACGCTGTCGCGGTGACGCTCAGGCGCGAAGCTGCGCCCCGGCCGCGCGCCCATGTCGATGACCAGGTCGCCCTCGGCCTCCTGGAAGGATGAGAATCGCCGGTGCGCCCGCGCCGCGATGCGGTGGGTCCATTCCGCGTCGGTCAGGTACAGCCGGTCCGGCGGGAGCGGGTGGTAGTGCATCCGCCGCTCGGTGTTGGCCCGGGCGTCGAAGGCGTCGGCGATCATCGCCATCCGCTCCTCGCGGGCCTCCCGGGCCAGATGGTCCAGGGCGATCAGGGTGTCCGCCGGCAGGTAGTCGAAGACAGTGGCCAGCTCCTCGTAGAAGAGCGGCAGCCAGTGCTCCATGCCGGCGCGCCGGCCGCCTTCGGAGACGGTGGCGTAAAGCGGGTCGTCGCCCGGGGCGCCGAAGGTCTCCAGGTAGCGGGCGCGGAAGCGGGAGATACTGTCCTTGTCCAGCAACGCCTCGCTGACAGGCAGCAGGGCGACGTCCTTCAGTTGCCTTGTGGAGCGCTGGGTCTCGGGATCGAAGGCCCGGATGGATTCCAGCGTGTCGCCGAAGAGGTCCAGCCGGACCGGCTCGTCGGCGCCCGGCGGGAAGACGTCGATGACGCCGCCGCGGATGGCGAACTCGCCGCGCTCGGACACCGTCGAGGCGCGCTGGTAGCCGTTGACGGCGAAGTAGGCCTCGACCTCGGCGATCTCGACGCTGTTGCCCACGCGGGCGGACCAACTCGCCTGCTTGATCGACGCCTGCGGCGGGACGCGCTGCATCAACGCCGGCGCCGAGGTGACGAGCAGGCAGGGCTTGGCCTCGAGGCCGGCGGCGAGCCGCGCCAGGGTCGTCATGCGCTGGGCGGCTACCCCGCCGGAGGGGCCGATCCGGTCGTAGGGCAGGCAGTCCCAGGCCGGGAACGTCAGGACCTCGACCTGCGGGGCGAAGAAGCGGAAGGCGTCGGTGAAGGCCGACAGGCGCGCTGCGTCGCGGGCGACGAAGACGCAAAGGCCCCTCCGCGCCTTGACGATGTCGGCCATCGCCAGCGCGTCGAAGCCCTCCGGAGCGCCCACCAGATCGAGCCGGCCCGGCTCTTCGGCGACGCGGCGCAGCTCGGCGGCGGTGATCGGCCGGACGCCGGCGTCATCCGCCACGAGCGTCTCCATCCTTGGGGTGAACTTCGAAGCGGAAGACCCTGATCTGGTTCAGCAACTCGCCCTCGAACTCAGCGGGCGCGGGCAAGGTTCCGACGATCCAGGCGTAGAGGTCCTGGTCGGGCTGGTCGAGCAGGTGCTCGAAGGCGTCCAGCTCAGCGGCGGCCATGCTCGGGACGTGCTTGTCCGCGAACGGCCCCAGGATGAGGTCCGCTTCTCTGAAGCCCCGGCGCCACGCGCGGAACCTCAGCTTCCTAAGCCGGGCGTCGTCGTTACTCGTCATTCGAAAGAGGCGCCGGATATAGAGCCCACGTGGCCCAAGCGCCAGTCGGCTATGCTCCGTTTCATGCGGCCGCAGATTCTGTACCCGCTGTTCGCCTCGGTGACCGCGCTGAAAGGCGTGGGGCCCCGCCTTGAGCCGTTGTTGCGCAAGGTGGCGGGTCCGCTCGTGCGCGACGTGCTGTTCCTCAAGCCCCACTCGCTGGTGCGCCGCACGCCGGCAACCCTGAGCCAGGCCGCGGACGGCCAGGTGATGACCTTCGAGGTCACTGTCGAGGAGGTGCAGAAGCCGCGCTCGCACCAGCAGCCGCTGCGGATGCGGGTGAGCGACCCCACCGGGTTCATGTCCCTGGTCTTCTTCGGCCGCTACGGCGACCAGATCGCCCAGCGTCATCCGGTGGGCGCCAAACGGATCATCTCGGGCCGGGTCGACGACGAAAAATTCGGTCGCCAGATGGTTCACCCCGACTACCTGCTGGCCCCCGACAAGGCGGGGGAGATCCCCGAGTTGGAGGCGATCTACCCGGCGACGGAGGGCCTGCCGCCGCGCCGGGTGCGCACCTTCGTGCTGGAGGCCCTGGAGCGCGCGCCGGACCTGCCCGAGTGGCAGGATCCGGCCTGGCTGGCGCAGGAGCGCTTCCCGTCGTGGCGAGAGGCGGTCACCCGCCTGCACCATCCCGACGCCGAGCCGGACATGGATCCGGGGGCGCCGCACCGGCGGCGGCTGGCCTACGACGAGCTGCTGGCCCAGCAACTGGCCATGGCTGAGCGCAAGGCCGAGCGGCGACGCGAGCCGGCGGCGAAGGTGGCGGCCAGCGCCGTGGCGGAGAAGATCCGCGCCGATCTGCCCTTCGCCTTCACCGGCGCCCAGGACCGCGCATTGGCCGAGATCCGCGCCGACCTCGCCGCCGGCGAGCGGATGAGCCGGCTGATCCAGGGCGACGTGGGTTCCGGCAAGACCGTCGTGGCGATGTGCGCCATGGCCGACGTGGCCGCGGCCGGTGGTCAGAGCGCACTGATGGCGCCCACCGAAATCCTGGCGCGCCAGCACTTCGAGACCATCGAGGCGCCGCTGGCGCAGCACGGCGTCGGCGTCATTCTGCTGACCGGCCGCGACAAGGGCGCGGCCCGAGCCGAGAAGCTGCGGGCGCTGGGGTCCGGCGCAGCGCAGGTGGCCGTGGGCACCCACGCGCTCTTCCAGGACGAGGTCGCGTTCCACAAGCTGGAGCTGGCGGTGATCGACGAGCAGCACCGGTTCGGGGTGAGCGAGCGCCAGCGGCTGCTGGACAAGGGCTTCGGGACCCACGTGGTGGCCATGTCCGCCACGCCGATCCCGCGGACACTGGAACTGACCCTCTACGGCGACCTGGACGTCAGCCGCATCGACGAGAAGCCGCCCGGCCGCACGCCGGTCGCCACCCGCGCCGTGCCGATGGGTCGGATCGGCGAGGTCGAGGCCCGCCTGCGCGACGCGGCGATGGCCGGGGCGCAGGCGTTCTGGATCTGCCCGCTGGTCTCGGAGTCCGAGCTGATCGACCTGAAGGCCGCCGAGACCCGCGCCGCGGAGCTGAAGGACATCCTGGGGTCAAAGGTGGGCCTTGTGCACGGCAAGATGCCGGCGGCCCAGAAGGACCAGGTGATGGCCGAATTTGCCGACGGGCGGCTCTCGGTGCTGGTGGCCACGACCGTCGTCGAGGTGGGCGTCAACGTGCCCAACGCCACGATCATGGTGATCGAGCAGGCCGAGCGCTTCGGCCTGGCCCAGCTGCACCAGCTGCGCGGCCGCGTGGGCCGCGGGCGGCGCGAGAGCGCGTGCCTGCTGCTCTACGATCCGCCGCTCAGCGAGACGGCCGAGAAACGGCTCGACATCCTGCGGCGCACCGACGACGGCTTCGTCATCGCGGAGACCGACCTGGAACTGCGCGGCGGCGGCGACGCGCTGGGCCTGCGCCAGTCGGGCTTCCCGGATTATCTCTTCGCCGACCCCTTCGCGCACCGCGACCTGCTGGCCGCCGCCGGCGACGATGCGCGCCTCATCGTGACGCAGGACCCTCAGCTCAAAGGGCCGCGCGGCCGGGCCCTGCGCGTGCTCGAAGAGCTGTTCGATTGGAAGGCGGGCCTTTCGCGCCGCGACGCCGGCTGAGCCCCGGCGGCTCCAATCCCGCCTTCGAGCGTTACGGCGGCGATGGACGAGGATCGCTCCCTCTTCGGCGAGGGCCTATACCCCGAGACGGGCGCCCTCGCCATCCTGGCGCGGGTAGGGTTCCTGGGCTGCCTGCTGGCCATCGTGGCGGCGGTGGTCCTGCCGCCTGACGTCACGCCGCACTTCGCTCGGTCGCGCTACCTCGAGCACTTCGCGGCGTTCTACGTGGCCGCGTTGTTCGGCCTGGCCGCCCTGCCCCGCTGGCGAATGCGCCGCATCGTGGCCCTCTACATCGCGCTCGCAACCTTGCTGGAGCCGTCCCACCTGGTGGCCGGCGCGCCGCCGGCGCCGGTGTTCCAGAACTGGGTCGCCGACCTGGGCGGGCTGGCCGCGGCCTGCGCGCCGGTCGTCTTCGAGCGTTTCCGGCGGAGGTTTCCGGCCACCGCCGGGGCCTGACGAGCGCTAAGGGGCCCTAGATGAAGGCCCAGTGCCCGCGGTCGCGGACGCGCAGGTTGTTCTGCACGTGGCCCACGCCGTCGATGTCGGCGATGTCCTCGATGCGGCGCTTGTCGGCCTTGTGGCGCACCGTCCCGTTCAGGGTCACCTCGGCGTCCTCGACGATCACGTCGATGTCGCGGGCGTCCACCCGCGCGTCGTCCAGCCGCTCCATGATCACCGCCCATAGCACCCGGTCGGACGGGCCGCGGCGCCGACGTGCGCGGGCCTCACGTCGCTCATGGTCGCGACGCAGCGCCTCTTCGCGGCGCGGATCGGGGTCGCGGCGCGGATGGCCAGTGAAGAACGCTTCCGCCCGGTCCAGCCAGGACCGCGGCTCGCCGCGATCGCGGTAGTCGCCTGCGTCCATCCGACGGCCGTAGTCGCGGTCGGCCTCGTATCCCGCCTGCGCGCGGCGACGGTCCGGGTCATAGTCGCGGTCGCGCGAGTAGTCCGCCTGTCCGTAGTCCTCCAGGGCCTCCCGGTATTCGTCCTCGGCGCGGTAGCCGCTGCGGCGATCCGGGTCGTAGCCATAGTCGTTCGAATAGTCGGCCAGGCCGAAGTCGTCGCGGCCGCGACGGCGCACGTCGTCGTCACGCTCCCGCCAGTCTTCACGCGCCATGATCGCCTCCTTGCTCACAGGGTTCCCGCGCACAACCTACGCCGTGGACTTCGGTTCCCAGGTCCGGCAGGGAACCGCCAGCCTCGCCGCGGCCTGTCTCGGCCAAGCGACTCAAGGGAACCTCACCCGCCGTGCCTCCCGACGACGAGACCCGCGCCCGCGAGCCCCTGGACGAAGGCCTCGCCGCGTCCGTGACCCCGGCACAGAGCCCGGCGAGGCGCTGGATCGGGCTGGCGCTGCGGATCTTGCCGATCGCGCTCCTGGGCGTCGCCGCCTGGGTGCTCTGGCAGGAGTTCCACAAGCTTTCCTGGGACGCGGTGGCCCACGCGATCGCCGGATGGGGCGTTGTGGCGATCGCCCTGGCGCTGGCCCTTTCCATGGCCAGCTTCGTGCTGATGGCGGTGATTGAGTGGGCCGGGCTGCGCTGGGCCGGCGCCCGGGTCCCGTTGCGCACCGTGGCGCTGGGATCGTTCCTGGCCAACGCCATCGCCCACGCCATCGGCGCCAACCTGATCGTCTCCGGCGCCATCCGGGCGCGCACCTACGACCGGCACGGGGCGACCTTGACCCAGGTGGCGGGCGCGACGGTGTTCGCCGCGGCCTCGTTCGGCGTCGGCCTGGCGGCGCTGTCGGGCGGCGGCCTGCTGCTGGCTTCGAGCCGCGAGCTGGACGCCACGGCGATCACGCCCCTGGTGGCGCGAGCGCTGGGGAGCGCGCTGGTGGCCGGCTCCCTCGGCTACGTGCTGCTCTGCGCCTTCATGCGGCGCGCGATCCGCCTCGGCAAACGCAGCATTACCCTGCCGAGCGTGCACGACGCGCTCATTCAGCTGGTCCTGGGCGTCATCGACAATGGCGTCGCCGCGGCGATCCTCTGGATCCTGCTCCCGGACAGCGCCGTGTCTTACACGACCTTCATCGGCGCCTATGCCGTGGCCTGCATCGTCGGCCTCGTCTCATCGGTGCCGGGCGGCGCGGGCGTGTTCGAGAGCGCCATGGCTGCGCTGCTGCCAAGCGTCGACCACGCCGCCCTGGCCGCGGCCTTCCTGGGCTATCGGCTCGCCTTCTACCTGCTGCCGCTGATGATCGCGTTCCTGGCGCTAGCCGCGGACTCGTTGCGCCACAGAGGCCGCTAACCGGCCGCGGCGCTGGCCTCCGGATCGGTCTGCGCAGCGGCCAGCACGTCGTTCATCGCCGCGAACAGCACGCCGATCTCTATCGGCTTGGGCACGAAGCCGTCCATGCCGGCGGCGCGATACTCGGCGACCTGGTGCGCCATGGCGTTGGCGGTGAGCGCGATGATCGGCGTGCGCGCATGGCCCGCCTCGGCCTCCAGCGCCCGGATGCGGCGGCAGGCGGTAGGCCCGTCCATCACCGGCATCTGGATGTCCATCAGGATCAGGTCCCAGTCCTCGCGCTCCCAGGCTTCCAGCGCCTGGGCGCCGTCGGCGACGATGGTGGGCTCCAGGCCGACCTGTTGCAGCAGCGTCTGCAGGACCAGGCGGTTGACCTCGTTGTCCTCCGCCGCGAGCACCCGCAGTTGCGGCGCTTCCTCGCTCGGCTGAGCGCTGGGCGTCGGCGGGGCTGGCGCGGCCGGGCGCGCGGCGCCGATGCGCTCCAGCGGCAGCTTCACGACGAACGTTGAGCCTTCGCCAGGCGTGCTCTCCGCACTGATGGACCCGCCCATCAGTTCGGCCAGCTCGCGGCAGATGGCCAGGCCGAGGCCGGTGCCGCCATAGCGCCGCGTGGTCGTCGAATCGGCCTGCTCGAACTTGGCGAAGAGCCGCGAGAGCGCCTCGGGCGGGATACCGATGCCGCTGTCCTTCACGCTGAGCACCAGCTGACCGGCGCGGCGGCTGACTCGGACCCGCACGCCGCCCTGCTCGGTGAACTTTATGGCGTTGGAGACCAGGTTGTAGAGGATCTGGCGCACGCGCGTGGAGTCGCCCAGGAAGACGCCGTGGGCCGCCTTATCGATGGTGAGCTCGAAGTCGACGCCCTTCTTGGCGGCGATGGCCGTGAAGGCCGCATAGGCGCCGGCCGCCAGGTCCTGGACATCGAACTCGGCCTCTTCCAGCTCCAGCTTGCCCGCCTCGATCTTCGACAGGTCCAGCACGTCGTTGAGGATGGCGAGCAGCGTCTGGCCAGACTGGCGGATAACGGTGAGGCGCTCGCGCTGGGCTGGCGTGAGGTCGTCGCCCTCCATGGCCTGGGCCATGCCCAGCACGCCGTTTAGCGGCGTGCGGATTTCGTGGCTCATGGTGGCCAAGAAGGCGCTCTTGGCCTTGGTGGCGCTCTCGGCCTCCTCCTTCGCCGCGATCAGCGCGTCCTGCGCCTTCTTGCGCTCGGTGACGTTTTGGATCGCGCCCACCAGGCGCTGCGGGCGGCCCTGTTCGTCGGTATGGAAGCTGACGACGCCCTCAGCCCAGACCTCGAGGCCGTCGGTGCGGGCCACGCGGTATTGCGGACGATAGGGCGCGCCTTCCTCGACGTGCTTGCGCCAGGCTTCGCGGACGGCGGGCTGGTCGCGCTCGTCGATGGTGGCGAAGATGTCCTTGTAGAGATCCTGATAGGTCTGGGGCCGCTCGAAGAAGGTGTCCTCGGCGCCGGCGGTGAACAGCTTGCGGTTCACGTAATCCAGTTCCCAGACGTGCATCTGCGAGAGTTCGAGGGCGAGGTTCAGGCGCTGCTCGGTGCGCTCGGCGCTTTCCAGGGTCTCGACCACCTCGGTGATGTCGTCGGCGAGGATCATCAGCCCGCCGATCTCGCCGGTCGGCTGACGCCAGGGGACGAGTTCCGTCTGCATCCACAGATGGCCACCCTGGCCGTGGCGTCCCACCCGCACCTTGCGGCCCGAGATGTGGTTGCCCTTCAGCGCATGGTCGAATGACTTGCGGAACGGCTCGTAGACCTGCGCGGAGAGGTCGTAGACGCTGCGGCCGACGTAGTCGGTGCCAGCCACTTGCAGGTGCTCTTCCCAGATCTTGCTGGCCGCCACGACCCGCATCTCCGTGTCGAGGATCACCAGCGACATTGGGATCAGGCCCAGGAGAGCCGCGCGGGTGGCGTTGTAGTAGGTCAACCGAGCCTGCGAGCGGGCGTGGTCCTCGGCGATCTGAGCGCGGGCCCATTCGTCGGCCACGAAGTCGGCCAGCGCCTGCAACTGGGCGGCTTTGGCCGGGTCCTTCGGGATCCGCTGGCTGGACGCGACCACCAGCACCCCAGGCGTGGTCCCGTCGGCCAGCTTGATCGGGGCGCCGATCCAGGCGCGCAGGTAGGGCGGGCCGGTCACGAGGGGATCGTTGGCGAACCGCTCGTCGCCCGGCTCCAGCCACAGCATCTCGCCGGTCGCGATGACGATCTCGGCGGCCCGGTCGCGTTCGGGCATCTCGATCTTGCTGGGCCGGCTGCGCCAGGCGACCCCGTCCTTGACCAGGATCACCAGGCTGTCGGAGCCGGGGAACAGGCCGCGGGCCACCAGGGTGGCGCGGTTGAACACGGCCAGCGAGAGCTGGACGCCGAAGGGCGTCGGCTGTTCCAAGCCTTTCTGTGCGTCCCGGTCGGGCAAGCTCGGCCCTCGTCCCCCAGCGAATCCAACGCTCTCGACCTAAGGTTAAGCCTGAAGGAGTTAACTGCGCCCTGCGCCGGCTGAGGCGGGATGACGCAGTCCGATCAGTCGAGTTTGGCGGGCTCGATCGTGACGCTCTCGCCGCAGCCGCACGCGTCGGTCTCGTTCGGGTTGTGGAACACGAACTTGGCGGCCAGCTTGGAGACCTCGTAGTCGATCTCCGAGCCGATCAGGAACAGCACGGCCTTGGGGTCCACCAGGATGGTGACGCCCTTGTCCTCGACCACTTCGTCGAGCGGATTGGCCGTTTCGGCGTACTCCAGGATGTATTCCTGCCCGGCGCAGCCGCCATTTTTCACCCCGACGCGCAGGCCTGCGTAGGGTTTCTCGGCCTTGCCCATGATCTCGCGCACGCGCTCGGCCGCCCGTTCGGTCAGGGTGACGACCTTCGGGCGGGGGCGGCGGGCTCGGGGTGTGACGGTGACGTCGTTCATGGTCGGTCAGAACATGTTCAGCTGCAGCTTGGCCTCGTCGCTCATGCGCGACGGGTCCCACGGCGGGTCGAAAACCAGTTCGACGCGGCAGGACTTCACCTCGGGGATCTCCTCGATCGCCTCCTCGACCCAGCCCGGCATGTCGCCGGCCACCGGACAGCCCGGCGCGGTCAGGGTCATGTCGATGACCACGTCCTTCGTGTCGGAGACGTCGACCTTGTAGATCAGGCCCAGCTCGTAGATGTCGACCGGGATTTCCGGGTCATAGACGGTCTTCAGCTTCTCGATGAGCTTGTCGGTCAGCTGATCGAGCTCCGCCTGGCTGAGCGGAGGGCTGGTCGTCGTCTCGATGTGCGCGGCGTCGTCCATCAATCCCACACTAAGCGAAGAAAGCCTGAGTCTTGGTAAGCGCGTCCACGAAGGCGTCGGCCTCTTCGTGGGTGTTATATAGGGCGAAGGAGGCCCGGGCGCTGGAGGTGACGCCGAAACGCCGCATCAACGGCTCGGCGCAGTGGGTCCCGGCGCGGACCGCGACCCCGTAGCGGTCCAGGATCTGGGCCACGTCGTGGGCGTGGGCGCCCTCTACAGTGAAGCTGAGGATCGCGCCCTTGCCGGGCGCTTCCCCAAGCACTTTCAGCCAGTTGGCCCCGTTCAGCCGCTCGCGCACGTGGTCGTAGAGGGCGTGCTCGTGGGCGGCGATGGCGTCGCGGTCAAGTTCATTCAGCCAGTTGATCGCCGCGCCCAGGCCAATGGCCTCCAGGATCGGCGGGGTGCCGGCCTCGAAGCGGTGCGGCGGGTCGGCGTAGGTGATGGCCTCGAGCGAGACATTGCCGATCATCTCGCCGCCGCCCTGGTACGGGGGCAGCGCCGCCAGACGTTCAGCCTTGCCGTAGAGGGCGCCGATGCCGGTCGGACCGTAGAGTTTGTGGCCGGAGAAGACGTAGAAATCGACGTCCAGCGCCTTCACGTCGATCGGCTGGTGGACGATGGCCTGGCAGCCGTCCAGCAGAACCAGCGCGCCGGCGTCGTGGGCCAGGCCGATCAGCTCGGCGACCGGGTTCACGGTGCCCAGCACGTTGGACATATGGGTCAGCGCTACGACTTTGGTTCGCTCGCTGAGCAGCGCCTTGAAGCCCTCGACGTCCAGGCGGCCGTCGTCGGTGACGGGCGCGAACCTCAGGATCACGCCCTGGCGCTCGCGCAGGAAATGCCAGGGGACGATGTTGGCGTGGTGCTCCATCTCCGAGAGCACGATCTGGTCGCCGGGCCCCAGGGTCGCGCCGAGCCCGGAGGCCACGAGGTTGATCGCCTCGGTGCCGCCCTTGGTGAAGACGATCTCGGCCTCGCCGGCGCCGATGAACCGCGCCACGGACCGGCGGGCGGCCTCGTAGGCCTCCGTGGTCTCGTTGGCCAAGGTGTGCAGACCCCGGTGGACGTTGGCGTAGGAGTGCTCCATCGCCTGCGTCATGGCGTCGACGACCGCGCGCGGCTTCTGGGCCGAGGCCGCGGAGTCCAGATAGATCAAAGGCTTACCGTTCACCTGGCGGCCCAGGATCGGGAACTGATCACGGACAGCGTGGGCGTCGAAGGCCATGGTCAGCCCCGCAACCTTTCGCCAACCCAGGCGCGGACGACGTCGCGGGCGGCCTCGTTCCAGATGCGGTCGACCACCTCGCCGAGGAAGGCCTCGGTCAGCAGCGCCCGCGCCTCCGCCTCGGGCATCCCGCGCTGGCGGGCGTAGAACAGAGCATCCTCGTCCAAGGCGCCCACCGTGTTGCCGTGCGCGCAGGCCACGTCGTCGGCGTAGATCTCCAGCTCCGGCTTGGCGTCAACCTCGGCGCGGTCGGAGAGGAGGAGCGCGTGGTGGCCCATCTTGGCGTCGGTGCGGTCGGCGCCCTCGGCCACCACGATGCGACCCTGGAAGACGCCCCGGGCCTGGTCGCGCACGACGCCCTTGGTGAGTTGTTCGGTGGCGCCGTCAACGCCCTCGTGAGTGACGATGGTGGTCAGGTCCGCGTGCGCCTTGTCGGCCAGGACATAGACGCCGTCGAGGCGCAGCTTCGCCTGGCCGCCGGGGTGATGGACGACAGTCTCGAGGCGCTGGCGGCGCGCGCCGGGGCTGAGCACGGTCTGGCCGAACTCCGCGCCGGGCGCGAGGCGGACCTCGGCCTGGCTGACCGAGACGGCCTCCGGGTCGTCGGCAGTCAGCACGATCCGCTCGACGGCTGCGCCCTCGGCAAGCGTGATCGCCAGCGTGGTCTGCGCCAGCGAGGCGCCATCGCTGTCGTAGCTCTCGAACAGGCGCAGCCGCGCGCCCTGGCCCAGGGTGATGCTCACGCGATTGGCGTGCGATCCGCCGCCGCGCGCGGCCAGGCGCAGGGCGATCTCGGCCTTCTCGCCGACCCCAACCTCAATGGCCGCTTCGCCCCCGTTCACCAGCACCCGCTGATCGGGAGTCAGTTGGTCGAACGGTCCTGGCCCGATGTCGCCGGGAAAAGGCGCCGACGGCTCCGGAATCGCGCGGATCAGGCCGCGCAGGTCGGTCCAGCGCCAGTCCTCGTCGCGGCGGGACGGCAGCTGGGCGACGTCGCGGTCGGCGATGGCGGCGGCAAGGCTCACGCGGCGGCCTTCTCGTAGCGCTCGTAGCCTTCGCGCTCGAGCTCGTGGGCCAGCTCCGGCCCGCCGGAGGCGACGATACGGCCGCCGGCCAGCACGTGCACGCGGTCGGGTTTGATGTAGTCGAGCAGGCGCTGGTAGTGGGTGATCACCAGCATGGCGCGGTCCGGGCCGCGCAGCGCATTCACGCCGTCGGCGACGATGCGCAGCGCATCGATGTCGAGGCCGGAGTCGGTCTCGTCGAGGATGAGGAAGCGCGGCGAAAGTATTGCCATCTGAAGGATTTCCATCCGCTTCTTCTCACCGCCAGAGAAGCCGACGTTGAGCGCGCGCTTCAGCATATCGAAGTCGATCTTCAGCGACGCGGCCTTGGCGCGGGCCAGCTTCAGGAAGTCCGGCGCGGTGATCTCGTCCTCGCCGCGGGCGCGGCGCTGGGCGTTGAGCGCCGTGCGGATGAAGGTCAGCGCCGGGACGCCCGGGATCTCCAGCGGGTACTGGAAGCTCAGGAACACGCCGCGGGCGGCGCGCTCGTCCGGGCTGAGGGCCAGCAGATCCTCGCCCTCCAGGGTCACGGACCCCTTCGTCACGTCGTAGCCGTCGCGGCCAGTCAGCACGTAACTCAGCGTCGACTTGCCGGCCCCGTTCGGGCCCATGATGGCGTGCACTTCGCCGGCGGGTACGTCGAGCGACAGCCCCTTGAGGATGGCCTTGCCGTCGACGTCGGCGTGGAGGTCTTTGACACTCAGCATTTACGGATGGATCTCGTCGGCAAGGAACTGGGCCACGACCTGCAGCGCCTCGGGGACGCTCTCGGCCTGCTCGCTCTTCAGCGGCGCGGGCGATGAGGCGACGGCGACGTTGCGCTTGTCGCCAACGGTGATGGTGCCGCGGCCCGCCTCGAAGTAGGCGCGGATTCGGAAATCGGCGGTCTCGAGATGGACGCTGTAGCGGCGCCAATCGACCGTCAGGCCGTGAGCCCTCAGGAAGTCGGGATCGCTGATCAGCGCGTCGTACAGCTGCTCGGCCGAATGCAGGTCCTGCTCCTGCTGCAGCCGCTCGGCCTCCTCGTGGGCGTAGCGTTCGGCCTCGCGCTTCGCCTGCTCCACCTCGAAGGCGTGGCGCAGCGACAGGGTCGCTGGCGGCATGGTCTTCTTCACCGCGCCGGTCATCCGACGCTCCCTTCGAGGCTGATGGCGACCAGCTTCTGGGCCTCGACGGCGAACTCCATCGGGAGCTCCTGCAGCACGTCCTTGACGAAGCCGTTGACCAGCAGCTGGACGGCCTCTTCCTGCGAAAGGCCGCGCTGCATCACGTAGAACAGCTGGTCTTCGGAGAGACGGGTCGTCGTGGCCTCGTGCTCGAACCTGGCCTGGCCGTTGCGGGCCTCGACATAGGGCACGGTGTGGGCGGCGCAGTGCTTGCCGATCAGCAGGCTGTCGCACTGGGTGAAGTTGCGCGCACCCTTGGCCTTCGGGTGGGCCGAAACCAGGCCGCGGTAGGTGTTGGAGCTGTGCCCGGCGCTGATGCCCTTGGAGATGATCCGCGAGCGGGTGTTGGCGCCCAGGTGGATCATCTTGGTGCCGGTGTCGGCCTGCTGGCGGCCGTTGGTGATGGCGATCGAGTAGAACTCGCCGGAGCTGTCGTTCCCGCGCAGGACGCAGGAGGGGTACTTCCAGGTGATCGCCGAGCCGGTCTCGACCTGGGTCCAGCTGACCTTCGAGCGGTCGCCGCGGCAGTCGGCGCGCTTGGTGACGAAGTTGTAGATGCCGCCCTTCCCGGTCTCCGGATCGCCCGGGTACCAGTTCTGGACGGTCGAGTACTTGATCTCGGCGTCGTCCAGGGCGACCAGCTCGACCACGGCGGCGTGCAGCTGGTTCTCGTCGCGCATCGGGGCCGTGCAGCCCTCGAGATAGCTGACGTAGGCGCCCTTGTCGGCGACGATCAGGGTGCGCTCGAACTGGCCGGAATTCTCGGCGTTGATCCGGAAGTAGGTGGAAAGCTCCATCGGGCAGCGCACGCCCGGCGGCACATAGACGAAGCTGCCGTCGGAGAAGACCGCCGAGTTCAGGCAGGCGAAGTAGTTGTCGCTGACCGGGACGACCGACCCGAGGTACTTCCTCACCAGCTCAGGGTGCTCGCGGATCGCCTCGCTCATCGAGCAGAAGATCACGCCGGCGGCGGCCAGCTCCTTCTTGAAGGTCGTGACGACGCTGACACTGTCGAACACCGCGTCCACGGCGTACTTCGGGGCGCCCTCGACACCTGCAAGCACCTCCTGCTCGCGCAAGGGGATGCCCAGTTTCTTGTAGGTCTCCAGGATGTCCGGATCGACCTCGTCAAGGCTCTTCGGACCCGCCTTCGCCCGCGGCGCGGCGTAGTAGTAGCTGTCCTGGTAGTCGATGCGCGGGAAGGAGACCTTGGCCCAGGCGGGCTCCTCCATGGCCTGCCAGCGCTCGAAGGCGTCCAGCCGCCACTGCAGCATCCACTCGGGCTCGTCCTTCTTGGCGGAGATGAAGCGTACGATGTCGCCGTTCAGGCCCTTGGGCGCGAAGTCCTGTTCGATCTCCGTGACGAAGCCGTGCTTGTACTTCTCGAGGCTCTCGACGTGTTCGACG
>Ga0308176_10001406_pt1 | contig 15126 bp, 11 predicted proteins | sample PhyCR2_3_FD_203890 | JGI IMG/M metagenome (GOLD analysis project Ga0308176, IMG submission 203890) | Soil microbial communities from UC Gill Tract Community Farm, Albany, California, United States - DLSLS.C.R2 | ecosystem: Environmental > Terrestrial > Soil > Agricultural land | place: USA...
AACTTTAACGATTTCATTTTGCTCGAACTCGAAAAGGAGATCGGCGGCACTGCGCGGAGCGGGCAGGGAAACCCGGTCGGTTATCCGTGGGGCGCTCATTATCTACCAGTTCCGTTCGAGGAAAATCGTGACCTAAGGGAATTGTTAGGTGAAATGCTGATCCTTATGGGAGGCGGCGAAGGCAGCCCCGGAATCATTCCGGAGCAATACCTCTGCCGCGAACCCGAAGAGCGTGTTTTTTACAAAGGCCGTTGGTATGAAGGGTTGTATTTAAATGTAGGCGCAAGCGATGAGGATAAGCGGCAGTATGCCGAGTTTCAAAAGCGTATCGATTACTGGGTAAACTGGCGCGACGCGTCGGGTAAACGTGCGTTTATTTTGCCGGTTGAAAACTGTTCGAATGATGCTGAAGCAACCAGCCTCGATAAAATATCTTTTGCCGAATGGCTGCGGCAAAACGGGTTTACGTCGGACCGGATAATCTGGTACTGCGATTATGCGTGCCGCGATGATTATGGGCTAAAGCTCGATCAGGCTTCCGCGTGGGCCGGATTGTTCTATTTCTGCTCTCGTGTGCGGCGCTCCGGTGTCGAATCGCAGCCGTTCATCACGTTTCCCGAAGGCAATGGGCATTTTGTAAATTATCTTTTCAACAGCGTCAAAGAAAACGTTCGAAAATCGCAAATCGTTGTTTCGGTAGCACCAAACGACAAAGGCGTGGATGTGGTTTGTCTTGATGGAAACGAGCTGCGCGGCATCCATTGCGAAAAAGTCATTTTCGCGTCGCCGATTTTTACGGCTCCGTATGTGATCCGCGGGTTTCGCGAAGCGCCGCCGTTCGACGCCGCCGGGTTTCAACATAACGCATGGTTCGTCGCAAATTTGTTTTTGAAGGATCGTCCGCAGCCGCGTTTTGTGCGCGATTTTCCGCTCGCGTGGGACAACGTTTTTTACGAAAGCCCGAGTCTTGGGTACGTGACTGCCACACATCAAAAAGGCATCGACTACGGCCCAACGATACTGACTTATTATTACCCGATGTGCGCCGAGGAAAACGGCCGCACAAAACTTTTCAACTTCGGCTGGCGCGATCTCGCCGATGTTTGTTTGACCGATATGGCCCGCGCACATCCCGACATTTATGACCTTGTGACGAGAATTGATATTATGCGGTGGGGCCACGCGATGATCTCGCCCCGGCCCGATTTTATCTGGAGCGGACTGCGCGAAAAAGCCGTACAGCCGTACCGCAACATTCATTTTGCGCACACGGACCTCAGTGGCGTCGCTCTATTTGAGGAAGCGTTTTATCATGGCCTGCGCGCCGCAAACGAAATTATTGCGACGCGGCGACTGTGAGACACGGCGACGCGGAGATTTAGACATGGATGCCGTAGCAGAAATCAGAGATGAGAGCCGTGGGATCACCCCGTCCCCGCGTCCCCGTGTCTCCGATTCACAATACTGGCTGTTTTCCCGCGAGATCGATCTTACGGTTTTCCTCGGCAGCGCCGTTGCATCGCTGTTGCTTCTCGCCGTCGGCTGGCAGCTTGGAATTCTTAACGACGAGTCGCCCGAATGGACGTGGGTTTCGGCGGTGCTGCTGATCGATGTCGCGCACGTGTGGTCAACTTCGTTCCGCGTTTACTTTGACGCGGCGGAACTCAAACGGCGGTTTTGGCTTTATTTGCTCGTCCCGGTTTTTGGTTATGCGTTGGGCGTGGCACTTTATTCCGAAGGCGAACTGACCTTTTGGAAAGCGCTGGCGCTCGTCGCGGTTTTTCATTTCGTTAGGCAACAGTACGGCTGGGTAGCGCTGTATAGGCGAAAATTGCACGAAACGAGCAATCTGACCTGGTGGATCGACGCGGCGGCAATTTATCTTGCGACCGTTTACCCGTTAGCGTTTTGGATGACGCGGCTGCCGCGCAACTTTGAGTGGTTTGTGCAGAACGATTTTTTTGCGGTGCCGGCATTTGTCGAAACCGTTTTATTTCCGATTTACATCGCCGCACTTGTCGCATATTTTGGTAAATCCGTTTACCAATATTTCACGACCGGTTTTTTGAATATCGGCAAAGACATCGTCGTCGCGACGACCGTTGTTTGCTGGTATGTCGGTATTGTTTATTTTAACTCCGACTACGCGTTTACCGTAACGAACGTCATCATTCACGGTGTGCCTTATTTTGCTTTGATCTACGTTTACGCACGGACGCGACGCGAATTTACAGGCCGCGTTTACCGCACATTGTCGCACAACTGGTTGATCTTTTTGGCGACGCTGTGGGCGTTTGCGTATATCGAAGAGCTGTTTTGGCATCGCGGCATCTGGCATGAAAAAGAATGGCTGTTCGGCGGCGATTGGGATTGGCAAGCGGCGAAGATGTATCTGGTTCCGCTGCTTGCGCTGCCGCAGCTTACGCATTACGTTCTGGACGGATTCATCTGGCGCCGCAAAAACAATCCCGATTTTAAATTGATTTAAATGACACGGCTAACATTTCGTGATATTTCGTGTCGTTTTGTGGTTAAATGAATTTTTAATGAGTGTGGGCGATATAAAAAACTGGATAAGCGTTAAAAGAATTTTGCATTGCCTTGTTCTTGCCACAATTATCACGGCGGTGTCCTGCAAACGATCTGGAACACCCAGCGGCATCGATATCCTCGGCCCGACGGACGACACCGCCGAAGCCGCAAATCTTGTCGCCAGCGCAAACGAAGATCTGCAAAAGATAAAGGTTCTTTATAAAAGCAACGAGAACAAACGCGAAGAACTGAAAAAAGCGCTTGAGGCAAACGACGTCGATAAGGTGCGAAAAATTTCGGACGATGTTGTTTACCTGATAAACGACGGATCGGACAACGGCAAATCGGCAGCGGACAAGATCGAAAAAGCTCAGGAGATGCAGATAAACGACGATTATCGCGAATATCTCCGCTTAAAAGAGGAAAGTCTGAAAAAGGAAATGGACGCGTTTGAGGAATATCGTCAGGCAGCGCTCGTACTTCGCAACACTTACGACCCGAAAAATACTGCGGTGCGCGACAAGGTCAAGGACGAATTCAAGAACCGGAGCGAAAATTACCGGTCAATAATGGAGTCGGCACGCGATTATTCGAAACAGGCGAACGAGCTTGCAAAGGAAGCTCTGAAAAAACAGCAAGAGTAAATTTAACCGCCGAGAGAATTTTAAACAGGGATGCAAGGGATAAAAGCGATTCTTACTATTAACTAATCCCTTTTATCCCTTGCATCCCTGTTTATTTTGTCCATTTCTCGACGTCTCGGCGGTTTAATGATTTTACAAAATCTGACTATCCGGACGAGCCAAGATCATCGGTGCCGGAACCGGCTGCGGAGCCGTGGTCGGTTTGACCTTAAGCCGCTTTAATGCAGGAGCGTTCTCATCAAAAAACGGAGAAAGATCGCCCTTCATCACCTCGGGTGTAACTCGGATGGTTTGAATCTGACGATCGCGAATTATCGTTAATTCGACGTCGCCTTCATTCTTTTCCGAGATCGCCTGGATCAGATCAAAATTGCCTTTCACGGTTTTTCCGTTCACTTCCGTGATAACGTCGCCTGCCTTCAACCCCGATTTCGCCGCGGGTGAATTTTCACGAACGGTGTTTATCAACAAACCGGTGCCACCGGTAACACCAAAATAGTCGCCAAGCTGTTTCGTAACAGGCGAAACGCTGACGCCGATCTGCCGTGACGAACCGCTGCGCCAAACATACATGTCGTTTTCTCCGTTGCCGGGAGCGACCTGTATCTTCGGCATTTCGCTCATATTCGGGAACGCAGGCATGTTGGGTATCTCGACCTTGCCCGGCGCGTTTGGAAAATTAAACTCAAAATTTCCGTTTTGGAACGTTGGTGTCGGCCGTTTACCCATTGTTACGGTCAGATCCTGTTCGGTACCGTTGCGCAAAACCGCAACTTTTGCCTGATGATCTGGAGCGACTTCGCCGACCAGACGTGTGAGTTTGCGGCTGCTTGTAACGTCTTCGCCGTTAAAGCGGACGATGACGTCGCCGTTTTGCAGCCCTGCGGCCTGCGCGGGCGAATTGTCCATTACCTTTTCGACGGCCACGCCGCGAACGTCTCGAAGCCCGAATTTACCGTAATTATCGCGGTTTACCTCCTGCGTCTCGACGCCTAGATAGCTGCCGCCTTCGTCACCGAACGACCATGCAAAGGCTTTCGGCGCGATGACAGTACCTTTTTTTGGTTCGGGTGTTTTCTGGGCCAGCGCGGCGGCGCACGCCGAGGCCACAATCAATATAAGAACAAATGACTTGCGGAACATATAACCTCCAAATTATTGAAATTTGCAGAAAGGGAATTTCTGTAGCTATTACGCTTGTTTCAATAAATTTGTTGCGTTATGGCGGTAAAAAGGTTGCTTGAGGGTGAATAGAACACGGATGAACACCGAAAAGAACGGATTTTCACCGATCAAACCAATAAAAATATTCAGATCCGTGGCAATCCGTTTGTTTCTGTGTTTATCCGCGTTCCAATTTCCTGAGTCTTTCGGCTGCTGCTTCGAGCGTTTCGTCCTTTTTGCAGAAACAAAACCTCACCTGGTGCGAACCGAGCGATTTGTCGTGATAAAACGACGAACCCGGCACGACGGCGACGCCGATCTCGCGGATCAGATGTCTTGTAAATTCGACATCGTCCGAAAAGCCAAAATCCGAAATGTCGCACATCACATAATACGCACCGTCAGGGTAATCGCACTTCAGACCGGCGTTTTGCAGCACCGGCACGATAAAATCGCGTTTTTTCTGATATTCGCGTTGGAGTTCGTCATAATAACTCACCGGCAGGCTGAGCGCATACGCTCCGGCGTGCTGCAGCGGGTTTGCCGCACCGACCGTTAAAAAGTCGTGCACCTTACGGATCGCCGAGGTAATATCAGGCGGTGCTATACAGTAGCCGACGCGCCAACCCGTCACCGAATAAGTTTTCGAAAGAGAATTTACAACAACCGTCCTCTCGCGCATCCCGTCAAGCGTCGCCATACAAACGTGTTCGGGCCGCTGTTTTTCCAATCCAAAATCGTACGTGATGTGTTCGTAAATCTCGTCAGTAAACGCCAAAGCGTCAAATTCCTTACAGAGACTGGCGATAAATTCAAGCTCGTCGCGAGTAAAAACCTTTCCGGTTGGGTTGTTCGGGTTACAGATTATGATCGCCTTAGTCTTTTCGTTAAACGCGGCGCAAAGCTCGTCGCGGTCGAACTTGAAACCCTCGTCCGTTTTGCGAAGCGGAACGTGACGCGGCTTTGCGTCCGACAATATCGCGTCCGGCGCATAGTTTTCATAAAACGGCTCAAAAACGACGACCTCTTCGCCCTCGTCAACCGTCGCCATCATCGCGGCGATCATCCCCTCGGTTGAGCCGCAGGTGACGGTTATCTCGGTTTCCGGGTCGATGTCCATTCCCAAAAACCACTTCGTCTTGGCCGCGATCGCATCGCGAAAACCCTTAACGCCCCACGTTATCGCGTACTGGTTGTGATCGGCGGCGATTGCCTCCATGGCCTTTTGCTTAATGTCCTCCGGCGCGGCAAAATCGGGAAAGCCCTGCCCCAGATTAACAGCGCCGTACTTCATCGCCTCACGCGTCATTTCGCGTATAACGGATTCGGTAAACGAAGCGGCCTTTCGGGAGATGTGTTTTTTTGAGGCTTTTGGCTGAGACATAAGAGAATTTAACCACATTTTTCTTTTTTTGGTGAATTCGGTGACTGCTTTAATATCTCTCTCGTCGCCCGAAATTTGCTTTACATCTATAAAATTCGCTGATAGACTACTTCGCACTAGATTGTCCTAACGAACTACCTACATAACTAAAGATTAAGGAGTAAGAATGAAAAGATATTTTGCTTTTCCACTGGCCGTCCTCGTATTTGCGGCCGCATTTTTCCTAACTTCAACCGCCGAGGCACAGAACGGCGAAGGGGTATTAAGAAATCCAAAGGTTCAGCAGGCGATCAAACACGATGTTTCGCCGCCGCTACGAGATATGGCAACTGCCCCGAGGTCTGACACTCCTCGCGAAAGGCCTCTGCGTCTTATTCCGCAAGGCAGCTCAGACGGCAATCAGCCCGATCCGGTTGTGCAGTCATCCGGCGGGCCATTAGTCGGAACGACGACCGGCCTAAACTTCGCCGGCGTAGGCGATGGCGATTACGGATTCAATCCAAACGCTGCTCCGCCTGACACCAATGGCGCGGTTGGAGCCACACAATATGTCCAGTGGGTCAACGAATCTTTTGCAGTGTTCAATAAATCGACAGGGGCCATAGCCCCCGGTTTTCCAAAGGCAGGAAACACATTATGGGCCGGTTTTGGCGGTGGATGCGAGACCAATAATGATGGCGACCCGATCGCTCAGTACGATAAAGCCGCAAATCGCTGGGTGCTGACGCAATTTTCTGTAGCTACAACACCTTATCTCCAGTGCGTTGCGGTTTCGACAACCTCCGATGCGACCGGCAGTTATAACCGCTATGCGTTCAGCTACGGCAACACTCAGTTTCCGGATTACCCGAAGCTCGGAGTTTGGCCGGACGCCTATTATATTACATACAACATCTTTAACAACGGCAGTACGTTTGGTGGAGCGAAGGCCTGTGCTTTCGACCGTGCGGCAATGATCGCCGGTAACCCGGCCACTCAGGTTTGCTTTCAGTTAAGTACAAGTTTTGGCGGGCTGCTTCCGTCCGATCTCGACGGCGCCACTGCTCCACCCGCCGGGTCGCCGAATTTTTTCGTCAATTTTGGGTCGAATTCGCTTCGTCTCTGGAAGTTTCATGTAGATTTTGCAGCTCCTGCAAACTCGACCTTTACAGGACCGACTACTATCCCGGTTGCTGCTTTTTCGGCGGCGTGCAGCGGTGGCGGAACATGTATTCCACAGCCGAACACAAGGCAAAAGCTTGATTCGCTGGCGGACAGGCTGATGTACCGGCTGGCTTACCGCAACTTCGGTAATCACGAATCACTCGTCGTTAACCACTCTGTCGCCGTGGCCGGAAACAAGCACAGCAGCGTCACCGGTATCCGCTGGTACGAGCTGCGAAGTCCCAACGGCACTCCGACGGTATTTCAGCAAGGCACATTCAGCCCGGATTCGACCTCTCGCTGGATGGGCAGCATTGCAATGGATAAAGTTGGTGATATCGCACTCGGCTACAGTGCTTCGAGCAGCAGTGTTTTCCCTTCCATTCGTTATACAGGCCGCGTATCCACCGACGCGCTAGGAACGCTTCAATCCGAAAACAGCATTCTTATATCCAGTGGGTCACAGTTGTCGAACCTGAGTCGTTGGGGCGATTACAGCAGCCTGACAGTTGATCCGGTTGACGACTGCACATTCTGGTACACAACCGAGTATTTGAAGAGCAGCGGCACTTTCAACTGGAGTACGCGAATCGCATCCTTTAAATTTCCAGGCTGTCAGTAAGATTATCAGACAGCAAATCTCCAAAAAGGCCGTCGGATTTTTCCAGACGGCCTTTTTGACGAACTGTCCCGACTGTTTAGGCCATATTACTCTTAACCTCAAACTGTCGCGGGTAGTCTGTAATTTTCAGTATTAATTATATCCGTTCGGATGCGCCTGATGCCATTTCCATGCGCTTTCGATTATCTTTTCGAGTTCGGGATACTGCGGTTTCCAGCCCAACACCTCACGTGCTTTGGCCGAATCGCCTACTAGCTGCGGCGGGTCGCCGGCGCGGCGCGAGGCGTTGACGGCTTCGACATTTTTGCCTGTTACCTTTCGCGCTGCGTCGATTACTTCTTTTACAGAATAGCCGTTTCCGTTACCCAGATTTATAAACTCGGATTTGCCGCCGTTGCGCAGGTGGTCGAGCGCAAGCAGATGAGCCTGGCTGAGGTCCGCGACGTGAATGTAGTCGCGAACGGCCGTACCGTCCGGCGTCGGGTAATCGGTGCCAAAAACAGAAACGTGCGGTATTTTACCCATCGCCGCATACAGCACTAGCGGTATCAGGTGCGTCTCGGGCTGGTGGTCTTCGCCACATCTTTCGGTTGCGCCGCTGGCATTAAAATAACGCAGAGCGACGTATTTCAAACCGTACGCCGTGTCGTACGCGTCGAGAGCTCGCTCGACCATCAGCTTCGACCAGCCGTAAGGGTTGACCGGCCATTGCGGATGCTTTTCGTCAATCGGGACATACTGCGGGTCGCCATAAGTCGCGCATGTCGATGAGAAGATAAATTTCTTGACATCATGCTCAAGCAATACGTCGAGCAGATTCAGCGTCGCCGAAAAATTATTGTGAAAATATTTTCCGGGATCCGTGACCGATTCGCCGACGTACGCGTACGCCGAAAAGTGCATGCAAGCATCGACCTTATGCTTTGACAAAACTTCGCTGACGAACACGCGGTCGCCGATGTCGCCTTCGTATAGGACCGCCCCTTCAGCTACAGCTTCTTTGTGGCCATAAACCAGATTGTCGATGACGACAACCTCTTCACCCTTTTTAACAAGGTCCTCGACCGCAACGCTGCCTATGTAACCGGCCCCACCCGTAACCAAAATTGCCATATTCCTAATTTACGTTGCCGCGTAGGAAATTACAAAATGTTTTGTGCAGCCTGCGTTTTTCATCCACATGGTTGTATCGAATAAATACAGCCAAGTCGGACTCAAAAAATTCTTATAAAACACAAAAAATCATAAGTCTATGAATGCGAACGGGTTAAACGTTTTGCCAAATATTGGAACATTATTTGCCTTATCAGCGTGTGGTTAGGTATGCAAACAGACAGATAGATGCCTTGAATAAAAGGTATAATTTAGATCTGCAAAAGAGGTATTAAGAATTATGTTCAGCAATTCGCGCTCACATCCGCCTGTTATCGTCCTGCTGGAGGGGCGTGCGGCAACCGAAAACGGTTCTATCAAAAACTGGCTTCGTCACAGCAGATTTACCACCTGCGAGACCGCCGATCTGTTAACGCTCATGGAAGCTATCACCGACTATACCCGCAGCGAACGCCCGGACGTGTTTGTTCTTGAGGTCAGTTCGCTTGCCGATGATCTGGATTCGATCCGGCGGTATATTCGCACATCGGCAGCCGACGAAACGGAGCTTCCCGTTCTCGCGCTGGCGCCGCTCGGGAAAACTCCAAAGCGCGACGATTGCTTTATCGGCAGCTTTCAACAGGTAAAGGAAAAGCTGAACGCTTATATACCCAAACCGCTGCATTCAAAGGCGGCAGTAATTTAAACGGTAAACGCCCCCGGTTTCCAAACGATGCCTGATGAACCTAAGATCTCGGCGGAACGAAGGTACGTCAATCCGGTGTACGCTCATTCGTTTCCTGATCCGTACATTCTGAAATTTTGCGGCGAGTATTACGCTTATTGTACCGGCTACTGGCACGACGGGAGCGTATTCGGCATCCTGCATTCGCACGACCTCGTAAATTGGCGCGAGGTCGGCGGTGCCATGCCCGCTCTCGACTCGGACGCTCCGTTCTACTGGGCACCCGAGGTCACCTACGACAACGGCAAATTTTATCTCTATTACAGCGTCGGCAACGAGACTTTGATGCACCTTCGAGTCGCGGTTTCGGACAGGCCGGACGGCGGATTCGTGGATGCAGGCGTGCGGTTGACCGAGCAGGATTTTGCGATCGACGCGCACGTTTTTATCGACGATGACGGAACGCGTTATATGTTTTACGCGACAGATTTTCTCGAATATAAAAACATCGGCACTGGAACCGTCGTTGACCGGATGGTCGATTGGTACAAGCTCGCCGGCGATCCGCATCCCGTTACGCGTGCTCAATACGACTGGCAGGTTTACGACCCGCACCGTATGGAAAAAGGCGGCGTCCGTTGGTACACCGTCGAAGGTCCGTTCGTCCTGAAACGAAAAGGCCTGTATTACGAAATGTTCAGCGGCGGCAACTGGCAGAACACGACCTACGGCGTCAGCTTTGCCGTATCTGATACAGTTGAAAGTGGCCAGGAATGGACGCAATACTCAGACGGGGAAAAAATAATGCCGATCCTGCGCACTCTGCCCGGCAAGGTCATCGGTCCCGGACACAACAGCGTCGTGCGCGGGCCAAATAACCGCGAAATTTATTGCATTTATCACAGCTGGACCGCCAACGGCCGCGTCCTCGCGATCGACCGGATGGATTTTGCCGGCCCGCGCTTGTTTATCGCGGGACCGAGCTATGAACCGCAACCGGCTCCCTTTCTGCCAACCGTAAACGATCATTTCGGCGGAAATTCGCTAAACGAAAACTGGACTGCTCATGGCGAATGGCACGTCGCGGCAGGCGAAGTGATCTCCGGCGCAAGCGGCGAAAACCGTTTGATTTGCCAAGCTGAGTATGGATATTTTCTTTGCGAAATCAGCGTACGAGCCGTTAGCGAGCCTGGCGATGACGGTTCGTTCGGCGTCGTTCTATATTCCGGAAACGAAGAATCGTTTAAATTTTTCATCGTTCCTCATCGCAATGCTGCGGTTCTAAAAGGATCCTATTTAAATGGAGATGCCGATCTACCCACAGCGTTTTTGGCCAATGCGATCCATCTGATCCGATTGGAAGCTAATCACAGCACGCTCGAAATTTCGCTCGATGACATGCTCTTGTTCCGGATCGAAGACATCGACCAACCGCCGTCCACGATAGCTTTAGCAGCCGACAGCGCTGATGCAGCCTTTTCCGGTTTTGCATTAACTGAAGGATTTGAGGATCTCTTTGAAAACGGCCAAATATCGGGTTGGAAACCATTAAACGACAATGGTGAATGTCACGCAAGAAACGTCGAGTTGCTCATTTCAAATAACGGCGACCCCGAAACAGTTGCCGTAAAAATGCAGCCAACAAGCGAATATGATTTTGCTGCAAATATGCGTCTCGATAACGACAGCGACAACGCAAAATGGGGCATTGTTCTGATCGATCAAAACCAAAATGAACAATGCCGGATCGACATCGACGGCAAAGCTTGCCAGATCAAGCTCGGCCGAAAATCGCAAAAGCTAAAAATGCCGCCCGAATTTGCGCCCGGAAACACCCATCAGCTTGGCATTCTGATCAAGGATGGGAATATGACAGTACGTCTCGAGGACTTGGTTCTCGGGAAATTTGCAGCGCCGAAAACCGAAACGGCCTTGGGTATTTTCTGCACCAACGCGACGGTTGCTGTTGAAATGGCACGACTTACGGTTCTGTAACTAATTTGCATCTATCTCGTCAAAAATCCCTTCTTAAAAATATGGCCTTTCGAAAACGTGAAAAGGCTTTTTATGGTTGAAAAACAGAAAAGCGCAGGGTACGATTTTACTGTCGCAGAAATCCATCCCCGATTTTCTAGAACATCCATCAAAAATTTAAGGCGAAACATTGAAAGACCTATTTAACAACGGCATGCCGGATTTTCTCTGGGCGGCCGGTATCGAAAACACATTTGTGCCGCAGACGCGGCCCGGCCACCGCGCGCTCGACGAATACGAGTTGATGGGCCATTACGGACACTGGCGCGAGGACCTCAAACTTGCAGCCGACCTTGGTATGAATGCGGTGCGCTGGGGCGTTCCGTGGTACAAGGTCGAACCCGAACCGGGAAAGTTCGACTGGCATTGGACCGATGAGGTGCTGCCCTATCTTGTCGAAGATCTTAAGATATTGCCGATCATCGATCTGATGCACTACGGCTGCCCATTCTGGCTCAATAAAGAATTTGTCAATAAGGAATATCCCGAACGTGTGGCCCAATATGCCGCTGCGTTTGCGGAACGATACAAAGGGCTTATCAAATGGTACACGCCGCTGAACGAACCGATAATCAATTCGCTTATGTGCGGGCTGCGTGGGCTCTGGCCGCCGTATCTTAAGGGCGAACGCGGCTACACGCGGATAATGCTGCAGCTTGCCAAGGGCATCGTTCGCACCGTTCGTGCAATAAAGGAAATCGATCCGACAACTGTGATGGTTCACGTCGAGGCGACCGGTTTAACGAGAGCTGTGCGTGAGGATCTTTCGGCCTTAGCGCGCGAAGAGCAGCATCGCGGCTATCTTTGCTTTGACCTTATCTCGGGCCGGGTAAACCACGACCACCAGCTCTACTCGTGGTTGGTCAGAAACGGCGCTCACCCGGACGATCTGCTCGATCTTCAAAAAAATGCGATCCCTCTGGATGTGATCGGGATGAATTTTTACCCGCAATGGTCAACCAAGCTGCTGTACATCGACAAACGCGGTCGGCTCGCGTTTCGCGAAACCGAACCGGAGGGCGACGGTTTTGCCGAGTTGATAAAAGATTATTCAGAACGTTATCGCGTCCCGATCATGATAACGGAAACAAGCGCCGTGGGCAGTGACGAAGTTCGTTCGCAATGGCTGCAATCTTCTGTTGCGACCATCAAAAAGCTGCGGTCGCACGGAACGCCGGTTATCGGCTACACATGGTTTCCGTTGTTTACGATGATCGACTGGCGATACCGTTTCGGGACCGACGCGCTCGAAAATTATTATCTCGAACTCGGCCTGTACCGCCTCAACCGCGAACCGAACGGTCCGCGCTGGTGCGAAACCCCCCTCGTTCCACAGATCAAAAGCTACATCGCGAACACGCGCACGTCGGTCGGTAAATTGGGAAAGAGGAAGGCGGCGGTTTAAGATAGCACCGTAATTTAACTTGAATTTACGGCTAAAAGATTGCTAAAATCAGAGATGTGAGAGGTCTAACAACCTCTCACATGGAGTCAATTAAGGAATTTCCTTAATCTTTGACTCAAGTTTATCAAGGCGTTGGTTGAAACTTTGTAGAGATGCAACCAACGTCTTTTCTCTTTTTCGGGTAATGAAATAGTGAACTAATTCAAAACCGAGCCAGAGCAACTTGAGCAACTCCAACAGAACATAAGGTTCCATTGCAAGTTACCTCCTTCTCTGATTTGTCAAAGAGTCAGGAAACCTAAACTCCTGACTCTTTTGATTTTACTTAAATTGTTGTAATTGTCTAACGAAAGATATTTTTGGCTCCGCGTCGAGAAATTGAGTCGCGACGGCCTAAGAAGGTGCGTAACGCGGAATTTGGATTGCGGAATTTCTTCGTGAATTTTTGTGTTGTTTCGTGGCTAACACTTCTTCATTCCGCACTCCGCATTGGCCGCTACGCTATCGCATCCAGATTCGTTACAGCTCCGTTACTCGCCGACACTGGCAGTCCGTTTGTCGCCCTGACGACCATTGCCGCGGACGCCTCCTTGCGTTTCATTCCCGCTATCTTGCCGTAAACGGTCAACGCCTGCGCGACTATTTGGTCCATGTTGTAATATTTGTACGTTGCAAGCCTTCCTACGAAATGCACGTCCGGCAGCAGATCGGTCAGCGCTTTATATTTCGCATACAGTTCCGCATTTTCCTTACGCGGAATTGGGTAATAAGGGTCGCCCTCGGCACGCGGATATTCGTAAACGATGCCGGTTTTTTGATGCACCTGTCCTGTCAGATATTTAAATTCGGTAACGCGCGTATAAGGCTGATCGTTCGGATAGTTGATGACAGGCGCCGCCTGGTGGACATCCGCATCGTGCGTTTCGTGCCTGAACTCGAGCGAGCGGTACGGCAGGTCGCCGTAGCGATAATCGAAATACGCATCGACCGGCCCGTTATAAACCATTTCATTAAACCGAACGTCGCGCAATATCTCACGGTAATCACAATTCAATAAAACCTTTATGTTCGGGCTGTCGAGCATGTTCTCAAACATCCGAGTATAGCCGTGCAGCGGCATCGCCTGGTATGTGTCCGTAAAATACCGGTCGTCGCGGTTCGTCCGTGTCGGCACGCGCGAGGTGACTGACGCGTCCAATTCCGACGGGTCGAGCCCCCACTGCTTACGCGTATAGCCGCGAAAGAATTTTTCGTACAGGTCTTTGCCGACCGCGTTTATTACAACGTCTTCGGACGTTTTTATCGTATCGCGTTTTTCTCTTATCTTTTCGAAAAAATCTGCAACTTCGAGTGAGTTCAGGTTCATTCCGTAAAGTTTGTTTACGGTGTCCAGATTGATAGGTATCGGAACAAGCATTCCGTCAACACAGGCAAGAACGCGGTGCTGGTACTCGCGCCATTTTGTAAATCTTGAAAGGTAATCGAAGACGTCTTTCGAATTGGTATGAAAGATATGAGGCCCGTATTTGTGAATCAAAATACCGTCGTCGTTATAACAATCATAAGCGTTGCCGCCGATGTGCGGCCGCTTATCGCATATCAATACCTTTTTGTTCGAGCCATGTGCCAAACGTTCTGCCAGAACACTTCCGGCAAAACCTGCTCCTACTATCAAATAATCAAACATTCATTCCCCCTCGTCTCGCCTGTACAGCTAAACTGCTTTTGTAAATGCGCCGGGCGGCCCGGCAATAACCTGTTCCATTATCAATCCGTTCATTTCGTTATATGTTTTGTCCCACGATATCCCCGACAAAAAAGCATCGACACGCGACAGCCAGTAATCGGAATCGCCGACCAGTAAAATGCGGTTCGCCGCCGCGACAAATTCGTCCGCCGACGAGGCAATTTCGACAAACTTCATCTCCCCGTATGGCCTGACAACGTCGCGGATCGGCGTTGAGATGACCGGCTTTCCAGCCGCCAGGTATTCCGGCGTTTTTGTCGGGCTGATGAACCGCGTCGATTCGTTCAGCGCAAACGGCATCAGCGCGATGTCCCAACCCGCGAGATATTTCGGCAGGTCCGCATAATTTTTACCGCCGAGGTAATAGATATTCTCGCGTCGAGGCAGATCTTGTTCCGCGATCTTTACTACCGGCCCGACCATCACAAAGTTCCATTCGGGACGCAGCTCAGCCATTTCCGCCAGCAGATCGATATCGAACCGCTCGTCGATCACGCCGCAAAACCCGAGTCGCGGATGCGGAATATTTTTTTGATCGTCCGGCTCTTCTTTGATTGTCCGCGCCTGTGCAAAGTGCTCGCGGTCGATGCTCGACGGAAACGCAAAAACGCGGCGGTGCCGGTCTTTTTTGGCTTCGTACAAACTTTGCCCGCCGGTGAAAACAAGATCGGCCC
>Ga0308176_10001407_pt1 | contig 15120 bp, 12 predicted proteins | sample PhyCR2_3_FD_203890 | JGI IMG/M metagenome (GOLD analysis project Ga0308176, IMG submission 203890) | Soil microbial communities from UC Gill Tract Community Farm, Albany, California, United States - DLSLS.C.R2 | ecosystem: Environmental > Terrestrial > Soil > Agricultural land | place: USA...
CATCCACGTCATCGGTGTGGATCCACAGGTGCTTGCTACCCGATCCCCGTCGTTCGGGTCGATCCCGTGACGGGTCTCCTGTTCGCCTGGCCGCAGGCACTCTCGCGGGAGGCTATCAACCCCAGCCGGCAACGCGGTCTGGATCCCCGGTCGCCAGGGACAGCTATGGGTTGGCCGCCAGGGCGACGCCATCGTAGAGCTCGTCGAGCGGGACCTCGTGATCGAGTACGACGACCATGCCGCTGGTGTGCTCCGACAACGTCCAGGTCCCGTCCGGGTTTCGCTGCTGGCGCTCGACCATCCTGCGCTGGGAGTCGATGAGCAGGATCAGGTCGACGGAGGCGCGGTGCCGGTAATGCGCCACCTTGGCCCCGCGATCGTACTCCTCGGTGGTCTCGCTCAGTACCTCGATGATGACCCGGGGGTTCAGCAAGGTCACCGGACGGGTCGCGGCGGACGCGGGCTCACCGCACACGATCGTCAGGTCTGGGTAGCAGTACAGCCCCGTCTCGTCGAGGCGAACCCGTAGATCGGCACCGCGAACCCGACACGAACCGCCCCGGAGGCGATTGGCCAAGGCCACGGTGGCGTTGACCTGGATCCGATCGTGGGCGTCCGTCACGCCCGCCATCGCGACCACCTCGCCGTTGACGTACTCGTACTTGCCGTCGTGAGAACGATCGTACTCGAGGTACTCGGCCTCGGTCATCATGCCGACGGTGGCAGGGCGCGACACACGATCAGGGTAGCATGGTCGACCGCCGGTTCTGTCGCGCTGTGCCCGGTGCTCGATCACCGAGACCGGCAGCCTTGACGGGCGATCGTCTATCGCTAGGGCTATCCCAAAGGGGACCCATCGCCGATCGGGGGAGGGTGTCCTCGGAGGACCCGATGCCGTGCCTTTTTTTTCGGGGCCTCAGGAGCCATCCTCGGAGCGAATTGCGGGATCGGCGGCGTGCATCGACCCCGACGATCAGCGTTGACTGACCCCACGCCGGGGCACCAGAACGCTCCTCCTCCTTGACAACGAGCCGTGCGTGCATCCCCGCGTCGGAGTCTCTTCGCTCGCGCTCGAACACCTTCACCTCCGCGTTGGTGAGCCGCCGCGCGATGATCGCCCTGCCGCACGAGCCCGCGAGCAGCTTGCGCAGCTCCTGCATCGGAACGTCGACGCTGGTCTCGGCGGAGACGAACGATGCGCCGCCCGCATTGCCAAACTTGGGCCGCGAACTCGCACGGCGTCACGCTTCTTCAGGAACCACCGCCACTCTGCGCCTGCACTCGCTGCTTACACGCTGGCGACGCTGATCGTGCAGCTTCACGCCAACACGCGCTGCCAGCTCCTCGCCGAGCTGTCTCGTCCGCGTGAACACCGTCGAGAGGCAGCAACCGAGGTCGGTCGCGGTCTCCCCGAGCGTGTACCCGGCCGCGCGTGCGGCAAGCATCCGTCGTTCATCTCCATCGAGCCCATGGAGCCATGCCTCGAGATCGAGCGCGGAGTTCAGCTTGCGCTCCATCGAGCAGCTCATCGCCTCAGCCAGCCCGAGCAGTTGGCTGTCGCCATCTTGCGGCAGTTCGTCGTCGTCATTCTGCGCGACGCCGTCGAGGCGGAGCACTTCGACGCGGCCATTCGCGAAGTTCCGAAAGTCGAGGACGTCGCGGAGGCGCTGCGAACCGTCGCAGCGGATGAAGTGGCGGCCCGGATCAACGGCACGCAAGCGGCAATAGTGAACGAGGATCGCGTCGGGAAGCACCTTGCCCTTCTCGAGCGCGTAGCGCCGGTACATCTCGAACGTCTGGCAGATCGCGTCCTGCAGCCGCTCCTCGGCGATGTCGACCGGCAGACGACGAGCCACGGGATGGAAGATGCCCTGGCGGACTTTCTTGTCGAACTGGACGCGGAGCAGGTCCTCGTCGAGAACCCGGGCGAGCTTAGGCATGTCCAACCTCCATGGAATGCGCACGCACGGAGGCCCATGGCCCACGTGGCGCGTGGTTGCGCGCGCCGACGAGGGCGCGATGTTTGTGGATCAGTTCACGAGGTGAACGGCGAGAGCGTCGCCATCGTGATCACGGTCTACATGGCAGCGGCCGACACCCGCGTGAACTGCGCGATCGCCAGGTAGCTCACAGCAGTGCCACGTCGCTATGCCGCTCGACTCCCGAGAATTGACGGGCCGCTCGACCATCAGGTTCTTATCCCAATGAAGTACAGCAACTTTGCTCGATGCCAACGACACCGGTCGGCGCGGTGATGTCGGAGCCGCACGCTACCCTGGAGCTCGATGGACGACATCGATCGGGCCGACGGCTGGCAGGCGCACGCGTCGGTGCTCAGCACGTTCGCGTGCGACCAAGGCCAAGACCTCGCATCACCTCGGCGAGGTCTGCGGCCATCAGCCCGGAACGCCGTGCCTACGATGCCGCCTATCCCACGACGAGGCCAACCGGCTCATGCCTGAGATCGAGCGAGACCCCAACCGTGCGCTACCGAGCGGCCCGTTGACCCACTGGGTCGACACCAATGTCATGCTGGAGGTCTACTCGCACGGTGACCTGTACGACGCCTACGAAGGCTGGGAACGGGGTGAGAGCCCTATCGCGAACGTGGAGGCTCGACGCGTCCGCATGCAAGGTTCGCTGTGGATGGCGATGGCGTTGTGCGAAGCGCGGGCTATCAACGTCTCGTTCCAGCACGAGAACCTGAACAACATCCTCCGCATGGCGCCGCCTGGTTCGGAGCGCGGCGGGTGGACGGCGGCGATCCTCTATGTGCTCGGCAACGGTGGCGTGTTCGACGGATGGGAACGGTTCCTGACCAACGACGGCCTCGGGCTCTCGAACCGAAACCGTGACCGGCACATGGTCAACGAGTGTCGCACCAGCGGACTCGTGCTTGTCACGCGCGACGACCAGGTCATCGGCGAGGCGCGCAGCGACGGCGTCGACGTCGCCGAACCAGAGGCGTTCGCAACTCGCTACCTGACGCGAGATGCTGCTCGTCGAATGTGCGAGGAGCGTGTGGCGACCGCGACCTTCCGCTATCTGACACGCGGACCAGTGGGTGAGCACGAACTGCGGATGCGCATCGGGCATCGCATCCGAGAGCTGTACGGGGCGATCTGGCAGCCACCAGACCAGCCGTGGTTCCGAGAGACCTAACGCCACACCTACGAGCGTGCCCACCTCCGCGAGGAAGGTCTCGCGGCTCGCAGCAAGCCCAAGCGTTGATGATGGCACCTACTCGGGAGCAAATTTCGTGGGGAGGTGCACGGTGGATCTGGCCAGCGCAGTGATCAAGGTGATGCGTACGGCGATGCACGGGAACAACACCGAGCCCGGCTGGGTGACTGCGTACCAAGCTCTCAGTAGAACGGCTGCCGTCGCGCAGCGTCACCGCTGCCCACTTGCCGAGTAGCCACCATCCACCGGCGAACCACGTACGGCGGCCGGCGCCCGTGCCCGCCGTAGGCCATCGACTCCGCCATCGCGCGCACGCTGCTCGCGACCCTCGGACTGCCGTGCACCCCGGCGACCTTCGCGCCGGCGAGCGCGCGGCCCCAGACCGCGCTCTGGTTCGACGATTCCTCGTAGCCCGCCCGATCGCCGACCCTTCGGCACGGGGACGGGTCTGCGCTCACGCTGCCCAAGCGTACCCCGGTTACATGTCCCACCACCAGAGCCGCTTGCCCGACCCCTTCGGCACGGGGACGGGTCTGCGCTCTCGCTGCCCAAGCGTACCCCGGTTACATGTCCCACCACCAGAGCCGCTTACCGACCCGCCGGTCTCACTCGCGATGCCTCGACCAGGACTGGAGCGCGCGCCCGAAACGCCGCTTGAATGTCCTACCTGCAGCGGATGGCTGCACCAACGGTGGGAGCACGCGGAAGCCACGCCGCGCTTGGCATGATTGCTCCGCAAGGCTGCGGGTTGGTATAGTGGGTCCGGTGCGGGACTCGGCGGTGCAGATCCTAAACAAGCGCTACGCGCTGGTGCCGAACGAAGCGCCGAGGAAGGGCGGGATGGCCGAGGTGTGTCGCGCGATCGACATGCTTGAGGATCAGAAATCGGTAGCCATCAAGCTGTTCAAGTCCGACCTCGATGGCGACCGGTTTCACCTTGAGGCGTACGCCCGCGAATCCGCCGCGCTTCAGCGGCTTGATCATCCGAACATCATCAAGATCATCGATGGCGGTCGGGACGAGGAATCAGGCCGACGTTACTTCGTGCTCGAATGGCTTGAACGCTCGCTTGCCGAGCACGTGGCGAAGACGCCATGCGCGGGATGGGATTCGTTCTTCGACGAAGTCGGACGTCCTATCCTTGGAGCGCTTTCCTACGCCTACAACCGTGGAGTGATCCATCGCGACCTGAAGCCGCAGAACGTCCTTTATTCGGCCGACGGGCAGATCAAGGTCGCAGACTTCGGGATATCGAAGCTGACCGCCATGATCGCGCCTGGACTTACGGTAGCAGGGTTTCGATCGCAGCCCTATTCGCCTCCTGAGCCTGACGATGGGCTCTACACAGAAACGCGTGACGTGTTTGGGTTTGCGGTTCTGGCGTTGGCATGCCTCGGACACGGACCGCTCGTCACCTACGAGGATGTCTATAAGGCCGCTGAGAACTTCGATGGCCCGCCCGACATTGCCGCCGTCCTTGAGAGGGCGTTGTCTCAGGAACCTGCGAATCGTCAGTCGAACATCATCGTGTTGCGGAACGAACTGGAGCAGATCCAGGGGCATCGCGAGGACCACTTCGTCGCGGCCTCCGATGCGCGAAAGTGCTACGTCAAGATCTCCCGCAACGTGGAGGAACGCATGCGTTCCTATCGCGGAAGAGGCGAGCCTTCATCTGAGATCAAGGACGCAATCGTCGCCGACCTCAACGAGATCTGTGGCGTGAAGCGCGATGCGAAGTCCGCCAAGGAAGAAGCGGAGGTCCACCTTGTGCTCTACGCGGGCCAGCACATGTACCGCGCAGTTGTCGATCCGTCGACCAAGGCGTTCATCATCATCGAGAGCGTGAGCCCGGGTCGCCCCTCCTGGCTTGAACTCCAGCGCGAGTCGGCGTGGACTCCGAAGGTGAGATTCACGTACCTACTAGCCCAGCCGCCGGGCGACGGCGTGGGGACGATATCCTGGCTACTCGATGGCGTCATAGAGGCGGAGGAACGCTACCGCGAGCAACTACGTAGCGAACAGGCAGACAAGCTATTTCGGATCTGGGGAGCTGTTCTTCACGCTAAGAGCGACATCGAGCGCCGACGAAGCGCACCCATCAAGTATGACGGATGCGAGGTACTCGGTAGCCGCATTCGCCTGCGGACCAATGAGCCGTTGGACGATGAACTCATCGGCCAGCCGCGATTGATCGAGTACGCGCAGCATCGTTTCCTGGCTTGCGAGGTTGAATCGATCGAGGGCAAGCAGATCGTTTTGTGGACCGATGAAGATATTCCACAGGGTTTACCCAACCGCGGACGTCTTCAGTTCGATACTCGCGCTGAGCGTCAGGCGATCAATCGCCAGCGGCAAGCGCTAGACGCCGTCCGGTTTAGGCGGTCGGCGAGGCAAGACCTAAGGGACCTGCTCGTCGAGCCCGAGATAGCCCGTCCACCGGTTGATCCTGGGGACGTGAAGTTCGTCGCCGATCGCTTCGACGAAAGCAAACAGCAGGCAGTTCGGAAAGCGCTCGGGACGGAGTCGTTTCTCGTCGTCGAGGGACCGCCCGGGACCGGTAAGACGCGGTTCATCACTGAATTGGTGCTTCAGACGCTCCAGCGAGAACCGCGGTCGCGGATCCTTCTGACGTCACAGACCCACGTTGCGCTTGACCACGCACTCGAACAGTTGAGGCGTGCCGACACGAAGTTGAAGCTGGTGCGCATTGGGCATCGGAACGACGAACGGATCTCCCGCGAGATCACTGACCTTCTACTGGAAAACCGCGTCGATACCTGGCTCAAGTCGATTCAAGGTCGCTCTGAGAAGTTCCTGACGAAGTTCGCCGCCGACCTCGGCGTCAACAGCAGTGAGATCAACTTGGGGATCGCCGCGGAACGTCTTCGCGTTGCCCTAGAAGGTCTCGGTTCACTGGAGAGCCAACGGAATGAGATGGAAACCGTTGTGCGGCGCTTGTCCGAACAGGATGCGCAACGCGCTGCTGTTGAACGCGGCGACACATACCACGAGGTGCAGGAGGCACTCCGAGAGACCAGCGATACTGCTGCACGCCTAGCCGTCGAGATCCGGCGTGCAGAGGAACGGGTTAGGTCCGCGCGGCAATCTCTGGGGAAGTTGCCTGATCTCGGGTCGGAATTGTCAGGGTTGTCCGCTCACGAGCTGCGCGAATGGGAGCAGGCGTTCCTCGATCGGAACGACAGTACGCGGAGGATGCATCGCCTCATCCGCTTGGCCGAGGAGTGGTATCTCCGGTTTGGCCAGTCCCGCGACTTCTTCGGCGCACTGATCGCGGATTCGGAGGTCATTGCGGGGACGTGTCTCGGTTTCGCGGGCATTCGAGGAATTGCAAACCTGGAATTCGATCTGTGCATTGTTGACGAGGCATCCAAGGCGGCGGTGACCGAGTTGCTCGTTGCATTGACACGATCTCGCCGGTGGGTTCTTGTTGGCGATAGAAACCAGCTTCCGCCGTTCGTTGAGGATGCCCTTGAAGATCCGACCATCCAGGAGGAGCACGGTCTCCGAACCGAGGATTTGAAGACGACGTTGCTCGAGCTCCTTGCCGATCGCCTCCCCAACGAGTGCGTGACGAAGCTGCTCCATCAGCACCGGATGGTCCGGCAGATCGGCGACCTCGTTAGTCATTGCTTTTACAACGGCGAACTCAAGAGCCTTCGCGAAGGTGAGGCGCGATTTCTCGACCCAGCGTTGCCGCGACCCGTCACTTGGTTCTCGACGACACTACTCCCTGACCGTTGGGAACTGCGCGATCACGAGAGCTACAAGAACATTGCCGAGGTTCTCCAGATCCGTCGGGTGCTCAAGCGAATCAACCTTATGGCCGGCGCCAAGAAGATCCGATTGTCGGTTGCGGTACTGACGGGTTACGCGGCTCAAAAAGAGGAGGTACTGCGAGCGCTGGACGCAGATCATGAGAGCCTTCAGTGGCTCACGATTGAGTGCAACACAGTGGATGCATTCCAAGGACGCGAAGCCGACGTAGCGATCTACTCGGTAACTCGTTGCAACCAGCGCGGAGACATCGGCTTCCTCCGCGAGCGCAGACGCTTGAACGTTGCACTCTCGCGTGCCCGGAGCGGTCTCGTGATCATCGGGGACGCTAGTTTTATTCGTGGAGCGCGTGGCTACAACCCGTGGACGAGCGTTCTCGACTATATCGAGGCGCATCCGAGTGACTGCGTGATTCAAGAGGTGCGCGAGTGACGCCCGAGGAGATTGCGCAAAGGTTCGACAACCGAAGCGGATACAAGCTTGTGAGCTACGGGCTTGTTGGGCTGCCCGTGTTTCGAATCACAGCGATCGCCACTTGCTTGGGGCGGAGGGACTTGGCTCCGATAGACGAGTTCATTCTGCGCGCCCTTGCAGCTGGCATGAACACGATCGGAGACATTGCTGGGGTGCTCGGCCTGGATTTAATCGTCGTCGAGTCGAGCCTGTCCGAATTGTTGAGGGCCGAGTTCATTCGGACGACCTGCTTGACGGCTCGTGACTTCACGATCGAGTTGACCGGCAGAGGCGCTCAGGTTGCCAGGAACCAGGAGATCGTTGTGCCGATGGAGCAGACGATCGTCTTCACCATCGATGGTCTGACACGCAAACCGAGGCTGTATCCCACGGAGGGCCTCTACAAGCCAAGAGAACTTCGCGATGCTGGCATGCCGGAGGTGCGAGCGTTTCCATCGCGTCCGCCCGAGCTTGAGGGGATTGACCTGAAGGATGTGATCGACGTCGTTCGTCTCGACGCAGGTCGCGCCGACTCTCCGCGGCAGCTCCTCCGTATTAATTCGCTGGAGCGGCGCGACCGACTCTATCTGGAGGCGATTGCGCTTGCCTATCGTGCTGATACTGGTGGTGCGCTCCAGGCAAGCTTCGCGATCGACGGTCGGCTATCTGTCCAGCACGAGCAAGCGTTCGCTCGCAACAATGGCATTGAGAAGACGAAGTTGTTTAGCGGATTACTCGACAGGAGCGCTGGGCCAGCCTTGGACAAGGTGCTCGGACAGGAGTTGTCCGCCAAGCTGAAAAAGGTCTCTAAGGAGTCGAAGGACGCTGAGAGATTGCACCAGGAGGCGCGGGATGCACGTGCTCGGATCTCTCCGCGCATGGAGCGTGTCGATGCGAGTGCGACCAAGGCTGCGCACGAACAGTTGGTCGCTGTGGATGCAAAGATCGCGGCGCTACCTGTGCGACCACTTGCCGTGTACGAGCATGCCCCACTTCTCAAGCGAGCGCTGGAAGAAGCCGAGCGGCGCCTACTCATCGTCTCACCATGGATCCGGCGGGGTGTGGTCAGCGCTGGATTCATGAAAGCGCTGCGCCAGTGCGTCGGACGCGGTGTTTCCGTGTTCATTGGCTACGGGATCGGCGAGGACGAGCGAGATGAAGCCGAGTGGGATCGTGCAGCACGACAGGAACTCGAGGAGCTGGCACGGCAGTCGAAGTTGCTTCGCCTTGAACGTCTTGGCGACACGCACGCCAAGGTGCTCATCAAGGACTCTGAGTTCTTCGTCATCACGAGCTTCAACTGGCTTTCGTTTCGCGGTGACCCGAACCAGACGTTCCGTGAGGAGTGGGGAACGTACGTTGGCGTTCGCGACATGGTCGACGATTACTTCAACCAAATGGTTTCGCGCTTCCCAGAGAGGCACTAGCCATGCGAAACCACATCTGCCGAATTTGAGCGCTCGCCGAGTCCTAGGCGACGTCCCGGGCGAGCCGCCGAGCGGCGTGCGTCGAGCCGGGCCGGGACCGCCAGCGCCGCCGCCGCAATCGCCGCCGAGTGGGTGACGCCGTGCGGTTCGAGCGCCAACTCCTAGTGGGGGGACGTCGTGCCGGCGCGTCGAGGTCGCCGCCGTTGCCTGCTGCCTGCAGCAGGTCCACGACCAACACCGACGCCACCGCGACCAGCCCACGCTCCTCGTGGCCGACAGCCCTCGACGAGCCGCCCCCGAGCCGAGTTGTTCACACTGGTTCGGTGCCGGGAGTGGGGCTGGTGAGTCGGTGCAACTCGAGCTCCACGACCGCACGAGTTCCTGCTCTTGAGCGAGGTCGCCGGCTCGCCCCGCGCCCCGTGCCCGATGGTTCGCCGCCGCCGCGGGTTCGGCTTCAACGCGCTGCACAGGGAAGAACTCCGTCACCTGCGGGACTGGCTTCGCCTCTGCGCGCTGGAACCACTGCGCGTTCAAGAGCCGCGTGTACGGCTCCAACTCCGAGTCGAGCTTCTTCAGCAGGTCGGGGTCGATCGTGAGCAAACGCCGCTTCTCTCCTCCCCCCCTGCGCGACCCTGAGCCTCATCCAGATTACCGCGTCGCGCAGCGCGAATGCGAATCGGTCGCTGACTTCGAACGGCCCTTCGTTCTCCGGCTGCTGCGAGCACCGCTTCAGCGACTCGTACAGCTTGTTCAGCGAGTCGTGGTGGCCTTCACCGTCGGTGGCATGAAGGTCGGCGCTATCGGGTTGAGCAGGCGTTGGAACCGGTTGTGGAAGTCGCTCCGGTAGCTCCGGACGCACTCCGTCAGGAGGCTGACCTCGTCCTTCTCGTCAAAGTGGATGGCGCTCATTCGCCGAGGATAGATCGCAACTCTGACGCCCTCTTTGACGGCGAAGTGTAGATCGTCGCGCCCTCGCCAGCCTCGCCCTGCTTGATCACGTGGTCGCCGATGCCGTATCCGTCTCACATGACGCGACAATGCCGAACCGGCGCTGTGTGGGGCAACCCTGCGGCGGAGTTCCCGCAGGGGCTGTCCTGGGCTTGCGCACAAAGTCCCGCTCGACGAGCTCTACGACGGCGTCATCCATGCCGCCGACCCGTAGCTGTACCCTGATGGCCGCGAGATCCGGGCCCAGGTTCTCGCTGTAGGCTCATAGCCTGTCCTGCGGCCAGGACGAACGAGTTGCGTCTCGTCGACGGTGGATTGGCGCCGACCTGCTCAGCTCCGAGGTCGTCCGTTCGGCATCGAAGTCGTGAACGACTCGGCTCCGCTTCCGTTCCGTTTGCTATCACGAGCACGATGCCCGAGCAAACCCGCAAGCTGCTGCACGATGCGATGGACCTGCCGGTGTCCGAGCGCGCCGAGCTCGCGGTGGACCTGTTTGCCAGCTTGGTTGGCGAGCCGGAGGCCGACGTGGGCAGATTTCTCGTGGGAATCGGTCCGCGCCGAGTTGCGCGAGGCCTCGAGTGTTCGCTAGAGCGGTGGGCTCTCGCCTCGGCTCGCGTACCAGACGGCGAGGATCAGTACGTGGGACCGGCCAGCATCGACGCTGTAGTAGAGATGCCAGCCTGTTTGAAGCAGCAGGCGCCGGATCTCAGGTCGGCGGCCCCGAGCTCGACGGAATCGCAAACCCAGTTCCGGATTGTGGCGGAGCTGCTCGGTCGCGTGCTCGGCCTCTTCGCCCAGCGGGTTCGTGGCGAAGTAGCCATGCTCGGCAACCCATCGCTCGTCAGCGTCGTCGAGCATCCGCCTGGCGTCGTCCGAGAACTCGACCGTCGCGGTCATGTCAGCGGGCAGCTCGGGCCGCCCGCTTGGCTCGCAGCGCCCGGAACACCTCGTCCGCAGGGACCGTCTGCCCGGCAGCCGCCTGCGCCAGCGAACGTTCGAGCGCGGCCTCGAGCCGAACCCGCTCTTCGTCGCTCATGTCGTCATCCACCGCCTCGTCGACGCTTTCCAGGAGAGTATGGGCGATCTCCAGCCGCAAGGACTCGTCGAGCGCGAGGAGCTGCTGGAGGAGCTGTTGCGGCACGGCCATGGCCCAAGCCTACCCGAAGCCGGTGGCGAAGGTCGACCGAGGTCTTCGTAGCCGGGTCACGTGACACCCGCGTGGCAGCGCTACTTGACCGACCGGAATTTCCGCTGGAACTTCGCAGGCTTGAGCGGCGGCGGCAACGGCACTCTTAATCCGCTGGTTGAAGGTTCGAGTCCTTCTGCCCTCACTCCCCGAACTCGCTGAAAGCGGCCGTTTCTCCTCGGAGATGGCCGCTTTCGTCCGTTTCGGGGCCGGCGCGGGAGTCGTGCCAGGAGCGCCATACGCGCCAGGAATCGCCACCAGGTTTGGCACACCGGCGTCACACGGTTCGGGTGGGCCTTCGGCCGGGGTTTCCGAGGGAAACAGCGCAGGGAACCGGGGTAACCGGGCCATCGCCTCGCTCTTGTTCTTCGGCGCAAGGTGGCCGTAGTAGCGCTCGACCATCTTGCTGTCCTTGTGGCCCATCAGCTTGCCGACCACGAAGGTATCGACCCCGGCCTGAACCAGCCACGAGCCGAACGTGTGGCGAAAGGTATGCGGCGTCACCCGCTCGATGCCGACCCGCTTGCAGGCCGCGCGGAGGTCGGTGCACGCGTTCGCCCACGGGCGAAGCACGGGGCCGATCCGGCGCTCAGGCGGCACGCGCCGGAGCGCGGCGGCGAGCTGCGGATCGAGGTCGATCGTCCGGTCACGCGTGGCGTTCTTCGTGCCCGGGATGCGGATCCGACCGGCCACGAAGTCGACGTCCGTCCAGTTGAGCCGCGACAGCGCCGACAGCTCGGCCCCGGTGAAGCAGGCGACCGTGACGAACAGCTGGCGGTCGGCGACGTGCTCGCCGTGCTCGCGGAGCTTGCGCTCGGCCTCGTCGGGCTCGAGGTCCGAGACGCGCTTCGCCATCCACTCCGTCGTGTCGAGCGCGGCGAGTAGCTTCGGGAACTCGGCGTGGCTGAGCCACCTGGTGCGCGCCTCGGACTGGGCGGCGAACGGTGGCACGCACTCGATTGCCGCCGAGTGCGGCACCCAGCCGCGGTTGCCGGCGTGCTTGAGTGCCACCGACAGCGTGTTCAGCTCCTTCTTGACCGTCGTGCGGGCGGCCCCCTCGGCGAGTCGATGGTCGACATAGCGAACGACGTCGGCGCGCTTGAGCTTCGTCAGCTCGATGCTGCCGTGCCTCGCCTCGCCCGCCTCGACGGCAGCGAGATCACCGTTGACGGCGCAGCCGCCGCACGCGCGCAGCAGGCGATTCAGGTGGCCGCCCTTCTCGCGATACATCTTCCTCGTCCCGGCGGAGATCGGCTTGCCGCTCGTGTTCGTGTGCGCCTCGACGGCGAGGTGCCACGTCAGATCTTCGATGGTCCTGCCGGTCGCGTCCGAGGCAAGACCCGCGGCAGCTTGCGCAGCGTCGTCACGCTCACGCTGCGCGAGGATCGTGGCAGCGGTCTTCCGATCGGTGACGCGCGTGCTGAAGCGCCACCGGATGCCGTTCGGATCCTCGTAGTCGGCGTACCAGGGGCCGTTCTTCCTTCGTCGATAGAGCCTTCCCATCGCCTGTTCTCCGATTCGGTTGCTGCTGTCGTGCGGGACGCGATGTAGGCGGCCAGATCGTCTGCGCGGACGCGCACCGCCTTCTCTCCCACGATCACCCTGGGGAGATCCATCGCCATGATACGCCGCGCGCCTGACAGCGAGATCGACAGGATCTTCGCCACCACGCGAGCGTCGAGCAGCTGCGGCAGGTCGGCCGGAAGCGCACCGCTGTCCTCCGCGCCCTCGCGTTCGCCAACCACGTGCGGTCCTCCGGCGTGGGGACGCTCGCTACGGCGCATGTCCTCGTCTCTTGGTGGGCCGTGATCGCGGTGCGCGGCCGACGAGGAACCTGTCGAGGTCAGAGATCCGCCACATCAGCGGACCACCGCCGCCTCTACGACCCGCAGGCAGGACTTTCCCGTCGAAGGCCGCTTTACGCAGCCCTGACGACCCCTTGTAGCCGCAGTACGCAGCCGCTTCGCGGGTGGTGAGAAGTCGAGCGTTGCCGACGCGATTCGCCCGTTCGTCCGTCCTTAGACGAAGTGCCTCGAAACGGTTAGTGTCGGCCGGAAACATGCGCTCGATCGAAACACGCCGCTGATTTCCCAACCGGCGCTCATCGGAGACGATCGAGGACGCCTACGCGTAGACCATGGCGAGCAGCGACCCAAGTCCTATCGACCGATTCAAGCGCCACCGCGAGGCTCTGCTCCCGCACGTTCGCGAGTTCGCAGAAGGGACCTCTCAGCTCGAGTCGCGCATGCTCGAGCGCGTCGATGCCTACGCTCGCACGGTCGGAGCGGTCGCGAGCCAGCTTCGAAGCAGCGTCGAACGTGGACAGATGGAGCGTCGGCAACGCGAGTACCTCGAATTCTTGATCCATGTGGACAAAGAGGCGCTCGAGTTTCAGCGGCGGTGGCGCATCGTGCTCGTTGCGGACCCCACGTCGCCCGGGAGGAAGCTCGCGTTCGTCGATACGTTCTTCGTTATGCCGGTCGAGGCGATGTCGAATCTTCATAAAGCGCTTCACGAGATCGAACCTGATCGACTGCTTGTAGTCGACCGGGCGGCAGGGCAGAAGCCAATCTTCGGAGCGCTAAGCCGTCTCGTTGCAGTGCCGAATAAGGGCGACGTGTCCCGCTTGGTGTCGAAGCCACCGTTCGAACTTGAGGATAGGCGAGGGGAGCATGACTACGCGCGAGAGGACCCCGTCATCGTGCGTATGTGCATGAACGAGGCGCCACCCCTCGACTTCGCGGAGCGAATCGTCGCCGAGGTCTATCCGAGCCTGGCCAAGACGTGTGGCTGGAGACCGGGACGAAGCAGGCTGCCCCGGTACGCGCCTGACGCAACCAAGTGGGAGCGCTACATCAAAGCGGTAAGGCGGCGCTCGCCGAAGCTCGCGCGCGTCGTTGGACCGTTCTCGGAGTAACGCTCGCAAACCGCCGTCAATCGGATCCGATCGCGGTCGGTTCCAGATGTGCGCATTGACCTAGAAATTGCTCACGGCACCGTCCTGCCAGGAACCGGTGCCGCGAAAGGACGAGCATCATGAGGATAGACGAGGATTCCTCGTCGGTCAACACGGAGGCGTTTGTTCGCCTTCTGTCGACCAACGAGGCTGAAGCGGGGAGCGGTCCAGATACGGGCCCCTCCGCGACAAGTGAACTCACCGAGATCCGTCAGGCATTCGCCGCACACCTGCGGCGGCTCGGTGAGCAGGTACGGCGCTTGGCGCGGCTGACGCCTGCCGAGCGCTATCGTGACGACGATGTCATCCGGATCGTACAGCCACGCACGCGGCGCGTGTCGCTACTACCCGGTGCTGAGCTTGAGCTGCTCGACGGCGCGCTGGCTCTTGCATCACGCGGCTACCGGGTGTTTCCCGTTGGTGCCGCGACATTCGACGAGCAAGATCGCTCGAATGGCAAAACGCCACTGCTCAAGGGCTGGCTTGGACGCGCGACCACCGACGAGGCGACGATCCGCACATGGTGGGGTGAGCAGTTCGTCGGCGCGAACATCGGCATCGCGACGGGCGCCGCGAGCAACTTGACCGTCGTCGACCTTGATCATCGACCCGACGAGGAGAAGGACGGCCCCGCGCAGATCGCCGCTCTGGAGAGGGAACATGGCGAGCTGGTGCCCGGACCGATCGTCCGACGCGGGACGAGCGCGCACCTCTACTTCCGGCACGTCCCCGCGCTGCGCTCGATCAACGGCGTGCTGCCGGGGGTGGACGTGAAGAACGACGGCGGATACGTTGTCGCTCCGCCGTCCTACCATCGGACCGGAGGCCGGTACCTATGGGCCGACGACAGCTCGGGGCGAGCGCTGCCAACGATGCCACCATGGCTGATTGCGACGCTTTGCTCCAAGCCCAAAGCCCACAAGCGGCGCGCACGGGCAGCTGTTCCACCGGCGGGCCGCCCCGGTAGAGCGCGAGGTGTGCGTGTCGAGCAGCAGGATTCGATGCGAGCGCTGATCGATGCGATCCGTGCGCGGCTCACCGTTGATGAGGTGCTCGAGCACTACGGCTTGGAGGCCATGAGCATGAGCACGCTTGTTGATGGACTAACGGGCACGAAAATCGATGGGTTTCCCGTTTCCCGTTCCCGCACGCTGTAGGGGATGGCGGGAAGC
>Ga0308176_10001408_pt1 | contig 15119 bp, 14 predicted proteins | sample PhyCR2_3_FD_203890 | JGI IMG/M metagenome (GOLD analysis project Ga0308176, IMG submission 203890) | Soil microbial communities from UC Gill Tract Community Farm, Albany, California, United States - DLSLS.C.R2 | ecosystem: Environmental > Terrestrial > Soil > Agricultural land | place: USA...
CCGCGACCCCCCGACGGGGCGGAGGGTGGACCTGTTCGACGAGACGATGAAGGGGTTCTCCCATGCACAGGCAGGACGTGACGGCGGGCGCTGCGCTCGCCGCAGACGCGATGACCAGCGCGGACCGGGCTCGGTTCTGGGCCGGTCTGAACCGGGCAGCAGCCACGCAGGAGCAGCCGGCGGGGGGTGGCGAGCCGGGCCGGGGCCGGGCACCCGCGGAGTGACGCGCCGGTCCTGGTCTGGACAGCGGTCGGGAACTCTCCGTCGCTGCCCGCCCAAGTCATGACGCAACGGACAGCACGCCTTTGGCCCCCTGCGACCGCGAACCACAATCGGTGCTGTCCCCACCACGGTCACCACACGGTTGAAGGGGCACGGTGGCATGGGCGCTCAGGGAAGCGACGAGAGCCGGTTGCGCCGGCTCGGGCGGGGGGACGCCGACTGCCCGCCGAGCTCGTGGTGCGCCTCCCGCAGTGAGTCCTCCTTCGACAGGACCCTGAAGGCGCCGCACGAGGTGCGCACGTTCGTGCAGCGGGCGCTGTGCCGGACGCACGCGCGGCGGGCCCTGGGTCCGGTGCGCCTGGCCGCCAGCGAGTACTCCACCGAGGCGACCCTGCAGGGCGACGGGCCCTTCCTGGTCCGGCTGGTCTGCGACGTGTCGACCGTGACCCTCACCGTCGTGTACGCCTCGACGGGCGTGCTGTGGCGGCCGGAGGTCCTGCAGCCGAGCAAGATGTCGTTCCAGATCATCGACAACATCAGCCGGGCCTCCGGCCGTCAGGTCGAGGAGCACGAGTGCACCCTGTGGTGCTCGATCCCGACGGGCTCCACGCGCGGGCGCCGGGCCGGCAGGTACGCCGGCTGACGGCCGCCCGGACGGGCTGCGCCCGATGGACCAGCCCGCCCGGGACCTTCGCCCCTGCCCCCTGTCGGCACGCCGGCGCAGCATCGACGTACTCCCTATTCCTCCCTACGCGACACGGAGACGGCGATGGCGACACTGGCGCGACGGACACCCACCTCGTGGGGCGAGATGCTCGACTGGCTCGAGTCCGGACCGAACCTGGCCCTCAAAGGGCTGCACGGCATCCGGGTCGAGGACTTCGTGGAGGAGGGCAGCTACGTGCTGCGGGCCGAGCTGCCAGGCGTGGACCCTGACAAGGACATCGAGGTCGAGGTGACCGGCGACGTCTTGACCATCACCGGCCGCAGGCAGGAGGAGGAGCGCGACAAGAACCACAGCGAGTTCCGCTACGGGTCCTTCACCCGCTCCGTGCGCATTCCCTCCGGCTGCGACCCCGCGGCGGTCGCGGCGACGTACAGCAGCGGTGTCCTCGAGGTGCGGGTGCCGATCGGCGAGGCGCGCCAGGAGGTCACCAGGGTGCCGGTGCAGCGGACCGAGAGCTGACCGGCGCCGACGGACCGGATGACGGAGTGGATCGATGGCCACGTTCGCAGGAAGCCCACGACGGACCGCACCGCGGCGCGTCTCGCGTCCGTTCTTCGAGGAGCGGCACGCCGGCACGGCGGCCCTCCTCGGCCTCTTCACGCTGGTGCTGGTGGGCACCGTGCTCGGCTACCTCGCGGCCGCCGTGCTGGCCGGCCTGCTCTCGCACCTGGGCATGTCCGGGGTGTCGCTCCCGTCCGTCTGAGCCGTCACCGCCGCCCACCGTCATCCGCCCCGAGGAGCCCCATCATGGACCTGGCGAAGATCACCCCGGACGAGTGCTGGCAGCACCTCGGCAAGCGCGTGGTGGGCCGCATCGGCTTCGACCTGGGGCACGGCCCCCGGATCCACCCGGTCAACTACCGGGTGGACGGCACGTCGGTGGTGCTGCGCACGGCGGAGGACTCCGAGCTGGCCCGGTTCATCGAGCTCTTCTCGGACGGCGGCCTGGTGGCGTTCGAGGTCGACGAGCTCGACTACGAGTGGCACCAGGGCTGGAGCGTCATGATCGAGGGCCAGATCGCCCGGGTCGACGACCCGGAGGAGCGCCGCCGGCTGCGCGCCGTGTGGCCACGCCCGTGGGCCGAGGGGGAGCGGGACCTGGTGGCCCGGGTGACGCCGGTCGAGATCACCGGCCGGCGGCTCGGCGACCCGGACGCCTACGCTCCCTGAGCGCAACCTGCCTTGCCCCGGGCCCGGCTGCCGTCCCGGCAGGCCGGTCCCGACTGGACCAGGACCTTCGACCCTACGCGCCGCTTCGCGCACCGGGTTGGTATGGAGGCACGACCCACCGCGGGCCACCGGCTCACGCAGCCCGGTACCCGCGGCGGGTCGTACTTCGGGAAACGGGGGCGGGATGACATCCGAGGTGTCGATGAACTCAGCGGTGACCCTTCGACGACGACTGGTGGACGCGGCCGCGAGCCTGGCCGACGAGTACGGCGGCCACCCGGCCGGGTCCGTCCTGCGGTGCTATGCGCGCGCCGTCCAGCTCATGCGGGTGGCCGGGTGCCAGGACGACGAGCTCCCCGGCGCGGCTCGGGAGGCCGCCGCGGAGATGCTCCGGTCCCGTCGGGTCGAGCAGCCGCCCCGCCTCTCCGTGGTCCCGCGCCAGCGCCGGCCGAGCCTGGTCAGCTGAGGGTGCCGGCACCCGCCGCCGTCCGCGCCTCGGCGCCGCCGGCCGGCGTCCGGGTCGCGGTGAGGTCGATCTCCCGGGCCTGCCCCGGCGCGAGGGGGTACGTCGACCCGCCGCACGTCACCAGCACGGTGCCGGCCCGTCCCGGCTCCGCCTCGACGCGCACCCGGGTGGACGAGACGGTGAGGTGGAGGTCGCTGCCCTGGTAGCGCACGGCGAAGGTCGTGCGTCCCAGCTCGGCGGGCCAGCTCGGTGAGACGTAGAGGCTGTCCAGCCGGGGCTCCACGCCCGCGAAGCACCGCTGCAGCAGGTCGGCGCCCCCGACCATGGCGGCCAGGTGCACGCCCTCGGCCGTCGTGCCCCCGCGGGTGGCCCGGACGTCGCTGCCGGCCACCTCGGCGAGGAAGGCGAGCGCCCGGTCGCGGTGGGCCCGCGCGAGCACCCAGGTGTGCGCGACCGCGCTGAGGGTCGAGCCGTGGCAGGTGCGCTCGAGGTAGTAGTCGACGGTCGCGGGGATCGAGTCCCGGTCGAACTCGTAGCCGAGCCCGTCGAGGAGCTCGGCGACCTCGTCGGCCGAGAAGAGGTAGAACAGCATCAGCACGTCCGCCTGCTTCGACACCTTGAAGGCGTTGACCGACAGCCCCTCGGCCTCCAGGATCCGGTCGAGACGGCCGATATCGCCGCACCGCTCCCGGTAGTCGTCCCACGCCAGCTCCGCGAGCTGGTCGTAGCCCTCGAACTGCAGCAGCAGGCCGTCGCGGAAGGGCACGAACATCCGCGTGGCGATGCTGTGCCAGCGCCGTCGGTCCTCGGCCGTCACCCCGAGCCGGCGGACCACCGTCTCGGCCTGGGTGGGCGTGAGGATGTCGAGCACCCGCAGCGCCGTGCGGAGCAGCCAGACGACCAGCAGGTTCGTGTAGGTGTTGTTGTCGATGCCGGGGCCGGGCAGCCCCGGGTAGCCGGTGTGGAACTCGTCGGGACCGACCACGCCGCGCAGCACGTAGCGGCGCCTGACCGGGTCGTAGGTGGTCAGCGTGGAGAAGAACAGCGCGACGTCGAGGACCACCTCGGCCACCCGGTCGACCAGGAGCTGGTGGTCGCCGGTGGCCTCGTAGAGGCGCCACGCCGTCAGCGCGATGGCCAGCCCCGAGTGCCGCTGCAGGCTCGTCACGTCCGGCAGCCAGTGCCCTGAGCGCGGGTTGAGGTGCAGCCGCTGGCTCTCCTCACGGCCGTCGCTGCCGGACTGCCACGGGAACATCGCACCGCGGCAGCCGATCTCCGCCGCCGCGCGCCGCGCCGCCGGGAGCCGGCGGAACCGGTACCCGAGCAGCGCCCGCCCGAGGCTGGGCGAGTGCGCCCAGAGGACCGGCATCAGGAACAGCTCGTCCCAGAACACGTGGCCGCGGTAGGCCTCGCCGTGCAGCCCGCGCGCCGGCACCCCGACGTCGAGGTCGACGACGTGCGGGGACAGCGTCTGCAGGACGTGGAAGAGCCCGATGCGCACGTCGGTGAACAGGTCCGGCGGCGTCACCCCGTCCGGGTCGTCGACGCTGATGTCGTACTGCCGCCACAGGGACTCCCAGGCGCGCCGGTGCGGGTCGAGCAGGGCGTGGAAGCCGGGTGCGCGGCGCAGCTGCTCGAGCGCCGCGGTCGCGGGCTCGGACACGGCGCTGTCCCTCGAGGTGTAGAGCGCCGCGATCTTCTCGACGGTCGTCGGCTGACCGGCCCGCACGTCGACGTACAGGTCGCGCCCGACCAGGCCCGGCTCGTCCACCGGCCGCACCGCGATCAGCCCCGCCGGTCCGTCGACGACGCGGCTGCGCACCGCGACGGCGATCCGCAGCCGCGACTGGGTGGTCCGCACGACCAGCAGGTCGACGTCCTCGACGGTGCGGGCCTCCTCGTGCTCCAGGTGCTGGCTGGAGAGCCCGCGGTACCGCGCGACGCCGGTGTTCTCGACGCGTCCGTCGATGCAGGAGCGGACCCGCAGGGCGCCGCTCCAGTTCTCCGGGGTGAGCACCGTCCGCAGCCCGGCGAGGTGCGGGAGGGCCATGTGCACGAAGCGCTCCTGCACGACCTGGGTCCGGCGGCCCCGAGGGTCCTGGTAGCGCAGCCGACGGGTGAGGACCCCGTGGCGCAGGTCGAGCTCGACGCCGTGCTCGAGCACCTCGACCGGCCCGGCGGGGTACCACTCCTCGTCCCCCGGGGCCCAGGTGAGGAACAGCCAGCCCGGAAGGTTGACCAGGCTCTCGTTGGTGATCCTGGTGTCGTCGACCTGGTCGGTCAGCCGGTTGTAGACACCGGCCGCGTAGGTGCCGGGGTAGTGGACGTCGTCCGCGACGTGCTCCGGTGCCGACCCCCGGGTCGCGAAGACGCCGTTGCCCAGCGTGCACAGCGCCTCCCGCCGCCCCTCGTCCACCGGGTCGATGCCGGAGTAGCGGAGGGACCAGCCGTTCATCGCCGGCCGACCGGCACCCGGACGGCGGCGAGGTCTGCCACAACGACGTCCGCACCCGCCGCGAGGAGTCCCGCAGAGCTCCCGGGGCGCTCCAGGCCGACGACCAGGCCGAACCCGCCGGCCCGCCCGGCGGCCACCCCGGCCCGCGCGTCCTCGACGACCACGCACCGCCTCGGCGTGCAGCCCGTCTGGTGGGCGGCCTCGAGGAAGGAGGCGGGGTCCGGCTTCCCCGGCAGGTGCAGCGCGGCGGCCACCCGCCCGTCCACCAGCACGTCGACGAGCGCGGTGAGGCCGGCCCGGTCGAGCACGACCGCCGCGTTGCGGCTGGCCGTGACCACCGCGGTGCGCAGCCCGCCCGCGCGGGCCTGCCGGAGCAGCTCGACCGACGACGCGATCACGTCCGGGCCCCGCTCGTCGAGCAACGCCCGGAACAGGCGGTCCTTGTGGGCGGCCAGGTCGCGCAGCACGCCCTCCGGTACGTCGATCCCGCGCGCGTCGAGGAAGGCCCGCAGGCCCACCTCGCGGGGCTTGCCATCGATGTGGGCGCGGTACTCCTCCTCGGAGATGGCCGGTGCCTGCGGTGCGTAGCCGGCGAACATCTCGCGCCACGCGGCCAGGTGCAGGGTGGCGGTGTCGGTCAGCACCCCGTCGAGGTCGAACAGGACGGCGTCGAACCGGGACGGCAGCAGCCACGCCGCGACGGGCGGGTCCGTCCCGGCACGGCGGGCCGGGGACGTCGTCATCGTGGCTCCTCGATCACCAGCACCGGGAAGTCGTCGTGTCGCCCGACCCACCGCGCCGCCACCGCGGCGTCGACGACGACCTGGCTGGGTGTGCCGGGGAGCGCCTGCTCCCAGCCCGGTGCGTCGGCGAGCCCGACGTGCACCATCACCTCCAGGCGGGGGAACGCGGTCCGGGCCACCGCCAGCGCGTTGTCCACCGCGGCGAAGCTGCGGGTCAGCGGCAGGTCCGGGGCGGAGAACGTCACGAGGTCGAGCGGCTGCTCCCGGTCCCACGCGGTCTTCGCCCCGGCCAGGACGGTGTTCACCGGGTGGTCGCTGGAGACGACGACCGCGACGACGCCACAGGGGTGCCGGTCCCGCTGGCGCGGGATGGAGCGCTCGGCCGGATGGCCGTGGGAGCGCGTGCTCTCCCGCATCGCCCCCGCAGTGCCGGGCTCCGTCCAGGTCTGCTCGTCCATCACGGAACGGCTCCTGGCTCCCCCTCGGTCCTCGACGAGCGGTGCAGGCTCAGCGCCAGTCCGGCGCCGCCGACCAGCAGGCCGAGGACGGCGAGGACCAGCAGCACCTGGGCCACGGTGTGCAGCACGGGGAGCTCGGCGCCCACCGACACGTCGGTGCTCACCCGCCTCGACCCGTCCGCGTTCATCACGACCACGACCCAGTCACCGGACCGGGGCGTCCACGCGACCGAGCGCGGACCGGGACCCGCGGCGCTCGCCACCCAGATGCCGCGGCCGGTGGGAGCACCCGCGGGGGCACCGCCGGGCGACTGCCGGTAGACGGGGCCGCCGTCGGCCGGGGAGCGCACGTCGGTGACCGTGGTGTGCGCGACCGTGCCGAGGTACCGGGCCGCGTCCGCGGCGGAGGCGATGCCGACGAACACGTCCGAGCCCAGCCGGGGCGACGCGGTGACCCGCACCGTGCCGAGCAGCCGCTGCGGCACGACGTCCGCGCCGCCGCCCTCGAGCCGCACGGCGTCGGTGGTGAGGGCGTAGCCCGGGGACGAGAAGGTCTGCGCGCCGCTCATCAGGTAGCCGTCCTGGCGCAGGCTGCCGTTGGCGACCAGCAGTGCGACACCCGCCGTGCCGAGCGCGGCGGAGACCAGCAGGACGCAGCAGCTGACGACGACGCCGATGACCCGGCCGGCCGTCCACCTCGTCGGGGGCGTCTGCGTTGGCGGGGGTGTCTGGGTCGTCGGGGGTGTCTGCGCCGTCGGGGGCGGCGGGCCCGGGGGCGTCCCGCCGGCGGTGGACGGCTGCTCGACGACGGACCGCGTCGCGACCGGGCCGCTGGGCGCCGGCGGGTCCGGGTCGACGGGCGCCGGGGTGCCCGGGCTGTCTTGCGCCACCGCAGTCGGCGGGCCGGCCGCGGGCATGTCCGGGCCGACGGACCACCGGGCACTGCCGGGCTCGTCGCTGCCGAGGTCCAGCCGGAACGGCGGGTAGACGTCGGTCATCAGCCCGGCGTAGGCGGCCACCCGGATGACCCAGCGGTTCAGGCCGAGGACGAAGTCGAAGATGGGCTGCGGGTAGCGCCCGGTGAACACCAGCACGATCGCCGCCACCAGCACCAGCAGGCCGATCAGGCCGCCGCCCCAGGTCACGACCGGCCAGGTCTGCTCGGTGGCCCGGTTGCCGAACCAGAGGCCGCTGCCCACGAAGAACCCCACGACCAGGTAGTGCGGGATCGCGAGCAGCCACCACTTCACCAGCGCCAGGCCGCGGGACAGGTGCTCGGGGTAGTCGACGTCGAGGTGGGCCGGGTAGTCGGGCCGCTCCGCGAGGGTGAACGGCGGGTACCGGTCCGTGCCGAGCGCGCCGTACGCGTAGTAGGCGACGCGCCAGGTCCAGCGCAGCACCCCGACGTTGAAGTCGAAGATGGCGCGGGGGTAGCGGCCGGTGACCACGATCGCGACCATGGCGACCACGCTGAGCACGAAGAACGCGGCCCAGAGGAAGCAGAGCAGGACGTAGTGGGGGATGGCCAGCAGCCACTTGAGCAGCCACAGCCAGCGTGTCAGCCCGGTGTCCAGCTCGGCCGCGACGCGCACGGGATAGGGGGACGTGCTCATGGTGTCGCCTCCGCAGGTCGTCCGCTGCAGCCAGGGTCCCTCGCGGCGGGCGTGCGGTGCAGACGCCTTGGTCACCGCCTCGCGGGTCGAACGACCCTGGTGAGCGGAACCCCCCGACCAGCGTCGCCCGGCGGCGGTGAGCGGTCCAGGGACCAAGGTCACGTCGCGGGCCTCGCCCGCCGCAACGTCGCCCGGTAGAGCTCGTCGACGCCCCACACCACCAGCGGGAACGGCGCGATCAGCAGCAGGGTGGTGGCGTCGAGCGCGGCGGTGCCGAGCAGGGCGTGCCCGGCGGGCAGGTAGACGACCAGCGCGGTGAACGCCAGCTCGAAGGCGATGCCGCCCAGGAGCAGCCGGTTGGTGAGCACCCCCACGGAGAGCAGCGAGACCCGCTCGGTGCGGGCGGCGAACGCCGTCCCGACCTGGCAGGCGACGATCGCCACGAAGGTGGCCGTGGTGGCCTGCAGGTAGCCCGCGTGCAGGGCGCTCCCGGGCCCGGTGTCCGCGCCGGGGGTCCAGCCCGCGCGGAGCAGCGTCACGAAGAACGCGGTCATCGACAGCAGGGCGGCGGGCACGCCCAGCACCAGCCAGGCCCGCAGCAGCATCCGGCCGGTCACCAGCTGCTCGCGCGGTGACCGGGGTGGCTGCCGCATGATGCCCGGCTCCGCGGCCTCGCGGCCGAGGGCCAGCGCGGGCAGCGTCTCGGTGCCGAGGTCGATGGCCAGGATCTGCAGGACGGTGAGCGGCAGCGGCACGGCGCCGCCGGAGAGGGCGAACACCAGGAAGGGGACGACCTCGGGCACGGCGTGGGCGAAGATGTAGACGATGAACTTGCGGACGTTGTCGTAGATCCGCCGCCCCTCCTCGACGGCGCCCACGATCGTCGCGAAGTTGTCGTCGGTCAGCACCATGGTGGCGGCCTCGCGGGCCACGTCGGTGCCGCTGCGGCCCATCGCCACGCCGATGTCGGCCTTCTTCAGGGCGGGTGCGTCGTTGACGCCGTCGCCGGTCATCGCCACGATCTCGCCGCGCTCCTGGAGCACGGTCGCGATCCGCATCTTGTTCTCGGGGCTGCTGCGCGAGCAGATCACCTCTGCGGGCGCCTGCAGCAGCCGGGCCAGGGCGGTGTCGGACATCGCGTCCACCTGGGCACCGGTGACCAGCCGTCGGGAGGTGGTGGCGATGCCGACCCGGTGCGCCACCTCGGCCGCCGTACGCGCGTCGTCGCCGGTGATGACGATGATCCGCAGGCCGGCCCCGTGGCACCGGGCGACGGCGTCGGCCACCTCCGGCCGCGGAGGGTCGAGCAGGCCGACGACGCCGAGCAGGCACAGGTCGCGCTCGGCGTCCGCGCGGTCCTCGGGCCAGGGTCCCGGAGGCAGGTCGCGCCGGGCGACCGCGAGCACCCGGAGGCCGCGGCGGGTCAGGTCCGCCACCGCCGTCTGGACCTCGGCCCGCCCGGCGTCCTCCCAGGGCCGGGGCACCCCGTCGCGCAGCACCGTCGTGCAGCGCGCGAGCACCGCCTCCGGGGCGCCCTTGACGTGCAGCCGGACCGAGGCCGACGGGTACGCCGCCCCGGGCACCCGGTCGACGGTGGAGGAGAGCCGCAGCGCCGCGCGGAACGGGTAGACGTGCAGCTGCTCCCCGGCGGCCGGTGCGTGCTCGCCGCGGAGCAGGTGGGCGGCCTCGAGCAGGGCCAGCTCGGTCGGGTCGCGAGCGGCCCCACCGACGGCGGTGGTGACCGCGCAGGCCGCCATCGCGTCGGCCAGCGCGAGAACGCCGGCACGGTGGCCGTTCCCGGGCGCGGGGAGCGGAGGCGTGCCCAGCACCTCGGGACACCCGGCCTCGGCGAGGAGCACCGCCACCGGGGACATCTCGTTCTCGGTCAGCGTGCCCGTCTTGTCGGTGCACACGACCGTGGTCGAGCCCAGCGTCTCGACGGCCGAGAGCCGCTTGACGACCGCCCCCTGGCCGCCGAGCCGGCGTACCCCCATGGCCAGCGCGAGCGTGATCGTCGGCAGCAGGCCCTCGGGCACGTTGGCGACGAGCAGGCCGATCGCGAAGAGGAACGCCGCGGTGAAGCTGAGCCCGGCCAGCAGGCCGAGGGGGAGGAAGGCCGCACCCACCCCGACCGCGACCATGCTGATCAGCCAGGCCACCTTCTTCACCTGTCGCTCGAGCGGGCTGCTCGCGTCCGAGCCCTGCGACAGGGTGGCGATGCGGCCCAGCTCGGTGTGGTCGCCGGTCGCGTACACGACGGCCTTGCAGGTGCCCATCGTGCAGCTGGTCCCGCTGAACAGCAGGTCCGTGGCCTGGAGGTGGGACTGCGTCCGGGTGTCCAGCACGTCGCTGCGCGGCACGGGCGCGGACTCGCCGGTCAGCGTGGACATGTCCACCTCGACCTCGCCGGCGAGGATCCGCGCGTCGGCGCTGACCCGCTGGCCCTCGCTGACCAGCAGGACGTCGCCGGGCACGAGCGCGACCGCGTCGATGGTCCGGGCCCGGCCGTCCCGCACCACCGTGCACTGACGGGGCACGAAGCTGCGCAGCGCCTCGACCGAGCGCTCGGCCTCGTGCTCCTGGAGCAGGGCGAAGGCGGCGTTGAGCACGACTACCGCCAGGATGGTCCACCCCAGGATGGGACTGGCGGAGATGAAGGCGAGCACCGCGGCCAGCTCGAGCAGCAGGGCCAGGGGATGGCTGAACTGCGCGAGGACCGACCGCCACCACGGTGGTCCGGCCCGCTTGCTCAGCTCGTTGGGCCCGAACTGCCGCAGCCGCTGGGCGGCCGCCGCCTCGCTCAGACCGCGCGGGGTGGTGCGCAGCTGCCGCATCAGCATCTCGCTGGGCCCCAGCGGGCTGAGTCCGCCCAGGTCCGCCTCGGTGACCCGCTCGCGCGGCCCGGGCTCGCCGGGCGGGACGGCCCGGCCGGTCCGCGGTGACGGGATCGTCATGTCAGCCCCGGGGACCCGGCCCGGCGTCGTCCACCGTGATGACGGCGGCACCCGCGAAGCGGCCCGCCTCCAGGTCGGCCAGCGCCCGGGAGGCGTCCTCGAAGTCGTAGGCCCGCACCCGCGGCCGGATGCCCAGCCGGGCGGCCAGCGCCAGCAGCTCGACCCCGTCGGCCCGCGTGTTGGCGGTGACGCTGGTCAGCGTGCGCTCGCGGAACAGGTGCCGCTGGTAGTCCAGCACCGGGATGTCGCTGAGGTGGATGCCCGCCACCGCCAGCGTCCCGGCCGGGCCGAGCGCGGCCAGCGCGACCGGCACCAGCTCCCCGGCCGGCGCGAACAGGATGGCGGCGTCCAGCTCCACCGGCGGCGGGTCCGCCGCCCCCCGCGCGGAGGCGGCGCCCAGCTCCAGGGCCAGCCGCCGGGCCGGCTCGTCACGGGTGAGGACGTGGACCTCGGCGCCCATCGCCAGCGCGACCTGGGCGGTGATGTGGGCGCTGGCCCCGAAGCCGTAGATCCCGAGGCGGCCGCCGGGGGGCAGCTGCGCGCGCCGCAGCGCGCGGTAGCCGATGATCCCGGCGCACAGCAACGGGGCGACCTCGGCGTCCTCGAGCGCGTCGGGCAGGGCGTAGGCGTACGCCGCCGGCACCGTGAGCCGGTCGGCGTAGCCGCCGTCCGCGTCCCAGCCGGTGTACGTCGACCGGGGGCACAGGTTCTCGGCGCCGCGGCGGCACCAGCGGCACTGGCCGCAGGTCGACCTGAGCCAGGCCACCCCGACCCGGTCCCCGGGGGCGAGCTCGCGGACGTTCGCACCGACCTCCTCGACCCGGCCGACGACCTCGTGGCCCGGGACGGTGCCCGGGCGGTGGGGCGCGAGCTCGTGCAGGGCCAGGTGGAGGTCGGTGCGGCACACCCCGCACACGTGCACCCGCACCAGCAGCTCGTCGGGCCCCGGAGCCGGGACGGGACGCTGCACGCGCTCGAGGCCGGCCCGGCCGGACGGTCCGACGGCCCAGGCGCGCATCGGCATCGCGGTCTCCCGTCGTCGAGGGCTCCGGGCGTCCATGTCAGCGTCGACCCGGTCCGCGCGGGCAGAGGCGAAGGTCCCCGGACCGACCCGGACGGGACTTCCGCCTCTGCTGACCGGCAGGCCCGGACCGTTGACTGGGCGAGCGGCCGGTCATCGACGCGACCGCCGGCCCCGACACCGAGCACGAGGAGGCACCAATGTTCGCCATGGTGGGAGACCGTCTCGTCATCCACAGCCTGCACGTCGACGGACCGGTGCGCGACGGGGAGATCCTGGAGGTCCACGGACCCCAGGGAGAGCCGCCGTACGTCGTGCGCTGGTCCGACACCGGCCACGAGACCCTGGTGTTCCCGGGGCCCGACGCGTCGGTGCAGCACTTCGGCGGTCGGCCCGTCGCCGACCAGGGTGCCGAGTAGCGTCCGGCGGACGCGCCCGGCCCGCGCGGGACGCCGCACCCGGAGGGCAGGGTCATGACCGTGCTGGCAACCGCTGGCCTGACCTCGGACGAGGCCCGCACCCGGCTGCGGGAGCGGGGGCCGAACGAGGTGCCGCGCCCCCGGGGACCCTCGGTGGTCGCGCGGGTGGGGCGGCAGCTCCGCGACCCGATGCTGCTGCTGCTGATGGCGGCCGGGCTGGCCACCGCGGTGACCGGCGACGTCCCGGACACGGCCATCATCGCGGTCGTCATCACGGTGAACACCGGCCTCGGCGTGCTCCAGGAGTGGCGGGCCGCACGGGCCGTCGACGCGCTGGACAGCCTGCGCTCCCCGTGGGCGAGCGTCGCCCGGGACGGCCGCCCGGCCCGGGTCCGGGCCGCGGACGTGGTCGTGGGGGACGTGCTGCTGCTCGCGTCCGGGGACGTGGTCCCGGCCGACGCCCGCATCCTGGAGGCGCACCTGCTGCACGTCGACGAGTCGGCCATCACGGGCGAGTCGCTGCCGCGCGGGCTCGCGCCGGACGACGAGATCGAGGCGGGCACGGTCGTCACGCGGGGGCGGGGCACGGCCCTGGTGTCCCGGACCGGCCCCGACAGCGGGCTGGGCAGGATCGCCGAGCTGGTCCGGACGACCCCGGTCCAGAGCACGCCCCTGCAGCGGCGGCTCACCCGGCTGAGCGGCCAGCTGGTGGTGGCGGTCTCGCTGCTGACGGTCGTCGTCGCCGTGATCGGCCTCCTCCAGGGCCGCTCCCTGCTGGACATGTCGATCGTCGCCGTCAGCCTCGCGGTGGCCGCCGTCCCCGAGTCGCTCCCGGCCGTCGTGGCGATCACCCTGGCCCTCGGGGCGCACCGGATGGCGAAGAACAACGCGGTGGTCAAGAGCCTGCCCGCCGTCGAGACGCTCGGCTCGGTCACGCTGCTGGCCTCGGACAAGACCGGGACGCTGACCGAGGGGCACATGACCACGGAGCTGCTGCTCCCGGCACCCCTGCCGGCCGACGGCGAGGAGGCCCGGGTCCCCGCGGGGGACGACGGTGCCACCGCCCGGCTGCTGCGCGACGCGGTGCTCTGCAACGACGCGCAGGACGTCTCGGCGGGCGGCGAGCGTCGCTTCGACGGGGACGCGCTCGAGGTTGCGCTGCTGGTGTCGGCGCTGGCCGCGCAGGTGCCGGTCGACGAGGTGCGCGGCCTCTGGCCCCGGGTCGCCGAGCAGCCGTTCGACAACCGGTCCCGCCGGATGGTCACCGTGCACCGGCACCGGGACGGGCGGGTCCTGGTCGTCTGCAAGGGCGCGGCGGAGGCCGTGCTGCCGCTGCTGGCGGACGCCGAGCAGGGACGTCGAGCGGAAGCAGCCGCCGAACGGCTCAGCGCGGAGGGCTACCGGGTGCTCGTCGTCGCGGACGGGGCCGGCGAGCGGTCGTCCGGCGGTGAGGAGGTCGACCGCCCGCCCGACGGGCTCGGCCTGGTGGGGCTGGTGGCGATCAGCGATCCGCCCCGCGAGTCCTCGCGCGGCGTCGTCCGGGACCTCGCGCGGGCGGGGATCCGGGTCGTCCTGGTCTCCGGTGACCACGCCGCCACCGTCCGGTCCGTGGCGACGCGGCTCGCGCTGCCCGGCGCGGGAGACGGGGTCGTGGCCGGGCCCGAGCTGGCGGCCTTCCTCGCCGCGGACCCACCGGCCGACGCCGGGGTGTTCGCGCGCATCCGTCCGGAGCAGAAGGTCGACATCGTGGACCACTTCCGCGCCCACGGCGAGGTCGTCGCGATGACGGGGGACGGGGTCAACGACGCGCCCGCCCTGCGGCGGGCCGACATCGGCGTCGCGATGGGGGCCTCCGGGACCGAGGTCGCGCGCCAGGCCGCGGACGTCGTGCTCCTCGACGACGAGCTGTCCACCCTCGTGCACGCGGTGCAGGAGGGGCGCCGGGTCTACGCGAACATCCGCCGGTTCCTCCGCTTCGGGATCTCCGGCGGGCTGGCCGAGGTCGTCACCATGCTGGTGGGTCCCTTCCTGGGGATGGGCATCCCGCTGCTGCCGGGCCAGATCCTCTGGGTCAACATGCTCACGCACGGCCTGCCCGGCGTCGCCTTCAGCACCGAGCCCGGGGGACCCGACCTGCTCGACCGGCCGCCGGTCGCGCCGGGCGCGTCGATCGTCGACGCGGTCGTGGCCCGCCAGATCGCCGCGATCGGCGCGCTCATCGCGGGGGTGTCCCTGGTCACCGGGGCCGTGGCCCAGGCCGTCGGCGCGGACGTCCGCTCGGGTGTGTTCCTCACGCTCGGCCTCGGCCAGCTCGCCGTCGCCCTGGGGCTGCGCGCCCGGGTCGGGCGGCGGCGACCGGGGCAGCGGGGGCTCGAGGTCGCGGTGCTCGGCGCGCTGGTCCTCCAGGTCCTGGCGGTCTACCTGCCGGTGCTCAACGAGCTGCTCGGCACCGAGCCGCTGCCGCTGCAGGTGCTCGGTGCGGCCTTCGCGCTGGCGCTGGTGCCCGGGACCGCCGTACGCCTGCTCGTGCGCGCGAGCTGAGCCCCCGGCGGTCGGCGGGACCTTCGGCCCACCAGGAGCCTGCGGACGGCCCTGCCGACGCCGACGCCGCCGGCGGCAGGCTCGAGGGACCGGGGGCCGTCGAGCGGAGGAGCCGGGATGCAGGACGCACAGGTCGGCACGGGACGGGTCGTGGTCGGGGTGGACGGCTCGGTCCGCAACCTGGCGGCGCTCGAGTGGGCGGTCGCGGAGGCGGTACGGCGGGCCCGGCCCCTCCACCTGGTCGCGGTCGCCAGCAAGGCCACCACGCCCCCGGCGCCCTGGACCGGGGAGAGCACGATCCAGTACTCCGTCGCCGAGAGCAAGCAGATG
>Ga0308176_10001410_pt1 | contig 15115 bp, 11 predicted proteins | sample PhyCR2_3_FD_203890 | JGI IMG/M metagenome (GOLD analysis project Ga0308176, IMG submission 203890) | Soil microbial communities from UC Gill Tract Community Farm, Albany, California, United States - DLSLS.C.R2 | ecosystem: Environmental > Terrestrial > Soil > Agricultural land | place: USA...
GCGCCGCAACCAGCTTGCAGCGTTCAGTGGCGTTGGCGCCCGCCACGAGGTCCTCACGAATGCCATGAGCCTTCCCGGCCGCCGGTGCGTCTCGGTTCTCCTCCTCGCCGTCACTGCCTGTGGTGGCGACGCGGCCGGGAGCGTCACGTCGCTCTCCCCCGATTCGCCCGCACCGGCGCTCGTCGGGCCTAATGCCACCGTCGTCGCCACGGCGGGCGTGGCGCTCCTCTACGACGCGACGAGAGGGGGCAACGCCTTCTCGCGCGCGGCGGGCGCGACGCTCAGCTACACCGTCGTCTTCGAGGGGCCGGCCAACGGACTCAGCGCGTCGGGCGGAACGATCACGGGCACCCCGGCCGCGCCCGGGATCACCTTCGCCACGATCACGGCCACCGATCCGCTCGGGCGCTCGGCGCGCGACCGCTTCGCCATCGTCTCCTTCGCGAGCGGACTCGCCCTGCCGACCCTTCCCTCACCAGCGTACCGCTACGACGACGCCGAGGTCGGACTGCCGGCGCACTTCCGCGCCACCGCGGGTGGGCCGTCGGTGCTGAGCATGGACAACACCCCCGCGGCGAACCCGATCACCGACGCCGGCGCGACGCTCGGTCGCGTGCTGTTCTACGATCCGCGCCTCTCGATCAGCGACGCGGTGTCGTGCGGCGCCTGCCATCATCAGTCGCTCGGCTTCGCCGACGCGCTCGTGTTCAGCCTCGGCTTCCGGGGCGCGCTGACGCCGAGGCACGCTCCGGGGTTGAGCAACGCCCGCTTCTATAAACCAGGTCGCTTCTTCTGGGACGAGCGGGCCGGCACACTCGAGGAACAGGTGCTCGACCCGATCCAGAACGACCGCGAGATGGGGATGTCTCTCGACGCGCTCGCGATCAAGCTGAGTGTCACTCCCTACTATCCGGCGCTGTTCGACGCGGCGTTCGGGTCACCGGACATCACCAGGGACCGGATTTCTCGGGCGCTGGCGCAATTCACCCGCGCGATGGTGTCCGGTGACTCACGCTACGACCGCGCGTTCGACGCGAACGGCGTGGCGAACTTCGCGTCCACGCTCACGGCGCAGGAGATCGACGGCGAGCGCGTCTTCCGACAGTCGGGCTGTGGCTCGTGCCACACGACGGTCGCCCAGGTCGGCGATGCGCCGCACGACAACGGTCTCGATGCGGCGCCGATCGACACGGGCGCCGGCGGCGGCGCGTTCAAGACGCCGTCCCTCCGCAACGTCGCCGTGCGTCCCCGGTTCATGCACGACGGTCGCTTCGCCACGCTCGACGAAGTGGTCGCCTTCTATGACTCGGGAATCCAGAACGACCGTGGGCTCGATCCGCGACTCCGCGCCGCCGACGGCACCCCGAAGCGCCTCGGACTCACCTCCGCCGAGCGGGACGCGCTCGTGGCGTTCCTCGGCGCGCTGACCGACTCGAGCTTCCTCACTTCGCCCCGCTTCTCCAACCCCTTCGCGCCGCGAAGCATCGCCGCGCCGACCGGCCCGACGATCACGATGAAGGCGAACACCTTCAGTCCGTCGTTCGTCACCGTGCCGGCGGGCGCCGTCGTGTCCTTCCTCAACATCGACAACGAATGGCACACCGCGACGTTCGACAACCAGGCGATCGCGTCGACGCCGAAGTTCACGTCGGGGGTGAAGACGGTGACGATGCCGATGGCGCTCGGCGCGTACACCTACCACTGCGTGGTGCACGGCCTCGCCATGAGCGGGGCGATCATCGTGGGGAAGTGACGGATCGGGGTCGGAGTAGTTTTACTCCGACCCCGAACGTTGGTCAGACGAGGGCGGGGACGCGTGCCCGGATGGTGGGCGCCGGCGGCAGCTCGCGCGAGGCGACGAGTCCGAGGCGGATCTGGGTCAGGCGGAGGTCGACGGCCACGTCCGCGATCAGGTCGATCTGGACGTCCGTCAGCCGAGGGTGATTGTCGCGCAGCTCGGCGCGAATCTGCACCAGCGTCTCGGCACGGTCGGGCGAATTGCTCATGGCCTGTTCTACGATCGCGTCTGGCATCGCTCGCATGATGGATGAGAGGTGGGGCTCCACTCGATCCTGCATGACCTGAGACACGGCTACCCGTCCGCCCCATCGTCGCGGGACTGCTTCTCCGTGGCGCGAATACCGGCGGACGCGAAAGGACGGCGCCGGGTCGGCCGCCGTCCCCCTGCATGGATACTGGCAGGTTCCTGGCTGTGACGCTAGTCACCCCCTCTCGTACGGTCGCGTCCGGTAGGGGCTCCGGGCGGCGCCCGGCGGTCCACGACTGACGGGCGTCAGCCGGGCTCGGCACGCTCCCGCGACGCACGGGGAGCCCGGCCGCTACCCCGGGCGCCGCCGACGCCCGGCGTGCCGTCGCTCGGGATGACAGGGACGCTGGCGGCGTGCGCGATTCGTGCACGGGAGCTCATCCATTGCCTCGATCTCGACCCTACTGACGACCGAATGCACGGCACCCTGACTCACCTCCTCACGACCTACGGCTACGTCTTTCTCTTCCTGGTCATCGGGATCGAGAGCTTCGGCGTGCCGTTGCCGGGCGAGACGGCGCTCGTCACCGCCGCGGCGTACGCGGCACTCGGGCGACTGCACATCGTCGGGGTGATCGCCGCGGCTGCGGCGGGGGCGATCGTTGGTGACAACGCGGGCTACTGGTTGGGACGTGAGGGCGGTGTCGCCCTCGTTCACCGGTTCGGGAAGCGCGTCGGGCTCGACGACGCGAAGCTCGCGCGCGCCCACGCCTTCTTCGAGCGATACGGGGCGCGGACGGTGTTCATCGGCCGATTCGTCGCGCTCCTGCGGAGTTGGGCGGCGGTCCTGGCCGGGGTGGCGTGCATGCCCTACCGCGTGTTCACGCTCTACAACGCCCTCGGCGGCATCGCGTGGGCGACGCTGTTCGGGACGCTCGGCTACCTGTTCGGGCGGAAGCTGCCGACGCTCGAGCGCTACATCGGGCACGTGAGCCTCGCCGTGGTGATCGTCGCGCTGATCTGCGTGGTGATCTTCTTCGTGGTGCGCCGGCACCGGGGCAACGAGTCTCGTCGAACTATCCAACCCGGACCGGATTAGCTCGGGACGCACTTCTCACCCGCCGATCCGTGTCCGTCTCTCCATCGTCCGACCAGCCGCCACGGATCCACTACGCGTGGGTGATCGCGGCGATGACGTTCGTCATCCTGCTCGTCTCGGCGGGGGTGCGCGCCGTGCCGGCGGTGCTCATGCTTCCGCTCGAGCAGGAGTTCGGGTGGCTGCGAACGACGACGTCGGCCGCGCTCTCGATCAACATCCTTCTATATGGAATGACGGGCCCGTTCGCCGGCTCGCTCATGGCGCGCATCGGCGTACGACGTGTCGTGCTCTCGGCGCTCGTGCTCCTCGTCGCCGGCGCCGCGATCGCGCCACTGATCCGCCAGAGCTGGGAGTTGATGGCGTTGTGGGGACTGGGGATCGGCGTCGGCACGGGGCTGGTCGCCATGGTGCTGGCGGCGACGGTGGTGAATCGCTGGTTCGTCGCGCGGCGCGGCATGGTGCTCGGCGTGCTCACGGCCAGCGCGTCGACGGGACAGCTCGTCTTTCTCCCGATGCTCGCGCACGCGACGGCGCGGTGGGGATGGCGCGCCGCGGTGCTGCTCGTCGCCGGCATCGTCGCGGCGGTGATCCCGCTCGCGGCGTGGCTGCTGCGCGAGAGTCCGGAGAGCATGGGGCTGCGTCCGTACGGCGCGGACGTCTCGAGTGTCGGCGACGAGCGCGATGATGTCGCCATGCGGGCGCAGAAGAGTGCGGCGAACGGCGAGTCACTGGGCGCGATGGCCGTGCTGCGCGGCGTGGCGACGACGCGCAACTTCTGGATCCTCTTCCTCACCTTCTTCATCTGCGGCGCATCGACGAATGGCCTGATCGGCGCACACCTGATTCCCGCAGCGCACGATCATGGCATCCCGGAGACGAGGGCGGCGAGCCTGCTCGCGCTGATGGGACTGTGCGACCTGGTGGGGACGACGGCCGCGGGGTGGATGTCGGACCGGTGGGACAGCCGATATCTGCTCGGCGCGTACTATGGATTGCGCGGGCTGTCGCTGCTCTTTCTTCCGTTCGCGCTCGCGGGTACGTCGCCGTCGCTGATCGCGTTCGCCGTGTGGTATGGCCTCGACTGGATCGCGACGGTGCCGCCGACGCTGCGCCTGGCGAACGAGGCGTTCGGCCGGACGCGCGCGCCGATCGTGTTCGGCTGGATCGCGGGCGGGCATCAGCTCGGCGCGGCGTCGATCGCGATGATTGCCGGAGTGCTGCGCGTGAGTACGGGACGCTACGATTGGGCCTTCGTGGGATCGGGGGTGCTCTGCCTGTGCGCAGCGGCGCTGGCGCTCGCCTTCCGCCGAGGGCGGAGGGAGAATGCGCCGCACGCCCTGCCCCTCCCCTCGCCGCTTCGTCCGGCGTAGGATCGTCTCGTCCCGGAACGCGGGCGCGTCCACGATCCGCACGCGAAGCTACCCAAGCCAAACACGCGGTACTCCGACCGGAGGTGCGAAGCGCCGGAGGGAGGAGCGATCAAAATACCGGACCCGCGGTACTCCGACCGGAGGTGCGAAGCGCCGGAGGGAGGAGCGATAAGGTTGGGACTCGTCGTCGAGCACGCCGCACCGATCCACCATCCGTGAGCCGACCCGCTAGCCCGTCCGGGAGCATCGAGGCCTCGCCGCGGCACATCCTCCTGCGACGGCTGCGCTTCGTCGTGCTCGGATGGCTCGTGTTCGCGCTCGCCGAGTGGGTGCTGACGCGCATCTCGTCGCGCAGCTTCGACGAGTCGTGGGACATCGTGCTCGGGCTCTCCACGACCGTCTGCTGGACGGCGCTCACCCTCGGCATCTGGGCGTGGGTCGGCGTGCTCGATCGTCGGCGACGGCCGCGAGCGGTTACACTCGCGGCTCACATTGCCGCGGTGCTCGTCGCCGGCCTGTTCGACGCCGTGTGGCGGCATGCGAGCTTCGTGCTGGTCTACGGGAGCGCCGAGCAGGCGCTGCCCGGCACGATGCTCTACTTCTTCGACCTCACCGTGGCGTCGTACGTCGCGGTGGTGGTGCTCAAGCGCGTCGCCGATGCGCACGACGCCGTGGTGCGTCAGGAACGACGGCAGCTCACGCTGCGCGCCGAGCTGGCGAGCGCGCAGCTCGCCTACCTGGAGACACAGCTCCAGCCGCACTTCCTGTTCAATTCGCTGGGTGCCGTGCTCGAGCTGGCGCACGAAGCACCGGCGATCGCCGCGCGGATGCTGCGGCAGCTCGCCGCGCTACTTCGCTTCGCCGTGCACGGCGGGGGCCGCGGCCAGACGGTGACGCTCGCCCAGGAGCTCGACGCGCTGGAGCCGTATCTCGAGATCCAGCGCCTGCGCTTCGCCGACTGGCTCACGATCTCGCGGCAGGCGACGCCGGAGGCGCTGCGAGTGAAGGTGCCGCGCATGACGCTGCAGCCGATCGTCGAGAACGCGATCCGTCACGGGCTGGAGGGCCGGACGGAGCGCGGGCACATCGCGATCGCCGCCACGCTCGACGCCGAGTCGCTGCACCTGACGGTGAGTGACAACGGCGTCGGGCTGGGCAAGGGCGCCGCGCCGCGCGTCCTCGAGCCGTCGGGACTCGGCCTAAGCAACCTGGCGAACCGGCTCCGCACGCTCTACGGTGATGGCGCGACGGTGGTACTGCGTACGGCACCCGGCGGCGGCGCGGTGACCGAGGTGACGCTGCACGTCGACGTCGCGCCGCCGCGAGGGGACGAGAGCGCACTGGACGAAGAGGAGGAGTATGCGCCCGCCCCGCTTCCCGATCTCTTCCGGCGCAATCTCCCGGCGGCAGTCGTGACGGGATGGCTGGTGTGGGGGCTCTTCTGGGTACAGCTCAACCTCATGTGGATGTCCATCTACGCGCGGCGGGCGCTGCCCTGGACGTGGCCGGTGATCCAGAACTACGGAATGGGAGTCGTCGCCTGGGCGATCCTCACGCCACTCATGCTCGCCTCGGCGCGCCGCAACACCCTCGTGCATGGGCCGCGGTGGCGCCGCGCGGCGCTGCATCTCGTGCTGGCGTGCTGCTTCGCGCTGATGCACATCGCGCTCTGGCAGATGTTGGTGCGCTCGCAGCGGCCCTTCTGGGGGCAGGGGTACGTCGAGACGATGCTGTGGACGGTGATGCTCTACGCGGTGCTGCTCGCGCTCTCGAGCTACGACGAGTTCGCCGGCTGGCTGCGCGAGCGTGAGACGGCGACGGTGCGGCTGCGCGCCGAGATCGCCGAGGCGGAGCTGACGTCGTCGGCGATGCGGTTCGACCCGGAGAACGTGCTGGCACGGCTGGAGGTGCTGGCCGACATCGTCCAGCGGGACGCGCCGACGGCGGAGCGCGCGCTCACCCAGCTGGCGCACCGGCTCCGCACGTCGCTCGACACGGCGCATGCCGCACCGCGCACGCTCGAGGCGTGGGCGACGAGGGCATCGGCATGACGTCGCCGCGCGTCGACCGGCCGGTGACGGTGCTCGTCGCGGACGACGAGCCGCTGGCGCGCCGTCGGATCCTCCGCCTGCTGCGCGCCGAGGCGGGGGTGGAGGTGGTGGCCGAGTGCAAGGGTGGGCGGAGCGCGGTGGAGCAGATCCGGGCGCGCAATCCGGATCTCGTCTTCCTCGACATCCAGATGCCCGACCTGGACGGCTTCGGCGTGATCGCCGAAGTGGGACCGGAGCGAATGCCGTCGGTGGTGTTCGTGACCGCGTTCGACCAGTACGCGCTTCGCGCGTTCGAGGTGCACGCGCTCGACTATCTGCTCAAGCCGTTCGAGGCGGAGCGGTTCCACAGCACGCTGGTACGCGCGCGGGCGAATCTCTCGCCGCAGCGCGAGGCGGCGTATCCCGGGGAGGACCGTCTGCGCCGGCTGCTGGCGGAGGTGCTCGGTACGGCGCAGCCGCGCGAAGGCGAGCCGGGTGCGAAGGCGACGCCGCAGTTCTTCGAGCGCGTGGCGGTGAAGACGGACGGTGCGACGCGAATTCTCCAGATTGCCGACGTGGACTGGTTCGAGACGGATGGGAACTACGTCCGGGTGCACGTGGGGAAGAGCACGTATCTCATCCGGAGCACGGCGATCCGTCTGCAGGAGGAGCTCGACCCGCGCCGCTTCGCGCGGATCCATCGGCGGTTCCTCGTGAACATCGATCGCGTGGTGGGGCTGGAGCCCTGGTTCGGGGGCGACGCGATCGTGCTGCTGCGCGACGGGAGCAAGCTGCGACTGTCGCGGAACTATCGAGAAGGGTTCCTCGCGCTGATGCTGGGGGATCACAGCGAGGCGGTGGAGCGGACGGTGAGGGAGGAGGGGGAGTAGGCGGCGGTTCTCGCGGCTCTTGAACGACGGACCGCGGATCTGGACGGCGATCCCGCGGGAGAGGCCGGATCGATTGGTTCTTTTTTTCTCACAGAGAGCCAGAGCAAGCAGTTCTCTGTGTCCTCTGTGCTCTCTGTGAGAGACAGCAGGTGCGGCTCGTTCATTGAACGATCCTGCTCACTGCGTTTCGTCCCTGATCTACGGCGATCCGCCAATGGCTCAGCGCGGGTCGTCACATTCAGGTGGGTTTGCTCGGTGCTCGCACGTATTCTCGGTCGACGATCGATACGTCGACGAGGATGCGATGATGGTGGAATGCGACGACGCCGTCGCGCGGGACGCGGCGCCCACGGAGCCTCTGCTGCAACTGGCGGCCGCGAGCTACGAGCGCGCTCAGCGCGACCGGATCAGATACGGCGAGCAGCTGCGGGCGATCCTTCAGGGGCGCGACGCGCGCTGGGAGACGTCCGCCAACATCGACCTCGGCATGGACGTGGACGCGCGGCTGCGCGAGATCCGCGAGACGGGTGGCGGGCCGGTGCCGATGCTCGGCCGGCTGTACGCCGCGGCGTGGGCGCAGGAATGCGAGATGGGCGCGCAGATGCAGGCGCTCATCGGGCGGCATCCGGCGTGGCCGTGGCTGCGCCGCGTCCGCGGCGTGGGAAGCGTGCTCGCCGCGCGGCTGCTGTCGCGGCTGGACCTCACGCGAGCGGCGTCGCCAGCCTCGTTCTGGGCGTACTGCGGGCTCGGCACCGTCGCGGCGGAGGAGCTGCTGTGCGAGCGGTGCGGGGCGCGGGTGTTCGTCCCGCCGGGCACGCGGGTCGCGGCGGCGCATGCGCCGCCCAGCGGTCACGGGCGGTGCAGCGGTACGCTGCGCCCGCGCGGCGTGACGGAAGAGGTCCGCGTGGCGCAGGGACGTCCGCGTCGGGGTGAGCGTGCGCCGTACGACATGGAAGCGAAGACGATCTGCTATCTGATCGGCGTGTCGTTCGTGCGGTGCGGCGGCCCGTATCGCGAGGTGTACGACGAGCGGAAGGCGCATCTCGTGTCGATGCATCCCGAGTGGCCGGCCAAGCGCACGCACCTGGCCGCGGTCCGCGCGACGGTGAAGCGCTTCCTGGCCGACCTGTGGGTGGCGTGGCACGAGGCGGAAGAAGCAGCGGCAGCCGACCGGGGAGCGCCCGCGACGGCGGTGGGCAGTGAGTGACGCGCTCGAGCGGGTTTCGATCGCGCGAGGTGTCAGCGACCCCAAACTGGAAGAGTCGCCCCGAGTTGTAGAACCCGGCGCTGACATCCTCACCCTGCACGCCCCGCGCGGCGCGCCCGGAGCGGCCGACGAGCGCGTGGCCCGGCTGGCGATCCGCGAGATCGGGCGCACCTACTTCGTCGCGGTGTCGGCGATCGACTGGATCGAAGGCGCGGACTACTACGCCAAGCTGCACGTCGGCGGCCGCGTACACCTCCTGCGCGAGTCACTGTGCTCCCTGGCGCGGCGGCTCGACCCGACGCGGTTCGCGCGCGTGCACCGCTCGGCGATCGTGAACCTCGCGCGGATCCGCGAGATCCGCGTCGCCGCGCGCGGCGACCACACGCTCGTCCTCGACGACGCGACGCGGCTCCGGCTGACCCGTGGACGCCGGCGGGATCTGGAGGCGCTGATCGAGACGGCGCCCAGCTGAGGGCCGGAGCGGTTTTCACGGCGACGGAGCGATGGTTTCCCGCGCGCGCGCCGCCCGGGATCCGCATTCCGTTGTTGCCAAGTCCTCAGGAAGTACAGATCATTCCACTCGCTCCGCGCGCTCGGCATGACACCGAGTGCAGATCCCTCGCCGCTCTCTCACGGCGGTTCCCTCTCCCCGCACCTGTAAACTCGCCGGTCTCTCACGGCGGTTCCCTGCGTCGAACCCGTCACTGGCTGCATCCGCGTGACGAGACGTTTCGGGATTTGGGTGTTCCACGCACCACGGCGCGGCGAACGCCGTCGCTCCGCTGTCTCCGCCTGCAAGGAGCTCACTGATGCGCCGTACATTCCTCTCGCTCATCGCCTTCACCGCCCTCGCGGTCGCGCTCGCGCCGCGCGCGATGGCCCAGGGCACCGTCGGCACGGTGTCGGGCACCATTCGCGAACGCGGCACCGAGCGCGCCCTGGCCGGCGTGCAGGTGCGCGTCGTCGGCACCCAGCGCGCTGCCCTTTCCGATGCGACGGGCAACTACCGGATCGTCGGCATCCCCGTCGGCGCGGTCCAGCTGTCCGCCCAGCAGATCGGATACGCCCCCCAGGCGCGCGCGGTCACCGTCGTGGCCGGCGGCACGACCGCGGACTTCACCATGGCGCAGGCGGTCACCACGCTCGACCAGGTCGTCGTGACGGCGACGGGGCAGAGCGAGCGGCGTCGAGAGAGCGGCGCGTCCACGTCGACGATCGAAGCAGGGCAGATCACGACGGCCGCCGTGAGCACCTTCTCCGACGCGCTCAGCTCACGCGCGCCGGGTGTGATCGTGCTGTCCTCGGCCGGTGAGAGCGGCGCGGGCACCCGCGTGCGCATCCGCGGGTCCAACTCCATCTCGCTCTCCAACGAGCCACTGCTCATCGTCGACGGCGTGCGGCTCGACAACACGCCGGAGTCGTCGCCGGTCGACGTGGGCGGACAGTTCCCCTCGCGCATCAACGACCTGAACCCGGAAGACATCGAGAGCATCGAGATCGTCAAGGGGCCGGCGGCGGCCGCGCTGTACGGCACCGCGGCCTCGAACGGCGTGCTCCAGGTGACGACGAAGAAGGGGCGCGCGGGCAAGACGCGCTGGGACACGTTCGGCGAGATGGGGCGCCTCACCGACGTCAACGACTATCCGGCGAACCTCCGCTCGTACGGCCACTCCGCGTCCGGCGCGCTGCGGACGAACTGCAGCCTGTTCGCCCGCACGATCGGCAGCTGCGTCGCCGTCGATTCGACGATCTCCAACATCCCGATCAAGTCGTCGGGGATCCTGCAGGACGGCAACCGCCGGCTCCTCGGCGCGAGCGTCACCGGCGGCGTCGAGGCGGTGACGTACTACATCGCGAGCGAGTACCAGAAGGAGCAGAACGTCGTGCCGAGCAACGGGCTGCAGCGGATGAACATCCGCACGAACCTGCGGTCGCAGCTCGCGCGCTCGCTGGACGCGCAGATCAACATCGGCTTCGTGAACAGCGAGCTGCGGCGCCCGCAGAACGACAACAACTCCTACGGTGTCGTTTCCGCCTCGATGCTCGGCAGCGCGGCGAACTGCGCGCCGGGCCAGGCGCAGTTCCACGCGAGCCTGTGCGGCGGCGGGGCGGATACGGTGAGCTACGGCTACTACAACCGCGGCATCAGCCCGTACGACTTCTTCAATCTCGACACGCGCCAGAACGTGCAGCGGCTCACCGGCGGCGTGACGAGCAACTGGACGCCGATCAGCTGGCTCACGGTGAACGGCACGCTCGGCGCGGACATCAACCATCGCGCCGACACGCAGACGCTCGAACCCGACCGGCTGCTCGTCGATGCGACCTCGCAGGAAGGTTATCGCGGCGTCTACAACGCGAACATCTTCAACTACTCGGGGGCGCTGAACGCGTCGGCCATCTGGGATCCGATGGCGACGCTCAAGCTCACCACGACGCTCGGCACCCAGTACAGCGACGTCGGGTTCCACCGCACCGACGCGTACGGCGCCAAGCTGCTCGCCGGCAGCGGCTCGCTCGCCGGGACGGCGGCGCGGTTCGTCGTCGGCGAGACGACGAACGACATCCGCACGCTCGGCTTCCTCGGCCGCGAGCAACTCGCCTGGCGCGACCGCGTGTTCCTCACCGGCTCCGTGCGGAGCGACAAGAACAGCGCCTTCGGCGCGAACTTCTCCCGCGTGCTGTATCCGTCGATCAGCGCGTCGTGGGTGGCGAGCGAGGAGGAGTTCTTCCCGAAGATCCCGCTCGTCTCGCAGCTGCGGTTGCGCGCCGCCGTGGGCTCGGCCGGACAGAACCCGGGCTACCTCGCGGCCGAGCAGTACTACCTGCCGGTCACGACGATCGTGCGGGGGCAGGACGTGCCGGCGTTCACCGTCGGCGGCGCGGGGAACAGCACGCTCAAGCCGGAGAAATCCACCGAGCGTGAGCTGGGCTTCGACCTCGGCGTGTGGGACGACCGGTTCGGCGTGGAGTACACGCACTACAACAAGCTCACGCACGACGAGCTGGTGAACGTCAACAACGCGCCGTCGCTCGGCACGAGCCCCAACCGGTACATCAACGTCGGACGCGTGCGCAACTGGGGCGACGAGCTGCTCCTGCGTGGCGCGCTGCTCACCGGACAGCTCGTCAAGCTCGACATGACGATCAGCGGCTCGTTCACGAAGAACAATCTCGAGGACCTCGGCAAGGACGAGAACGGGGTCCCGATCCCCGAGTTCACGGGCGGCTTCGACGCGAACCAGATCTTCAAGTCCGGACTGCCGCTCGGCGCGTACTACTCGAACCGCGTGTCGTACGGCGACAAGGATGGCGACGGGCTGATCGGGTGTCCCGATGGCCCGGGCTCGCCGACGTGCGAGTTCTCCGTTACCGACAAGCCCGAGCTCCTCGGCGTGCCGTTCCCGAAGGCGGAGTTCACCTTCTCCCCGTCGCTGCAGGTGGGCTTCGCGCGCCTGACCGCGCTGCTCGATCGGCGCACGGGGCAGAAGCTGTACAACCTGACCGGCGTGTACCGCAACGCGGTCCTCTCCAATGGCGCCGCCGTGCAGACGCCGAGCGCGAGCAACCTGAAGGAACAGGCAGCCGCGCAGGCGGCGGCCAACGGATTCAACGGCGGCTTCATCGAGGACGCCTCGTTCACGAAGCTGCGCGAGGTCGCGCTGGCGCTCACGCTGCCGCGGCAGTTCGCCAGCCGCATGGGTGCCGCGTCGGCTGTGCTCACGCTGGCGGGGCGCAACCTCCACACCTGGACCAAGTACAGTGGACTCGATCCCGAAGTGAACGCCGGGGCGCAGGCGAACTTCGCCACCGCCGACTTCCTGACCGCTCCGCAGGTCCGCTACTTCACCGCGCGCATCGCGCTGGGCTTCTGAGGGATGCCACTCATGACGAACCCCATGCACTCCCGGAGCTCCGTCGCACGCGTCCTGATCGGCGCGTCGCTCCTTGGCGCCGCGACCCTCGCGGCGTGTAACCAGGACAAGCTGCTCACGGCGCCGACGCCGGACGTCGTGCAGCCGAAGGACATCGCCAGCAAGGCGGCGCTGCCGAGCGCATTCGCGGCGGCGGTCGGCGACTTCCAGCTCGCCTACGCCGGCGGCTACGGCGGCCAGTCGCCGCTCCTCGACTACAACGAAGGGCTCGCGCAGATGACCGCGCTCCTGAGCGACGAGATGTTGAACGCGGAGACCTACAACACGCGCATCGAGGTGGACCGGCGCGCGACGACGAACATCAACAGCACCACGCTCCAGACCTTCCAGGACGCGCAGCGCGCTCGCGCCACGGCGGATCTCGTCGCGGGGCGCTTCCGCGATCTCGATCCGGCGAACCCGTCGCGCGCCGAGGCGCAGGCGCTCGCCGCGTTCATGTACGTGATGTTCGCCGAGGACTACTGCAACGGCGTCCCGACGAGCCGCGTCCTCGCCGACGGCAGCTTCGAGTACGGCCCGCCGCAGTCGGGGACGCAGCTACTCAACACGGCGATCGCCAAGTTCGACTCCGCGATCACCGTGGCGGTCGCCGCGGGGACGGATGGAAGCGAGGCGCTCAACCTCGCGCGGCTGGGAAAGGGGCGCGCGCTGCTCGACCTCGGCCAGTACGCCGCGGCGGCGACCGCGGTGTCCACGGTCCCATCCGACTTCGCGTACCAGATCGAGCACAGCGAGACGACCGGCCGGCAGAACAACGCCTTCTTCGCGTTCAATTACCTCGAGGGCCGGTTCACGATCTCGGACAACGAGGGGGTGAACGGTCTTCCCTTCATCTCGCTTGCCGATCCTCGCGCGCCCATCTTCCGCGCGGAGGATGTGTTCGGACCATCGTACGAGGTCGGCTTCGACGGCAGCACGCCGCTGTTCTTCACGACCAAGTATCGCGACTACAAGTCACCGACGCCGCTGACGATGGGCGCCGAGGCTCGGCTGATCGAGGCCGAGGCGGCACTGAGCGTGGGCGACGTCGGCACCTTCCTGTCGAAGCTGAACGAGGCGCGCGCGAGTGCGCTGACGTATCCGGCCGATCCGGGCACGACGTCGCCCGACCTGCCGAAGCCCGACCCGCTCACCGCGGCGGACATCCCGGCGACACCGGCGGGACGCGTCGACCTGCTGTTCCAGGAGCGGGCGCTGACGCTCTTCCTCACGGGCCATCGCGTGGGCGATCTGCGGCGGTTGACGTACCAGTATGGCCGCGCGCCCGAGACCGTCTGGCCAACGGGGCCCTATCAGGATGGCAACCCGGACAAGCAGGGCACGAACTACGGCAACGACGTCAACCTGCCGATCCCGCAGGAAGAGTCGAACAATCCACAGTTCACGGGTGGGCAGTGCACGAATCGGTCGGCTGACATCAAGTGAGCTCGTCGAACGGCCTCGGTGCGCCTTGGCGTGCCGGGGCCGTTCGACTTTTCCGGGTCGATTCCGCAGGGATTTCACGTAGGAGGCGCGGAAGTTTGCTCTCGTCTGTTCAAGAGGGTCAGACTCGTTGAAGGTTCAAGAGGGTCAGACTCGTTGAAAGTGATTCAAGAGGATTCAAGAGGGTCAGACTCGTTGAAAGGGCGTTCAAGAGGGTCAGCGTCGTTGAAAGGGGGTACGTGCCCGTACCGTCGTTCAACGAGTCTGACCCTCTTGAAGCTCAACGACGGAACGCGGTGCTCCGTGTGAGCGGTACTCCGCGCGCTCCGCGTCCTCCGCATGAAATTCTTTGCGCAGCGACCTGCAGGTGCAGATCCCTCGACTCGCGCCGCTCGCTCGGGATGACAGCAGTCGACGCGCTCGCCCGCGACGACAACGCGCGTTCCATCCCCGCATCTCCGCATCCCCGCATCTTCACATCCCCGCCAATGATGACTCGCTCACTACTCACCCTCATGCTGTTCTCGCCGCTCCTCGCGCCGCGCACGCTCGCGGCGCAGGGGGTGCCGGCGGCGCAGACGTCGGCATCGCCGAAGGCGGCGACACCGTGCGACGACGCGCCGGAGCGGCATCGGTTCGACTTCTGGATCGGTGAATGGGACGTGACGACACTGGCCGGCGGACACGCGGGCACGAGCAGCGTGCAGTCCGTGAGCGGCGGCTGTGCGTTGCTGGAGAACTGGACCAGCGTGAACGGCGGCCACGGTAAGAGCCTCAATGCGTTCAATCCCGCCGTCGGCCAATGGCAGCAGTACTGGATCGGGCAGGATGGCCACCCGACGGAATTCCGCGAGAGCACGTGGTCAGGCGACAGCATCGTGTTCCGCGCGCACGCTCCGGCCACGAGCAAGTCACCGGCGAGCGAGATGCGGCTCACCTTCACGCCGGTGGATTCGAACACCGTGCAGCAGCACGGCGAGAGCTCCGCCGATGGGGGGGCAACGTGGAAGACGACTTACCTCTTTCTGTATCACCGGAGGAGGTAGACGGCGCTCGTGCATGCGTGAGTGCGTGCATGCGTGAGTGCGTGAGTGCGTGAGTGCGTGAGTGCGTGAGTGCGTGAGTGCGTGAGTGCGTGAGTGCGTGAGTGCGTGAGTGCGTGAGTGCGTGAGTGC
>Ga0308176_10001411_pt1 | contig 15115 bp, 11 predicted proteins | sample PhyCR2_3_FD_203890 | JGI IMG/M metagenome (GOLD analysis project Ga0308176, IMG submission 203890) | Soil microbial communities from UC Gill Tract Community Farm, Albany, California, United States - DLSLS.C.R2 | ecosystem: Environmental > Terrestrial > Soil > Agricultural land | place: USA...
TGGGTATTACGACGTGCCCTTCCTCACTAAGCCGGTCTCGTTCGCCGACCTCGCCGCGATGCTCCAGCAGCTGCTCGGCCCGGCTCCTCAGTCGCCGCTCGACCCGCCGATCATGGCGCGGCCGCGCCAGAGGCGGGGCTCCGGCCAGCATTCCAACTGACCGATGCCGGCCCGCCGTATTGCGGCCGCACCGCCGCTGGTCGAGCCGATTGTGCCGGTACTCTACCCCCAGCCGTTCGACGGCCCCGAATGGCTGTTCGAACCCAAGTACGAGGGTTTCCGCGGCCTCCTTTACCTGACGGGCCGGGATGCCGATTCGGCTCGAAGCGCGGCAACCATCTGCAACGGTTCGACCAGCTCTGCCATTGGGTGCGGGACGAGCTGGTCGAGCGCAGGGTCATTCTGGACGGTGAAGTGGTGGCGCTCGACGAGTATGGGCGGCAGGACTTCCGGAGCCTGATGGCGGGCCGGGGCAACCTCCAGCCTACCGCCGGCGGGGTGGCAGTTTCCGCAGCTTGATCCGGCCCTCCGCATCCCACCACACCCCGCAGAAACACGCGTGCATCCCGCCGTGGCCGGGCTCGAGAAAGCAGGCGTGTTCGTGGTTGAGACTCTCTTGACGAGCTGGGCAGCCACTCTTGAAGTCGGGCACGTTGAGGCTCGGTGTAGGGGAGGATGCTAGTGTGGCAGGGTCGAGCTTTCGTGAGTGAAGAGGTGAACTGAGGCTTTTCCACGGGGCTTGCCTGGGTTTTTCGGCCGAGCCCTGGGAGTTCGCTAAGGTGCAACTATCGCCCGCCCTCCGGGGCCGGGTACTGCCGCATGCGCCAGCCATCCGGATCCAAGCTCTGGTACCAGCCCCGATAACCGATCCACCAGAACGTCAGTTGGCGTAGCAGAGTCACCAGGCCGTCGGCGTCGCCGGTGATGCGGGATGCGCTGTCCCAGCGGCCTCCAGCCCCGTGAGCAACGTCATTCCGTACATCCCTCCAGAGCTGGACCAGTCCTCGATCCACCGCCCCGACACGCCGCAGAGCATGGAGCTCGCCCCGGCTCCGATCTGTGACATTCTCGGAAACAGGCCGTCGATTCGGTTGCGAATCCGCTCGGGGCAATTCAGACGCTCGAGTTCGCGCGCGACCCGCCCCCGCCATTCCTCGGAGATTTCGCCGGAAATCGCTTCGATGCCGGCCGGCATCTCTCCAGCGTTGATGATTGCCTTACAGACACCCTCTACAGCGATTGCAGCGACCAGTACGAGCGACTCCATTTCCCGGGAGCCAGCGCGGAGCACCTCTGACCACCAAATCGAAAGCGGGTGCCACCGCCCGTCCGAACTCCGGCTAACGTGAAGGTAGTAGCAGCGAAGGAGCTCGCTCATCCAGTCTCGCGCGCCCATTACGTTATGCGGAATCGGTTGCCCGAAGTGAGGGGCTAGATCGTGCACTGGTCGACCGCGTAGGGTTGTTACCACGCGCGATTCGGCGGTATGCACGGTTGCCGACCACGAAACCGGCCGTCCAAACACAAAGCGCACGGTCTCCAGGAGCCGCTGCTCAAAGCGCGGAGGTAGCGGCCCGGGACTAGCAACGTCGATGACTGAGTACTCGGGGTCGTCCTCTTGCCTGATGTCCACCTGAATCTCGCCTATCGGGAACCGGAGTATGTTCCAGCGCCCGCTTTCAGACCGGCCATCCGGCCGAGTGATCGTGCGATCTGTCCGGGCGTTTGCGTCGATGGGAAGAGAGCGGAAGATGTATCCGGCAAAATGTGCCCCATCGGCAGCTCGTGTGATCTCCTCTTCCCGGCGAACAGATTGAAGGGGCACATCGATTGGCCGCCACGATGGGACATGAAAATCGTCCACGTCCAGGTGGACTCTCTCGGATCGCCATCGCCGGCGACCGCCCTGCTCCTCTGAGGTTAGATCCCAGTAGCGATCCGGGGGAACTCCGGTGCCGACCGGGGGATCTGCCTGCCGGACCCGGTCGAAGGCCTCGAGATACGCGGTGACCCTGATTGTCCCGTCCGGCTGCTGAAAGATCCTGCCCGGGCCGGCGATTAGCCGCGGCTCTTCGACTGCCCGTTGGACGAACTCAATCCGCCTGCAATGCACGTCGAGTTCTCCGGCTCGGAATCTGAGGATCTCGTACTCATCCACCTAGGATATCTCCCTGTCGAGAGCTCACCCAATGCGCCACAGAAGGCCTCAAAGGACAGGCAGGTTGTCGGCGGTGCGCTGTACTGGCTGGATTACCTACCCCAACGACTTGCCCATCTCAGAACCTCCGGACGCTCACCGATAGCGCCGGTATGTTCAAGCGGCGACTGCGATCAGGCCGCGGATGGCCAGGAGGCCCAGAGCTTTGCCCGAAGGCCTTGCCGTCGCTCGATCGGGTGCACAGGGGCGCGGCATAGGGGGCAGATCCCGAAGTGCTCGGCCAGGTGGACCCCTCATGACGGGCAACTGAATGCCTCTTGCATGACCTTACGGACGTTGGCCGCGGGCGACTCGCTCAAGTCCCTCCCTGACGCAGAGCGCGATCTCCGCGGGCTCAGTGGGCACGTTGCCGACTGCGTCCGCGCCGATCTTGACCGCCTCGTCGTCCGTGAGGGCAGCCGGGACGAGAACACCTTGCGAGGCCAGGTGAGCAGCCAACGACTCCAGCGGCACTCCGGCAGGTAGGCCCGGCGCGCTGCGAAGGGCTTGCACGAGGGCGGTGAGGTTACGGTCATTGCTCATCGTTATGGCCGATTATGGTTGCGACTGGCACGCGACACGCTCGGTCACGATCCATTCAGAAACTGATCGAAGCGCGGGTCCCCACGCAGCGAGGCGAAGCTAGGATCGAGCCTCAACCAACCTGGCGAGAAGAAGGAGGGTGCTTTTAGAAGCTTCTCAAGCTTGTTGAGCGCCTTCTCCCGCTCCCCCGCCAGCAGGTATATGCGCGCTAACTGGCGCTCATTGTATGGCTTGCCCAAAGGGTCACCATTGCTAATCACTGCGCGCTCGCCGTGGCGAATCGCCTCATCTCGCCGGCCTAAATACGCGAGTGCTACCCCTAACTCGCTTTGAGCGCCGGCATCCTCTGGGGCTTTCCTCAAAACCTCCTCGTAGCCGATCCGTGCCGAATCCGCATAGAGGCGCGTGCGATATTGATCGCCTCGTAGAGCATAAGTTTCGGCGAGCGCAAGACCCCAGGCCCCGCGATTACCGTCGAAGTCCGCCGGGACCAATCGTAGAAGGCTAAGCTGCTGAGCACTGTCGAGCAGCCAGTATACAGGTGTGTATGTTCCTGTGACGTACGGTAGGAAGGTGGTGGCTCCCGCACTTCGTACTGCTGTTTGCATCGCCTTCTGGGCAGCCCTAAGATCCCCTTCACTTACATAGGTCTCAATCTTGACCTCAAGCATGTCTGTCTTGCCGGGGGACAGGGCAAGCACATGGTCGGCTTCCTGTCGCGCTTCACCCCATTTCCGAAGGGCGGGAAGTAGGGCTGCCAACCGGGCCGGCGGCAGAACAGACCGCGGGTCGAGAGCCTCCGCTTGTTTGAGGTGTCCAACTGCAGCGTCCCACTGACCCAGGTAGAACTCCGCGGTCCCGAGTTGTCCGATCAGGTCGACGTTCGTGGGAGCCGTCCTGAGTCCGTTCTGGTAAGCTTGACGAGCCCCCTCAAAATCGTTGCGTACCAGGAATAGGTAGGACCCCCAGGCTAACTGCGATTCAGGTCGACTCGGACCGAGTGATCGAGCGCGTTCAGCCGCCGCTCGCACATCTTCAGCAGAGCTCGGGTTTGTTACGCCAACGTAGTATAGATGACCGCGCATGCGAGCAAGCTGGGCCCAAGCCTGCACGAAAGTGGAGTCCATAGTCACCGCCTGTTCATAGAAACCAATCGCGGTGCGCAGTGTAGGTATGTCCCAGGCGTCTCCTAAGGACGCGGCCTCGCCCTTGAGAAATGCATCGTAGGCCGGGGCGCTGGCCGTCGGCTGCTGCGCCAGGAGTTGACGTTGGCGCGCGCCCAGAGCCACGTCCAGAGCGACAACGACACGGCTAGCGATGTCTGCTTGTACTTGGAAGACATCCGTAAACGGGGCATCGAATGGTTGCTGCCACTTCATGTCGCCAGTAACGGCATCAACGAGCTCGGGGCTGACACGGACACGCTTAGTGCTTAGCATGTCGCCGTCCAACTGGACATGCCCGAGGAGTAAATACCGGACCCCGAGCTCCCGGGCGATTTCTCGAGGGGGCTTCGTGGTGTGGCGGTACTGATTGGAGCTAGCTGAGGCGATAACCGCCAAGTCTGATAAGCCGGCAAGTTTGCCTCGTATCTCACTTGACATGCCTTCAGCGAGATATGCGTCAGTTGTGTCCCCAAGATTCTCGAACGGAAGAACGGCGAGCCGAATAGGTCCAGCCGCTTCGGAGCTACTGCCGGCGTGCCGGTGCCCGATCAACGCTAGCGCAGCGGCACCTGTAACCGACATCACCGCGAGCAGCACGCGTACCTTTGATGGTGCGGTCCTCCAGGAGATCAGCGAGCGGCGGGTCGCTTTTGCAGAAGAGCTGCCAGAGGTCGAGGCGCCGGCAGGACTTGCGAGTGCCGCCGCGAATTGGCCGGCGGAAGAATAGCGGTCAGCTGGCACCCTTGCGAGCGCCTTGAACACGACTGCCTCGACCTCTGCCGTGACCGTGTCTCGAACCGTGCACAGCGGGCGCGGGCTCTCAATCAAGCGGCGTGTGATAATGGCTTGGGTCGTAGGTCCCGAAAACGGCGGCTCGCCCGCAAGCATTTCGTACAGCACCGAGCCCAGAGAGTAAATGTCGGTACGCAGGTCTAAGTCGATATCGCCGCTCCCCTGTTCGGGGCTCATGTAGGTGGGAGTTCCTACCGCCAATCCGGTGGCAGTCAAATGTTCCCGGCCAGCGCCCACCGCACATGCCAAGCCGAAATCAGCAACGAGGGCGTCGCCGCTTCGGGTCAGCAGAATATTCTCGGGCTTGATATCACGATGGATCACGCCCTGGGTGTGGGCGTATTCTAGGGCCCGGGCAACCTCGCTCGCGATTCGTATGGCATCCTCCACGGATAACTGACGCTCCCGTTTCAGACGCCCTCGTAGCGACTCGCCCTCTACATACGGCATCGTATACCAAAAGTGCCCAGCAGTTTCACCAGAATCGTGGACTGGGAGGATGTGCGGATGCTGAAGATTGGCCGCGAGGCGAATTTCCCGCTGGAATCGTTCTGGCCCCAGGGTCGCCAGCAAATCTGGATGCAGGACCTTGAGCGCGACCTTACGATGATGCCTCAGATCGCGCACCAGGTATACTGTGGCCATGCCCCCGCGCCCGAGCTCGTATTCAAGCTCGTAGCGTTCGCGAAGGGCCTCTTCCAGCCGATCGGGCAGCTTGGCCACGGCCTGCGCCTGAAGTGGGGACTCCCGGAATCTGTACCGGCGTACTATGGCCGGCTAGCGTGATTGCCGTAGGTGAGTGGGATGTTGGGCCTCGGGTGAGGTAGCGTTCGTCTTTTGGCGACCCGCTTGGGGCGGGACGGGCCCGGGCGCTAATGCCGTTCGGGCGCGCATCCAAGCGTCGGGCAGACCACCCGCGCCGACGCCAGAGCGGGTTGCCGGACTTACCGCTACCTTAGGGTAGGCTCTCACGGAGCTTTCGCCTGCCCGACAATCTTCAGCAGGAGCTTGAAGCGGCGCTGAACGGCGCATACGCCATCGAGCGCGAGCTCGGCGGCGGCGGCATGTCGCGGGTGTTCCTCGCCTCCGAGCGGGCGCTCCGGCGACAGGTCGTCATCAAGGTCCTCGCACCCGAGCTGGCCCGGGGCGTCAGCGCCGACCGATTCCGCCTCGAGATCCAGGTCGCCGCCTCGCTGCACCACCCACATATCGTCCCACTTCTCGCCGCGGGCGAGGCGGGCGGCCACCTCTACTACACCATGCCATTCGTCGCGGGGGAATCCCTCCGCGCCCGGCTCGCGCGCGAGGGCGAGCTGCCCGTCTCCGTGGCCGTGCACGTCCTTGCCGACATCGCGCGCGCGCTCGGCTACGCGCACCGCCAGGGCATCGTCCACCGCGACATCAAGCCGGAAAACGTGCTCCTCGCGGAAGGCGAGGCCCAAGTGGCTGACTTCGGGATTGCCAAGGCGCTCTCCGCCTCGGCACAGTCCGGATCACTCACCTCGGCGGGCCTTGCCCTGGGGACGCCGGTCTATATGGCGCCCGAGCAGGCCATGGCCGATCTCAGCGCCGACCACCGCGCGGATCTCTACGCGCTGGGCGTGGTCGGCTACGAGATGCTCACTGGGCAGCCGCCCTTCACCGCCCGCTCCCCCCAGCACCTGATCGCGGCCCATGCCACGGAGACGCCGGTCCCGGTCGAGCAGCGGCGCGCGAGCCTGCCGGCGGGACTCGCCCGCTTGATCATGCGGCTCCTGCAAAAGCGCCCGGCGGACCGGCCCCAGAGCGCGGATGAGGTGCTCGTCGCGCTTGAGGCCGTCGGCACCCCGGCTGAAGGCACCGCCACAGTGGCGGTGCGCCACGAGCCCGCGCGCCGCGGCCGCTGGCTCGCTGCCGGAGGTGTCGTCGCCGCCGGGCTCGTCCTCTCGCTGGCCTGGTTCGGCGCTCGCCCGCGACATGGGAGCACCAACCGCCAAGTGGTCGCGATCGCGCCTTTCCGCGTCACCGGTGCCGACTCCTCGCTCTCCTATTTGCGCGAAGGCATGGTTGACCTGCTCGCCACCAAGCTCGGCGGCACGACGAGCCTGCGCCCGGCGGACCCTCGCACTGTGCTCGCCGCGTGGGGGCAGAGGGGCACCGGGGCCGGCGAGGTCCGGGAGGCGGACGCGATTCGGATCGCCGGGGAAGTCGGGGCGGGGAGGCTCGTCGAGGGCGAAGTGGTCGGCAGCGGCCGGGCGCTCACGGTGAGCGCCAGGATCATCGACGTGCCCGGCGGCGGCACCAGCGCTCAGGCGTCCGCCGAGGGCTCGGCTGACAGCCTGCCGCAGCTCGTCGACCGGCTCGCGGCGAACCTGCTGGCGCTCGGCGCGGGCGAGGAGGCGCAGCGGCTCGACGCCCTCACCAGTACGTCTCTCCCCGCCCTGCGGTCGTACCTCGACGGCGAGGCCCTGCTCCGGCGCGGAGCCTTCAAGGACGCCAGCCGGAAGTTCCGCGACGCGCAGGCGCTGGATTCGATGTTCGCTCTGGCAGGGGTCGGTGCTATGCGGGCCGCTGAGTGGTATGACAACGACGACGCGCCGGCCCGCGCCGCCTGGCGCCATCGCGATCGGCTGTCCCGCCGCGACCTCGCACGGCTGGAGACGATCCTCGGTCCCCGCTACCCGGCCCCATCAAGCATGGGCGATTACATCAAGGCCGCCGAACGCTTGGCCCAGCTCGCGCCGGACAGCCCGGATGCCTGGTACAAACTGGGGGACTATCTCTTTCACAACGGCCCTCTCGCAGGCCTCACCGATACCTACCGGCGTGCTTCAGCGGCGTTCAGCCGCTCGCTGTCGCTCGACTCGACCTATGCGCCGACGGTTCAGCACCTGAGCGAGATTGCCGCGGGGCTGGACGATTCGGCCGGGGTCCGTCGCGGGCTCGCGTTGCTGAATCGCTTTGACTCGACGTCGGCCATCGCCCAGGCACGGCGGTGGCACGTCGCTGCCTTCCTCGGCGACACGGCCGAGATGCGAAAGGCTCTGGCGAGCGACAGCATCCTCGATCCCGGCCCGTGGTACGTGACGTTCTACTCGCTCGACACGCCGCTGGACCTCCGAGGTACCGAGGGGATCTACCCGCGCGCGCTCGCCCGGAGCGCCAGCGCAGACGATCGGGCCGACATGGAGCTGATCTGGAGCCGCTACGAATTGATGCGCGGGCACCCCAGCCACGAGCCCCCGCTGGTCGACACCCCGCTGCCGGTACGCCAGACCTACGCCGTACTCGACGCCCTGTTCGCCGACGGCGATTCGGCTCGTGGGCGGGCTGCGGGCGAGGCGCTCCAGGGTCAGCTCGGTCGGCCGCTCCCTGCGGGTGACGAAGCCCAGGTAAGCGCGCGTTTTGCGGCTGGCCAGTACGCGGTGGCCATCCGACGAGCAGATCTCGCGCGCCGGGCGATCGCAGACCTGGGGGCGGCTCGGGCCGATTCCGGGAGCCCGTGGCAGTCGGACCTGCCTCGCGCCTGCGCGCTCCTACTCGAAGCGCAGATGGCAGCGGCCTCACGGGCCGCCGACGCGGCGGAGCGTCTGCGCCAGCTCGACTCATCACTCGCGGATCCGGTCTGGGTGCCGTTGGCGTCGTATGGCAACCTCATCGCGGCCCGGCTACACGAGGACCGCGGAGAGATACCGGCAGCGCTGGCGGCAGTCCGACGGCGTCGCGTCGGCGTCGCGTGGTTCCCCCACTACGTGAAGTATCTGCGGGAGGAAGGACGGCTCGCGGCGCTCACGGGTGACCGCGAGGGCGCAATCCGAGCCTATCGCCACTATCTCGCGCTGCGCGGCGATGCTGAGCCCGGGCTGCAGCCGGAAGTGCGGCGGGTGCGTGAGGAGCTGGAGGCGGTCGAGCGGGAGTCGGCCGATCGCTGAGCACCGCCCTGGGTCGCCCGACTGACCACATGGGTCTCACTGACCCAGGAAAGCCCTGTGATGACCGACAGTCATGACCTCCCTGCCTTCGCAGTCGCGGCTGCGATGCTGATCACGAGCTGCAGAACGCCCCGTCCGGTACAACACCCTCAACCCGACGGGTCCACTCGCCTCTACCATGAGCAGCCGACAGCCTGGTTCGAGGGGTACGCCACAGCAGCGCGCATCTCCCCGGATGGCCTATGGGCCATCTACGGCGAAAGCGCAGAAGGCCCCCGTATCCTCGACCTCCGGTCGGGTCGTCCCGCACCGGCCGGCCGGTGGGTTGGCATCGACTCGGCGCACTCCGCCGCCTTCGGCCCGCGCGGCCAGATCGCCTGGCTGGGCCGCCAGGGTGGCAGGGCGGGTTGGTTCCTCGCCGATTCAGCGAGCGTGGCACAGCTTGAGGGCGTGCCCGAGGATGCCCGGCCCGAGTGGGCGCCTGACGGCCGTCTCGCCTGGATGCACTCGAGCGACACCCTGAATGAGGTCGCGATCGACTCGGCCGGCACCAAGAAGGCTTACCGACTGCCCACCCGGGGGCTGGGCGTCGCCTGGGTACCGGGCGGCCGGTCACTCGCGATTCTCGCCGAAGACACGAACGCGACCGTCCGTCTTCTTGTGCTGGACCTCCCTGATGGTCGGGTACGGACGGTGGCCCGCGAGCTCGACGGCTTTCCATATGTGCCAATCCTGGGTGTCGCCCCCGACGGCAGGCGAGTGTTCCTGCCGCTCGCGAGTGCTGGGGTTCCCCCACTAGAGACGCGCAACCGGCCCGACGCTGACCGTGACTTGGCTATCTATGCCGTGGATCTCGTCACTGGCGAGCGCCGAATCGCCGCGGACACGCCAGGCGATGACTTCGCGCCCCAAGTGGCCGACGGCGCGCTGTACTGGACGAGCTCGGCCATGGCTACACACGCGGCCGTAGTGCTGCCCATCGAGGGGGGAACGCCGTGGACCGTCGCCGCCGGAGGAGAGCTCCCGACTTGGCGCCCGGATGGACGGCAGATCGGGTTCACCTACGGCGGCTGGCGGATGGCGGACTGGGCGATCAACCTTGACGGGGGTGCAGTGGGCGTGGACGGTCGGGCGAAGCCCACGGGGGCGCCACATGCGCTCATCGCCGGCTACCATGAGGACTTCTCGCCCGTCTGGTCGCCCACCGGCCAGTGGGTCGCCTACCACTCCCACCGCCCTCGGATGCCCGTCGCAACCTACGCTGCGGACGGCAGCAGCGACGACATCTGGATCCGCCGTGTCGGGGCGCCGCCAATCGATTCCACGGAGCGCCGGCTCACCGACTTCGGCTGGGAGGCGGGCTCGCCTGACTGGTCGCCCGACGGCACCAGGATGGTCTTCACCTCGTGGGTCAAGGGGGGAGCGCCAGGCGCTTCCTTCGCCTGGACCGTATCCATCGATCCGGCAACGGGCCAGCCCACGGGCCACGGCCGCTTCCCGCTGCCGCCGGCGATCCGCGGCGCCGAACTGGCAGCGTGGTCGCCATTGGGAGGGGAGATTGCGATCGAGGAAAAGCTCGACGAAAAGCGCCACGCCCTCTGGGTGGTGCGTGTGGACGGCTCACGACCGCGGAAGGTGGTCGAGTATACTATGCCGACCTACGGCGGCATCGACTGGACGCCCGACGGGAGGTCGCTCGTGTACTCCGCCGTGGCGGGCAACCACATGCAACTGTTCATCGTGCCCACGGGCGGCGGTACCCCGCGACAGCTTACCGCGGATTCCGCGAACCTACTCCACCCGCAGGTTTCGCCGGGCGGCAGGTTCATCGCAGCAACTCGGATCCTGCAGGAGCGGGCGATCTGGCGCCTCAACCTATCCAAGTAGAACCGACCGGGTGGCACCACCGAAGGTTCTGGGCAAGTGGTCTAGCGAGCGCCGTTCACGGCTCTCTGAAGACGATGCTCCTTTGATGTCCCTTGGCTGCACGCACGGGCATACCTTCCCCTTCCGCTACCCCCAGGTGTCCTCGACGTGCTAATCGATCACCTTCGCCAGCTCCGCGACCGCGGGCTGGAGGGGCGTCACACGCGCGCGGAGTGTTGATGCCCCGGTCCCCCGGGTAGACGGTACTCTCGGCATAACGGTCGTGCTCTATAGGGCGCGGTCAAGGATATGAACTGTCTCCCGGCGCACCGTTGCCAACGTCGCTTGGAGGGGTGCCGCTCTCGCCAGATATCCGGGTGCGCGCGGGCGGCCGAATGGTGCTTGCCGCCACCCAGCCTCGGGGATGTCACACGCGCGCGCGCAGTGCGCTCGCTCGACGCCGCGCGCCCGTGGCCTTTGCTCCAGCACCCCGGTCGAACTTTTGAGGGGGGGGTGACGACAACCCGAGCTGGAATCGTCCACGGCGGGGATGACACCTGTGCCAGACCTGTGCCGGAATTGGAGACAACTGCTGACCACACGGGACAACAGACCGAGGCGTAAGTCCAACAGTCATAACGCCCACGTGGCCTGCTCTGGTCCGGTGTCTACCCAGTCCCTAGAACTTAGAATCCTGTCCCGCAAGGGGTGCGGGTTCGACTCCCGCCGTTCGCATGGAATGACTTAGGGCCTTCGCCATCGGAGGCCCTTTTTGGCGCATGTCTCTTCCGATGGCTCGTGGGGCGGCCGGTTGACCCCTCCGACGCCCACCCGTAAGTTTTGCCTCTGCACTGGCCGCGCCGAGGCGCAGCGAGGCACCATGGATCCCCAGTTTTTTCTCACCGCCGGTGTCACCGTCCTCATCGCCGCCATGGCGACATGGGGCGCAGTCAAGATCGCGAAGATCATCACTCACAGCCGCGTCGCCGGTGACCCCGACACCGTTGCCCATCTCCAGGCGTTGGATCAGGAGCTGGGGACACTCCGGCAGGAGATGGTCGAGACGCAGGAGCGGCTGGACTTCGCCGAACGGATGCTCGCGCAGGGACCGGAAACGCGCCGAGTGGGCCCGCAAAGCTAGAGACCCGCCAGGGCTCGACGTCTGCCGTTCCCATCCTGGGATCGCCGCAGCACCCTCCGTCGCCCGAGTCCTTTGCGCCCGGGGATCACGCCAGGGTAAATTGCCTCAACTATGTCACAGATCACCGTCGAGAAAACCGCCGAGGATTCGGCATCGAAGTCGCTCCGGGTAACCGTACCCGTCGACCGCGTGCGTGAAGCCGAAGCCAAGGCGCTGAGCTACTACGTCCAGCGCGCCCGGCTCCCGGGGTTCCGCCCCGGCAAGGCGCCCGCCGCCGTGGTGCGCAAGCGCTTCGGGGACGCCATCCGCCAGACGGTCCTGGAGGAGGTCATCCGGGAGAGCTGGGAAACCGCCCGGAACTCCGAGTCGCTCAAGCCGGTCACCGACCCCTCCATCCGGAATCTCAAGTTCGAGGAAGGCAGCCCGATCGAGTTCGAGCTGCTGGTGCAGGTGCAGCCCGAGATCAAGCTGGAGCGCACCGGCGGCTTCCGCCTGGAGCGGCGGGTCGCCCCGGTGACGGACGAGGCGGTGCAGGAGCAACTGGCCCGGCTCCAGGAGCAGAAGGCCGCCTGGATCCCGGTCGAGGGTGCCAAGCCCTCACCCGGGCAGATGGTTCGGGTGGAGGTGGCCCCGCTGGACGAGAGCGGTGCCGGCACCGCTCAGCCGTACGACCTGGTCCTGGGGCAGAATCAGGCCATCCCCGACCTCGAGGAGCGCATCATGCTGCTTCTCCCGGGCGAGGAGACCGACGCCGAGGTCAAGTTCCCCGATGACCATCCGGACGAGAGCCGTCGGGGACAGACGCGCCGGGTCCGGGTCAAGCTGCATGACGTCAAGCGCCAGGAGCTGCCGGCGCTGGACGACGCCTTCGCCCGCGAGGTGGGTGACTTCGAGAACCTCGAGGCCCTCCGCGCCGCGGTCCGGACCGATCTCGAGCGTGAGGCGGCCCGCGAGGCCGACGCGCAGGTGCGGCAGGCGGTGGTCCAGCAGGTGGTCGAAGCCAACAACGTGGAAGCGCCCGAGTCGCTGGTGCACCGGCTCATGCATGGCTACGCCGAGATGTACCGGGTGCCGCCCGAGCAGCTGGAGCAGTTCGAGCAGCAGTTCCACGAGGTCGCCGCCGCGCAGGTGCGCCGCGACCTGGTGCTCGACGCGGTGGTCGACGGCAACAATCTCCGCGCCACGGAGGCCGAGCTGGACCAGCGGGTGGGCGAGCTCGCGGCGCTCCGCGGCGTGCCGGCCGGCGACCTCTACGGCAACCTCCAGAAGAACAACCGGCTCCCCGAGCTGGAGCGCGCCATCACCGAGGAGAAGGCGTTCGCCTGGCTCCTGCAGCAGTCCACAATCGACGAGGTGAAGTCTTGACGATGGCCACGCTTTATCCGCCGTACATCATCGAGCGCTCCAGCCGCGGCGAGCGGACCTACGACATCTTCTCGCGGCTGCTCATGGACCGGATCGTGTTCATGGGCGCCCCGATCAACGATGACGTCGCCAACATCATCATCGCCCAGCTCCTGTTCCTCGAGGCCGACAACCCCGACAAGGACATCTACCTCTACATCAACTCGCCGGGCGGCGTGGTGTCGGCCGGCATGGCCATCTACGACACGATGCAGCACCTCCGCGCCCCGGTGAATACCATCTGCATGGGCATGGCGGCCTCGATGGGCTCGTTCCTGCTGGCCGCCGGCACCAAGGGCAAGCGCAGCGCCCTGCCCCACTCGCGGATCATGATCCACCAGCCCTCGGGCGGCGCCCAGGGGACGGCGGCGGACATCGAGATCCAGGCCCGGGAGATTCTCTACCTCCGCAGCAAGATGAACGCGCTCTACAGTCATCACACCGGCCAGCCGATCGAAACCATCGAGCGCGACATGGACCGGGACCGGTTCATGAGCGCCGAGGAAGCCAAGGCGTATGGCCTTATCGATAGCGTATTTACGCCCCGGAAGGAGCTGGTGCCGCACAGCGACGGGAAGAAGAGCGAGACTTGACGCCCCCGGTGCCCGGGTCCACTATTCCCGGCACCCCCACACTCCATCGCGACTCGGTCATGTCCAACGACAAGCACCTCCGCTGCTCGTTCTGCGGGAAATCGAAGGACTCGGTCCGGAAATTCATTTCCGGTCCGTCGGTCTACATCTGCAACGAGTGCATCACCCTCTGCAACGAGATCCTGGCGGAGGACGAAGAGCGCGAGGTGGCGGACAGCATTACCCAGGTCCCGACGCCGGCGGAGATCAAGGACGTCCTCGATCAGTACGTGATCGGCCAGGAGCGCGCCAAGCGGACCCTGGCCGTCGCCGTCTATAACCACTACAAGCGGATCAATGCGTCGAGCGGACGCGACAGCGACGTCGAGCTCGACAAGTCCAACATCCTGCTGCTCGGCCCCACCGGGGTCGGCAAGACGCTGCTGGCCCAGACCCTCGCCCGCATTCTCGACGTCCCGTTCACCATCGCCGACGCCACCACGCTTACCGAGGCCGGCTACGTCGGCGAGGATGTGGAAAACATCCTGGTGCGGCTGCTCCAGGCGGGCGAGTTCAACGTGGCGGAGTGCGAGCGGGGCATCGTCTACATCGACGAGATCGACAAGATCGCCCGGAAGTCGGAGAACCCGAGCATCACGCGCGACGTCTCGGGTGAAGGCGTGCAGCAGGCCCTGCTCAAGATCCTCGAGGGCACCATCGCCTCGGTGCCGCCCCAGGGCGGCCGGAAGCATCCGCAGCAGGAATACATCCAGATCAACACCAAGGACATCCTGTTCATCTGCGGCGGCGCGTTCGACGGGCTGGAGAAGATCATCGAGGCCCGCACCGGGCGGCAGCAGATCGGCTTCGCGGGCGGCGCCCGCGCGGCGGCCAACCCGCGCGACGCCAAGAACCCCTATGCGGAAGTCGAGCCGGACGACCTGCTGCGCTTCGGCCTCATTCCCGAGCTGGTGGGCCGTCTGCCGGTGGTGGTCTCGCTCGAAGCGCTCGATGAAGACGCCCTGATGCGGATCCTGGTCGAGCCCAAGAACGCCCTCACCAAGCAGTACAAGAAGCTGTTCGAGCTGGAGGATGTCGGGCTCACCTTCGATCCCGAGTCGCTCCGCGCCGTGGCGCAGAAGGCGCTCAAGCGCGGCACCGGCGCTCGCGGCCTCCGGTCCATTCTCGAGACCATGATGATCGACATCATGTACGACCTGCCCAACCGGGAAGACGTGCGCGAGATCGTCATCACCAAGGAAGCGATCACCGAAGGCACGTCCCCGCTGATCGTGACCGAGCGCGCGCGGACCAAGCGGGAGGCGTGAGCCGGACGGTCGGACCGTCCGGGTACGTCCTCTCCCCCGTCGAATTCGTCGGCTCCTTCCCCGATCCTCTCGTCCGGCTGGAGCCAGCGCTGCCCGAGGTAGCGCTGATCGGCCGGTCGAATGTCGGGAAGTCCAGCCTGCTCAACGCCCTGACCGGACGGCCGGGGCTGGCGCGGGTCAGCGGGACGCCCGGCA
>Ga0308176_10001412_pt1 | contig 15115 bp, 12 predicted proteins | sample PhyCR2_3_FD_203890 | JGI IMG/M metagenome (GOLD analysis project Ga0308176, IMG submission 203890) | Soil microbial communities from UC Gill Tract Community Farm, Albany, California, United States - DLSLS.C.R2 | ecosystem: Environmental > Terrestrial > Soil > Agricultural land | place: USA...
GACCTCCGCCACGGTGAGCGGCGCGCTTCCTTCGGCGCGGTTATTCACCAGCAGGTAGGCCGGGATGCGCGCATGGACGGCCGTCTCGATCAGCCGCAGCAGATCCTTCCTGAGATGCGGCGCCGGGTCCTGAATCCGATCGTAGGGCGAGAAGGCGTCCACCGCCTCGTCATAGCTCCGGCCGGGCCGGAGCAGCGCGCGGGCCACCAGAAAGGTGGCCGACACCGATCCGGGGAGGTCGAGCTGGTGACCGATTGGGGGCATCCGGGTCCAGGAGTTGAACACGTGCGCCACGCCGTGCTCCCGCAGCACGGCGAAGTACATGGGGGTGAGGAACTCTTCGTTGCGGATCTCCACGCCGTACATCATGTCGCGGGGCACCGCCGAGAAGAACTCGTCCAGCCGCTCGGCGAAGCGCTCCGGCCCCATCCCACTGCCACGGCTCATGGTGGTGAACTCGAAGACGAGGGGCCCCGCGTGGTCCACGAAGTACCGCTGGTAGGGCTGGTACACCGCCTCCAGGAACACGTCGGGGTTAAGAAAATCCGGGTTGGGCTGGCCCGCGCGGGTCTTGTCCTGGGCCGCGGTAAAGGTGTGAATGGTGAGCTGATTCCAGACCTTGCTCACGCAGGGAAAGCCGGGAGGAAGGTGCGCCGAATAGGCGGCCAGGGTATCCTCGGTGGGTGGCGCGTAGAAGCTGGAGTCGATGCCAACGGTCCGGAACAGGGGAAACCGTGCGTACTCCTCCAGCATCCGTGCCGACGCGCCCTTGCCGCCGTAGTCGCGATGGTAGACCAGGCCCCGCCAGCCGGGATAGTTCCAGGAGGACGCGCCGAACCTTACCACGGGGGGCAGCCTGGCGGCCAGCGTCGCGAAATCTTCCGCTACTGCGGCACGATTCGAAATACCTGTCCCCCCGCGTTCAGGACGTACAACTCGCCGGCCGCATCCTGTCCAAAGCTGGTTACCTGGCCGCCGGGGGCGAGCGTGGGCCACTGGTACGGCTCGACGGCCTGCCCGTCCTGCAGCCGGAAGCTCCGAACCCATCCCGAGCAGTAATCGGCGTAGAAATAATGCCCGTGCAGGGCGGGAATGGCAGCGCCACGGTAGACATACCCGCCGGTGATCGAGCAGCCCGATGCGTGGGAATACTCGAGCACCGGGAGGATGAATCGGGAGGTGTCGCAGCTCGGAGCAGCGTAGCAGTGGCGGCCCTCCATCACGTTCCAGCCGAAATCGGCCCCGCGTCCCGCTCCGGCGGCCGCGGAGGTCACGTCGACCTCCTCCCAGGCGTTCTGGCCGACGTCGGCGATGTAGAGGTCGCCGGTGGCGGGATCGAAGCTGAACCGCCAGGGATTGCGGAGCCCGGAGCTCCACACCTCGGGCCGAGCGCCTGCCTGCCCGACGAAGGGGTTGTCGTCCGGCACTGTGTAGCCGGTGCCGCTCCGGACGTCCACCCTCAGAATGTCCCCGAGGAGGTCGTCCAGGGACTGACCTCGTCCCGCTGGGTCGCCCTCGCTGCCGCCGTCGCCCAGGCCGATGTACAGCATGCCATCAGGCCCGAACACGATCTGTCCGCCGTTGTGGTTGGGAAACGGCTGCTCCACGGTCAGCAGGATCGCTTCGCTGGCGGGATCGGCCTGGTCCGGGTCGGCCGAGGACACGTGATACGATGACACCGTGGTGTTGCCGCTCACGTCGGTGTAGTGGACGACGAAGCGACCATTGGCGGCGTAGGCGGGATCGAATGCCAGCCCGAGGAGACCCTGCTCGGAGCCGCCGGATACCCGGGCGCTCAGGTCGAGAAACGGCGCCGGCAGCAACGCACCGTTCTCGACGATCCGAATGGTCCCGCCCTTTTCGACGATGAAGAGGCGGGCATCACCCGGCGGGGCCGTGAGATAGAGCGGAAAGGCGAGCCCGGCCGCCACCTCCTCGAGCGCCACGGGCACCGGCCCGGTGGGCGGCGGGGGCTCGCTGTTCGACGGGCCTCCGGAGCCGCCGGCATCGCAGGCCGCTACGGCCGGCAGGAAAAGGATTGAGGCCAGCGTGATCGCTCGATTCATCCAGATTCCTTCAGCCCTCGCATGGCTGATCGTGATGCCGGCCTGTACGCCGGCCGGCGTATGGATCTACGAGGATCCGCGCATCACGGTCTCGCGGGTCAGGCTCGATGCCGACACGTCCGGCGACTGGCCGGTGCTGGTGGCGCTCGACCTCCGCAACCCCAACGATTACGTGGTCTCCGCCACCCGGGTGGAGCTGCGCCTGGCGCTGGATGATCTCCCGATCGGCCGGCTGGCACACGACAGCAGCGTGCAGGTGCCGAAGGGGACCGCGACGGTGGCGCTTCCGCTGGTTCCCGACCCGTCGGCCACCCGGGCCAGACTGCTGAGCTTCAACTCCGGAGTCCACCAATTCGCGATCGAGGGCCTGGCGACGTTCACGACCCCGATCGGGAAGCGGAGGGTCCATTTCGCCCAGACCGGGGAGCTCGCGTTCGGGCAGCCGCCACTTTCGCCACCATCCGCTCCAGCCGATCCAGCTGTGTCACCGTAACGGTCACCGCGCCGAATTCCTCCTCGACCTTCCCCCGAAAGATGAACGGCCCCTGATCGAACAGCACGTGACCGCGCTCACGGTAGATGTCCGGAAAGAGCACGGTCTCGACCAGCCCGTGGCCGTCGTCGAAGGTGGCGAACTCCATGGGCTCGTCCTTCAGGGTATGCACCGGCTTGGCGGTGGTGAGCATGCCGGCCATCAGGACCTGGCGGCCGACGTGGTGGTGGAGCTCGGTGCTGGGGGCCAGGCGAAAGCCCCGGAGCTGCTCGGTGTAGAGTGTCATGGGGTGGGCATCGGTAATGAAGCCCATGGCGGCATGCTCCTCCCGCCGGCGGCGCTCGGTGCCGTAGGGTTTGAGCACCGGGACCGCCGGGGGGAGGTGGTCGAACCAGTCGCCCGGGCGGTCGTCCGGCGCGCGGACGCAGTCGGCGGTGGAGTCCACCAGCCAGAGCAGCATGGGGCGGGTCCAGTCGCCGGCGATCGAGTCGAGCGCGCCGACCTTGATGAGCGCGCGGAGGTCGGCCGGGTTTAGGCCGGTGCGGGCGCGGAGATCGGCGAGGCTGCGGAACGGACGGAAGGACGGAAGGACGGAACGACGGTCGGACCGGCACACCACGCCTGAGTTCGGTGCCCCGGCCGGTGTGCTGATCCTTCCGTCCTTCCGTCCTTCCGACTTTCCGTCCCGCGCGGCGATCACGCGCTCTGCTCCCTCCGCCGAGAGCTCCTTTACGAACTGCAGACCAATGCGGACAGTCCTGTCCTCGCCGGTGCAGCGGAAGGCGCTCGCGTTCACATCGGGCGGGAGGACGGTGAGGCCCATGCGCATCGCCTCTGCAACGTACGCGAACGGGTGATAGAACCCGCCGCCATTGGCCAGCACCGCGGCCATGAACTCGGCGGGGTAGCGGGCGCGCAGGTAGCAAGAGTGCTGGGCCACCTGGATGTAGGACGCCGAGTGGCCCTTGCAGAAGCTGTAGCCGGCGAACGACATGATCATGGCCCAGACCCGCTTGGTGGTCTCCGGATCGCGGCCACGCGCCGCGGCTCCGGTGAAGAACTCCTCGGCGTAGCCGGCCAGCGCCTTGGCCGGGCGCTTCTTGGAAAGCGACTTCCGGAGCCCGTCGGCGGTGGCGAGCGACATCCCGGCGAAGCCATGACAGACGTTCACCACGTCCTCCTGGTACACCATGATCCCAAAGGTGTCCGCCAGGGTGTCGCGCAGGACCGGATCGAGCGGCTCGTAGGGCGCGCCGTGGAGACGCTCGAGATAGACCTTGATGTACCGGTTGGACGCGGGCCGGATGATGCTGGTGTTGAGTACCAGCAGCTCGAAGGTATCGGCCCGGCTCTTGGCGCAGAGGATGCGCGACGCGGGCGACTCGGTGTAGAACACGCCCATGGTCTGTCCGGTGCGGAACAGCGCCTTGGTGGGCTCGTCGTCGCCCGGATCGGAGGAGGTGTAGTCGATGTGGTGGCCGGTGTGCACGCCCACCGCGGCGATCGCGTCGCGGATCACGGCCAGCGAGCGGTTGCCGAGCAGGTCGATCTTGACCAGCCCCGCGTCCTCGGCGCCGTCCTTCTCGAACTGGATGACGGGAACGACGGGGGCGCCGTCGGGGAACTGGTCCTGGTCCACCGCGAGCGTCTTGACCGCCGGCTCGGTGGGCACGTAGTCGGTGAGCGCGGTGGGTACGATGACCACCCCGCCGGGATGCAGCGAGAGGTGCCGCGGCATGCCCACCAGCGGCGCCGCCATGCGGGCGAACTCCTGCCAGCTCGGCGGCAGGTCGAGCGCCTTGAAGTTGGGATGGGTGGCAAGCGTCTCCTCGAGCGGCAGGTCTTCGAACACCGGAATCCGGCGGGTCACCTCACGGATCTCGCCGTTGGGGCGGCCGTGGACCTTGGCCACCTCGCGCAGCGCGCCGCGCAGCCGGAAGCAGTTGTGGTTGGCCACCATGGCGGCCTGCGGATGGGGATAGCGGCGGAACACGTAGCCCAGCACGTTGTCGCGCTCGTCCCAGGGGAAATCGAGATCGATGTCGGGCGGATCCTTGCGCTCGGGATTGAGGAACCGCTCGAACAGGAGCCCCGCGCCGAGCGGCTCGACGTGGGTGATGCCGAGACAGTAGCTCACCACTGAGTTGGCCACGGAGCCGCGGCCGCAGTGGGTGGGGCCGTGCGCCACGATGTCGCGCACCACCAGGAAATAGTCGGCGAAGCCCTTGGCCCCGATGATGGCGAGCTCGTGCTCGAGCCGGGCCCGGGTCACCGGCGCAACCGTGCCGTAGCGCCGCTCGGCGCCGGCGTAGGCGAGGGTGCGGAGCGCCTGGAGCGCGTCGGCCGCGTCGGCGAAGCGCGGCGCCACGATGCGTCCGATCGGAATGCGGTAGCGGCAGCGCTCGGCGATCTCGGCGGCCGCGCGCAGGGCCTCGGGGCAGTCGGGGAACTGGCGGGCGAGGTCGTCGGCGGGGCGGAGCCAGGCGTCGCGGGCAGAAAGACGGTCGGACCGGGCGCTGGCGGTGACAATCGCGGGATCGGGATCGGTTAGCGCGGACAGCGTGGTGTTGAGATGAATGGCGCGCAGGAGCCGATGGCGCTGCCAGTCCTCGGGGTGCGCCATCACGGCGGCATTGGTGACGACGGACGGGAGCCCGAGCCGGCGGGCCTCCGCGAGCACCGCATGCCGCGCCTTGCCCGGCACCAGCTCGGCGTAGAGATCGCGCGGGCCGCTCAGCCGGAGCACGCGCTCGAGGAACGCGGGGTCGCGCGAGAGGAGGATCAGGCCGTCGCGGTCGGCCGCGAGGCCGGTGGAAAGACGGACGGACGGACGGACGGACGGACGGAAGGACCTGCGCACCTCGCGGCTCGCGGTGACGTGGACGGGGCTGTGCCGGCTGGTCTTTCCGTCCTTTCGTCCGTCCGTCTTTCCGTCCGTCGCCCCGCTCCAGTGGATCCTGGTGATCGTGCGGCAGAGCGCCGCCCAGCCGTGCTCGTCGGTCGCCAGGGCCACCGTCTCTTCGTCGTTGGCGACGAGGTGGGCGCCCAGGATGGGTCGTACGCCCGCCGCATCGGCGGCGCGCTGGAACTCAACCGCGCCGTAAACGCCGTTCGTGTCGGTGCAGGCCAGCGCGCCGAGGCCCCGCTCGGCCGCGGCGCGGGCCAGGACCTCGGGACTGGAGACGCCGATGCCGAAGGAGAAGTGAGTGTGGAGGTGGAGGTGGACCACGGCGGGGCGAGCTCCGGCTTCGGGATTTATTCGGTAGTCCCAATCCGAATGTACCCGCGTGGGGGAGGGCGTCAAGCGGCCTTGCAGAACGCTCGGCCAACCCCATCAGCCGGCCGAGCGCTCCGACCGCCACTGATTTCTGGAACCGAAAGACGGAGCCGGAGTTACCCGAGCGCTTCCGCACGGCACGGAGAGCGTGCCACGATCCTTGCGATGGCTCCGGCCCACCCATGATCGAGCACCTCGTCACCCGATTCGAGGCTGCCCGCCTCGATCTCCACCAGCGCGAGCTGCGCCGGCGGGAGGAAGCCGCCATCATCCGGCTGGGTGAAAAGACCTTGGCCGAAGGCGGCGCCCGGAGCGGCCGCCTGGCTTCGCTCGCGTCCGATGCGGCGGCTATCAGGCGCCGGCTGGATGCCATCACCGCGGCGCACGGAGCCAGCTCGGGGGCGCGCGAGCGCCGCGGAGCGCTGGACGAGCGCCTGGCCCAGATCCATCTCACGGCCGGGCGCCTGGCGCTCGCGATGCCGCCTACCGGCGCGGAAAGCGAAGTGCTGGCGATCCGCGCCGAGATGGCGGAGTCGGCGCACGAGCGGGATCGGCTTCGCGGGGAGGGGCGTCGCCAGGCCGACGAGACCTGGAGCCGGATTCACGAGTGGGCGGCGCCGCGCGGACCGGCGCTGGGCACGCTGGCGGTGAGCTGGCTGATCGCGCACGGCTATGCGGTCTCGCACACCGCGCGGATCCTGACCTCGTTTGGCCTCAGCGCCACGAAAAAGGGATCACACCTGGTGAGCCTGCCGGTGGATACCGCGCTGGTGCACTACCTGGTGCCGCTGGCCGTGGCCCTGATGTGCGCCTACGCGGCGCACCGCCTGGTCCTCCGGGTGCGGGACGCGGTGGACGCCGTACGGGCCCGCTCGCTCGAAGCACAGCGCGCCGCGGCCCAGGCGCGCGACGCCGCAAAGACCGGAGCTCGTGGCCCGGAGTCGACGCGCCCGGCTGGACGATCTCGGTAGCTGGTATCGACCGATCGGGAACTGGTCAGCGCGCTAACGCTTTGAAGGGGACATGCCCACGCATGTCCCCTTCGCTTTGCCTTTCGCGGCTGCCTTGCGCCGCTTCCCTACCGGTTCGGATCAGGTCCACCCTCGTCAGTGGTCCTCCCAATCAACTGCCGGCTCGAGCCTTCCGAGCCACCTTCCTGGCCCACATCGGATCGAGCGCGAGAATTCGCGGGTACACGGGGCATGAGGGCAGGTGCGCACCCGGCAGATAGCCGATGCTCATGAGGAACTCCCCGACGATCTCGCCGCCGGTAAAGCGGAACGTCTGCTTGAACAGCTTGACCCATTCCTCCTTCGAGCGCGGGTGATGGGCCGCGAGCCAGCCCGCGAACGATCCGTGCGTGTCCCGGAGCTGCAGCAGGATCCCCGCGTTGGCGATCGCCGCATCCACCTTGAGTCGGTTGCGGATGATGCCCGCATCGGCCAGCAGCCGGCGCCGGTCGCGCGCCCGATAGCCGGCCACGACCTCGGGATCGAACCCGTCGTACGCGCGGCGAAACGCGTCGCGCTTCTTGAGAATGGTGAGCCAGGAGAGCCCGGCCTGGTTGATCTCGAGCACGAGACGCTCGAACAGGGCGGCGTCGTCATCGAGCGGGAAACCGTACTCGGTGTCGTGATAGGGCGCGTGCCACTCGTGGCCTGGGGCAATATCGCAGTACGTTCCCATGAACCCGCCCGCAATTCGGAGTTTGTTCGGTAAACCGAGAATATGAATCGCGAGCGAGGCAGCGGTCAACAGGGGGACGGAGCCAGCGATCAACAGCGGACAGATGCAGCGGTCAGCAGCGGACGTCGGAGCGGCGTGGTGGGATAGAGTCCCGATCCCGCGCGGCCGGATGAGGGAATCGTCAGGAACGGCCACTCGGGCGGCGGCAAACGGGCGGTATATCGTTCAGGGGTCAACCGTGTCCGACCATGCTCAGGACGGCGAGGGAGCGACTCGATGCGCGCAGCGATCTACACCGGGGCCGGCGGTCCCGAGGTCATCAGCATCGGCGAGGTGCCGAAGCCCGAGGTCCGCCCCGGCCACATCCGGGTGCGGGTCCAGGCCGCCGGACTCAATCGCGCCGATCTCGCGCAGCGGCGGGGGCACTACGCGGCCCCGCCGGGCTGGCCGGCCGACATCCCGGGCCTGGAGTACGCCGGCGAGGTGGAGGCGGTGCGAGACGTGACCCGATGGAAGGTCGGCGATCGGGTGATGGGACTGGTGGGCGGGGGCGCGCAGGCGGAGCTGGTGACGGTCCATGCGGACGAAGCGCTGGCCATTCCCGCCAACCTTTCGTTCGCGGAGGCCGCTGCCATTCCCGAAGCGTTCCTCACCGCGTACGACGCGCTGGTGATCCGCGGCCGGCTGAGCGCGGGCGAGCGCGTGCTGATCCACGCCGTAGGGAGCGGCGTGGGCACTGCCGCGGCACAGATCGCCCACCACCTCGGCGCTACCGTGCTCGGCACCTCGCGCAGCCCCGACAAGCTGGCCCGCGCGCTGGTGTACGGGCTGGATCACGGGATCGACACGTCGGGCGGCGGGTTCCGCGACGCCGTGGGCGAGCCGGTGCACGTGGTGGTCGACTCGCTGGGCGGCCCCGCCTTTGCCGACAACCTGGCCGTGCTGGCGCCCCGCGGCCGGCTGGTGCTGCTGGGCTTTCTGGCCGGCAGCCGGGTGAGCGGCGATCTGGGTCCGATCCTGCGCAAACGACTCGAGGTGATCGGCACCGTCATGCGCACCCGGGGGCCCGAGGAGCGCGCGCCGCTGGTGCGCGAGTTTGCCGAACGGATGCTGCCGCTGTTCGACCAGCGGATCGAGCATGCCGCGCCGCTCCGCCCCGTGCTGGAGCGCACCTATCCCATGGCTGATCTGGCCGAGGCGCACCGCGTCCTCGAGCGCAACGAGACGTTCGGCAAGGTGGTGGTGACCTGGTGAGCACGCGGTGCCCCGGGCAGGATTGGCGCCCGACTACTGGTTCGTCCCGGCCACATTGACCATCGGCGGCGTTCGCCGCGTCTGGCGCGCCCCGCCGGCTGGTCCGCTATATGCACGCCCCCTTCCTCGACCGGCGCTCGACGTTGAGGCGCCGGCGAGAACGTGTTTTCTCCAGGGGGTTCATATGTTTCGCGTTTCCTCGGCGGCGCTGACGACCTTGCTCGCGCTGTCCGTGACCTCGCTGGCCGGGGCGCAACAGGCCAGCCGCGACACCGCTCACCATAGCCAGGCGCCGCTCACGCGCGACGAGCGACACGACCGGCGCACCATTTCGGCTGATAGCACCAAGCTCCACCACGATATCGCCGTTCGCGACTCGGTCCGCTCGGCTGTCGAAGCCGATCACGACCGCACCCACGCCGCAACGCTGCGGGCCGACTCGCTCCAGGCGGCCCTGGCCGCGGCCCGAAAGGCCACCCCGCGCGACTCCGCTGCGATCAAGCGCGATCTTGCCGCCTTGAATCAGGCGAAGCGGGCGCTCGACCAGGATCTCGACCGCGACAAGCAGGCACAGGCGAAGCTGGTCGCGATCAACCACAAGGTCGACCGCGAGTCGAATGCCACCATCGATGCGCGCCGCGACCTGCGGGGCGACCGCTCGACCCCGCCGCATACGTCCTCGAACAATCGCCGCCAGTAGCTCGGGCCGGCTGATTACGGAGAATACCGTCATGATGCGATTCGCCGGCGCCGCCGTGGCGGCGCTCCTCTCGCTCGCCGCGCCGGCTGCCGCCCGGGCCCAGGCGGCGAGCGACAGCGCCGCGGGCATCGGCGCCGCGGCCGCCGACACTTCGACGCTCGACCAGCAGATCGCGTTGGCGGATTCGACCCGCGCGCTGCTGGCGCAGGATGACAGCCAGACACAGCTCGACCAGGCGCGACTCGATTCGCTGCAGTCCCTGCTCAAGGGCAATGGGAGCCCGGCACCCCGCGCCAAGGCGGTGGCCGCTCGAGATCAGGCGGCGGTGGCTCAGACCCAGCGCGCCGTCAAGCAGGATCTCAAACGTGACAAGGCGACGCGGGCGCGGCTGGGGTCGATCGAGAAGACGATCGAGAAGGAGCAGGCGCCGGCGAAGAAGGTGACGGCTCGGCCCGTGCGGTCCTCGGCCGGCTCCCACTGAGCGCGAGGCCGCTGCCGCGTACCATGCCCCGCGCGCCCCAGCGGCTGCGGATGTGATCGATGGCGTTCTGGAGCTCGCGGGCGGGGTGGAGCTCGGCCGCGGACGGGCAGGAGCTCCGTGCGGCAGCAGCCTGGGCGGGCGAGAGACCGTGGGCCGGAGCGCCACTGAGTTTTTTTGTGGTGCTCCGGCCCACGGTCTCTCGCTCACCCAGGCTCTCAGGACCCGATATCCCAGCCGACCCATCCGCGGTGGGACGGTCGCCCGCGGGCTGATCGCCGGCTGCGGTTGCCGCCGCCACTTCTGCCGCCGCCGCCTCTGCCGCTACCTCCCACAAATCCAGTTGCGACTCGGCTGTATCCAGCTCGTCCAGCGTGAGCGCCACCATCCGCACCGCGAGGCGGCGGGCGTTGGCCGTGGTGAAGGCGCGGCGCGCGGCATCCCACAGCTCGGCGTCGAGGACCGCGGAGGGGAGCGGCACGGCACGCGTGGCGCCGGTGTGGTCGGCGTAGGTGAGCTCGATCCGGAGCCGGCGCGATACCAGTCCGTGACGGCGGAGCCGACGGCCCAGCCGCTCGGTCAGAAGGCGAAGCAGCGGATGCAGTACGCCGAGGTCGTTGGTGTCGGTGACGAGCGCATGGGCCACGTGGAACTCGGCCTGCCGCTCGGGCGGCAGCACCGGCCGCGGGTCGATGCCGCGCGCCCGCGCCCGCAGGATGCGGCCGGCGCCGCCGAACACCGCGCACAAGGCGCTCTCGGGAATGGCCGCCACCTCGCCGATGAGATCGAGCTGGTAGTCGTCGAGCCGCCGGCGCATGCGGGGATGCAGGTCGGGCAGGACATCGAGCGGATGGGGCGCCAGGAAGCCGGCCTCGTTGCCGCCCGGCACCTCGAGCAGCGGCTCGGGCTTGATGACGGTGGTGGCCGCCTGGCTCACCAGCTTGTTGGCGGCGACCCCAACCGAGATTGCGAGCCGGAGCCGCTGGCGCACCTCGCGCTGCACTCGCGCGGCCACGTCCACCGCCGGGCCGAACAGCCGCCCGGTGCCGGTAAGATCGAGGAAGGCGTGGCCGTAGCCCCGGGGCTCGATGACCGGCGCGTAGATCCGGAGCACCTCGTGCAGCGCGCGCGAGGCGCGGGCATAGAGCCGCGGATTGGGGGGCAGCAGCACCAGGTCGGGGCAGCGCTTGAGCGCCTGGCGCACCGGCATGCCCCGCTCGATCCCCGCCAGCCGCGCCTCGGCCGAAAGCGCGAGCACCGTGGCGCGATCGGCGCCCGGCGGCGCCACCGCCACCGGGCGGCTCCGGAGCGCCGGCGCGACCAGCCCTTCGACCGCGGTACAGAACGCGGGAGGGTCGATGAAGAGGACGGAGCGCATGGCCGTCGGCTAGAGGACCACCACTGTCATCCCGAGCGAAGCGAGGGATCTTGGCGGGCCGAGTTCGAACCGCGGGTGAGAAGATGCCACGCTTCGCGCGGGGTGGCAGCCGCGGCCAGCACCTGTGCGGATAACAGCAGCCGCGGCGGGGCCGGGCAGTCGCCCACCAAGTCCAGCCCCCGCCGCACCACACGGGGCCGCTTGCGGCTCCAGCGCTCGTCGGGCGAAAAGCCGTGCCGCCGCCGGAGCTCCTGGATCCGCTCCGACAGCGCGCGCTGATAGGCGGGGCTCACGCCTTCGCGCCGGGCGTAGTGCCGCGCGTATCGCTCGGCGAGCTCGGGGAATTCGCGGGCGAGCACGGGAAGGAAGCGGCGCCGCGCCGCGGGCCCGAGTCGGAGCGCCGACCCGACCACGTAGCGGGCACCCGCCTCCTTCGCCGCGCCCATGAGGCGTCCCAGGCCCGCGCGGCTATCGGTAATGCCGGGCAGAATGGGCGCCATGAGCAGGCCGGCGTAGACGCCGGCCGCCGTGAGCCGCCCGAGCCCCCGAAGGCGCGCCTCGGGCACCGGTGACTTGAGCTCGAGCCGGCGGGCCAGCCGCCGGTCGAGCGTGGCGAGCGAGACGTTGACGGTGACCTCGTGCCGCTCGCCCAACTGCTGGAGCAGATCGATGTCCCGTACCACCAGCGGCGACTTGGAGATGATCTCGATGGCCAGCCCCCGGAACCGGAGCAGCGCCTGGAGAATCCGGCGGGTGAGCTGGAACCGCCGCTCCGCCGGCTGATAGGGGTCGGTAGCGGTGCCGATCACCAGCGGCTGACCGTTGAGCCGCGCGGGATCGAGCGTGCGCTGCAGCACTTCATCCACGCCGCGCTTGACCAGAATGCGCCGCTCGAACGCCTCCCAGTCCGGCAGCGGCTCGGGAGGCAGTCCGCTCCGCTCGACCGCGTAACGGTGGGTGTCCCGCGCGTAGCAATAGGTGCAGCCGAATTCGCATCCCACGTAGGGATTGATCGACCAGAAGCCCATCCGGGTGCTGGCCGACGAGTTGAGCACCGAGCGCGGCGACACCTCAAGGAACCGGGTACCCCGGGCCCGCTCGTCCAGCACGGTGAGGCTTCGCTGCCGGTCCGCCGGCAGCAGATCGAGCTGGCCGGTCATCCGCAGCGGGCCCAGCCGCAGTGCCGGCAGCTGACACAGCCGGATGCCCGGACCAGCGGGCCGGCGCACTCGGGGCACACCCGCACGGAGGCCGGCGAGCACGAGTCGGACGACGCCACGGGCACGGGGATGGGGCGGGGTTGGAGTGGCGGCATGGGCGAACCCTCGACTTTCGGCTTTTGTTCGGTACGCTTCCTATAGATGGGGCGCACCGAGGTCGCTGTCAAGACTCAGGAGCTAGCTTCCGGCATGCGCCCCGATGGCTGGTCTCACGCGAGAGAGGAATGGTTCGAAGGAGCGGGCGGCGTGCGGCTCTTCTGTCGGCACGCGAGGCCCTTGGCCGCGCCGCGCGCGCTGCTGGTGGCGATCCACGGCCTGGGCGACCACTCGGGCCTCTATCCGATGGTGCCGGACGCGTTCCTCCCCCTCGGCCTCGAAATCTTCGCGCCGGACCTGCGCGGCAACGGCCGGTCGCCGGGCCAGCGCGCGTACGTCGAGCACTGGAGCGAGCTGCGGGAGGACCTCCGCCGCCTGATCATCCGGGTTCGCGCCGAGCATCCCACGATTCCGCTGTTCCTGCTGGGCAACAGCATGGGCGGTCTGGTGGCGCTGGACTATGCGCTGCACCATCCCGAAGGCGTACGCGGGGTCATTGCCGTGTCCACTCCGCTGGGCGATCTGGGTGTCCCGCGGCCCCTCATGGCGCTGGGCCGGGTGCTCTCGCGCTGGTGGCCCCGGTTCTCGCTCAATACCGGAATGGATCTCTCCGGTCTGGCGCGCGATCGGGACGTCGCCGAGCGGGTTCTCCGCGATCCACTGTTTCACCGAAAGGGTACCGCGCGGCTGTCGACCGAAGTCACGGCGGCAATCGACCGGGTGCAGGACGGCGCCGCCGGCTTCCCCGTGCCGCTATTGGTGCTCCATGGCGCGGCCGACCGCATGGTGTCGCCGGACGGGAGCCGGCGGTTCCTTGGCGCGACCGGCCAGCCCGATCGCACGCTCATCGAGTACCCGGAGGCGTACCACGCGCTCCTGGCCGACGTGGGAGGCGACCAGGTGCTGCAGGACATCACCGAATGGATCACGCGCCGCGCCGACAGGTGAGCGACTGCCCGCGACTCGGCGCGCCCCGGTTTGGTGACCCGCGCTCTCGCGCTACGGTGCCCGGGTTGCTAGAGTGAGGTTGTGGTTGCTCCGTTCGTGCGCGCCATGCGCCTGCGCTGCCCGCACTGCGGCGGCGGACCGATCTTCACCCGCTGGTCGCGCCTGCTGCCGGTCTGTCCGATGTGCGGCCTGGGTCTCGAGCGGGGGGAGGACGGCTACTGGCTGGGGGCCTACTTCTTCAACCTGATGGCGATGGAGACGGTATTCAGCGTGTGGGTGCTGGGCTTCCTGCTCGAGACCTGGCCCAATCCGCCGTGGGACATCTTCCAGCTCAGCACGGCCGTGCTGATGGTCGTGTTCCCGATCGTGTTCTTTCCCTTCTCGAAGACGCTGTTCCTGGCGTTCGACCTGCTCATGCGGCCGCCCGACGATCACGACTTCGCGGCGCCGCACGAGCCCTCACCGCAGCGGCGCCGCGCCCGCTCATCGGACTCGGCCTAGCATCTCTCCCACCCGGCTCATCAGGTCCTCGGCGGTGAACGGCTTCTGCAGGTAGGGGCGGTCGCCCTCGACCAGCACCCGCCGGGTCGCCTCGTCGGGATGTCCCGACATGAGCAGCACCGGGAGCCCGGGCCGGACTTCGGAGGCCCGTTCGGCCAGCTCGCGGCCGTCCATACGGGGCATGGCCAGGTCGGTGATGAGCAGGTCGAACTGCTCCTCCGGACGGCGCAGCCGCTCGATCGCCGCTTCCCCATCGGTCGCCTCGGTGACCCGGTAGCCCTGGGTGGCGAGCTCGCGGGCGACGACCGCGCGAACCAGTGGGTCGTCCTCCACCACCAGCACGCTCGCGGCAAACGCCGGCGGAATGGTGGGCCTGGGCTCCGCGACAGGTGGCGTCGGCTGCTCGACCCGGGGCAGGAGGACCTCGATGCTGGTGCCTCGTCCCGGCTCGCTCTCCGCGCGGATGTACCCGCCGCTCTGCTTGACCAGCCCATACACCATGGAGAGGCCGAGGCCGGTGCCCTTGCCGGGGCCCCTGGTGGTGAAGAACGGCTCGAACGCGCGGCTCAGAGTGGACGGCGTCATGCCGTGGCCGTTGTCGGCCACGAGGATGCTGACGTAGTCGCCGCTCCGAACCTCGTCGTCCTGGGAAGCCAGTGGAATGCCGGCCGGGACCGTGACCAGTGACGTACGCACGCTCAGCTCGCCGCCATCGGGCATGGCATCGCGGGCGTTGAGGGTCAGGTTGAGCAGCATCTGCTCGATCTGTCCCACGTCGGCCTTGACCCGCTTTCCGAAGGTCCCCGGCGTGACCCGCAAGGTCGAGCGGTCGCCGAGGGCCCGGGCCAGGAACGGGCGCAGGCGCTCGATGACGGAGTCGAGGTCCACGACCTCCGACTGGAGGTGTTGCCGCCGGCCATAGGCCAGGAGTTGCGCCGTGATCCGCGCGGTGCGATCGGCCGCCTGGCGGATCTGCTCCACGTCGGTGCGCACCGCGGCGGGGAGCGCGGGGTGCCGG
>Ga0308176_10001413_pt1 | contig 15113 bp, 14 predicted proteins | sample PhyCR2_3_FD_203890 | JGI IMG/M metagenome (GOLD analysis project Ga0308176, IMG submission 203890) | Soil microbial communities from UC Gill Tract Community Farm, Albany, California, United States - DLSLS.C.R2 | ecosystem: Environmental > Terrestrial > Soil > Agricultural land | place: USA...
CGGCTGCTCGGTGTCGCCCACGTGCCGGACGACCGGACCGTCGGCGGCCGGGTGCCCGACGGGGACGGGATCGAGGCCGAGGACGTGCGCTTCGCCTACGTCGCCGGCCGCGACGTGCTGCACGGGATCGACCTCGACGTGGCCGTCGGCGAGCGGATCGCGATGGTCGGGCCGTCGGGCGCGGGCAAGTCCACGCTCGGCCGGCTGCTCGCGGGCATCCACCCGCCCCGCACCGGGTCGGTCACGGTCGGTGGGGTCGCGATGACCGAGCTGCCGCTGGCCAACCTGCGCGGGCAGGTCGCGCTGGTGACGCAGGAGCACCACGTGTTCGTCGGGACGCTGCGCGACAACCTCGCGCTCGCGGTCGACGAGCCGGCCCCGGACGAGCGGCTGCTCGAGGCGCTGGCCGCGGTCGACGCCCGCGACTGGGTGCTGGCGCTGCCCGAGGGCCTCGACACGGTGGTCGGGTCCGGCGGCCGGACGCTGACGCCACCCGAGGCCCAGCAGGTCGCGCTGGCCCGGCTGGTGCTCGCGGACCCGCACACGCTGGTGCTGGACGAGGCGACGTCGCTGATCGACCCGCGCGCCGCCCGGCACCTCGAGCGCTCGCTGGCGGCGGTGCTGGAGGGCCGCACGGTGATCGCGATCGCGCACCGGCTGTTCTCCGCGCACGACGCGGACCGGGTGGCCGTCGTCGAGGACGGCGTGATCTCCGAGCTCGGGCCGCACGACGAGCTGGTCTCCCGGGACGGGTCCTACGCCGCGCTCTGGCGCTCCTGGCAGTCCTGACCCCGGCTGCCCGACGGGCCGTCACGGCATCCGGATCCGTGCCTTCAGCCAGGTGCCGGGATGGCTGGTCCGCACCGTCCAGCCGTCCGGCGTCCGGTCTCCGCACGGTCGGGTGCGCCGGCCGGGGCCGGGTCCGCAGCGCATCGAGAGCACCTGGGTGCCGCCGAGGTCGATCTTGGTCGGTCCGCCCCGGCCGGCGTACGCGACCTGGAGCGCTGTCGGCCAGGCCACCGCCCGTTGCCGGCTGGCGGGGACGCGCACGACCGCACCGCGCAGGACGTAGGCGAGGTGGACCCGGAACGCCGGCGCGTGGAACCTGAACGTGCTCGGGCGATCGGTCACGACCGCGCCCTCGGTGACCGTGAACAGGTCCGCGGCGATCCGCACGTTGCTGGCGATGAGCCCGGTCGGCTTCTCCGGCTGGCTCGCCGCGAGCGCGACGCGGTCCAGCACCCGCGCGCTGTCGATCCACTCCCGGACGGCGATGGTCCCGTCCGGCCGGACCGTGGCCCGCACGTAGGTGCCGCCGGGCGGTGCCTGCGGTGGCGGGTCGACGTAGAGGAAGGTCCCGCCGCCCGGTCCCTTCGCCTCCGTCGGCGCGGGCCGGACCGTCGGTGGTGCCACCGAGGGCTGCCGCTGCGCCGACGGCTGACGGGCCTCGAGCAGGACCGCCCCGACGATGGCGAGCGCTGCGACGAGGAGCAGCCCGAACGAGCGGAGCCACCAGCCGAGCGACCGGGGCTCACGCTCCTCGGTCCGGACGACGTAGGACACCTCCGGCTCCGGCTGCCAACCACGCTGCGGCGGGATCGGCGCGGCGTGCTGACCCGCGTCCCGGTGGCGTCGCCGCGAGAGCGCCTTCATCTCGGTGCGCCTCGGACGGCGGCGGGCACGCCGAAGCGGGCGAGACGTGTCGACATGTGATCTCCTGCCCGGACGGAGTCTGTGGGACGAGGCAACACCCTCCGCCACCGGTCGGGCCACGACCGGATGTCGTATGAGCGCACCTGCGTTTGCAGGAGACACCTGTGCAGAACCTTCACACTTCGGTGGCACCTCCCGACCGGTCCGGTCCCTAGCATCGGGGCCATGGACAACGGGGTACGACGACGCGTGCTGGTCGTCGAGGACGAGCGCACCATCAACCAGGCGGTCGGCGACCGGCTGCTCGCCGAGGGGTTCGCCGTCCGGCAGGCGTACGACGGCCCCGGTGCCGTCGCGGCCGCCCAGGAGTGGGACCCCGACCTGCTGGTCCTCGACGTGATGCTCCCCGGGTTCGACGGGCACGAGGTCTGCCGCCGGGTCCAGGCCGACCGACCGGTGCCGGTGCTGATGCTGACCGCCCGCGACGACGAGACCGACGTGCTGGTGGGCCTCGGCGTCGGCGCCGACGACTACCTCACCAAGCCGTTCAGCATGCGCGAGCTGGTGGCCCGGATCCGGGTGCTGCTGCGGCGGGTCGACCGGGCCGCCGAGCTCGCCACCCGGACCCCCGCGACGCTGACCGTCGGCCCCGTCCGGATCGACCGGTCGGGCCGCCGCGTGCACGTCGACGGGGTCGACGTACACCTGACGCCGACGGAGTTCGACCTGCTGGTCTGCCTGGCCGAGGCACCGGGCACGGTGCGGACCCGCGAGCACCTGCTCGCGGAGGTGTGGGACTGGCCGGACGCCGCGGGCACCCGCACCGTGGACAGCCACGTGAAGTCGCTGCGCGGCAAGCTCGGCGCCGGGCTGGTGCGCACGGTGCACGGGGTCGGGTACGCGCTGGAGGGCGCGTGATCCGGCCGCTCGACCGGATCGGGTCGATCAAGCTCAAGCTGGGCATCCTGGTCGCCGCGAGCGTCGTGGTCGCGGTGATGCTGACCGCGATCTCGGGCTGGCTCGGCATCCGCACCCGCTGGACGCTGCCGGTCGTGGTCGTGCTCGCCCTGCTCGTGACGCAGCTGCTGGCCCGCGGGATGACCTCGCCGCTGCGGGAGATGACGGACGCGGCGCGGCGGATGGCGACCGGTGACTACACGCGGCGGGTGACCGCGACGTCGCACGACGAGGTCGGGGAGCTGGCCAGCGCGTTCAACACGATGGCGGCCGACCTCGAGGCCGTCGACCGGCAGCGCCGCGAGCTGGTCGCGAACGTCTCCCACGAGCTGCGCACACCGGTGTCGGCGCTGCGCGCGGTGCTGGAGAACCTCGTCGACGGGGTGGCGCGGCCCGACCACGCGACCCTCGGGACCGCCCTCGACCAGACCGAGCGGCTGAGCCGGCTGGTCACCGACCTGCTCGACCTCTCCCGGGTTGACGCCGGGATCGTGCCGCTGCGCCGCGAACGCCTGCCCCTGCAGGGGTTCCTGGACGAGGCCGTGTCCGAGGCGCGGCTGACCGGGCGGGCGGTCTCCTACGTCGTCCGGGTCGACCCGCCGGACCTCACGGCCACCGGCGACCGGGCCCGGCTGCACCAGCTCGTCGCGAACCTGCTCGACAACGCGGGCCGGCACAGCCCGGACGGCGGGACCGTGACGGTGGTGGCGCGCCGCGCCGGCGACCGCACCGTGCTGGAGGTAACCGACGAGGGGCCGGGTATCGCGCCGGGCGACCGGGCGCACGTGTTCGAGCGCTTCACCACCGGCGGGGCGGACGGGTCGGGTGGCACCGGCCTCGGTCTCGCGATCGCCCGCTGGGTCACCCAGCTCCACGGCGGCCGCATCGAGGTCGCCGAGACCGACCGGCCCGGACAGGGCTGCCGCATCCGCGCCACGATCCCCGAAGGGACCCCCGCATGAGCGACTCCGCCCTCCCCCAGCCGATGCCGTCGGTCGCGCCGGCGAAGCCGTTCCTCGACGAGCTGTTCGGCGCGTTCTGGCCCGAGCGGTCGGTGCCCGCCCGGCCGGGGCTGGTGGCCGCGGCCCTGGTCGCCGGTCTGCTCGCCGCGGTGGTGCTCCCGTTCCGGTCCCCCGGCCTCGGGACCTTCGTGGTGCTGCTGGCAGTGGCCGGGGTCGTCGCCGGCGCGGACCGGCGGCTGCGGACGCCGTACCACCTGGCCGTCGCGGTGCTCTGCGTGCTGCTCGCGTCCACCGTGCTCGTGCGGGACGCCGCCTGGATCGTGTCGCTGTGCCTGCTCACGTCGTTCGCGGTGGCCGTGGCCACCCTGACCGAGGGACGCAGCCTGGCCGGGCTGCTGATGTCCGGCGTCGCGGTCCCGTTCGCCGCGCTGCGCGGGCTGCCCTGGCTGGGCCGCTCGCTCACCGCGTCCCAGCGGTCCCGGTCGTGGGCGCCGCTGCTGCGGACCGGGCTGATCTCCGGCGCGCTGCTGCTGGTGTTCGGGCTGCTGTTCGCGTCCGCGGACGCGCTGTTCGCGCGGTGGGCCGGGGCGGTGGTCCCCGACATCACCGCGCCCACGCTGGTGCTGCGCACCTTCGTCACCGTGGCCGTCGCCGGCCTCACCCTCGTCGGCGTGTACGTCGCGCTGAACCCGCCGCACGTGGAGCACCTCGCACTGCCGGACGCGAGGCCGGTGGGCCGGCAGTTCGAGTGGCTCGTGCCGGTGGCGATCGTGGTGGCCCTGTTCGCGGCGTTCGTGGTGGCGCAGCTCGCGGTGATGTTCGGCGGGCACGCGTACCTGCGGCGCACGACCGGACTGACCTACGCGGAGTACGTGCACCAGGGCTTCGGGCAGCTCACCGCCGCGACCGTGCTGACGCTGGCGGTCGTTGGCGTCGCGGCCCGCAAGGCGTCGCGGGCCACGGCCCGGGACCGGCTGCTGCTCCGGTCGGTGCTGGGCCTGCTCTGCCTGCTCACGCTGGTGGTCGTGGCCTCGGCGCTGTACCGGATGCACGTCTACGAGGGGGCCTACGGCTTCACGCGGCTGCGGATGCTGGTCTCGGTGTTCGAGGGCTGGCTCGGCCTGGTGCTGCTGCTGGTGCTGGCCGCCGGTCTCCGGCTCCGCGGGCCCTGGCTGCCCCGCGCCGCGCTGCTCACCGGGGCGGTCTCGTTGCTGGCGCTGTCGGCGGTCAACCCGGACGCGTACATCGCGCGTCACAACGTCGAGCGGTTCGAGCAGACCGGGAAGGTGGACACCACCTACCTGGCCGGTCTGTCCGCGGACGCCGTGCCCGCCCTGGCCGGCTCCGGCGTCGCCGCCCTCGGCTGCCTGCCGGACCACGGCGCAGACGACGACTGGCTGGAGTGGAACCTCGGTCGGTGGCGGGCCGCGCACGCGGAGGCGACCTCCACCCCGAACACCAGCGGCTGCCGGGTGCTGCCCTGACTCAGTGGGGCAGGACCGCGACGGCCTCCACCTCGACGAGCTGGTCGGGGTACCCCAGGACCGCGACGCCGAGCAGCGTGCTGGGCGCGTCGTGCTCCCCGAACGCGGCGCGCACGACGTCCCACGCCGCGACCAGGTCGGACCGGTCGGCCGACGCGACGTACACCGTGGACCGGGCGACGTCGGACAGCCTCGCCCCGGCGGCGTCGAGTGCGGTGACCAGGTTGGCCATCGCCCGCTCGGCCTGGGCGCCGACGTCACCGGGCGCGACGACCGCGCCGTGCTCGTCGAGCGGGCAGGCGCCGGCGGTCCACACGGTGCGGCCCGCCGGGGTGACGGCGGCGTACGCGTAGGGGACGGAGTCCGCGAGGGTGCTGCTGCGGACGAGCTCGACGGAGGTGTTCGGGGAGGTCATCGGGTCATCCCAGCAGGGTCGCCGGGCGCACGCACCCCGTTTGCGCGGCGCGCCGAGGGGCACCGTGGCTCGGACAAGACGAGACGAGACCAAGGGAGAAGCCTCATGAAGGGCAAGATCACGCTGCTCGTCGGCGGCGCCGTCGGCTACGTCCTCGGCACCCGCGCCGGCCGGGAGCGCTACGAGCAGATGAAGTCACAGGCACAGTCGCTGTGGAGGAACCCGAAGGTGCAGGAGAAGGCTACGCAGGCCCAGGACTACGCGCGCGAGAAGGCGCCCGTGGTCAAGGACAAGGCCGCCGAGGCTGCCGCGGCCGCCAAGGAGAAGGTCTCCTCCTCGGACGACTCGAGCGCGCCGTACCCGACGTCGGCGAGCACCGGCCCGCTCTGACGCCAGCGCACCACCTCTCGGGCCCGTCGCACGGCTCCCCTCCGGGACCGCGCGGCGGGCCTGAGCCGTATTTTCGGCCCATCCCCCGCTCGGCCGAGCCGTCACTTCCTGTGCGACACGCCGGCGAGACTGCCTTCCAGCTGACGGGTCGGCGTCAGTGCGGGAGGCCGGAGATGGCGGTGCCGGAGCGGGTCTTGTAGCGCTTGTTGATGCTGATCAGCACGGCGGTCCAGGGCTCGAGCTGGCGGGCGATCCGGAGCCGGCCGGCGTCCACGCCGTCGCGGGAGGTGACGGCCCGGGCGAGCTCGATGGCCACGGCCTTGGCGTCGGCGTCGTCGCCGCAGACCAGGACGTCCTCGTGGTCGAGGTACCCCTCCTCCCGCCACAGCGTCACCGCGGACACGTGGTGGAAGGCGCCGACCAGACGGGCGGACGGCACCAGGGCCGCGGCGGTCTCGGCCGCGCTGCCGCCGGGCACGTCGAGACCGTAGGCGCCCTGCTTGTCGAAGCCCAGCGGGTTGACGCACGAGATCACGACCTTGCCGGCCAGCTGCTCGGCGAGGGCGGCGACCAGGTCGTCGTGGCCGTCGTACGGCACCGCCAGCACCACCACGTCGGCACCGGCCACGGCGTCGGCGTTCACCGCACCGGAGACCGACGCGTCCGGCACCCGGGCGGTGATCTCGGCGGCCGCCTGTTGGGCGCGCTCGGCGCTGCGTGACCCGAGGACGACGCGGTGCCCGTGCCTCGCCCAGCGGTAGGCGAGCCCCTTGCCCTGCGGGCCGGTCCCACCGATCACCGCGACGTCGTAGGTGGTCACACGCACTCCCTTGCAATGATGACAGCGATACTGTCACGGTAGTACCCGTCCGCCGAGCCCCCAGCACGAGGTCCCGATGAAGCTCTCCACCCAGCTGATGTACTCCGGCAACCCGCGCGAGGCGGCCGACCAGGTCGTGGCGCTGGAGAGGGCCGGGCTCGACACGGTCTGGGTCCCCGAGGCCTACGGCTTCGACTCCCCCACGCTGATGGGCTACCTGGCCGCGAAGACCGAGACCGTCGAGATCGGCTCCGCGATCCTGAACGTGTACTCGCGCACGCCCGGCGCGCTCGCGCAGACCGCCGCCGGGCTCGACAACGTGAGCGGCGGCCGCGCGATCCTCGGCCTCGGCGCGTCCGGGCCGCAGGTCATCGAGGGCTGGCACGGGCTGCCCTACGACAAGCCGCTGGGCCGCACCCGCGAGGTCGTCGAGATCGTCCGCGCGGCGCTGCGCCGGGAGACCCTGCGGTACGACGGCCGGGTCTTCACGCTGCCGCTGCCGGCCGACCAGGGGCTCGGGCTCGGCAAGCCGCTGAAGATGCTCACCAGACCCGAGCGCCCCAGCGTGCCGATCTACATCGCCGCGCTGGGCCAGAAGAACGTGGCGGGCACCGCGGAGTACGCCGACGGGTGGCTGCCGTTCCTGTTCGCCCCGGAGAAGGCGCACGACGTCTGGGGTGAGGCGCTGGCCGCCGGCACCGCCAAGCGCCAGGCAGGTCTGGGCACGCTCGAGGTCGTGGCCGGCGGCATGGTCAGCATCGGCGAGGACGTGAAGGGCATGCTCGACCTCGCCCGCCCGATCTTCGCGCTCTACATCGGCGGGATGGGCGCGCGCGGCAAGAACTTCTACAACGAGCTCGCCTGCCAGTACGGCTACGAGGCCGAGGCGAAGCAGATCCAGGACCTCTACCTCGGCGGCAACAAGCGCGACGCCGAGGCGCTGGTCCCGCTCGAGCTGCTGGAGATGGTGAACCTCGTCGGCCCCGAGTCCTACGTCCAGGAGCGCATCGACGCGTTCCGCGAGGCGGGCGTGACGAACCTGCAGATCACCCCGGTCCCCGCGGACGGTGGCGACCCGGCCGACCTGGTGGCCCGGATGAAGGAGTGGACGTCTTGATGAGCGACCGGCCGCTGCTGACCGACGAGCACGAGGCGTTCCGTCGTACCGTCCGCTCGTTCATCGAGAAGGAGGTCGCCCCGCACCACGCGCGGTGGGAGCAGGACGGCCAGGTCAGCCGCGAGGTGTGGACGCGGGCCGGCGCCCAGGGACTGCTCTGCTTCGACGTCGAGGAGGCGTACGGCGGCCCGGGTGTCCGGGACTTCCGCTACAACCTGGTGCTCGCCGAGGAGATGACCAGGGCCGGCGCGCACGGCCCGGGCTTCCCGGTGCACACCGACATCATCGTGCCGTACCTCTCGGCCCTCGGCACCGAGGAGCAGAAGCAGCGCTGGCTGCCCGGCTGCGTCACCGGCGAGACGATCACCGCGATCGCGATGACCGAGCCGGGCGCGGGCAGCGACCTGCAGGGGATCCGCACCAGCGCGGTCGACAAGGGCGACCACTACGTGCTCAACGGCAGCAAGACCTTCATCAGCAACGGCGCGATGGCCGACCTGGTGATCGTGGTGGCCCGCACCGACACCCAGGTCGACGGCGGCCAGGGGCACAAGGGCATCAGCCTGGTCGTCGTCGAGCGCGGCATGGCGGGCTTCGAGCGCGGCCGCAACCTCGACAAGGTCGGCATGCACGCGCAGGACACCTCCGAGCTGTTCTTCGACAACGTGGTGGTGCCCAAGGAGAACCTGCTCGGCGAGGAGGGCGGCGGCTTCGTCTACCTCATGCAGAACCTCCCGCAGGAGCGGCTCTCGATCGCGATGATGGCCGCCGCGGCCTGCGAGGCCGTCCTCGACATGTGCCTGGCCTACGTCAAGGAGCGGGAGGCGTTCGGCCGCCCGATCGGGAAGTTCCAGCACACCCGGTTCGCGATCGCCGAGATGGCCACCGAGGCGCACATCGCCCGGGTCTTCGTCGACGACTGCGTGCGCCGGCACAACGACGGCGAGCTCGACGCGAAGCTGGCCTCGATGGCCAAGTGGTGGACCACCGAGCTGCAGAAGAAGGTCGTCGACCAGGGCGTCCAGCTGTTCGGCGGCTACGGCTACATGACCGAGTACCCGATCGCGCGGGCCTTCATGGACTCCCGCGTGCAGACGATCTACGGCGGCACGACCGAGATCCAGAAGGAGATCATCGGCCGCTCCCTCGGCCTCTGACCCTCCGCCGTCCGCCGTCCGCCGTCCGCGGACAGAGAGGTCGCGGGGTCAGGCGGTCCCGGCGGCCGGCACCGGCGACGGCTCGAGCCGGACCGGCAGCGAGTCCACGCCGTAGACGATGGACAGCGCGCGGTAGTCCACGCGGTCGGTCGCCAGCATCAGGTCGGGGAAGCGCCGGGCGATCGCCGGGAACGCCGTGCGCAGCTCCATCCGGGCCAGCTCCGCACCGACGCAGCGGTGGAAGCCGTGGCCGAACGCGAGGTGGGTGCTGACCGGCCGGGTCAGGTCGAACGCGTCCATCTTCGCGCCGAGCCGGGAGTCCCGGTTGGCGCCGGCGAGCTGGCAGATCACCACATCACCGGGCTCGATCCGCTGGCCGGCCACCTCGACGGACGTCTTCGGGAACCGGGGGAACGCGATCTGCACCACGGTGAGGTAGCGCAGCAGCTCCTCGACCGCCCGGTCGACGACGGTCGGGTCCGTGCCCACGCGGCGGTAGTCCTCGGGGTGGTCCAGCAGGACGGCCGTGCCGAGGGCGAGCATCGACGCGGAGGTCTCCAGGCCGCCGGTGAACACGCCGTCGGCGAGCCCGCCGAGGTCGAAGTCGTTGATCTCGTCGCCGTGCTCGCGGATGACCTGGCCGATCAGACCCTCGCCGGGGTTGTCGCGCTGCTTGCGGGTCGCCTCCATGAGGAAGCGCCGGGAGTCCGAGACCGCGCCGAAGACCCCCTGACCGCCGTACGACACGTCGAACCGGGCGGTGCCCAGCTGCCGGAAGGTGTCCCGGTCCTCGTCGGGGAGGCCCAGGAGCTCGCAGATCACGAGGAACGGGATCGGGAAGGCGAACGCCGGCACCAGGTCGACGACACCGTCGCCGGCGGCCGCCTGCTCGGCGACCTGGTCGAGCTGTGACTCGACGATCGCGGCGATCCGCGGACGCAGCCGCTCCAGGCGGCGCATCGTGAACTCGGGGGTGAGCAGCTTGCGCAGCCGGGTGTGCTCCGGCGGGTCGGTGAACCCCAGGCCGCCGATGTCCCCGTCGGTCGTCGACCCGCGCTTGCCCATGAACGGGCGGATGTCGGTGCTGTAGCTCGTGGTGTCGGCCAGCACCTGGCGCGACTCGGCCTCGCCGGTGACCAGCCAGACGTTCATCCCGAGGAACGAGGTGAGCTTGGCGACCGGCGCCTGCTCCCGCAGCTCGCCGAGGCGCGGGGCCGGGTCGGGTCCGACCCGGTGCAGCGGCCAGGCGAGGCTGTCCGGGACGCGGTCGAGCTGGGACAGGTCGATGCCCTGGCTGCGCGCGATGAGCAGGCGACGTACCCGTGCCTTGAGGTACGTCGTGAAGCGTGACACGGAGGGGCTCCCTGCGGTTCGGGCGGTGTGGTCCGCTCTCAGCGTAAGCCGCGGCGGGGTCGGGGTGCGTGCGGCGCGACGGCCTCCAGGGTGCTTTCGGGGTGCTCCCTGACCTCGGAGTCGCCGCGGGCGGTCAGATCGGGTCGTCGTGCAGGATCCGCTGGAACAGCCTGTGGTCGCGCCACGCGCCGTCGATGAACAGGAACTTCGGGGCCATCCCGTAGGGCTCGAACCCGCACCGCTCGAGCACCCTCTGGGAGGCCGTGTTGTGCAGCAGCGTGCCCGCCTCGACCCGGTGCAGCCCGCGCTCCCGTGCCCGGGCGCAGGCGAACTCGACGGCGCTCGTGGCCAGACCGCGGCCCTGGTGCTCGGCATCGACCCAGTAGCCGACCGCGGCGCTGCGCAGGGCGCCGAGGACCACGTTGTTGAGGTTCACCCGCCCGACGACCTCGCCGTCGTGCTCCAGGACCCAGGCCACCATGTGCCCGGCGCGGACCGCGGCCAGCTGGCCGGCCACCGACGTGGTCTGGCCCTCGACGGTGTAGAAGTCCACCTCTCGGCGCGGGTCCCACGGCGCGAGGTGCTCGCGGTTGCGGGAGTACGCCGCCGCCATCGCGGGTGCGTGCGCGGCCGTCAGCTCGACGATCTCGTAGCCCTCCGGCGTCATCCGGCCGCGCCTACCGCGGCGAAGGAGGGTACGACGGACAGGGCGAGTGCCACGGCGAGCAGCACCACCACGACGACCACGGTGACCCTGACCCATCTCGGCTGCATGCCGCCCATCCTCCCGTCCCACCCCCGGAGACGACCGACGGGGTGGCGCCGCCGCAGCGGTGCCACCCCGTCGTCAGGGCTGCGAGCCGGTCCCGGGAGAGCTGGGGGCAGCCGCCCCGGCCCGGCTCAGGTGGTGCGGGTCAGTTGGCCTGGTTGACCGTCGCGCAGACCGCGTACACGGTGCCGCCGACCTGGTTCTGGCCGTTGGCCTTGTGCGCGACGACCGTCCACGTGGTGTTGGCGCTCGGGTAGCTCTGCTCGACCACCACGTTGCCCGAGACGCCGCCGCCGAGGACCACGGAGCCCGCGGGGCACGACAGGGAGACCGAGGAGCCGTTCAGGTTGAAGGACGCGGCCTGGGTCACGCGGTTGTAGCCGGTCACGCCGTCCTTGCCGTTCACGCCGTCCTTGCCGGCGGCGCCGTCCTGACCGTTCACGCCGTCGACACCGTTCGTGCCGTCGACGCCGTTGGCCCCGTCCTTGCCCTTCAGCGAGTCGAGCCACTCGGCCTCGGTGCCGGTGTAGCCGTTGGCCACGGCCACGCCGTAGGCCGAGGCGCCGTCCTTGCCGTCGACACCGTTGGTCCCGTCGACACCGTTGGTCCCGTCGACACCGTTGGTCCCGTCGACACCGTCCTTGCCGTTGGTCCCATCGAGGCCGTTGGTCCCGTCGAGGCCGTCGGCGCCGTTCGCACCGGTGTCGCCGGTGTCGCCCTTGGCGCCCTTGGCGCCGGTCGCACCGGTGTCGCCCTTCGCGCCCGTGTCGCCCTTCGCGCCCGTGGCACCGGTGTCGCCCTTCGCGCCGGCCGGGCCGGGAACGCCGAGGACGGCCTGGAGGCTCTTGGACAGGTCGTACTTCTGGATGGAGCCGTTCAGGATCTGCCGGCTCTGGACCGCGCCCCAGCGCATGTCCTTGGACTGGATGCTGTGGTCGCGGATCTGCAGCGAGCCGATCTGGCCGGCCGCGGCGGCGCCACCCACGCCACCGACAGCAGCGAGCACGGCGGCACCGGCGACAACGGCGCCGGCGCGAGACTTGAAGTTGGGCATGTGCGGGTTTCCTCCCCTGACAGCCACCCTCCCTGCGAGAGCGGCCATGACGAGGAGCATGTCGGGCATGTCCGGTTTCTCCGGGAAGAAATCCGGTCTCCTCGGTCATCTGAAGGAGAGGTGTGGCCGATCGGCTGGACCGGACAGCCACACGCGTCATGCTTGAAAGTAAAAGTGATGCGGCGCGTACTACCGGCGTCTAGCCCGGTCGGGGTGTTGGTACAGCGGCCGGTACGTCCGCCCCGACGGGTCAAGTCACGCACCGCAGCGGGACCGGAAAGCCTCGGCGAGCGCGGGTCCGACGTCGAACTGCATCGGGCGGGCTACTCCCACTCGATCGTGCCGGGCGGCTTGCTGGTCACGTCGACCGTCACCCGGTTGATCTCCCGCACCTCGTTGGTGATCCGCGTGGAGATGGTCTCGATGACGTCGTAGCGCAGCCGGGCCCAGTCGGCGGTCATCGCGTCCTCCGAGGTGACCGGTCGCAGCACCACGGGATGGCCGTAGGTGCGGCCGTCACCCTGCACGCCGACCGAGCGGACGTCGGCGAGCAGCACCACCGGGAACTGCCAGATCTCCCGGTCAAGACCGGCCCGGGTGACCTCCTCGCGGGCGATCGCGTCCGCCTCGCGCAGGATCTCGAGCCGGTCGTGGGTGACGGCCCCGACGATCCGGATGGCCAGGCCGGGCCCCGGGAACGGGTGCCGCCACACCAGGTCGGCGGGCAGGCCGAGCTGCTCGCCGACCAGCCGGACCTCGTCCTTGAACAGCGTCCGCAGGGGCTCGACGAGCTCGAACTCGAGGTCTTCGGGGAGGCCGCCCACGTTGTGGTGGGACTTGATGTTGGAGGTGCCGGCGCCGCCACCGGACTCCACGACGTCGGGGTACAGCGTGCCCTGCACGAGGAAGTCGACCCGCTCGCCCCGGGCCGCGGCGTCCCCCATGATCTCGATCTCGGCGGCCTCGAAGACCCGGATGAACTCGCGGCCGATGATCTTGCGCTTCTGCTCGGGGTCGCTGACCCCGGACAGGGCGTCGAGGAAGCGCTTCTGGGCGTCGACGACGTGCAGCGAGACGCCGGTCGCGGCCACGAAGTCGCGCTCGACCTGCTCGGCCTCGCCCTTGCGCAGCAGGCCGTGGTCGACGAACACGCAGGTCAGCCGGTCGCCGATCGCCCGCTGCACCAGGGCGGCGGCGACGGCGGAGTCGACCCCGCCGGAGAGCCCGCAGATGGCCCGGCGGTCGCCGATCTGGGTGCGGATCGACTCGATCTGCTCCTCGACGATGTTGACCATCGTCCAGGTGGGCCGGCAGCCCGCGATCTCCAGCAGGAAGTGGCTGAGCACCTGCTGGCCGTGCTCGGTGTGCATCACCTCGGGGTGCCACTGCACGCCGGCGAGCCGGCGGTCGAGGTCCTCGAAGGCGGCGACCGGCGTGTCCGCGGTCGAGGCGAGTACGTCGAAGCCGGCCGGCGCCGCGACGACCGAGTCGCCGTGGCTCATCCACACCCGGTGCTGCCGCGGCACGTCGGCCAGCAGCGTGCCGCCGTCCACGACCTCGACCGGGGTCCGGCCGTACTCCGAGCGGCCGGTCCGGCGTACCTCGCCGCCGAGGTTGAGGGCCATCGCCTGGAAGCCGTAGCACATGCCGAAGACCGGGACACCGGCCTCGAAGACGGCGGCGTCCACGTTGGGGGCGCCGGGCTCGTAGACCGAGCTCGGACCGCCGGACAGGATGATCGCCTTGGGCCCGCGGGCGAGCATGTCGGCGACCGCCATGGTGTGCGGGACGATCTCGGAGTAGACGCGGGCCTCGCGGACCCGGCGGGCGATGAGCTGGGCGTACTGCGCCCCGAAGTCGACGACGAGGACGAGGTCGTGGTCGGTCACTGTGCGGTCACGGCACCTTTCCGGAGGGCTGGGAGTGGGCCGGTGAAGGCCGCAGTCTAGCGGCCGGGACGAGGGCAAAATCCTCGCCAGGGCGCCCCACGGACGCCGTGCCCGTCCTAGGGTCGAGCAGCAGCCCCCTGACCTCCACGGACCGCGGAGACGGCGCATGACCCTGACCGGTGCGGCAGTCCCCCGCACGCGCCTGGAGTTCGGTGTCCTCGGCCCGCTGTCCGCCGCCCTCGACGGCGTCGACATCGGGCTCGGCGGCCGCCGCCAGCGGGCGGTCGTCGCGGTGCTGCTGATCGCGCGCGGCCGGCAGGTCAGCACCGAGCGGCTGCTGGACGCCCTCTGGGACGGCGAGCCGCCGCCGAGCGGTGCGGCCGGCCTCCAGTCCTACGTCTCGCACCTGCGCCGGGCCCTCGAGCCGGACCGGCCGGCCCGCGCCCCCAGCCGGGTGCTGGTCAGCGGTCCGGCCGGGTACGCCATGCCGGTCGGCGAGGACGACGTGGACGCCTGGCGCTTCGAGCGACTGGTCGACCGGGCCGTCGCGGCCCCCGACCCGCTCACCCGGTCGCGGCTGCTGCGCGACGCGCTGGCGCTGTGGCGCGGACCGGCGCTGGCGGAGTACGCCGGCCGGGAGTGGGCCGACTCCGAGGCCCGCCGGCTCGAGGAGGTCCGCGAGGTCGCGCGCGAGCAGCTGCTGGCCGCCCGGCTGGACAGCGGCGAGACCGCGATGGTCGTGCCCGAGACCGAGGCGCTGCTGGCGGAGGCGCCGCTGCGTGAGGAGCGGTGGCGGCTGCTCGCGCTCGCGCTGTACCGCTCGCACCGGCAGGCCGACTCCCTCGACGCGCTGCGCCGCGCGCGGGCGTTGCTCGCCGACGAGCTCGGCGTCGACCCGGGGCCGGCACTGCGAGCCCTCGAGGGCGAGGTGCTGGCCCAGTCGCCCAGCCTCGCCGCTCCGGCCAGGTCGACGACCGTGTCGACGATCGTGTCGACGGCCAGCTCGCCGGCCGGGACACCGGACGGGGCGCCGTCTCCCGTCGCGGACACCGGGCCGGCCACCCCGGCCACCCCGGCTCCGCCGGCGGCGCCA
>Ga0308176_10001416_pt1 | contig 15100 bp, 8 predicted proteins | sample PhyCR2_3_FD_203890 | JGI IMG/M metagenome (GOLD analysis project Ga0308176, IMG submission 203890) | Soil microbial communities from UC Gill Tract Community Farm, Albany, California, United States - DLSLS.C.R2 | ecosystem: Environmental > Terrestrial > Soil > Agricultural land | place: USA...
GATCGAATCTATGCGCCGGTGGCACAGTCCTTTCCTTAGGGCGACCAGGTCCGCCGCAGGCGGCGCTTCAATCCGGCTCTTCAATAAGGAATACGGGTGGACATTCCGCGGGCACCGGCCAAACGAGGCCGCAAGCAACTGATCTATGGTGCACTCGCGATCGCCGCGATCGTGCTGGCCACGCTGGGACTGCACGGGCTCAAGCCGGCAGCTCCGCGGGTGGACCGGGCGGCGGTGTGGATCGACTCGGTCCAGCGCGGTCCGCTGGTGATCGAGGTACGAGGTCCGGGCACCCTCGTGCCGGAGCGGATCCGGTACATCTCGGCCGTGACCGCCGGGCGGGTGGAGCGACGGCTGGCCGAGGCGGGCGAGACGGTGAAGCCCGAGACCGTGCTGCTCGAGCTCAGCAATCCGGACGTGCAGCTCGAGGCTCTGGAGTCGGAGCGGCAGCTCACCGTGTCTCGCGCGGAGCAGGTCAACCTCAGAGCCGATCTCGCCTCCACCCGGCTCAACCAGGAGGCCCAGGTCGCGGCCGCGCGCGCCGGGTACCTGGACGCCAAGCGGAACGCCGAGGCCGCCGAGTCGCTGGTCGCCAAGAACCTCATCTCCGCCAACGAGGCCAGCCGGACCCGGGACCAGGTCGACGAGCTGGCGACCCGCTACAAGGTCGAGCAGGAGCGCCTCGCGGTGATGGAGTCGGCGGCCGACTCCCAGCTCATCCTGCAGCAGGCGCAGGTGGACCGTCTGCGCGACGTGAATCAGTTCCAGCATGGACGGGTGCACTCGATGGTGGTCACCGCGGGCGCCAACGGCATTCTCCAGGAGCTGCCGCTCGAGGTGGGACAGTGGGCCCAGAGCGGGGCAACCCTCGCCCGGATCGTCGAGCCGGGGCGACTCAAGGCGGTGCTCCGCATTCCGGAGACGCAGGCGAAGGACGTCACCATCGGCCAGCCGGCGGCGATCGACACGCGGAACGGCATCGCGACCGGCAAGGTCATGCGGATCGACCCGGCAGTGCAGAACGGCACGGTCACCGTGGACGTCTCGCTGGGCGATTCGCTGCCGCGGGGCGCCCGGCCCGACCTCTCGGTGGACGGCACCATCCAGATCGAGCGACTCGACAACGTGCTCCACGTCGGCCGGCCGGCGTTCGGGCAGTCCGGCAGCACGGTGGGGTTGTTCAAGCTCACGCCGGACGGCAAGGAAGCCGTGCGGACGACGGTGCGGCTGGGCCGCACCTCGGTGAACACCGTCGAGGTGGTGGGCGGGCTCAAGCAGGGCGAGAAGGTGATCATCTCGGACATGTCACGGTGGGACGGAGTGGATCGGGTGCGGGTGGACTAGGGCTCGGGATGAGGCACGGCAGACGCAGTGACGCAATTCAACGCAGGCCCACGATAGCAGAGGACCACCCATGAGCGAGCCGCTGATTGCGCTGGAAGGGATCAAAAAGGTGTTCTACACCGACGAGGTGGAGACCCACGCGCTCTCCGATATCCACCTCGAGATCCGGAAGGGCGAATACGTCGCGATCGCGGGGCCCTCGGGATGCGGGAAGACGACGCTGCTCTCCATCCTGGGCCTGCTCGATTCGCCCACCGACGGGAGCTACACCCTCGATGGCCAGCCGGTCTCGCGGCTCTCGGCCTCGGACCGGGCCCGGGTCAGGAATCGGCAGATCGGTTTCATCTTCCAGGCGTTCAACCTGATCGGCGATCTCACCGTGTACGAAAACGTCGAGCTGCCGCTCACCTATCGGGGCATGGCCGCCGACGAGCGGCGGAAGCGGGTACAGGCGGCCCTCGAGCGGGTCGGCATGTCGCACCGCATGAAGCACTTCCCGGCGCAGCTCTCGGGCGGTCAGCAGCAGCGCGTGGCGGTAGCCCGCGCCGTCGCCGGCGACCCGGCCATCCTGCTCGCCGACGAGCCCACCGGCAATCTCGACTCCACCAACGGCGAAGCGGTGATGGAGCTGCTGCGTGAGCTCCATCAGAGCGGGGCCACCATCTGCATGGTGACCCACGATGCCCGCTACGCCCGCCACGCCGAACGCTCGGTGCACCTGTTCGACGGCAAGGTGGTCGAGGAGCGTCAGCTCACCGCGGTCAGCTGAGGGTAGCGATGGACTCGCTAGTCGCCGATCTGCGCTACGCGCTCCGCCAGCTCCGGCGGAGGCCCACCTTCACGCTCGCGGCCGTGGCCTGCCTGGCTCTGGGCATCGGGGCGAACACCGCGATCTTCACCGTCATCAATGCGGTGCTGGTACGGCCGCTACCCTATCCCCAGCCCGAGCGGGTGATGATGCTGTTCGAGGCGCACAAGGGGAATCCCGCGAGCCGCAATGTCGTCTCTCCCGCCGATTTTCTGGACTGGCGGGCGCAGAGCCGGGCCTTCGAGCGCACCGCGGCGATCTACGACTACGGCGTCAACCTCACCGGCCACGGTGAGCCGGCGGAGGTGACGGCCGAGCTCGCGAGCGCGGACCTGTTCCCGCTGCTCGGGCTCACGCCCGTGATCGGCCGGACCTTCAATGCTGAAGAAGATGCGCCCGGCGGTGCCAAGGCGGTGGTGCTGAGCCACGGTCTGTGGCAGCGCCGATTCGGCGGCGCCCGCGACGTGGTGGGACAGGTGGTCCGCATCGATGACCAGCCGTACGCCGTCGTCGGCGTGCTGCCCGACGGTGCCGGGCTCGCGGGGCGCCCACGGGCACCGGACCTGTGGCTTCCGCTCGCGCTCGATCCGGGCGAGGACTACCGCGCCACGGCGGGCCGGTATCTCACCGCCGTGGGCCGCCTCAAGCCCGGGCTGAGCGTGGCCGCGGCCGCGGCGGACCTTCGCACCGTCGCCGCACGTCTCGAGACGGCGCACCCCCAGTTCAACGGGGGATGGTCGGCCACCGTGGTGCCACTCAGCGAGTATGTGACCGGCTCTCTCCGGCGGCCGCTGCTGGTGCTGGCCGGCGTGGTGGCGCTGGTGTTGCTGATCGCCTGCGCGAATGTGACCAACCTGCAGCTGGCCCAGGCTAGCGCTCGCCAGCGCGAGATCGCGGTGCGCGCGGCGCTGGGCGCGGGGCGCCGCCGGATGATGCGGCAGTTCCTGCTCGAGAGCCTGGTGCTGTCGCTCAGCGGCGGCGTGGCCGGCGTGCTGCTCGCGCTCTGGCTCACGGACGCCCTCGCGGCGCGTGCAAGCACCACCATCCCGCGTCTCGGCTCGGTCCAGGTGGACCTCGCGACGCTCGGCTTCACCCTCCTGCTCTCGGTAAGCGCGGGGCTGGTGTTCGGCATGGCGCCGGCGCTGCAGGCTACGCGCGCGGACCTGAACGAGGCGCTCAAGCAGGGCGCCCGCGGCGCGACGGGTGGCGGGACCCGCACGCGGGCCGTCCTGGTGGCGGGGCAGGTGGCTCTCGCGCTGGTCCTGCTGGTCGGCGCGGGCCTCCTGCTCAAGAGCTTCGCCCGGCTTCAGCGCGTGGACCTGGGATTCGAGCCCGAGCACGTCGTGACCGCGCGGGTCACCCTGCCCGAGACGCGCTATGGGGACTCGACCCGGCAAGCGGCTTTCTTCCAGAGCCTGCTCGCGCGGCTGGACGCGCTCCCCGGTGTCCGGGCTGCCGGCGCCATCAACTGGCTGCCGCTCTCAGGCCTCCGCTCTGCGACGAACTTCTGGTTCGGCGGCCGCCCCATCCCGAGCGACCCGGAGCAACCTACCGCCATCATCAGCGTGGTGGATCCGGACTATTTCCGCGCGATGGGCATCACCTTGCGATCGGGCCGCGAGATCGTCCCCACCGATCAGAGCGACCACCCCAAGGTCGTGGTCGTGAGCGAAGGGTTCGTGCGCGACTACTTCCCGGGCCAGTCACCGCTGGGTCAGCAGGTCTTCATGCCCTGGGGCGACACGCTGGTCGCCACGATCGTCGGCGTGGTCGGCGATGTGAAGCACGCCGGCGTCGACTCGGTGGCGCGTCCGACCATCTACTGGTCCATGGCGCAGTTCCCATGGAGCGGGATGACTCTGGTCGTGCGTGCCCAGGGCGACCTTCGGCCCGTGGCCTCGGCCCTTCCGGACGCGGTGCACGCACTGGACCCCGAGCTGGCCGTGGCCGACGTCCGTCCGCTCGAGAGCTACCTGGGCGACGCCCTGGCTCGCCAGCGATTCAGCTTGACGCTGCTGGCGGGATTCGCGGGCCTCGCGCTCGTGCTCACGGCGGTAGGGCTTTACGGCGTGATCGCCTACACCGTAGTGCAGCGGACCCGCGAGTTCGGCATCCAGCTCGCCCTTGGCGCCAGCCAGGCGGCGGTGCTCCGCGGCGTGCTGCGCCGTGGTCTGCTGCTGGTGGGCACCGGGATCGTGGCTGGTGTGGTCGGAGCGCTGGCGTTCACCCGGGTGCTGGGCGCGCTGCTCTACGAGGTGAGCCCGACCGATCCGGCCGTCTTCATCGGCATCGTGGCGCTGATTGCCGTGGTCGGCGTGGCGGCCAGCTATGCGCCAGCCCGCCGCGCGACGCGGGTGGATCCCGCGGTGGCCCTCCGGGCCGAATAGGAGGAAACGGTGCTGCAGGACGTCCGCTACGCGCTCCGCTCGCTCCGGCGCCACCCGGTGTTCGCCTTCACGGCGATCCTCACCCTCGCGCTCGGGATCGGCGCCAACACCGCGATCTTCAGCGCCGTGAACGGCGTGCTGCTCCGGCCGCTTCCCTATCCCGAACCGGATCGCCTGCTCACCATCTGGGGTCACCAGGCCTCCATCGGCCGGGAAACGGCGTCGCTGCCCGACTTCCTCGACTGGCGGAAGGCGCGCTCGTTCTCGGGGATGGCGGCCTGGGCCAACGCCAGCTTCACCGTGACCGGCACCGGCGAGCCCCAGGTGGTGACCGGCGCCCAGGTGACGCCCAACTATTTCCGGGTGCTGGGGGTCACGGTCCCGCGGGGCCGCGACTTCCGAGACGCTGAAGAGCAGGATGGCGGGCGGGTCGCGGTACTGAGTCAGGGCTATTGGCAGCGGGCCTACGGCGGCCGGGCCGAGGTGGTGGGACGACAGATCACGCTGAACGGCACGCCGTACACCATCGTCGGCGTGGGCGCCCGCGGCCTCGCGCTTCCCGAGGAGGTGGACGTCTGGACCCCGCTCCAGATCGACGCCACGCTGGGCCGGCGCAACGACTTCCTCCAGGTGATCGGGCGGCTGGCCCCCGGTGTCACCCCGCAGGCGGCCGGCGCGGAGCTGGCGACGATCGCCCGGCGGCTCGAGGCCGAGTATCCCAACAGCAACGCCGGCTGGGGCGTGGAGTTGATCGGGCTGCAGGAGCGCATGGTGGGCGAGATCCGCCCCGCGCTGCTGGTGTTCATGGGTGCCGTCGGGCTGGTGCTGCTCATCGTCTGCGCCAACGTGGCCAACCTGATGCTCGCGCGGGTGGCGGCCCGCGAGCGTGAAGTCACCATCCGGGCCGCGCTGGGTGCGTCGCGCCGGCGGCTGGTGCGGCAGCTCCTCACCGAAAGCGTGCTGCTGGCCCTGGCCGGCGGGGTGCTCGGCCTGGGCCTCGCCGTGTGGGGCGTGAGTGCGCTCCGCGCGCTGGATGCAAGCACGCTGCCGCGCCTCAACGAGGTCCACCTCGATGGCGGCGCGCTGGCGTTCGCGCTGCTCCTCTCGGTGGGGACCGGCCTCCTCTTCGGTGTGGTGCCGGCCATACGGGTGCTCGGCTTCGATCTCCGCGGTGGACTGGCCGAAGGCGGACGCGGCCTCTCCGGGGCACGCGCCGGCGCCCGCACCCGGACCGCGCTGGTGCTCGCCGAGGTGGCGCTGGCCTCGGTGCTTCTGGTCGGGGCCGCGCTGCTGCTCCGGAGCTTCGTCGGACTGCAGCGGGTGGACCCCGGCTTCACGACGCAGGGGATTCTGACGGCGCGGGTCACCCTCCCACGTGCCCGATACGACGATCCGCCGCGCCAGGTGGCGTTCGCGGACGCGCTGCTCGAGCGCGCTCGGGCGCTGCCGGGCGTGAGCTCCGCCTCGCTGAGCACGAACGCTCCGGTCGACGAGGGGATGTCCTACTGGGCCATCGCAGTGGCCGGTGTCGAACCGCCGCCCCCCGAAGTGGTGCAGGACGCGGTGGTGTACCGGACCAGCCCCGAATTCTTCCGTACCTTCGGGCTGCCGTTGATCCACGGCCGGCTGTTCGAAGCCGGCGATCGGGGAGAGAGCACGCCGGTCGCGATCGTGAGTCAATCGCTGGCCCGGCGGTACTGGCCCGGACGCGACCCGGTCGGGTCTCGGCTCACGTTCGGCGATCCGGCCGATTCCGCCACCACCTGGATGACGGTCGTGGGTGTCGTCGGGGACGTGCGCCAGGAAGGGGCGGTGAGCCCCGCCTATCCTCAGATCTACGTGCCCTTCGCGCAGGTCTCGAGCCGCTCGATGGTGGTGGCGCTTCGCACCGGCCGGGATCCGCTCGCGCTGGTGCCCGCGCTCAAGCAGGCGCTGGCGAGCGTCGATCCGAATCTCGCGCTCTCCCGGGTGACCACGATGCAGCAACGGCTGGCGAATACGCTCGCGCGGCCGCGGGTGAACGCGCTGCTGCTCGCCGCCTTCGCCGCGACCGCCCTGATCCTCGCCGCGCTCGGCATCTACGGCGTGATCGCGTACAGCGTCGTGCAGCGGACCCGCGAGATGGGGATCCGCGTCGCGCTCGGCGCCCGGGCCGAAGACGTGCTCGGCATGGTCATGCGCCAGGGCCTGACGCCGGTGCTGATCGGGCTCGCGCTCGGCCTCGGCGCCGCGGCGGTGGGGAGCCGGGTGCTGCGCTCACTGCTTTACGGGGTGGCCGCGACGGACTTGGCCACGTATGCCGCCGTGGCGGCGTTCCTGGCCGCGGTGGCGGTGGCCGCCAGCTACGTGCCGGCACGCCGGGCGGCCCACTCCGATCCCATGACGGCGCTTCGCACGGAGTGATCCCATGAACGACATCCGCTTCGCCCTGCGCTCGCTGCGCCGGAGCCCGACGCTCGCCATCGCGGTAGTCCTCACGCTGGCGCTCTGCATCGGGGCCACCACCGCGGTGTTCAGTGTGGTGTATGCGGTGCTGTTCCGGCCGCTGCCGTTCAAGGACCCCGGTGGCCTCATGCTGTTCACCGAAGTGTGGAAGGATCGGCCCGGCGGGTCCGTGTCGGTGGGCAACTGGGCCGACGCGCGGCGCGAGGATCACCTGTTCGAGCACCTGGTGTCGATGTCGGGCGCCAGCGTGAACCTGGCCGGCGCGGATCTGCCCGAAAACGTGACCGGCGCTCGGGTCGGCTGGGACTTCTTCCAGCTGCTCGGCGTGACGCCAGCGCTGGGCCGGGACTTCCTGGCCGAGGAGGACCGGCCGGGGAGTGACGGCGTAGTCATTCTCAGCGACGCGCTCTGGCGGCGCCGCTTCGGCGCCGATCGGAGCGTGGTCGGCCGCGAGATCCGGATCGACGGCGCCCCACGCCAGGTCATCGGCGTCATGCCGGCCTCCATGGACTACACGCTGTACGACGAGGAGCTCTGGCTGCCGGCCGCCTTCACGCCCGCGCAGCTAGCGGAGCACGACGAGCACTATCTGACGGTGCTGGGCCGGCTCAAGCCCGGCGTGAGCGCGTCGCAGGTGCAGCCCGAGCTGGACCAGATCGCGCGCGGCCTGCGGGAGCGCTTCCCCCAGGAGAACGATCAGCGTGGCCTCATGGTCAGCAGCCTGCACGAGGAGCTGGTGGGCGACTACCGCGCGCGGCTCTTCATCCTGCTCGGCGCGGTGGGGTTCGTGCTCCTGATCGCGTGCGCCAACATCGCCAACCTGCTGCTCGCCCGGGCTACCGCGCGGTCGCGCGAGACGGCCATTCGCGCGGCGGTCGGCGCCGGACGGCGTCACATCGTGCGCCACGCGCTGGCCGAGAGCCTGGTGCTGGCGGTCGCCGGCGGCCTGCTGGGGGTGGGCGCGGCGTATTGGGGCGTGGCTGCCCTCACGGCCATGGGCCCGGCCGACATCCCGCGGCTCCAGCTCGCGCGGGTGGACGGCCCGGTGCTCCTGTTCGTGCTGGGCTTGACATTCCTGGCGGGCCTCATCTTCGGACTGGCACCGGCCGCGCGGATGGCGGGGCAGCTGCCGCAGGAGGCGCTCAAAGAAGGCGGACGCACGGGGTCGGGCGGTCGGCGCGACCGACTCCGGAGCGCGCTGGTGGTGGGTGAGATCGCCCTGGCGCTGGTGCTGCTCACCGGCGCGGGCCTGCTCATCCGGAGCGCGATCGCGCTCAACGAGGTGGATCCCGGCTTCGACCCCCGCGGCGTGCTGGTGGGACGGGTCACGCTGCCGGCCAGCGGGTACGACTCCGCGGCGGTCGCGGAACAGACGTTCGAGCGCATCGCCGAGCGGCTGGCGCAGGCACCGGGGGTCACGGCCGCCGGGCTGGTGTCGTCGGCGCCGTTCGAGGGGAGTGGCGACAACGGGCTCATTCCCGAGGGTCGCCCGCTGGAAATCCAGTACGCCATTCCCGCCGACTTCCGGCTGGTGACGCCGGGCTATCTCCCAGCCATGGGCTTGCGGCTCCGCACCGGCCGCGCCCTCACTGCACAGGATCGCGCGGGTTCGCCGCTCGTCATGCTCGTCAACGAGACGCTGGCACGCCGCGCGTGGCCGGGGGAAGACCCCATCGGCAAGCGGGTCGCCTGCTGCGAGGCGGGGCCAGGCGGCAGGCCCAACTGGAAGACGGTCGTGGGCGTCGTGGCCGACGTGCACGCCCGCGGGCTCGGCCGGGAAGCGCCGGCGGAGTTCTATCTCCCGATGGCGCAGGCGCCCAAGGCGGCGTGGCGCTGGATCGACCGCACCATGACGCTCGCGGTGCGGACGCGGGGCGAGCCGATGGTTGCGGCCCCCGCGATGCGCGACGCGGTGTGGGGCATCGACCGCTCGCTCCCGGTCTACAACATCGCCACCATGGGCGACCGCCGGACGGCGTCGCTGTCCTCGTCGCGGTTCAGCACGCTGCTGCTCACGGCGTTCGGCGGCATCGCGCTCGTGCTCGCGGCCATCGGGGTCTATGGCGTCATCTCATACGGCGTCACCCAGCGCGCGCAGGAGATCGGGATCCGGGTGGCGCTGGGCGCCGGGCGCGCGCGGGTGCTGCGGCTGGTCGTTGGCCATGCGGCCCTGCTCACCGGCATCGGGCTGATGCTCGGGTTGGCTGGCGCGATGCTGCTGTCCCGTCTCATGGGCGGCCTGCTGTTCCAGGTGAGCCCGACCGATCCGCCGACCCTCGCCGCCGGCGCGCTGGTCCTGAGCGCCGTTGCGCTGGTCGCGGCGCTGCTGCCGGCGGAGCGCGCCGCGCGGCTCGATCCCTCGGTAACGCTGCGCGCGGAATGACCATGGCCCTCGCGATCGATCCGCTCATCCGGCTGCAGGGCCTCTCCAAGATCTTCCACACGGACGAGGTCGAGACGCACGCCCTGTCCCGGATCGACCTGGACATCCGCGCCGGTGAGTACGTCGCCATCTGCGGGCCGTCCGGGTGCGGCAAGACCACCCTGCTCTCGATCCTCGGCCTGCTCGATACGCCGAGCGAGGGGAGCTACGTCCTGGCCGGCGAGCCGGTGTCCACCCTGTCCATCGCGCAGCGCGCCCGGGTTCGGGCCCGCGCCATCGGATTCATCTTTCAGGCGTTCAACCTGATCGGCGATCTGACGGTGTACCAGAACGTGGAGCTGACGCTGCGCTACCGCGGCATGCCGCCGGACGAGCGGCGCGCGGCGGCGCTGGCCGCCCTCGACCGGGTGGGCCTGCTGCATCGGCTGCGCCACTTCCCGGCCCAGCTCTCGGGCGGCCAGCAGCAGCGCGTGGCGGTGGCCCGCGCGGTGGCCGGCCGGCCGCTCGTGCTCCTGGCCGACGAGCCCACCGGCAACCTCGATTCCGCCAACGGCGCCGAGGTGACCGCGCTGCTGCGGGAGCTCAACCAGGACGGAGCCACGCTGGTCGTCGTTACCCACGATCCCCGGTACCTCCGCGAGGCACGGCGGACAGTCTACCTCTACGACGGACGCCTGGTGCCGGGCGCGCCGCAAGGCGTGGAGGTGGCGTGATGGACGCGTTCTGGCGGGATCTCCGATTCGCGATCCGCGGGCTCGGCCGAAGCCCCGCGTTCACCGTCGTCGCCGTGCTGACGCTCGCGCTCGGCATCGGGGCCAACACTGCGATCTTCAGCGTCGTCAACGCCGTGCTGCTCAAGCCGCTGGCGTATGACCGGCCGGACCAGCTGGTGAGCCTGCGGGCCAAGCTGGTGGGGCGGAACGCGCGCGACGTTCCCATGTCCCAGCCCGAGTACCACGACCTCCTGCGCGAGGTGCCGGCGCTCAAGGATCTCGCCGCCGTGTGGCCCATCAACATCAACCTGACCGGCTCCGACGAGCCCGAGCGGATCCAGGCCGCGGTGGTGAGCTACAACTACTTCTCCCTGCTGGGCGTCGCGCCGACGGTGGGGCGGGACTTCACCAAGGCGGACGACCAGGGCCACATCGGCTACGTCGCGCTCATCTCCTACGACCTGTGGCAGCGCCGGTTCGGCGGCGAGCGCTCGGTGATCGGCCGGACGGTCCACCTGGACGACGACCCGATCACCATCATCGGCGTCATGCCCAAGGGCTTCCGGCACCCGGTGGAGAGCGGCGCATCGCCGATGGAGCTGTGGGCGCCGGTCGCACTGGACGACCCCGACACCACCTTCGTCAACCTGCGCCGCGCGCGGGTGTTCGACCTGATCGGCCGGCTCAAGCCCGGCGCCACCATGGACCAGCTCCAGGCCCAGCTCCTGGCACTCACCGGCCGTCTGGCCCAGCAGTATCCCAACGACTACCCGCCGGCGCTGGGCTGGCAGGCCGAAGGCATCCCGCTGGCCGAGCGGGTGGTGGGGAACGTGCGACCCGCGCTGCTGGTGCTGCTCGGCGCGGTAGGGTTCGTGCTGCTCATCGGCTGCGCCAACGTGGCCAACCTGCTGCTCGCCCGCGCGACCACCCGCGACCGCGAGATCGCCATCCGCACGGCCATGGGCGGAAGCCGGATGCGCCTCATGCGCCAGCTCCTCACCGAGAGCGTGGTGCTGTCGGCGCTCGGCGGGCTGGTTGGCCTGCTGATCGCGGCCTGGGGCACGAGCGCCCTGGGGGAGCTGGCACGGCTCTATCTCCCCAGGGCGCGCGACATCGGCATCGATCATTCGGTGCTGGCCTTCACCGCGGTGCTGATTCTCCTCACCGGGCTTGGCTTCGGCATCATTCCGGCGCTCCAGGCGTCGCGGCCCGATCTGCAGAGCGTGCTCAAGGACGCGGGCCGGGGCGCGTCGGCGAGCGCGTCGCGCAGTCGGGTGCGCGGGGCGCTGGTGGTGCTGGAAGTGGCGGTCGCCCTCATCCTGCTGGCGGGCGCCGGCCTGCTGCTCCGCAGCTTCGAGCGGCTGATCTCGGTGGAGCCCGGGTTCAATCCCGACAAGCTCCTCGCGCTGCAGGTCTGGCTGCCGGTCCAGAACGAGCCCTCCAAGGGCCGCTATTTCACCAACGAGCAGCGGCGCGCCTTCTTCACCCGGACCCTCCAAGCGGTCGAGCAGGTGCCCGGCGTGCGGCAGGTAGCGCAGGCGAGCCGGCTGCCCTATCGCGGCCGGGGCGACACCCGGTTCGAGATCGAAGGTCGTCCCACGCCGCCCGACCAGCCGAGCCCGGTGGCGGAGGTTCGGTCGGTGACCCCCGCGTACTTCGCGACGATGCAGATCCCGCTCCTGCGGGGCCGCACGCTCGCCCCGGTGGTGGACTCGACCGGTCCCGCCGAGGTGGTGATCAACCAGTCGCTCGCGACCAAGTACTGGCCCAACGACAACCCGATCGACCGCCGTATCCAGGTGTTCGGGCCGCAGGGCCCGATGGTCACCATCGTGGGCGTCGCGGCCGACGTGCGGCAGGTAGCGCCCGACCAGCCGCCCCGGGACGAGATCTTCCTCTCGAGCCAGCGGTTCCCCACCCAGGAGATGGCGTTCATCGTGCGCACCGACGGCGATCCCACGCGGTTCGGCGCGGCGGTCACCCGCGCCATCCGGAGCGTGGATCCCGATCAGCCGGTGTTCGGCATCGCGCCCATGACCAAGCTGGTCTCCGACGCGAGCGCGGAGCGGCGCTTCTCGCTGCTGCTGCTCACGCTGTTCGCAGGGCTCGCGCTGCTGCTGTCGTCGATCGGCATCTACGGTGTCATGGCCTACAGCACCACGCAACGTCGCCATGAGATCGGCATCCGCCTGGCGCTCGGCGCCGGCACCCGGGACGTGCTGGGGCTGGTGGTGGGGCAGGGGATGCGTCTGGTCGGGATCGGGCTGCTCATCGGTCTCACCGGCGCGTGGCTTCTGAGCCGGGTGCTCACCAGCCAACTCTACGGGGTCAGCGCGCGCGACCCCTTCACCTATGTCGCAGTTGCCATCGTGCTCGGGGCAGTCGCGCTTGCCGCGAGCTACCTGCCCGCGCGGCGGGCGCTCCGGGTCGACCCGATGGCCTCGTTGAGGTCGGAATGAATGGGCTGATGCAGGATCTGCGGTACGCGCTCCGCGGCCTCCGCCAGCGGCCGGGCTTCACCGCCATCGCCGTGCTCACCCTGGCCCTCGGCATCGGCGCAAACACGGCCATCTTCAGCGTCGCCAACGGCGTGCTGCTGCGCCCGCTGCCGTACGACCGGTCCGATCGGCTGGTCATGATCTGGGGCCATCGTACCCAGGAGCCCCAGGCCGAGCTGAGCGCGTCGGAATATTGGGACCTCACCGAGCACGGTCACTCGTTCTCGCGGATCGCCGCGTACGTGGACGGCACCGCGACCCTCACCGGCGGCGGCGTGCCGGAGCGGCTTCGGGCGGGGTACATGACCGGAGACGCGCTCGCGACGCTCGGCGTGAGCCCGGCGGTGGGCCGGAGCTTCACGGCCGAGGAGGACCGGCCCAATGGTCCGCGCGCCGTGCTGCTGAGCGACGGGCTCTGGCGGCGGCGTTTCGGGGCGGATCCGTCGATCGTCGGCCGCGTGCTCATCCTGGATGACGCTCCCACGACGGTGGTGGGTGTGATGCCGGCCGGGTTCCAGCTGCCGTCGCAATACTCCGGCGCCGGCATGGAGCTGTGGAGCCCGCTGCAGCTCGACCCGGCAGCGGATCGCACCGACCGAGGCTGGCACTTCCTGCACGCGGTGGGCCGGCTCCGGGATGGCGTGACGGTGGATGCCGCGTCGGCGGAGGTGGCCACCCTCATGCGCGGCATGCTGGCGCAGTATCCGACCAAGTACACCCCGGAATTCACGGGATCGGCGACGACCGTCGCGCGCGAGGTCGTGGGGGACGTCCGGCCCGCCATCCTGGTGCTGCTGGGCGCGGTGGCGCTGCTGCTGCTGATCGCGTGCGCCAACGTCGCCGCGCTGCTGCTGGCCCGGGCGGAGGCGCGCCAGCGGGAGATCGCGCTGCGCACGGCCATGGGCGCGGGACGCGGACGACTGCTGCGCCAGCTTCTCACCGAGAGCCTGCTGCTGGCCGTCGCGGGCGCCACGCTGGGCGTCATTCTGGCGGCGTGGGGCGTACAGGTGCTGGTGCTCGCGGCGCCGGCCTCGGTGCCCCGACTCGCGGAGATCGGCATCGACGCGCGGGTGCTGCTCTTCACCCTGGGCCTTACCCTGGTCACGGGGCTCCTGTTCGGCCTCGCCCCGGCGATCCACTCGGTGCGGCACGATCTGTCCCAGGCGCTCACCGAGGGCGGCCGCGCAGGAACGGCGGGTGGCCGACGCCAGCTGCTTCGCCGCCTGCTGGTGGGAGGGCAGGTGGCCATCGCGTTGGTCCTGGTGACCGGCGCAGGACTTCTGGTGCAGAGCTTCCTCCGCCTCCGTGAGGTGGATCCGGGCTTCCAGCCCGAGGGTTTGCTCACGGCGCGGGTAGAGCTCTCGTCGGTCCGCTTCGCCACGAGCCCGGCGCGCCGGGAATTCTACCGCGAGCTGGTCGACCGCCTGTCGCATCTGCCCGGCGTGAGCGCGGCCGCCGTCGCCCGCGCGCTTCCCATGACCGGCCGGCTCGAGATCGGTGACTGGTCGTTCATCCTGGAGGGACGGGCGGCCTCGCCGCCGCTCCCGACCGACTATCACCCGGCCGACTGGCAGGTCGTGACGCCGGGCTATTTCGGTGCCATGCGCATTCCCGTCCGGGAAGGGCGCGACTTCACCGAGGCCGACCGGATCGGCGCGCCGGGCACCGTCATCGTGAATCGCACGCTGGCCCGACAGGTGTGGCCGGACAAGGACCCGGTGGGCCAGCGCGTGCTGCTGGGCGGCGGCGGCGTGGACTCCGTGTGGCGCACGGTGGTCGGCGTGGTCGGGGACGTACGCCATCGGGGGCTCAGCGAAGCCGCGCGTCCCGAGATGTACCTGCCCTACGCCCAGTTCCCCGCGGGCACCGGCACCCCGCCGGCCGCGATGTACGTGACCATGCGCGTGGCCGGCGACCCCGGGGCACTCACCCCTCAGCTCCGGGCCACCGTGGCCGCGCTCGATGCCGACACGCCCGTGGCGGAGACCCAGACGATGGACGCGGCCATGGGCGCCTGGGCCGCCGAGCGGCGGCTGATCATGCTGCTGGTGAGCGGGTTCGCGGCCATCGCGCTGCTGCTCGGCGCGGTCGGCATCTATGGCGTCATGGCCCATCTGGTGAGCCAGCGCGAGCGCGAGATCGGCATCCGCATGGCCCTCGGCGCAATCCCGGAGCAGATCCTGCGGCTGGTCGTGTCGCAGTCCGCGCTGGTGGTGGGCGGCGGCATCCTGGCGGGCATGCTCGGCGCGCTGACCGTCACCCGGCTCATGGCCGGCCTCCTGTTCCATATCCAACCCACCGATCCCCTCACGTTCGCGGCCACCGCGCTGACACTGGCGGCGGTGGCCGCGGGCGCGACGCTGCTGCCCGCGCTCCGGGCAGTGCGCACCGACCCTGCTCACGCGCTCAGGAGCGACTGATGACCGGGCTCTGGCAGGACATCCGTTACGCGCTGCGCTCCCTGGCCAAGGCGCCCGGGTTCACCGCCGTGACCCTGTTTACCCTCGCGCTCGGGATCGGCG